>Ga0192658_1027_pt1 | contig 103292 bp, 91 predicted proteins | sample LauGreSBDMM110SN_4_FD_133055 | JGI IMG/M metagenome (GOLD analysis project Ga0192658, IMG submission 133055)
ATGAGTTCAAGCGCACGCGTGGCTTGGAATTTTTCCATTAAGACTGCGCGCGCGCCCACCATCACGGTTTGCAATAAGCTGAGATAGCCCCAGTTCAAACCGACCGGTAACCAAATGAGTAAAACCTCATCCTTTGTCACATGCATGTCTCTGTTGATCACCTCGGCAGCGTACAGCGTGGTGTTAAAGCTATGCATGACACCTTTGGGGTCACCCGTGGTGCCCGAGGTAAAGGCCATGCGCATCACCGCATCTGGGCTCAGGTGAATACGCTCGGCTGCACGAAGCGGTGCTGCAGTGGCTAGCCCCTGCTCGAGTGAATGCACATTCTGAACAACCGTGTCGCCTGACACAACAACCGTTGTTAAATTAGGTAGTGCTGGGCGCAGTTCATCGATCATGGCTGCGTAATCAAACCCTTTAAAGTTTGAGGCGCACACAAAGGCTTTGCTATTCGAAAATCTTAAAATATATTCGACTTCACGCCGTCTAAAATCTGGGCTGATCTTATTGGCGATTGCGCCGATCAGTTCAAGTGAAAAAAACACGATTGGAAACTCGACACGATTCGGAAACTGCATCGTCACGACGTCGCCTGGCCCAATGCCGATACTCTTTAAAAAGGCCGCACAACGATCAACCTGATCTTTGAGTTCACCATAAGTGAGGCTGCGAGTGTCATCGGTAAAGACAAGGCGATCCGGATGCTCGCGTGCACCTTTTTCAATAAAGCTGTAAAAGGTCACGTCGTGCCAGCCCTTGCTGCCAATGTAGTGGGCGCGCAACGCCTCAGTCAGCCGCGTCTTGTATTGCGGCGTCTCCATGAGCTTGATGTCTGATGCGTGAGTCGCTGACTGAGTCATGTTGAATTACCTTAAGGCTCGCAGTAAGCCTCCATCGACGGGGATGGTACAGCCCGTGATGTAAGAGCCAGCGGGTGAAACCAGCAGTGCGACTAAATTAGCGATATCAGCCGGCGTCCCAATACGACCCAACGGGATTTCAGTGATCAGTTTTGCGCGCACGCTTTCTGGGCTTTCAGATCCAGCTGCAAACACCTTTTGTAAGCGATCGGTATCGATATAGCCAGGGCATATCGTGTTCACATTAATGCCGTACTCTGCAATTTCAAGCGAAAGAGTTTTTGAGTAACCCATCAACCCAGACCAGGTTGCGACAGATAGCGCAAAGCCTGCAATAGGTTGTATCGCAGAGATTGCAGAAATATTCAGGATGCTGCCTGCGCCAGTGGCTTTGAGATGAGGCAATGCAGAGCGCACCATACGAATGACGCTGAACAAGTTTTGTTCGATCGCCTTTTGCCAGGCTACATCATCGAACGAGTCAATCGGCCCGAGTGGTGGTGCGCCGTCGTTATTCACCAAGATATCAAGCCTGCCAAAGTGATCGAGGGCAGTCTGCACGATGCGTCCGCTTTCGTCCTGGTTGCGGATGTCTGCCGAGACGGGCACGACGCGTACGCCGAACTTAGCAGAGAGCTCAGCGGCGGCAGCCTCGAGTTTAGGGACGCGTCTTGCAAAGATCACCAGGTCTGCACCTTCGGCGGCCAAGCGGCTCGCAATACCATATCCAATGCCCATGCTGCCGCCACCAACGATGGCGACTTTTCCTTTCAGTCCAAGATCCATTAACGTTCTACTCCGTTCAAAAAGGCTTCTGCATTGGTATGAAAAACTTTTTCTAGCACCGCCTCTGTGAACCCTTCCGCTTTCCACTCGGTCGTGAGTCGCTCATAGGTGTAGAGCGGATAGTCACCACCGAACATGATACGGTCTTGCAGGCGGCGCGCGATGTCGTGCTTGAGGTCTGGGGTGAAATACTTTGGCGACCAGCCATGCAATTCGTACCAGATGTTGCGTTTGTGCATGAGAACTGCAATTGTTTCGGCTTGCCAGGGCCAGCCAGGCCGCGCCGCCACAATGCGAAGTAAAGGGTTCTGTGCCGCCACCATATCCAGATGGCGAGGATGACAGCTATCGAGCAAGATGCCATTGCCGCCAGGCAACCCTGCACCCAAACCTGTTGTGCCAACAAAAATCAGTACGGGGATACCGGCTTCGATACACAGCTTGTAAAAGGGGGCGTAAGTCGGATCGCTCGCAGGCACCGAACCCGAGCCATTGACTGCCAGGCCGATAAAGCCAGGTTTGGCGTCGATACAGCGCCGTAGTTCTTTGAGGCCTTCTTCTTTGCCATGAAACGTCGGGTCGATATGTAGCCAGTTGCCCAAAATGGCATCCGGATGTTGACGTTGCATGTCAAAAGAATAATCGTGCAGGGGGCCTATGTCTTGGACTGGTGCAAACTTGGTAAAGCCTAAATCCAGGATCACTTGTGCGTTGCTTGCACGAAAATACGCCACCATCTCTTCTTCTGTGACATATTTGGTTTCAGAGTTCCAGGTCTTTTTTTGCTGGGCAAGCTCGGCAGCAGTGCGCAGCACATAGCCTCGCTGGGTGCCCCAGTGTGAGTGCATATCGATCAGTTTCATGTTGCTTCTTGAAGTGACTTCTTGCTGTTGCTAGGCTTTGATTGGAAAACACAAATACGTACATCGAACTCTGTCATCGCCTGAGCAGCAGGATTGTCATTGTTGTCTCTTAATTTTTTCTAGTGACTGCGTTTGTCTGTAGTTTACAAGAGTGACGATGCGTCGGTATTGTCGTCTTCGGCCAAATGTTCAACGGGTTGGTTTGATAGACAGTTCACGCTGAAACAAGTACTGCGAATAATGCGGATATCACGCCAAAAAATTTAGCTGATCAGATATATTTTTGGTATACCAAGGCGCTGCCATTTTTTTTGATGAGCAGCACGTTGTAAGGTTGGGTGCGATTTTGGTAGGCTTCACCATCCATTCCTGGAGAGCCTAGCGGCATACCCGGCACAGCAAGGCCGATGGCATCGGGTTTCTCAGAAAGCAATCTCTGAATTTCACGCACTGGTACATGTCCTTCAATTGCGTAGCCACCAATCCGTGCTGTGTGACAAGAGCCCAATTCAACAGGAATCCCACTCTTTAAACGCACAGCGGTATTTCCGGTATCGTGCACAACCACTTTGAATCCTGCTTTTTGGATGATGTCGACCCAATCCTGACAGCATCCACAGTTCGGATCTTTCCAAACCTCCATTGTTAAAACCGATGCCGCCCAAGCTTGAGGCAATAAAGCGGCAAACGTTGAAAGTAGAACTCCGCGACGAATAGCATTGACATTTTTTTGCATCTTGATTTCTCTGTTAGCGATGACTCATATCAGTGGTCCATCGCGACCTGTGGCCGTATCGCCGAAAATTCAGTCAATACGTGACCAGGAGGTGTAACCGTGGTGTAGTCACCATCATGGTACACACTCACACCATTGACCCAAACTGTGTGTAGCCCTGGCGCTGATCTCACCAGACGAGTTGCGCCGCTGGGCAAATCGTTCAGACGCTGTGTATTGGATATACCAATCTGCGTGGGATCAAACAAAATCATGTCAGCGTAAGCACCTTCAACGAGACGCCCGCGATCAATCAAGCCGTAGATGTCTGCGACGTCACTGGTAAGTTTTTTGATTGCCGCTGCAAGGTCTAGCTTACCAAGATCACGTACCCAGTGACCCAAGAAATACATTCCAAAACCGGCATCGCAGAAAAAAGTCAGATGCGCGCCGCCATCCGACAGACTAACCATATTGCCCGGATCTTGCAGTAATTCCCAGACCCTTTCCTCTTCAACATTAAGCAGTTTGGCGGTGAACGTGGTTTGCAAATCCTCCTCAACGCCTAATCCCAAGAATACCTCTACAGGATCGGCATTACGCTCTTTAGCAATAGCCGCTATAGTTTTTCCGACAAGGCTGTGGTTTTTATCTAAAGCGGTCATTGTGACTTCGACACGTTCCCAGTTGCCGTTAAAGATACGCCCACCATCCGGCTTCGAGAGCGCATCGCGCATGCGTTGGGCAAATTCAGGATCTGAAAACGATGCCATCATGGCCTCGTGATCACCGTGTTTGAGTTCTGACCAAGGTTGTACCGTCATCAAGGGGTAGGCTTTTTCTAGCGTGAAATCCATGCTGAGTGGTTGGCATGATGCTTGGGCATAGACGAGTGCGCCGCGGCTTCGGGCCGCTTGGCAACGATGCATTAGATTTTTTGCTCGGTCTGGCTGATTGCTGTAATGAAGCAAGGGCGCAAAGACTGCCGGACGATGACTGATGTTTGAAAGCTCTTCTAGAAATTCAATCGTCGTTCGATCGCCACAGGTAATCACGGTGAGGCCATGATTAAACTCGCTCATGACCTTTGCAAAGGCACGAAACTCATCATCATCGGCAAGCCGTGACGGCACTGGAATGCCACCATGGCCGTTGTGATTTTCAAAGGTCGACGAGCCAAGACCTATCGCACCGGCCTGCAGTGCTTCTCGAAACATAGTGGTCATTGTTTTGAGCTCTTCTGGCGTTGCTGCTCGCTGCGATCCTGCCTCTTTCATGACAACTGTTCGCATCGCCGAATGCGAGGCGAAAGACGCTACATTCGGGTATACGCCCTTGCGGCGCAGCATAGCAAGAAACTCTGGAAAGCTCTCGAAATCCCAATCGACGCCGGCTTTGAGCGAATCGAGTGACATTGCCTCGACCTCTGACAGATTTGCAAGGATGAGGTCTCGAGTGTCTGGTGTTGCCGGTGCAATGCCAAAGCCGCAGTTGCCAATAATCACGGTGGTCACGCCGAGCGCCGGTGAAGGTGATGCAGTTGAGTCCCAGGTGAGCTGCGCATCATAATGGGTATGCACATCGATGATTCCGGGTGCAAGAACTAGCCCCATTGCATCGACTTCGTTTTTGGATGCTCCACTGATTGTGCCAATTTTTGCGATACGCCCATCTTTGATCGCAATATCTGCTTGAACCAGTGGGTTTCCCATGCCATCGGCTAGTGTTGCGTTTCTGATGATCAGTTCGTACATCATTCATGTGCTCCGTCAGTTAGACCTAGTGATGTCTGTAGCTTGAGCCAGCTTTTTTTTCGAATACCGATCGACGCTAATAAGCTACCCAAGTCACCGAGCAATCGATAAATGTCAATTTAGCTCTAACTTGAGCGATTTGGCTACATCTCCCCACTTTGCCGATTCTACCGCTAAGAATTTCGCGAACGCAGCGGGGGTCTGGGGATCGGGTTGAACACCCAACTTCTCAAACCGCGCAATGACCTCTGGCTCGCGTAAGGCGTCAGTGACGGCCTTGTTTAAGGTCTCTAAAATTTTTGGAGGAAGATTTGCCGGCCCAAATAATCCAAACCAACCTTGCGCGCTAAAGCCTGGAAATCCAGACTCGGCGACTGTTGGGACATCAGGCGTGACCGCTGAGCGCTTGGCCCCCGTAATCGCTAAGACTTTTAAGCGTCCGCTCGTAACATTGTTTAACGAGGTCCCGACCGAGCTCTCGAAGGATAAATTAATTTGGTTGGCGAGCAGGTCTTGCAGCGCTGGGCCAGTGCCTTTGTAAGGTACGTGCAGCAAACTTACACCTGCGCGCTGCGCAAACATTTCAGCAGTCAAATGCGGGATTGAGCCGTTTCCTACACTCGCGTAACTCACTTTGCCGGGGTTCGCTTTTGCATAGACCACGAACTCTTTGACTGAACTGAACGGCGTCGCGGCGTTGGCCACGATTGCGCCCTCTGTGATGATGACGTTCGTAATTGGGGTGAAGTCTTTACTGGGATTGAAGCCTAGGTTTTTAATGACATGCGGCGCAATGGACATGGCGCTGACCGTCAACAATCCGAGGGTATAGCCGTCAGGTTTACTAACTGAAAGATACTGCGTACCAATGTTGCCGCCGGCGCCGGCTTTGTTTTCTACGACCACGGCCTGATTCAAATATTTTGTCAGATTTCGAGCGACCTCTCTGCCCGCAATATCCGTCACCCCGCCCGGTGGAAACGGCACAATGAGTGTGATGGGTTTATTGGGATAGTCTGCTTGCGCCTGGGCAGGCAAGGGCGCACAGCAAAGCGCAGTGATTGCCAAAATCGATTGGTAGTTGAATCTCATTTTCTCTCCAGATTGCTTTTATGGCTGTATGACCGAATAGCCACCTAAACCTTAGCGGATATTTGCCTGAACACAAGATAGCGCATTCATCCGCAGATTGGCAACAAAATACCTTCAGTCTTTGAAGCGTGACAATAGCTCAATCGCTACGCTCTGCTCATGAAAACCTACTGTCATTGCGTGAATTGAATGAAATACGAGGCTTGAACAGTCGACGGAGTATTGCACCGAATACAGCCGTTGGCTTGGCGAAAGCGAGACTTGAGCCTCGCAATCACGACACATTGTGTTGCGACATTTAACTTAAAAATATACTTTAACTTGGGGTAATCCCGACTAGTTGTCAGTATTCATTTGATCCGTTTGTCTCCATAATAGGTCAAGCTAGGGCGTTAGGGCTTTTAGATCGACTTAGCTTACTCACTGTAGTCCAAATAACTCGTCATCAAAAATCTTTAAGTTTGGAGAAAAATATGGATCGTCGTTCAGTTATTCAGGGCGCAGGCTTGGCTGGCGTCATTGCCTCTATCAGTACGCCTGCCATTGTCCATGCACAAGCAAACGTGCGTTGGCGCTTGTCATCAAGTTTTCCAAAGTCTCTGGATACGCTCTACGGCGCCTCTGAGGTATTTGCCAAGCATGTCAGCGATATGACCGGTGGAAAATTTGTGATTTCATGCCACGCTCCGGGCGAACTCGTGCCTGCCTTCGGCGTTGTGGATGCCGTTCAAAATCAAACGATTGAATGCGCAAGTACTGCCGCCTATTACTTTTTTGGTAAGGACGAAACTTTTGCGATGGGCACCGCAATTCCGTTTGGATTGAATACGCGGCTGATGAACGCCTGGATGTATGAAGGCAACGGAATGAAGCTAACCCGCGAATTTTATGCCGCATATAACATCGTTAATTTTCCGATGGGTAGCACGGGGGCTCAGATGGGCGGATGGTTTCGCAAAGAAATTAAATCTGTAGCTGATTTTAAAGGCTTAAAATTTCGCGTTGGAGGCTTTGCTGGAAAAGTGGTTGAACGCATGGGCGGCGTCGCTCAGAACATCCCGGGCGGTGAAATTTATCAGGCTCTAGAAAAAGGCACGATCGACGCGGCCGAGTGGGTCGGCCCTTACGACGATGAAAAACTTGGGTTCAATAAAGTCGCGCCGTTTTATGCGTACCCAGGTTGGTGGGAAGGCGGCCCGCTCACTGATTTATTTGTAAATCAAAAAGCCTATGATGCGCTGACGCCCGAGTACAAAGCCATCGTGGCGTGTGCTGCCAGTATGGCTCAGCAAAATATGTTGGCCAAGTATGATGCGTTGAACCCTGCCGCATTGAAGCGCCTAGTTGCTGGCGGTGCAAAATTATTTAAATTCCCCAAAGACGTTATGGACCTCGCGTTCAAAGAGTCGATGGCCTTATACAACGAATTATCAGATAAAAATCCAGCATGGAAGAAAATGTATGCTGACTATTCTGAGTTTCGACGCAATGGCAATCTGTGGTTTCGCTTTGCTGAGGCTGCGTTTGATGATTACATGCAAGCAGCAAAACTTTAAAAGCATAAACCCTAAGGCGATCTAGTTGTAAAAGATTAGGTCTCTGCAACGTTTTATAAAAATCGTGCGAGAGTTTTTCTCTTGCACGATTTTTTTCAATCCATTGTTGCTGGAGGCTTCTCGCTCCGCCCGCTACCCAATTGTTCAAGCTGCCGCTCGGCCTGACTAATATCTAACGTCACCTCCTTATCTAGAAATACAGTTACGGTCTGTGGAAAAAATATGACAATCACCACTAAGATGAGTTGCATAATGACCCACGGAATCGCACCAAGATAAATGTCAGTAGATTCAATCTTGCGCGGCAACGCCTTATTTTTGTAAAGCGTATCCGCAATCCCTCTTAGATAGAACAGTGCAAAGCCAAAAGGCGGATGCATAAAGCTCGTTTGCATATTGACGCAGAGTAAGACACCAAACCAGATGCCGTTGATCCCTAGTTTTGCTGCCACCGGACCCAACAGGGGTAAGATAATAAAAGCGATCTCAAAAAAGTCTAAGAAAAAAGCCAAGAAGAATATAAAAATATTAACAACGAATAAAAAGCCGATCTGGCCACCGGGTAAATTAGACAGAAGGTGTTCGACCCATTTCCCCCCATCGACACCCTGAAACACCAAAGAAAACACACGCGAACCAATCAGGATGAAAACAACCATTGCCGTCAAGCGCATGGTTCCAAGCATCGCCTCACGCATCAAAGACCAATTCAGTCTTTTGTGAAAAGCAGCCAGAATTAACGAACCGACCGCACCCATTGCACCGGCTTCGGTCGGTGTAGCAATTGCAGTGTTCAAGCCAGGTAGCCCGCCCATGCTACCCAACACAGTCAAAATTAAAACAGCTGAGGGAACGATGCCGCGCAGACACTTGCCCCACAAAGCCCAACCATGAAGCGTACGCGCCTCTTTGGGTAAGCCTGGTACATGATCTGGCCTAAAGCGCGAAAGTATGAAGGTGTAAAGGGCAAAAAGAAGAACTTGCAGTATCGAGGGACCCCAGGCGCCCTTATACATATCACCTACTGACTGCCCCAGTTGGTCGGCCAAGACAATCAATACCAGCGAGGGCGGCACCAACTGTGTGATCGTTCCTGAGGCTGCTAGTACGCCAGTCGCGTAACGCACGTTGTAACCCCAGCGCATCATGACCGGCAATGAAATCATTGCCATGGCAATCACTTGGCCTGCCACGGTTCCGGTGATCGCACCAAGAATAAATCCAACAATAATGACCGAATATCCGATACCACCACGCACCGATCCGAACAATTGCCCCATCGAATCCAGCATGTCTTCGGCTAAACCGCATTTCTCTAAGATTGTTCCCATGAAGGTAAAGAAGGGGATCGCCAACAATAAGTCATTCGACAAAATGCCAAAGACATTTAAAGGCAAGGCCGACATGAAAGCGACCGGAAACCACTCCATATAAACTGCAAAGAACCCACAGGCCAAGCCAAGCGCCGAGAGGGAGAACGCAACAGGAAAGCCTAAAACTAGCGTAAAGATTAGGCCTCCGAACATCAGAGGTGCAAAAGTTTCCATTGTCATTGCAGTGGCCTTTCGTAATGAAATTCACCGTCATAGCGATCGTTCAACCACGCGAAGCGTTTGATAATTTCAGAAAACCCCTGAAGCAATACCAGAACGAAGCCAAGCGGTAACATCAACATTGCTGGCCATCGGATGAGGCCGCCAGCGTTACTCGACATTTCTCCACTTAAAAACATTTTCCAAAAAAGGGGCCAAGAGTAATAAATCATTACGATCATCACAGGTACCAAAAAAAGCGTCAATCCAAACAAGTCAAAGAGCGCTTGAGCGCGGCCTGAGTAGCGTCCATACAAAACATCTACCCTCACATGCTCATTGACACGAAGTACTTGCGCCGCACCTAACATGACACAGGCAGAAAAGAGATACCACTGAACTTCTAGAAAGGCATTCGAGCTGTAGTCAGCGGTATATCGCACCACAGCATTGCTTGCACTAATGAGGCAAGCAGCAAGTACAGCCCATTGAGCAAAGACCGCAAAAAAATCGGTAACCCGATCAATCGCCTGCGAAAGAGAAAGTAGAGCCTTCATCGGTGCCCCCTCATGTTCGGATAAATCAAGCATTAAAAATCACTAACAAGCGCAAAGCGACAAAGGCTTGGCCGATTCGATCTCGGGTTGTTGTCGTTTTTTAAAGAACTTCTAGGGCTAGTGTTCTAAATAGTTGATCAAAAATCAATTAGCTTTAACCCTTAGCTGCTGACTCCGGTCCGGCGTCAGCAAATCGGGCCTGAGCGCGAGAAACTCGCGCTAGTAATGAGCAGCACGTGATAAGGCTGGGTGCGATTTTCGTAGGCTTCACCATCCATTCCGCGAGAGCCTAGCTGCATCGCGCAAGTGCATCGGTGCTTACTCCGGCTTAATCCCCGCCGCTTCAATTACCTTGCGCCACTTAGCAAGATCGGCTTTGATTAAATCGGCGTACGATTGTGGCTTGTGCGAGTGCCGAGGCAGGGGAGATTAAAAAGGCCGAAACAAAGACGATGTGTTTGATTGTTTTAGTGAGTCGCATGTCAGACTCCAAGTTATTGTTATTTTCCTGATTTAAACACGATTGTGACGAATCATTCTCGAAAATATGTCTGAGAACCCGAGTTTCGATTTTGCGCCAGTCAGCCCCCCGCTCCCAACCGATTTTTACTCGCGGCTCGCTTTCGCGACGTATTCGGATAATATTTTCATCTGTTCGGGCGTCAAGCTTGTGTAAGCAGGCATCTGGCCAATGCCGTTTTTAAGAGCGTTCAAAACGCGCGCAGCGTCGGGTTGAAGCTCGTTCATTGACGGCCCCACCGCACCTGCGGCGCCAGCTGCCTCTAGGGTATGACAGATTGCACAGGCTGGCGCGGCACCCTTTAAAAATAAAAGCTTACCGGCTTCATCATTAGCCGAGGCAAGCGGGGTAAAGGCTGTAGCACACACAAGTACAACTGCAGCGATGGCTCCAGAAAAAGGAGTAGGAATTATTTTTTGCATTGAATTGAAAAGGCTCTGTTGAAGGTACTGGCGGTGTGAGGCTTAACTTGGTTGAATCGAAAGCATACAAAGCCTCCCCGTACTCGGGGGGAGGCGTGAGTACAACGATTAAGCCACGGTAATTTTTACCGTGTGTGACATCCAACCACTATTCAAGTAGCCCGCGGCATTTTCAGTCGACTGCGCAACTTGCACAACGCCTGATTTTGTTGTGACACGGGTTGAGACATCGTACTGGCCGGCTTTCAGGGTTGTGGCCAAGACAAACTGACGCCAAGCGTACTTACCCAAATCTGGGCCGACCAAACGTGCGACTTGCCACGTTTTACCGCCATCAAGCGATACATCGACCTTGGCAATGTCTTCTAGGGCACCCATGGCCACGCCAGTGATTTGTACAGCACCCGCTTTGATCGGGCCGTTATCAGGCGAGGGTGACGTCACCCAAGATTTAGCATCCATGGTCCAAACTGCGGGCTGACTAGGATCGCCTTTTTGACCGACCGGTGACATGCGGTAGCCGGTTTTTTGAATGGCGGCTTGCGTCTGTTCTTTGGTGAACGCCAAACGCTTGATGTACTTAATGTTGTTCACACCGCTGTAGCCAGGAACAATCAAGCGCAGCGGGCCACCGTGGGCTAAAGGCATCGGTTCGCCATTCATTTCCCAGGCCAGCATGGCATCTTGCATTGCAGCAATAGGTACCGAGCGCTCGACAACCACGGCATTTGGATCAATGCCCTCAGGAAGCTTTTCGCCGCCTGTGCCTGTCATGTAGACCATTCCGGTAGAAACGCCGCCCAGTGCTTGAAGCACTTCGCGCACAGGTATGCCAGCCCACATGACACAGCCCGCTGCACCCGTATGCCATCTTGTGCCACTGGGTTTGCCTGGAAACAAGCCGCGACCGTTGCCTGAACATTGCAACACCGTCGCCATGGTTTCGTACCCCATCTGCTTGAGATCAGCTATTGAAAGGGCTTGTGGTTTTCCAACGCCTTCGACAGTGACTTTCCAGGCGTTGACATCACCAATGTCGGCCGCTGAGGGGGCAGGCAGATTATTACGGATGAACAGACGATCGCTCGGCGTGATGATGCTTGAGCCGATTGCTGAACGTTTGGTTTCAATCGTTGTCGGGGTATGGATGATCATGCTGTCAGCGTGTTTCCAGCTGACATAGCTTGGCAACGGCTTTGCTGTAGATGCGGCAGGGGCAGCGGCGGCAGCGGTGGCAGCAGGCGTAGCGGCTTGTGCATTGGCAGACCTTGGATTGAGCCCAGCGGCGGCCACTAAACCAACGGTAGCGCCTAGCAGATTTCGGCGTGTGATTTTGATTGAACTTGTCATGAGGACCTCTTTGGATGTGAGCGTAATGGTCGCTAGCGGCAGTTAAGCAAAACTTTGGCGGCTCGGCACTGACGAACCTGTTGTCCACTAACTTTAGCGATGTCACAGTTTAATGAATTTCACGCTGAATGGATCAATAATAGCATTTCAACAAAGGAAATACTCAAAAAAGCGCTAATACCTAGGTAACTTCAAAGTAAATTCACATCCTTTTTCCGGTAAATTTTCAACACTTAAACTACCGTTCAGAACCTCGGTTGCAATCTGTCTGCTGATGTAAAGACCCAAACCCGTCCCCCCTTTACGGCGACTGGTTGTATAGAACGGCGTAAACAGATTAGGCAATACATTTTCTGAAATACCGTTGCCGTTGTCACTCACTTTCAAAAAAATATGTTGCAAGGTTTGACTGCCAGAAATCTTAAGCTGGCGATCCTTTAGCCCGTCAAAAGCATGAATGGTTGAATTCAATACAAGATTAGTCAGAAGCTGCCCAAGTGAGCCAGAATTGACGTGCAACGAAATGCTTGGGTCAACCTCTAAGCTTAAGGTGCATTTTGATTTTTTTAACACCGGCGTGAGTGATTGCTCAATGGACTGAAGATAGACTTTAAGATTGATTTCCTTTTTTTCATCCAAGGATCGATCTCGAGCAACATCCTTAAAGCCTCGAACAAGATCACTTGCACGCTTCAGGTTATCAAAAATAAGTTGGAAGGCAATTTCTTCATCTTCAAGAAAGTCTGTCAGTGCTGAGCCCGTTAGATTAGAGGCATTTTTTCTGACAGTCGCGGCGGCTTGACTCACGTGTGTGGTTGCTGTGATTGCAATGCCTAGCGGGTTATTAATCTCATGGGCAAGTCCTGCAACCAGTATTCCCAAAGATTGTAGGCGCTGATTTTCTTGCGCCTCTTGTAAAAGAGTTTCGCGCTCGGCACTCACTTTCTTTAAGGCGCTAATGTCTTCTTCAAAAATGACATAGTATCTAGGCTCGTTCTCTTCAATGAGCACGGGAAAGACGCTAAGGCGGTTCCAAAAATCCTCCCCATCTCGGCGCCGATCCAGAAATTCAACCGTGCACGCCAATTTATTTTCTAGCGTGAAGTGAATTTGCTTCATCGCCTCAGAGTCAGTGATTCCGTCCTGAAAGACGCGAGATGTTGTGCCAAGTACTTCCCCTGCGCTGAAGCCAGTTATTTTTGTAAAAGCTGGATTCACATAAATGAGTGGTGTGTCAGGGCTTCTTAAATCCGCAATTGAGATGCTGAAGTACGAATTGTCGACAACAGCACCCACCAGCATCAACTGTTCAACCTTTTGTACTAATTCATCCCTAGCAACCTGAAGAGACTTCGTTCGGTCGCGAACTCTAGTTTCTAATTCCGCATTGAGAAGAGATAAGCCATTAATTTGTTTGGCAATTTCGTTGGACATTGATTTAAAGGCGTGTTGCAGTAAACCAATTTCATCTTTCCGTTTGGCAAGCTCTGGAAATATAAAATTACCCTTAGAAATATTCTCTGCAATCGCCGCAAGCTCTGATATCGGCCGAGTCACATAACGGCTCAGTACCAGCGCTAGTAGATAAAAAATCAATAAAGTGACGATGACGATGAGTGCCGAAAACAACAAAAAATTATGTCGAGTTTCAACTAACCTATTCCTAGAAATAGTGAGCGTTGCTTTGCCAAGACTGACGCCATCCGCCTGAATGAGAAAATCAACCACCAGAGGCGAAATGCTTGGTTTATTTTTTTGATTTGCTTCAGGCGGCTCACGTGCAATTAAGTTGCCGTTGCGGTCCTCAATGATAATTTCTTGGATGTTATCTGAAGTGACCAGTTCCTTAAGAATCGCGATGACACTTGCATAATCGCGCTGTATTAACGGAGTCACGACGGCCGAGCTCAGTACGGGTTTGATTTGCTCAGCCTGATAAACAATGTCTGTTTCCATGGAGTCTGTTGTGAGCTTGACCAACAGAAAAGCAGTCGTGACAGTTATTATGATCTGAACAGTCAGCCAGATAAAAATAAGTTTTTTTCGAAAACTCCACGACGTGAGCATGCTTATTTAGCCTGGCCCAAACCTTGGCGGGTTGCCTCCATAAATGAATCTAAAAACTTGAGTTGATCATCTGTGGGTGGTTGAAGGCCAGTAAACCCAGTGACCGAGAAAAATTGTTTGGCTTGCTCTGACTTTGGAAAGTCTAAGATCAATGCATTCATTTTTTGTTTTTCACTCGTCGCCAGATTGGCATTCACCATGATGAAAAAACCAGGCAACTTAACAAACGTGTTGATTGGGGTCAAGATCTTCTTGAGCTCGGTATCCTTAGCATTAAACTCACCCTGGCTCATCAAAGCGAAGGCTGCCTCGCCTGTTCTTAAGCTAATACCAAGGCTGTCATCGTTTGCAATCCGTAAAATCTCATAATCTCTGTTGTTCACAAAGCCCTGCGAACTTAACCAGTTGATACCAGCCAGCGCGACGAGAGACTGAGGATTGGCAACCGCTAATTTTTTTCCTCGCAAGAACTCGAGATTGTTTTGTCGTCCTGCCATCCCGACTAAAAGACCAGGAATACCAGGCTCGAACACTGCAACGGCCTCCCAATTACCATCCGCTTGCGAGACCGTGGCTAGATTTGGAGCGGTCACCATAAGCTGAAATTCATTGGCGAGCGCGCGCTGATAAAAATTCGGAAAATTAGTGCCCGTCGTCACGGCAACTTTGCGACCGAGACCTTTTTCAAAATACTCTGCCACGGGTTGATATTGGGTACTAATCATTCGCGCACTCATGTTTGGCACAACACCAATCAAGACTTCTAAGTTTGCTGTCTGCCCAAAGGCAGTTAAAGAAAAAAAGCTTAGGGTGACAGCTAGAATGAATACTCGCATCGCGAAACTCCTTAAGTATTAAGTGATTACGCGTAATCAGGATTTTGATCAAATATTGCACTGAATTGATCTTTGTTTTTAACTAACAAATCTATCAGCGCAGGGTCAAAAGCCTGACCAGATAAATCGGACATGATTTGGATGGTTTTATCTATTGGAAAAGGCTCTTTGTAGACCCTTCTCGACATCAGGGCATCGAAGACATCTGCCACATTGACGATTCTGCCGAATAACGGGATGTCATTACCCTTGAGCCCATTGGGATAGCCGGTGCCATCCCAACGTTCGTGGTGCGTTAAGGCCACTTGGGCACCGGTCTCTAACATTTTGCTTTTTGATCGACCTAATAAATCAAAGCCACTTTGTGCGTGGGTGCGCATCGTATCCATTTCCTCAGCTGTCAGGCGACCAGGTTTATTGAGTATCGAGTCCGGAATCGCTACCTTGCCAATATCGTGCAGGGGCGCAGCTGCTTCAATTAAATTCAGCTGATCACTCGGTAGGCCGTAAAGCTGCGCTAATAACTTCGAATAGGCTGCCATGCGATGAATATGCATACCAGTTTCTTTTGAGCGCATCTCAACAGCTTCGCACAAGGTATTAAGTGCTTGACGTTGCGCCTCTAAAATCTCATTTCGCAAATGGTTGTGTATTAAATTAGAGTTAAAGCGCTCGAGCAGAATGTGTATTAAGTAAGTTACGTGAGGTGGCAAGATTCCTTCGCTGGCGATCCATAGCGCAAGATATTGCTGATCGGGCAAGGTCAAGCCAAGTAAGACACCTCCTTCTCCGAGGTAAATTGTTTTTGAGCTAACGTGACTTTGGAGCACATGACGCAGCTCCTCATCCGCAATATGGTCAAGCGTATGGCCTGCTAACGCAGCATAGGTGCCGGTTGACATAGCAATGAGCGACTCAGTCGGCGTTGAGTAGATGCCCATCACATCACCCAAACGCAAAGCGCAATTAGAGAGGACATTAACCTCTTGAAGATTTTTCAAAAGCGCAAAAAATATCGCAGAATAATCGTTTTGATCCTCAAATACCGCGCCAGTTGAGAGAATAATCTGCTCAAGGCCATGTGACGTTTCATCAATAGTTTTGAGTGCGTGATATGAGCGAAGCGCTGTATACACTACGGCAAATAAACGATCTGCCGTGAGGTCGGTTTTATCGCGATAGTCATCAATTTCAAAATGCTGAATGACTTCTCTTTCAGGGGCCATGCCAGGATTGCCGGTACGCAAGATAATCCTAACTTGTTTCATGCCGTATTGATTGCGAATAATTTTCACAAGATCTAAGCCAGCCTGATCATGTTCCATGACGACATCAATCACCGCAACCGCAATATCTGGTGTGACCTTGATGATGTCTTCAGCCTCTTGAGCTGAATAGGCGCTGATAAGCTCAATCGCTTGGCCTGCATATTGCATCTTGCGTAGCACTAAATGCGTGACGTCATGCAGCCCTTTTTCATCGTCGACGATAAGGATTTTCCAAGGTTGCTGCTTACTCAGTGCCATGTGTAGACCTTGTTTTTTACTTTGAATGATTAAGCTTTTCTGATTACCGAGTTGGCGAATGGCTGCAGCAAAAAGAATCAGATGCGTGCGTGCATCTGATGCGTCGACATGATGCCTCGCAAGCACTTTCCATTATCCATATTTAGATTGGCCAATAAGCGCAAAGCACGGTAGAAGTTGGCAAAACGTCGACTAGAGTCCCACCTGATTATTTTCGAAGCGTGCTTTGGGTGAGGGCCCAATACCAATCAACGCAGAGTGATTGTCGTACTTAAGGCTTAGCGGTGGCCAGGCGAGCCAGTTCGATGAAAGCACGCACGTAATCTATAGCTGTATCCGCTTCTCGTGCTCCCAAGAATATCTGTTTGGCGATGCCGCGTGCGCCCAGCCGCACCGGGACCACAGCCATCTTGGCTGCGTATTCTTCGACAAGCCAGCGAGGCAGAGCGGCCACGCCACGACCGCTGGCAACCATCTGCAGCATGATGTCGGTGGTTTCGATGGCCTTGTGGCGCTTGGGAGTTATCCCGGCTGGCAATAGGAATTGGTTGTAGATGTCCAAGCGTTCAATGTCCACTGGGTAGCTGATGAGTACCTCGTGGGTCAATTGTTGGGGTTTTACAAAGGCCGCCGAAGCCAACGCATGGTCTTTGCACACGACAAGTACCAGCTCGTAGTCGAACACAGGTTCGAACTTCAAACCAGGTTTATAAAGTGGGTCTGGGGTGACTAGCAGGTCGATTTCGTGACCAAAAAGCGCGCCAATTCCGCCAAACTGGAATTTTTGTTTGACATCCACATCCACGTCGGGCCATGCGGTCAAATAGGGTGAAACCACCTTGAGTAACCACTGGTAACAAGGGTGGCATTCCATGCCGATGCGCAGCGCACCTCGCTCGCCCTTCGCAAATTGGCTAAGGCGCTCTTCGGCTAAGTTTAGTTGCGGTAGCACCCGGTTTGCCACCGCCAGTAGGTACTGACCCGCTTGTGTCAGGCGCAGACTTCGTCCTTCTCGTAACCAAATGTCGGTGCCCAGTTGCTGCTCCAGTTTTTTCATGGTGTGGCTTAAGGCCGACTGGGTCAGGTGCAACGCGCCCGCAGCGGCGGTGAGCGAGCCTTGTTTCTCGACCTGCTGAAGAATGCTGAGATGAATGCGTTCAATCATTGTGATGAATATTTTTCATGGTTATATGAAATAAGATCATTTTACTTCATGAGCCATGGGGCCTAACATTTAACCATGTTGGGTCGAGCAATTGGCGGTGGCCATAAACAGACATCGGCCTTTTCTTATCCTTAAATATTCAAAAATTAAATCATAATGAACCAAGAACCCATTTTTAAACTCAAAAGCATTTGTTTCGATGAAAACTATTGTCCATCGGACGGCACACGCATCACCACGAATTTTGCCAATCTGGCACGCGGCACGAATCGGCAGCAAAATTTGCGCAATACACTAAAGATGATCAACAGCCGTTTCAATAATCTGGCTCATTGGGATAATGCCTCCGAAGACCGATACACTGTTGAATTGGAGATCATCTCTGTCGAGATTAGCCTCGGTTCTAAAGGTGGCGAGACTGCATTTCCATTGATCGAAATGCTCAATACCAGTATTCTCGATAAGAAGGCGAGCAAGCGCATCGATGGCATCGTGGGAAACAACTTCTCCTCCTACGTGCGAGATTACGACTTCAGCATCTTGCTCCCAAGCTTCCATGTGGATGGTTCAGAACACAGCGTTCCAGACGATTTTGGAGACTTGCATGGAAAGCTCTTTCAACAATTTACCTGCTCAAGCACTTACAAGCAGCGCTTTAATAAGTCACCAGTCATTTGTATCAGCGTGTCGACCAGCAAGACCTACCAGCGGACTCTGAATCAGCATCCGGTATTGGGTGTCGAGTATCAACAGAATGAACTGTCCACGACCGATCGTTACTTCGCAAAAATGGGAATGAAGGTTCGTTTTTTCATGCCTCATAATTGTGTTGCACCATTGGCTTACTACTTTTACGGCGACTTACTGGGCGATTACACGAACCTCGAGCTGATCAGCACAATCAGCACCATGGAAACCTTTCAGAAGATCTATCGCCCCGAAATCTACAACGCCAATTCTGCAGCCGGAAAACTATATCGCCCAAGCTTAAAATGTCAGGATTACTCGTCAACGCAGATCGTCTACGACCGAGAAGAACGCACCCAAATGGCTGTTAATCAAGGAAAGTTTGCGCAAGAGCACTTCATCAATCCATACAAGAACTTACTTGAGCAGTGGGTGACCGATTTCGCCCATTAACTGCTCGGTGCCTTCGGATCAATTCACGCTCTCTACTGATATTTACTAAAAGGAATTTTCATATGTTTGAAACCTCGATCGCCGGCAGTTTACCTAAGCCCGCATGGCTAGCTGAAACTAACAAGCTCTGGCCTCAGTGGAGGGTTGAGGGTGATGCACTTCTTCAAGCCAAAGCCGATGCGACCCTGCTGTGGATCAAGGCCCAGGAAGACGCTGGTCTGGACATCGTGAGCGACGGTGAGCAGTCACGCCAACATTTTGTGCACGGCTTTCTTGAGCAGATCGAGGGCATAGACTTCGAGCACAAAGTGAAGATGGGCATCCGAGATAACCGCTACGATGCGATGGTGCCGCAGGTGGTCTCGACCCTACGACTGAGAGGTCGCGTGCATGCCTTCGAAGCGCAGCTGGCACGTGCCCATACGAAAAAGAAGTTGAAATTCACATTGCCTGGTCCGATGACTATTGTTGATACCGTGGCAGACCGATTCTATGGTGACAAGGTCAAGATGGCATTTGCGTTTGCAGAATTACTCAATCAAGAGGCACTCGCCTTACAGGCAGATGGCGTGGACATCATCCAGTTCGATGAGCCCGCTTTTAATGTCTACATGAAGGATGCAGCTGATTGGGGTGTTCAGGCGCTCGAGCGCGCCGCGCGCGGTTTGACCTGCACAACGGCAGTGCACATTTGCTACGGTTATGGCATCAAAGCCAATACCGACTGGAAGGGCACGCTTGGTGACGAATGGCGCCAATACGAAACAGTATTCCCTGCGCTGGCCCGCAGCAGCATCGACCAGGTGAGCCTTGAATGTATTCATTCGCATGTGCCTCCTCATTTGATGAAATTGCTGGAAGGTAAGGATGTGATGGTAGGCGTCATTGATGTGGCCAGCGACGTGGTCGAGACACCTGAGGAAGTGGCAGATACCATCGGCCTGGCGCTAGAGTTTGTGCCGAAAGAGCGGTTGTTCCCGTGTACGAATTGTGGCTTGGCACCGATGGGGCGAGACGTGGCATTGCGCAAGCTTCAAGCATTAGCAGAAGGCACAAAGCTGGCAAAAGAGCGGCTCAAGCTGTTTAAGTAGGCATAATGATCAGTACGCCATCCCGCACGTGCGGATGGTGTCGGTCGCACCTCGCCACACCTTTTACGTCAATTCACTTGCACTTGCGGCCAATACGTCTCATAATCTCCGCATGAAAAGCGGAGATTACACCTACATCTGGCAAATCCTAGACTGGCCGAATTGGCGCTACGACCTAGCGGCTTTGGCGCAGCCTTTGGCTGAGGTCAGTCGCGCACAAGGCTTGCTTCTGGGGAGACTGGCTGATGTTGGCATGGCCTTGCGTGATCAGGCAAGCCTTTCAGCTTTGACCGAAGATGTTGTGAAGACCAGCGAAATTGAGGGCGAGCATCTTAACGTAGAGTCTGTGCGTTCGTCGATTGCCCGGCGCTTTGGCGTCGACATCGGTGCACTGGCTCCGGCAGATCGCCATGTCGAGGGTGTGGTTGAGTTAGTGCTTGATGCAACGGTCAATTGCCAGTCTCCGGTCACTCGCGAGCGCTTGTTCGGCTGGCACGCGGCACTCTTTCCAACCGGCTACACCGGCATAGCCAAAATCAATGTGGGTGCGTGGCGCGATGATGCGACGGGCCCCATGCAGGTAGTGTCGGGCCCCATCGGTCGTCAACGCGTTCACTTTGAAGCGCCGCCCGCCGAGCGGCTTGAAACAGAAACGGCGGCTTTTCTGAAGTGGGCCAACGGTTCAACTGGCGAGCCACCGCTGATCAAAGCTGGGCTCGCGCACCTTTGGTTTGTGACCTTGCATCCCTTCGATGACGGCAATGGCCGTATTGCCAGAGCCGTGGGCGATTTATTTCTTGCTCGCGCCGATGGCAGCCCTCAGCGCTTTTACAGCCTGTCGGCGCAAATCCAGCGAGAACGCAAGGCTTACTACGACATCCTTGAGCGCACACAAAAAACCTCGCTCGACGTGACCGAGTGGTTGACGTGGTTTCTGCATACGCTACATCAGGCGGTCAACCAGGCACAACTCACGATGAGTGCGGTGCTAGTAAAGACGCACTTTTGGCAACGCTGGGCCACCACACCACTGAACGAGCGACAAGTAAAGTTGCTCAACCGCCTGCTCGACGGCTTTGACGCCAAGCTCACCAGTACTAAGTGGGCAGCCATCGCTAAATGCTCACCCGATACCGCCTTGCGCGACATCACCGAACTGTTGACACGCGGCGTGTTGCACAAAGCCAATGCTGGTGGGCGCAGTACTAGCTATGAGTTGAATAACTTGTCTAAATGAGCGAGGGCAAAAAAGACCACCCTCTAAAGAATGGTCTTGTGCGGTACTGTGGTCGGACGGGGGCCGAGAAAAGCTCGGTAGCTCAGGAGCTAAGCGCGGCTGATATTGACTTGAAACCCAACGCTCGACAAGGTAATGAAAGCTAGCATATACTGTTTATTTATACAGTATATGTATGCGATCAAATCATTCCACCTGTACTACCGCACCCACACTCCACCAGACTCCACTCGGTCTGTTGCAGGATGTGCCCGCCTATGGATTCAGGCTGCTCTCCCACAGGATGAGCGCCGGCTTCCCATCCCCGGCTGCCGACTATTCCGAAGAAGCGCTAGACCTCAACACCTATTTGGTGCGAAACAAACCCGCCACCTTCATGTTTTCCGTCAAGGGCGACTCTATGATCGGGGCCAGTATTGAGGATGGCGACAAGGTCGTCGTTGACCGCGCACTAAACCCTAAACACAACGACATTGTCGTTGCCGTGCTCAACGGCGAATACACCATTAAGCGTTTATTCAAACACATGGGCTGTGTTGAGCTTCGCCCCGAGAATCCGGCTTACCAGCCCATCACGTTCAAGGATGGCTCTGAGCTTCAGGTGTGGGGCGTTGTCGTTGGCGTTGTGCGCCGCTACTCCTCAAAAAGTTAACGTATGGCTAGCGCACCCATCTTTGCGCTGGTGGATGTCAATAACTTTTATGTCTCGTGTGAGCGCGTCTTCCAGCCACAGTTTGAACATGTACCGATGGTGGTGCTGTCTAACAACGATGGCTGTGCGGTCGCCCGCTCGGCCGAAGTGAAGGCGTTGGGCGTGAAGATGGGAACACCGTGGTTCAAGATGAAAGCGCTGGCCAAAGAACATGGCATCTTGGCCCTCTCTTCTAACTACACACTTTACGGAGACATGAGCAACCGGGCCACGGCAGTGCTGCGCGACTTCTCGCCTGATATCGAGGTCTACAGCGTGGATGAGTCCTTTCTGCGGGTGGAATCGGTCGCGCACCTCTACGGTGGCGTGACGGCCATGGGGCAGCAGATTCGCCAGCGCGTCAAGCAGTGGACGGGGTTACCGGTTTGCGTGGGCTGTGGGCCAACAAAAACGCTGGCTAAGATTGCCAACCATTTAGCCAAAAAAAATCCTGAATTCGAGGGCGTTTGCGATTTGCACGCGATCCCTCGGCCCGAGCGCCTTTGGTGGATGTCGCAACTCGAAGTGGGTGAGGTCTGGGGTGTTGGCAAACGCATTGCCAAGCGGCTGAACGGGATGGGAATCGAGACTGTTCTAGACCTGCGTAACAGCTCTATCAAAGAAATCAGAGCCCAGTTTGGCGTGGTAATGGAGCGTACGTGCAATGAGCTTCGCGGGATTTCCTGTCTTGAGTTAGAAGACGTTGCACCAGCCAAACAGCAAATCATGTCCTCACGCAGCTTTGGCTCGCCCGTGACAACTCTGGCTGAACTGCGCGAGGCCGTTGCCAGCTACGTGTCGCGCGCAGCTGAAAAGCTGCGGGCCCAAGGCTCGGTCTCGGCTGCGGTTCAGGTCTATATTCAAACCAACCGCTTTAAAGAAAGTGACTTGCAGTACAGCGAAGGGCTACTGGTGCCGCTGCCCGACCCAACCGACGACACACGACTGCTGGCCAGTGCAGCCACTCTCGGTCTTGGCCTGATCTTTAAACCGGGCTACCAATACAAAAAGGCGGGAATCATGCTGACACTGATTTCTGACAAGGCTAAACGCCAGCAGACGCTGTTTGATGATCCCTTGCAACGTGCACAATCCGCAAAGCTGATGGCTGCCATGGATGCGATCAATGCAGAGTTCGGCCGAAACACGGTGAGAGCCGGTGCAACGGGTACCGAGAAGCGCTGGGCGATGCGGTCAGAAAATCGTTCACCTAGGTTCACGACGCGCTGGGACGAGTTACCGATTGCGAAGTAATTTGCGTGGTCAACGCACCAGATGAACTAAAACCACTGCAGCCACTACAATGTGTCCAAGCGTTAGAAGAACAGAAAAACCGTGTAGCCACACAAAGCGCTTTTTATTCCCCAAATCCGTAGCTCGATTGATTGCAGGCATTAATAATTGTCGCGCCGCTATCGCGGACAACATCACGACAGCCATCCATTTGGCACTGAATGAATCTGACATCATAGAGATCCCAGCGGCCAAGCCCGACGAGGCAATGACAAATAGATAAAACGGCGGAAATACTTTTCGAATTAGCATACGGGCGTCTGCTGGTGGCAAGTACCGAAACAGAAAAGCTGCAAAGCCCCCAGAAAATAGAAACATACCGCCGAACAACAGCGCAACAACCAAAATAGTTGTTATGCGCAAGTAGACATCTAACATTTCATCACCCTTTCATTTTATCGTCTTCTAAGTTGTGGGCCATTTTGCTTCGTTGCTAGTAGCCAATGAGTCTAGCTAAGATTACATTTATTTTTTGGTATAACGGCTTAACCTTACGCCGCCACTCGAAGGTCTATTGCGCTTCAGTTCGTTCGCTGCGTAGGCAAAGCTTTAGACATACGGCGAAAAAATTGCTTTAATTTTTTTAACTGTTAGTATTATTTTGCGGTTTGCGCTGAGAACGACTTGGCTATCGTGCTAAGAACTTCATCATCGATGAACACATTGAGGTCACACGCATGTTCGGCATCTTTAAGTTTGTTTATTTTTTGTTCCAAAATGTGCGCCGGCTCCTGGATCCAAATCTTAATCCTCTGCGGTACGCACCTATATATGTGCGTTACATCGCCAGCATTCTGTTGTTCTGTTTTTGGTGTTTAGCTTTCGGGCTCTACATAGGCGAGCCACTATCTATCCCGTACAACATGCTCGGTCATATAGCGGTTATCAGCATGGCATTCATCACGTGGGGTGTATTCAAGCAATCGACTCGAATGTATGGCCCCAGAGCCGGCACACAAGACTGGCTGCGCAGTCCAGATCGAAGCAGTCGTTGCGATGAAATGACCGATGATCAAAGAGACGCAAGGGCTAAAGAGTTAAATAAGTAATACATATATGGCACCTACGATATCAGTATTTTTCGAGCGCGAGCTTCGATCAGATCACGCCGGGGAGGTTGGTGCGGTCAGCATATACGACGGAATTGTGGCTATCGCTCAACTACGAGGCGATACTGAGATGCTTGCCTTTGCGCAGTCGCACAGAAAAACCGAAGCTGAACACCTAGCGCTGATCGAGCAATGGTTGCCACCGGACCGTCGAAGTTTACTGTTAGGGCCTTGGCGATTAGCAGGGTGGCTGACAGGAGCACTGCCTGCCCTTTTTGGTCGTCGAGCCATGTACAAAACAATCGCTGCGGTTGAGACATTTGTCGACAAACATTATCAACACCAAGTCGATTATTTGATGAACTCAGGCGGACCGGAGGGACTGCTTCCGGTACTGCTGCGTTGTCAAGCAGATGAGCAGCATCACCGAGACCAGGCAGCAGCTTTGGGTGGCGATTTATCTAACCTTTTTGTACACGCGTGGTGTTGGATGGTTGGTTTTGGCTCGAAGCTTGCTGTGGCTTTGGCGCGCCGCGTCTGATCTTATTTTTGGATAGCATAAACCCTATAGCGACTGGGTAATAACGGCAGCAGCCTGATTCCAAAAGTGATCATTGACAGAATAAAAAATGAAAACAAGGAACAGCCTGTTTGTCAGCATAAACAGGCGCCGAGCGCCTGCGTAACAAAATTTACAGTCTCGTGTTGAAGATTGACCTATAACCTGCTCAATCCTTACCCAATACCTTCTTGAAAACAAGTGCGTTGATAAAGGCAGATAGTACGATAACTAAAAACATCATTCCTAAAGTACTCATGGCATACTCCTAAGCTAGGTGTGACAAGGCAATCTAATTTTAAACCACATTTATATCAAACAGTTAAAAGTGTGATCTCAACGCTCAAAGTCTATCGAACCTCTGTGAGCTCGGTTTCCCGTTCAGCAATACCCGCGCAACTAACTCTAGGGTTTTCACTTTTCGCATCTCATAAAGTCACGGTTGTTAGGCCAAGATTTGTAGATTATATTAAAGCAAAGGGTTGTGTCTTCGCACGTGAAAGTTACAGAAAAAGAATCCACGCAACAGTTTTAATCTAGGTCTAAGGTTACCCCTCTCCGCAATCTTTTAAACACCGCCCGCGTAAACGATTGGTGCACCCGCTTGTAATGCACGATATGCGGTTCGCATGAGTTTTGTAACCGACCCAATTAATTTTTAAATTTATAGGATGATATTTATGACGACAGTCAAACAACTTATTGAGAAAAAATCGAACACTATTTTTTCTGTACGATCATCTGATAATGTAGAGCGCGTCTTGATGCTGATGCGCGATCATCGAGTAAGGGCTGTATTAGTTATCGATGATGGAGTTTTAGCGGGGATTGTTTCGCAGGGAGATTGCGCAATAAAAGTATTATTGCCGCACAATGATCCAAAACATGTAACCGTTTCAAAAATAATGACAATGAACCCGCTTACTGTGATGTTAACTAACTCATTAGAAGAATGTATGGCGATCATGGTTCACAAACATATCAGGCATTTACCTGTTGTCGAGGCAAAGAAAGTGGTTGGCGTGATTTCTGTTGGTGATACAGTTAAAAACATTATTGAGCATCAAGGAAACCAGATCAAGTTTCTAGAAACTTATATCAAGGGCCATGGCGGTTAGCTTTTGCTCAACCTGAAAGTTATTTGAGTCGTGGTCGTCACCAACTAATATTAGCCAAAAAATAGTCAGCTAATATCGTTCTGACTATTGCTAGAAAACTTTGTGCTTGTATAGCGAATAATAAAGATAGCGATCGCTATCGCTAGGGTTGTGGCGCCGACCGCTAGCATCTCGTTAATGTTGATAGGAACGTGGCTCATGATATCAACCATGTGTCGGGTGAGTGCAGTGATGGCGATGTACAACAAGAATCTAACGGGCATGTGGTTTGTCTTGAAGTAAATGCCAACCATCGCGCCGATTTCTAAATATATAAACAACAGCAAAAGATCTTGAATTGAGGCATGGTGTTTTTGAAAAAGTTCAAAAAACGTCCACCCAGCTGCCCACATTGTGGCAGCCCCAATGCCGAAAAGGGCAATTCTGTGGAATATACCAACGCAAACATTTCCTAGTTGGTCTAGATCTTTTAATTGTTTGTTCACTGTGTTTATCCTTCGTGAGAGTTATCTTGATGCAGGCCGTTAAACGCGATTGAGTTCAGCTCTGTCCATGCATAGCCGCACCCCAAGGGCCCCAGAGCCGTTAAGAGCCGGTTGTTTTCTCAGGCTGATTTCTAGCGACAGGATCTCGGCATATGCGGCACAGGCTTTGACGATACGCGTGATGAGCCGCTCTTGAGTTTCATAATGTTTATCTGCCGCAAGTCGTTGAATTTCAAGCAAGAGAGGATCGTAGTCAAATACCTTTTGCATCGAGTCTTCGTCGATCAAAACAAGTGTTGAATCGATACAGAGTGCGAGGCTTAGTAGGTGCTCATTGGGCGCCGTCGAGCCCGGTGCATAGGTTCCGATCTTTGTATCTATTTTGATGTCATGCAGTTCAATGAATGCTTGTCGCGTCATTGCTAAGTGATCCGGTTTGCTAACTGAAGACGACAGTGTAACGGTTGCAAGTTGAAAAAAAGTTAAGCGCCTACAAGTGTTGCGCCTGCTGTTCAGATGACGTTCGAAGTCGAGTAGCACTCTAAAGTTGATTAAACATTAAATTGGCAGTTATTTTGATGACTTCCTTATGGATGAGAACTATACCAGTTTGACTTTGACAACCTTGGCAGGGGCCGCAGCGGCTCTCGGTCGACGGATCAAACTTGAGTTAACGCCGGTTTGACTATTAGGCATGTTGATGTGCTCCGCTTGGGGAATAGTCCGCCCCTCATAGACTGCATGACTCCAAGGTTGCAGCCAAAAAAAGACCACCCTCGAAAGGATGGTCTAGTCCGGCAAAACAAACAACCTCTGCTCCATCACTTGAGTTCATACCAAACACCGCGCCCAGCGCCTTGCTGATTCAAATGATTATGTCCAACGAGACTGCGGAAATGTTGCTTCAGCGTGTTGCGACTAACGCCAGTCAATTTGATGGCCTCCCCAATCGTGATGCGGCCGTGCTCTCGAATAAATTCAACGATCTGTAACGATAAATCGGGTAAGGTCGCCATCACTATTTTTTCGCGTTCGATTTTCTTCTCTAAGCGCCTGACCTGCTCAGCTAGCGAGCGCAGAAAAAATACCAACCAGGGTTGCCAGTTCGGCGCATCTGTTCGGATTGAGCCTTGCGTCTGTCGCAAGGCCAGGTAGTAGGCTTCCTTGTTGAGCTCGATCACACTTTCTAGTGAGCTGTATGGCACATAGGTATATCCCGACTGGATCAGCAGCAATGTCGTCAGCGCTCGGCTGAGTCTGCCATTGCCATCCTGGAATGGATGAATCTCCAAGAAAACAACCACGAAAATGGCAACGATTAGCAGTGGGTGCAATTGCGCTTTGTCGCGCTCATCATTGACCCAGGTGACTAATTCGGCCATCAGGCGGGGTGTATCGAATGGAGTTGCCGTCTCAAATACGATACCTATCTGATCGCCGTTTTCGTCAAACGCGGCCACACTGTTTGAATGGGTCTTGTACTGTCCGCGGTGGCGTGCGTCCTTCTCACTGTGGCGCAACAAGATCTGGTGCAGCTGTTTGACGTGGTTCTCGTTGAAGGGGATATCCCGCCAGGAGTTGAACACCAAGTCCATCAACTCGGCGTAGCCGGCCACCTCCTGTTCGTCGCGGGTTTCAAAAGTCTGTATCGCAAGGTTGGACAACAGCTTTTCTACCTCCCGATCGGTCAGTTTGCTGCCCTCGATTCGGGTGGATGAGCCAATGCTTTCTATGGTGGCTACCCGGCGCAGGGCCGTCAGACGGTCGGGTGCGAGGGTCCCAAGGGCACGCCAGACGCCCTTGAACTCGTCGATGCGAGCAATCAAACGCAATATTTCAGGCGAGATGAGGATGGTATCGGTACAGAACATAAAACCAATAATACATCCAATTACACCCAATTAAAAATTATTCACCTGTTTTTGACCTTGGTAAATGGGTGTAAATGGGTGTTTTATTGGGTTGCCAGCCTTTGGGCATATGGCTGGGGGGTGTTTAACCTCTGGATCGCCTCTAGTATGCGACTTTGAAAATTGTCGCTTCCTCCCCCAACCTGTCGGCTTAAAAAGACCACCCTCGAAAGGATGGTCTGGTGCGGCACTGCTGTCCTCCACGATATCCCAGTCTAAATAAAAATATAAGTTTTTCTTGACTTACTAGACAAATCTTTAATGATAATGTATTCTCATTATCATTAAAGAGATAATTATCTATTCTAAATCACTAGTGTCCGGTTAAACCGGGTAAATTTTCAGTATGAGCCAGTATTGGCGCGGCTTAGCGGCCGATTTTATTTGGTGCCGACTTGAATACAAATTCTTCATTTTTGGGTAATTTCCTAGGGGTTAGCCTCTGGGGGATATCTCATGTATGTCGGCAAAACGCTGTTTGCGCAGATTATGGAATTCGTGCCGTGGACGAGCTTTGGTCGGATCGTCGATCGTTACGGCGGCAACTCGGGCGTTCGCCGTTTGAGCTGTGCAGAACAGTTTCGTGTGATGGCGTTTGCGCAACTGACGTGGCGCGAGAGCCTGCGCGATATCGAGGTAACGCTTGGCGCCAATGCGAACAAACTTTACGCGATGGGCTTGCGCAACACGGTGCATCGCTCTACGTTGGCCGACTGTTGATTTGCACCGAGAACTAACCCACTGGGTCAGGATTCAGCGCAAATTAACAAGCTGCATTCTGTTGATTGGAATCAAAGCCTACAACATAGCGATTTGAAGCGCAGCCTGACAAAAGTAAAACAAGTACTGCAGTGAGTACTGTTTTCATAAGATTACCTTTAGTTAATGGTGGAAAAACATGGTTGGGTTAAAACAGTCTGTGCGAATCCTGTGCGAATCCTGTGCGAATTGGTACACCGCTCTGTACCGTTTAGTGGGGGTACAAAAGAAAAACCGCTGTGCCTTCAAGGGGCTACAGCGGTTAAAAGCGGTTTGTAATGGTGGAGCCGGGGGGAATTGAACCCCCGTCCGCGAGCCCTCTGCAGGCAGTTCTACATGCGTAGTCGTTTCATTTTGAATTTAACCTTGGACTTTGCCAAACGACAGGCCGGACCTTGGCGATTCACTTGGATTTAAGAAGTTGACGAGTGACCCGCCAACCGCCGATTCTTTGTAAATGACGCTGCTGTAGATTTCTCTACCTGACCCAAAGACAAATCAGTGCAGCGGCTCTACCGCTTAAGCGGCCAGAGCGAAACGCTCGTCGTTGGCGTTTATAGTGTTTCCAGTGGATTTACGAGCGAACTGGGGCTCGGCATGCCCTGCACTGTTTCGCGACCCACGTCGAATCCGGATCGGCCCCAGTAGTGCAATTGTAGACGAACAACCGTCACAATCAGATCATAAAGATGTAAAAGAGTGCGGCGATGGTGATTTGTTGTAAATCTTCTTGCTTTGGATCACTTCTAGTGTCACTTAACGCATCAATCGCTGAATCGCAGGCCACATCTCTTTAGCCGAGTAAGCGCAATGATCCGCTTGCCAAGTTTCGGGCGGATGCTCAGGCCCACAATACCCATAGGCCGCAGCAATCGAAGGCATACCAGCCGCCTGTGCGGCCTGAATATCGCGCAGATCGTCACCCACATAGAGGCAGCGCTCGACACCAAACCCTGCTTGCTTCGCAGCATGTAAAAGCGGAAGAGGGTGGGGCTTAGAATGCGCTGTCGTATCACCACACACTAGCACCGCGCAATCTTGTGCCAGACCCAAGGCCGCCACAAGCGGAGTGGCTAGATAGGTGGCTTTGTTAGTCACAATCCCCCAGGCCATCCCTGCGTCTTTAATCTGCGCCAATAATTCAGGCACACCATCAAACAGACAGGTATCAACCATCATGGCGGCTTCGTAGTCTTTTAAAAACTGCACACGATGCGCTTCGTAGGTCTCGTCAGTAGGCGCCAAATTCAATGCGCAACGTAACAACCCGCGTGCACCGGCTGAAGAGTGGGGGCGCAACACTTCAAGCGGTAACGGTTCAAGCCCTGCGCGCGTGCGTTGACGATTGGCCGCAGCGGCTAGATCGGGGGCGGTATCGGCTAAGGTGCCGTCAAAATCAAACAAAATCAGTGCGGTCATTTTTTGGTAGCCATCAGGTAATTGACGCTGGTGTCATGGTTAAGCGAATAGTGCTCAGTAAAAGGGTTATAGCCCATGCCCATCAGTTGCTGTGTCGTCAGCCCGGCTGCCCGTGCCGCAGTGGCGAGCTCGCTGGGTCGTATAAAACTGCGCCAGCTATGCGTGCCGCGCGGCAAGAGGCGCAGGATGTATTCGGCGCCCACAATCGCAAACAAAAACGATTTAGGATTGCGATTGAGTGTTGTAAAAAATACCCAGCCACCAGGCTTGACCAAGGTTGAGCAGGCCTGCACGATTGAGCCTGGGTCGGGTACGTGTTCAAGCATCTCCATGCAGGTGACAATATCAAATTGCGCGGGTTGTTCAGCGGCCATGTCTTCGGCGCTAATACTGCGATACGTAACAGGCACGCCAGACTCTAGGCCATGCAGTTGTGCCACTTTCAGTGATTTGTCGGCCAGGTCAATACCTGTGACGTCAGCGCCAGCCACCGCCATACTTTCAGCCAAGATCCCACCACCACAGCCCACATCGAGTATTTTTTTACCCTGCAGGCCGCCCACGAGCTCTTTAATCCAGTTCAACCTTAACGGGTTGATGGCATGCAGTGGTTTGAATTCGCTATTGGGATCCCACCAGCGCGAAGCCAGTGCACTAAATTTGTCGAGCTCAGCCTGATCGACATTGCCTGAAGGGGGAGTGTGAGTCGTCATCTTGATATGTGCTCTGTAAACGTTTATGCCCTAAGTGTCGGGCCATACTCGTGGAGTACTTTTGCTATCTTCGCATAACAGCGTGTTTAGTGTGAGGCAAACCCCTTCCGGATTTGACACACTCGCAGCCCTGACTGTTGACCTGCGACTTAAAAAAAAGCCAACCAGACAGTTAGCTCAAACAGCGAGCATAAAAAAAGACCTCGCAAGCGAGGTCTTTTTAGTCAAAGCCCACCGCGCAAGGCGGTGGTACTCAGCCAAAGGTAGGGAGATTAACCCTTGCTACCAATGATTTCGACGTCTACACGGCGGTTCTTGGCACGTCCAGCTGCTGTCTTGTTGTCAGCAATCGGTTGCGATTTACCTTTACCAGAAGCAGTGATGCGGTTTGCATCGATGCCTTGGGTAACCAAGTAAGCTTTAACAGCAGCGGCGCGGCGCTCTGACAAGCCTTGGTTGTATGCATCTGAGCCGATCGCGTCAGTGTGACCGATAGCAATGATGGTTTCGAGTTTGATGGCTTTTTGCTGAGCGACAACTTGGTCGAGCAGTTTACGGCCTTCAGGTTTGACGATAGCCTTGTCAAAGTCAAACAGGGCTTCGGCTTTAATCGAAACTTTGTCCGCCATTGGATTGGCTTTTGGCTTACCGCAATCAACTGAAGCAGTTGCTGGGGTCCAGAAGTTATTCTGCCAGCAAAGTTCGTTGGTGCCGTTTTTCCAAGTTAATTCGTTACTGCCGTTACGCCAGTTGTCAACTGCTTGTGCAGAAGCGACGCCTGTGGCGGTGATGGCTGCAAAGGCAAGTGCCAGAGCGATTTTAGAGGTCTTGTTCATAATTTTCCTCGATGAGCTTGTAGCTGGATAAGTGACTCGCAGCGAACCCCCGCCGCAAATAAATACATCAAAATATTAGGTCAGTACAGCCGATGTTTGCCCTGCAAAAAAACACCACTGGTCTAATCTTCTTTGTGCTGTGTCGAATCTTAAGCTATTTGTTGAACTTTTGTCGGACTTCTTGGATTCCAATCGCTTTCATAGTCGGATTTCTACGGTTCCGTGAGCTTTCTTGTTGGTTTTTGGCAACAGCCGTGGTTTTTTCGTCAAAAAAGTAGCCTTTAGTTGCCCAAATCAGCGAGTTCAAGCGAGTGGCTCTGCGTTTGTTCCCGACCGGTTGCGCTTGAATCAACTGGTAAGTTAAAGAGAGCCTGAGCGCAGAGGCTTTGTTCAAAAGAGAGCCAAAGCGCAATGGCGCTGTTTCAAGGCGTTATTGGCTCAAACAGATCATACAGGGGGCGGGCGGTGTAGAATGCAAGGTTTACCTTTAGCTAGTCTTTGCGCCCCGATTTCGGGTTTTGCCCTCCCTGTTTATCAACCGTCAGCTTATGGATTCCTTCGCCAAGGAAACGCTTCCGATCTCACTGGAAGAAGAAATGCGCCGCAGTTATCTCGATTACGCAATGAGCGTGATCGTGGGGCGCGCCCTCCCGGATGTCCGGGATGGTCTCAAGCCTGTGCACCGCCGTGTCTTGTTTGCCATGCACGAACTCAACAACGACTGGAACCGTGCCTACAAAAAGTCGGCTCGTATCGTCGGTGATGTGATCGGTAAATACCATCCGCACGGCGACCAGGCGGTCTATGACACCATCGTTCGTATGGCGCAAGATTTTTCACTGCGCTATATGTTGGTAGACGGTCAGGGTAACTTTGGCTCGATCGACGGTGATAACGCTGCTGCAATGCGTTATACCGAAATCCGCTTGTCAAAAATTGCACACGAGCTGTTGGCTGACATTGATCAAGAAACCGTTGATTTTGGCCCTAACTATGATGGTAGCGAAAACGAGCCTCTACTGTTGCCTTCGCGCTTACCTAACTTATTAGTCAACGGCAGTTCGGGCATTGCCGTGGGTATGGCCACCAACATTCCTCCTCATAATCTGGCTGAGGTGGTAGACGGCTGCTTATATTGTTTACGCAACCCTGAATGCACCATCGACGAACTGATTGAACTGATCCCTGCGCCTGATTTTCCTACCGGCGGGATCATTTATGGCATCGTCGGCGTACGCGAAGGGTATCGCACGGGTCGTGGGCGCGTCATCATGCGCGCCAAAACACACTTTGAAGATTTTGCCACCAATCGCCAGTCGATCGTGGTTGATGCCTTGCCCTACCAGGTCAATAAAAAGACCCTGCAAGAGCGCATCGCCGAACTCGTCAACGAAAAGAAAATCGAAGGCATTTCAGATATTCGCGACGAGTCCGATAAAGACGGTATGCGTCTGGTGATTGAGCTTAAGCGCGGTGAAGTCCCTGAGGTGGTGCTCAACAACCTCTATAAGCATACCCAGCTGCAAGATACCTTTGGTATGAATCTGGTCGCTTTGGTAGACGGCCAACCGCGTCTGCTGAATTTAAAGCAGATGGTCGAGTACTTCTTATCGCACCGTCGTGAAGTCGTCACACGCCGCACCGTGTTTCAGTTGCGCAAAGCGCGCGAGCGTGGGCATGTGCTCGAGGGCCTGGCTGTAGCACTCGCAAACATTGACGAGTTCATTCGCATTATTAAGGCCGCACCAACGCCACCTGTGGCGCGTCAAGATTTGATGGATCAATCTTGGGATTCATCTTTAGTGCGCGAAATGTTATCGCGTGCAGACTCTGAAGCGGTGGGCGGTCGTGCTGCCTATCGTCCAGATAACCTGCCCGAAACCTTTGGCTTGCAAGAAAATGGTCAATACCGCTTAAGCGAGACGCAAGCACAAGAAATTTTGAATATGCGCTTGCAACGCTTGACCGGTCTTGAGCAAGACAAGATCGTCAGCGAGTACAAGGGCGTGATGGATACGATCTCTGACTTGCTCGATATCTTGGCACGTCCTGAGCGTATCACTGTGATTATTAGTGAAGAACTACAGGCGATCAAAACTGAGTTCTCGATCAATGCCAAAGATGCGCGTCGTTCAGATATTGAATTGAATGCAACCGATCTTGATACCGAAGACTTGATCACGCCCGTGGATATGGTGGTGACGCTCTCTAACAGTGGCTATATTAAAAGCCAGCCTTTGTCTGAATACCGTGCGCAACGCCGCGGTGGTCGTGGCAAGCGCGCGGCAGCCACCAAAGAAAACGACTGGATTGATCAACTCTTCACGGCCAACACGCATGACTTCTTGTTGTGCTTCTCTGACCGCGGTCGCCTTTACTGGCTCAAGGTCTGGGAAGTCCCACAAGGTACTTCAACATCGCGCGGGCGTCCCATCGTCAATATGTTTCCGCTTGTGGATGGCGAAAAGATCACAGTCATCTTGCCGATCAAGGCGTTTAGCGACGATCAAACCATCTTTATGGCAACTTCGCGCGGCACGGTTAAAAAGACCCTGTTGTCTGACTTCTCTAACCCACGTAAGGCCGGCATCATTGCCGTTGACCTTGATGAGGGCGATTTCTTGATCGGGGCTGAACTCACCGACGGCAAGCACGATGTCATGCTGTTTGCTGATTCGGGCAAGGCCGTACGCTTTGACGAAAACGACGTGCGTCCGATGGGCCGCAACGCCCGCGGTGTACGCGGTATGCAGCTTGAAGAAGGGCAAGCGGTCATTGCCATGTTGGTCGCAGGCGATGAAACGCAAACCGTGTTGACGGCTACGCAAAATGGTTTTGGTAAGCGCACCCCCATTGGTGAGTACACACGCCATGGCCGCGGTACTAAAGGCATGATCGCAATTTCAACATCTGCCCGCAACGGTAAGGTTGTGGGTGCCGTCTTGGCCAACGCCACCGATCAGATCATGTTGATCACAACGGGTGGCGTGTTGGTGCGCACACCTGTCGCGGGCATTCGTGAGATGGGCCGCGCAACCCAAGGTGTCACTTTAATTAGTGTTGATGATGGCAGCATGTTGTCTGGCGTACGGCGCGTGGTTGAAAGTGATGTCGATGATGAGGGTGATGATCCTTTGGTTGACGGCGTAGCACCTGACGAAAGTGCAGCTGGCACTCCTGACGAGGCTGGGTCGGACACTTAATATGGCACGCCCCTGGAATTTTGCCGCAGGCCCTTCGGTCATGCCCGAAGAGGTCTTGCAGCAAGCGGCTGCTGAAATGCTTGACTGGCATGGCAGTGGCATGTCTGTGATGGAGATGAGCCATCGTGGTCGCGAGTTCATCCAGATTTATACCGAAGCAGAGGCTGATCTGCGCGAGCTCTTGGCCGTACCGTCTCATTACGCCATTTTGTTTATGCAGGGTGGGGCGACGGCTGAAAACGCGATTATCCCGTTGAATTTGCTGGGACGCGTGGCCCAACCTAAAGCGGATTTTGTACTGACGGGTATTTGGTCGGTCAAATCCCATCAAGAATGTCAGCGCTATGGGGATGCGCATATCGCTGCCAGTAGCGCTGCGTCCGCGCTGATCGATGGCGTGCAGCAACAGCCGTTTACTTGGGTGCCTGCCCCCGATACGTGGCAAGTGCGCAAAGACGCGGCCTACCTTCATCTGTGCAGTAATGAAACGATTGGTGGCGTTGAAACCATGGCGTGGCCTTCAATGGCTAGCCTCGGGGCGCCTGATGTGCCTTTGGTCGTTGACGCCTCGTCGCACTTTTTATCGCGCCCGTTTTCGGTCGAGCAAACCGGCATGATCTTTGCAGGGGCGCAAAAAAATGCGGGCCCCGCCGGCCTGACGATTGTGATCGTGCGACGTGATTTGATTGGGTATGCCTTACCGATCTGCCCGTCGGCCTTTGACTACGCCAATGTTGCGGCGCAACAGTCGATGTTCAATACGCCCCCCACGTATGCGATTTATATGGCGGGTTTAGTTTTTAAATGGCTAAAAAAGCTAGGTGGCCTTGAAAAAATCGAGCAACTGAATATTGCTAAGGCACAAGCGTTGTATGGTTTTTTTGAGCAAAGTGCTTTTTATCGGTTGCCAGTACATCGCTCGGTTCGCTCGCGCATGAACGCGCCTTTCTTTCTGTCAGACACCGCGCTTGAAACAGAGTTCTTGCAAGGTGCTCAAGCGCGTGGTCTGATGCAGTTAAAAGGGCACAAATCGGTAGGCGGCTTGCGTGCCTCAATCTATAACGCGATGCCGCTCGAGGGTGTGCTGGCACTGATTGAATACCTAAAGGACTTTGAGAAAGCGCATGGATGAGTCATTTCAAGCTAAGTTGTTGCCGTTACGCCAGCGCATTGACCAGATCGATGCTGAGATTCTTGACCTATTGAATCAACGCGCGCGTACGGCGCAAGCGGTCGGTGAAGTCAAACATGCGTTCAATGCGCAAGGCCCAGTATTGCGCCCCGAGCGCGAGGCGCAGGTGATTCGGCAGCTGCAAACATTGAATCGAGGTCCTTTGCCTACTGAGGCGGTGTCCTCGGTCTGGACAGAAATCATTTCTGCGTGTCGTGGTCTTGAACAAGCGCTAACCGTTGCCTTTTTAGGGCCCGCAGGTTCGTTCTCTGAACAAGCCGCCTTTGAACATTTTGGACATTCGGTCACAGGTATGCCCTGTGCCTCGTTTGACGAGGTATTTCGTGCGGTTGAGGCGGGTGCGGCACAGGTGGGTATGGTGCCCGTTGAAAACTCAACCGAAGGTGCTGTCAACCGCACGCTTGATTTATTGCTGGGTTCGTCACTGCGTATCTTGGGTGAGCGTTCGTTGTTGATTCGCCATTGCTTGCTGACAAAAAGTGGCGACATGACGGGCATCACGAAAATCATGGCACACCCTCAGGCGTTAGCGCAGTGTCAAAACTGGTTAAACCGAGAGTATCCCGGTATCAAGCGCGAGCCCGTTGCAAGCAACTCTGAGGCCGCTCGTCTGGCGTCGCTCGACCCATCTATTGCAGCCATCGCAAGCGATATCGCCGCACGGGCCTGGGGTCTACAAGTGTTGGCAACGGGTATTCAAGACGACTCGCAAAATCGCACCCGCTTTTTGGCGATTGGTCAGTTGGCCATCTTGCCCAGTGGGCGCGATAAAACGAGCTTGATTCTTGCTGTCGCCAATCGTGCAGGTGCGGTTTATGAAATGCTGGCACCTTTGTCAGCAAATGGTGTCTCGATGACACGTTTTGAATCACGTCCAGCGCGTACCGGTCAGTGGGAATACTATTTTTACGTCGACCTCGAAGGGCATTGCGATGACGCGCCATTGAAAAAAGCGCTTGCAATGCTTGAGCAGCAGTGTGCTTTTTATAAGTTGTTGGGCTCGTATCCTGCACAATAGCTTTCCTCTGTTTGATTACTGTCGGTGTCACCTTTATGTCGTCTAAAGACTCGGTATTGATTGCCCCCCCTCATGTTGCCGCGATTGCGCCTTATCAGGCGGGCAAGCCGATTGAAGAGCTTGCGCGCGAATTTGGTCTGGATCCAAAGCAGATCGTTAAGCTTGCTTCAAACGAAAATCCACTGGGTATGCCTGAATCTGCTCGGCTGGCCATTGTGGCTGCGACAGCGCACTTAGGGCGTTATCCTGATCCGGCCGGCTTTGATTTGAAGCAGGCATTGTCCGCTCGCTGGTCGGTGCCGCAAAACTGGCTCACGCTCGGTAACGGGTCAAATGACATTCTTGAACTCGTGGCCTCGGCGTTACTCGAACCCGGCAGCTCGGTCGTGTATGCCCAGCACGCGTTCGTGGTGTATCGCCTAGCCACCCAAGCGCGCGGTGCGCGCCACCTCGTTGTGCCGGCCAAGGATTTTGGCCACGACTTGCCCGCCATGCTTGAGGCGATTGATGGCACAACCCGTGTCGTGTTTATTGCCAATCCAAATAATCCGACAGGTACATATTTACCTAACGCAGAACTTGAGGCGTTTCTTGAGGCCGTTGCGCAACGCCATGGTACGCGCGTAACCGTGGTGCTTGACGAGGCCTATAACGAGTTTCTTGAACCCGAACAGCGTGTCGACAGCGTGGGCTTGGTTAAACGTTACGCCAACTTGCTGGTGTCGCGCAGTTTTTCAAAGGCTTACGGTTTGGCTGGCTTGCGCGTTGGGTATGCGATTGCGCAGCCAACACTGACTGATTTGATGAATCGCGTGCGTCAACCGTTTAACGTAAATTCGCTGGCACAGGCAGCCGCTATTGCTGCCTTGCAAGATACCGAGTTTTTAGCAAAAAGTTTTGCCGTCAATCGTGACGGCAAAGCGCAACTGCAAGATGGCTTTGCAAAACTCGGTTTAACGTTTATACCGAGCTACGCCAATTTTGTCTTGGTTAAAGTGGGCGATGCGCCTCACGTCAATCTTGAGTTGCTCAAGCGCGGCGTGATTGTGCGCCCGGTTGCGGGCGATGGTTTGCCTGCGTGGTTGCGTGTGTCGATAGGCTTGCCACACGAAAATCAAAAATTTCTTGAGGCGTTGACGTCGATTGTTCAGGCTGGCGCAAAATGACCGCGGTGGCAAAGGCCGAGCCTTTTCATATCGTAACCTTAGCGATCGTTGGCGTGGGTTTAATCGGTGGCTCGTTTGCAGCCGCTTTGCGTCAGGCGGGCTGTGTTGGGCGCGTGTTGGGCGCCGGGCGTAGGCCCCAAACCTTGCAAGAGGCCGTGCGCTTAGGTTTGATTGATGAAGCGGTCAGCCTCGGCGAGGCCGCGCAACGCGCAGATTTTATTTTTGTCGCAGCCCCTGTGGGGGCATTTGCTGGCATTTTCGCAGGGCTCAAGCCAACACTCAACCCCAATGCGGTGATCACCGATGGCGGAAGTACCAAGCAAAACGTCATCGAGGCTGCACGCGAGGGTTTGAAAGAATGTATCACCCAGTTCGTGCCGAGCCATCCGATGGCAGGTTCGCACGAAACCGGGCCGCAAGCGGCCAACGTCGGCTTGTATCAAGGTAAGCGTGTTGTGCTGACCCCACTCGTTGAAAATCACCCTCAAGATATTGAGCGTGTGCAGGCTGCTTGGCGGGCATGTGGTGCAAATTTAGTGACGCTTGACCCGGCACAGCACGACGCTGCGGTGGCCGCGATTAGTCATCTGCCGCATTGGGTGGCGGCGTTGTATATGCAGCATCTGACCCAAAGCGATGACGCTGCTCTGAAATTTGAGCTCGCGGGATCGGGCTTTCGAGATTTCACCCGCGTGGCGCAAGGGTCACCCGAAATGTGGCGCGATATTTTTGAGGCCAATCGGCAAGCTATGCAAACTGAGATCGCGACCTTTCGAAAAGTGCTTGAGCGCGCCGAGCATGCCTTAAATGCCGGCGATTACGCCTACCTGCAAGACATGCTTGAAGTGGCTTCGCAAGCGCGTCGCGACTGGGTAGGCAAGCAATCGTGAGCGGTGCTGCGTTTCTTGATCTGCCGCATGTCAAATATGTGCGAGGCGACGTCGAGCTGCCCGGCTCAAAAAGTATTTCAAATCGCGTTCTGCTGTTAGCGGCGCTGGCGCTGGGTTCTACACGTATTGATGGCTTGCTAGAGTCAGACGATACGACGGTGATGCTCAACGCTTTGCAGCAGCTCGGTGTGCAAGTGACGCGCCACACCGCCGATTCAGTGACGGTGCAAGGGGTATCGCGGTTTGCAGTCGACAAGGCTGATTTGTTTATGGGCAATGCCGGTACCGCGATTCGTCCGCTGACAGCGGTGCTGGCACTGATGGGGGGGCACTTTGGCCTGTCGGGTGTGCCGCGCATGCACGAGCGCCCGATCAGGGATTTAGTGGATGGGCTGCGCGAGCTGGGTGCCAATCTCACCTACACGGGTCAAGAAGGCTATCCACCGCTTCTGATTTCTCCGCCCGGTGCCTTGAGTGATCGCGTGCGCGTGCAGGGGTCGGTATCCAGTCAGTTTTTGACTGCGGTGTTGATGGCAGCGCCCTTGGCAGTTGCGCGTTCGGGCCGCCCGCTCGTGATTGAGGTACTTGGCGAACTGATTTCAAAGCCCTATATCGACATTACCTTAAACCTGATGGCGCGTTTTGGCGTGCAGGTCGAGCGTAACGGATGGCAGCAGTTCGTCGTTCCTGCACAAGCCGCGTACTCTTCGCCCGGCCAAATTTTTGTTGAGGGTGATGCGTCTTCAGCCTCTTATTTTTTGGCGATGGGGGCCCTAGGCCTCGGGCCGTTACGCGTGTTGGGCGTGGGGCAAGACAGTATCCAGGGCGACGTGGCGTTTGCCGACACGGTGCAGGCCATGGGGGCACACGTTAAGCGCGACGCCGCCTCGCTTGAGGTGTCGGGGATCGACTTAGCGAAAGGCCAGCGTCTCAAAGCCTTTGACACCGACTTTAATTTGATTCCGGATGCCGCGATGACGGCCGCGATGTTGGCCTTATTTGCTGATGGGCCTTGTACCTTGCGCAATATTGGTAGCTGGCGCGTCAAAGAAACAGATCGAATTTTTGCCATGCAAACCGAGTTGCAAAAGCTTGGGGCTCAAGTCCAAAGTGGCCCAGATTGGTTGCGAGTCTCGCCGATCGAGGCGGGTCAATGGCGCGACGCGTCCATTGACACTTACGATGATCACCGCATGGCGATGTGTTTTTCTCTTGCAGCCTTTGGGCAAGCAAGTGTGCGCATTATGGATCCGGGCTGTGTCAGCAAAACGTTTCCGACCTATTTTGATGTGTTTAGAGGGCTGTTGAAGTGAGTGCGTTAAGCCCTGTGATTACGATTGATGGCCCAACGGCTTCGGGCAAAGGTACGGTTGCACAGCGGGTGGCCACGGCCTTGGGCTGGGGCGTGCTCGATAGCGGAGCCTTATATCGGTTGACCGCCTTGTCGGTGTTGCAACAGGCGATCGATCCCGAAGACACACCAGCGGTCGCGCGGGCAGGGCAACAACTTGAGGTCAGCTTTCATCCCAAAGGCGTGACGCTTTTTGGTCATGAAGTGTCCGGGCTCATCCGGCAAGAGCATGTGGGTAACCTTGCCTCGCGTCTGGCGCCTAACCCAGCCCTGCGTCAGGCGTTGCTTGAACGGCAAAGGGCGTTTCGCCAGCCGCCCGGCTTGGTGGCCGATGGTCGCGATATGGGGACGATCGTTTTCAAAGATGCTTCGCTAAAGATATTTTTAGTTGCTGACGCCCTGGCGCGTGCCGAGCGTCGGTGTAAGCAGTTGATCGAAAAGGGAATTTCTGCTAATCTAGACGACCTTGTCGCTGATATGCGCGAACGTGATGCACGAGATATCGAACGTGCTGTTGCGCCGCTTGTACCCGCGCCAGACGCACACGTGGTTGATTCGTCGCAACTGACAATCGAGCAAACGGTGCAAAACGTCCTTGACCTGTGGTCAAGGGTTCTACCCACCCCACCCGCAAAGGTGTAGGGGCCGTTAGTCAGGCAAGGTTTGTCTGGCTATAGCCACTGCAATCTAAACGGCGTGTTACCCGGCCCCAAAGGCCACCTGGATCTCCTTCACATGTCAACTCAACAACTCTCAACCGATGCAGGCGAAAGCTTTGCAGCGATGTTTGCAGCAAGTATCGAAAAGCAAGATATGAAGTCCGGCGAGGTCATCTCTGCCGAAGTCGTGCGTATTGACCATAATTTTGTGGTGGTAAACGCCGGCCTGAAGTCTGAGGCACTGATCCCTCTTGAAGAATTCTTAAACGATCAGGGCGAGCTCGAAGTCAAACCTGGCGATTTTGTTTCTGTTGCCATTGATTCGCTCGAAAACGGTTACGGCGATACCGTACTGTCTCGTGATCGCGCCAAGCGCCTGTCGGCCTGGCTGTCACTCGAAAAATCACTCGAGAAAAACGAACTGGTTACCGGCACCATCACCGGTAAAGTCAAAGGCGGCCTGACTGTCATGACTGCAGGCATTCGTGCCTTCTTGCCAGGCTCGCTGGTTGATCTGCGTCCTGTAAAAGACACGACGCCGTTCGAAGGCAAGACCATGGAGTTCAAGGTCATCAAGCTCGATCGCAAGCGCAACAACGTTGTGGTGTCGCGTCGCGCTGTGCTCGAAGCCAGCATGGGCGAAGATCGTCAGAAACTGCTCGAAAATCTGCAAGAAGGTTCGATCGTTAAGGGCGTGGTTAAAAACATCACCGATTACGGCGCCTTCGTTGACCTCGGTGGCATCGATGGTCTGTTGCACATCACTGACATGGCATGGCGTCGCGTGCGTCATCCCTCTGAAGTCTTGGCTGTTGGCCAAGAAGTCGAAGCAAAAGTTCTTAAGTTTGACCAAGAAAAAAGCCGCGTGTCCTTGGGCGTCAAGCAGCTTGGCGAAGATCCATGGGTGGGCCTTGCACGTCGCTACCCACAGCACACACGTCTGTTCGGTAAAGTCACTAACCTCACCGACTACGGTTCATTCGTTGAAGTCGAAGCCGGCATTGAAGGCTTGGTACACGTGTCTGAAATGGATTGGACCAATAAAAACGTTGATCCACGCAAGGTTGTGACCTTGGGCGAAGAAGTCGAAGTCATGGTTCTTGAAATCGACGAAGATCGTCGCCGTATTTCGTTGGGCATGAAGCAATGCCGTCAAAACCCCTGGGAAGAGTTCGCCTCTAACTTCAAGCGTGGCGACAAGGTGTCAGGCGCGATCAAGTCAATTACTGACTTTGGTGTGTTTGTTGGCTTGCCAGGCGGCATCGATGGTTTGGTGCATTTGTCTGATTTGTCATGGACTGAAACGGGTGAAGAAGCGGTTCGTAACTTCAAGAAAGGCGATGAGCTTCATGCAACCGTGTTGGGTATCGACACTGACAAAGAGCGTATTTCGCTGGGCGTTAAGCAACTCGAAGGCGACCCGTTCAACAATTACGCGTCAACCTACGACAAAGGCGCTGTTGTTCCTGGCACCGTGAAGTCTGTCGACGCCAAGGGCGCAACCGTTACGTTGTCGCTTGAGGTTGAAGGCTATTTGCGCGTCTCTGAGATTTCAACAGCACGCATTGAAGATGCAACCACTGCGATTAAGGTTGGCGATAATATCGAAGCCATGATCATCAACGTCGACCGTAAAACACGTCAGATCCAGTTGTCGATCAAATCGCGCGACACGGCAGACACTGCAGAATCCATGCAGCGTATTTCAGAATCGAGTGCATCATCGGGCACAACCAATTTGGGCGCACTGCTCAAGGCCAAGCTCGATCAGGCTCGCGACACTGAATAACTGCAGTGACTAAGTCTGAACTCATCGCTGCGCTAGCGGCCCGCTATACCCAGCTGGCTGCTCGCGACACCGATTACGCTGTTAAAACGGTGCTCGATGCCATGACCGAGGCTTTAGCCGAAGGCCAGCGCATCGAAATCCGTGGTTTCGGTAGTTTTTCGTTGTCTGAGCGTGCTCCACGCGTGGGGCGCAACCCTAAGTCGGGCGAACAAGTGTTGGTGCCTGGTAAGCAGGTGCCGCACTTCAAGGCTGGTAAAGAGTTGCGCGAACGTGTTGACTTGAATGGTAGTGGGGCTGGTACCGACCCATCAGGTACGACAGAACACTGAGTAAGCAAAAAAACCGCCGAAAGGCGGTTTTTTTATGCGCCGAAACGGCAGGGCGCTTACAATCGACTTTTGCACTCTGGAGCATCAGCCATGCGCTACCTTGTCTGGGCTTTACGCTTAATTGTTTTTATCGCCGTCTTAATGTTCGCCTTAAAAAACACTGAACCGGTCGGCGTGACGTTTTACGGTACTTGGGCCGTTCAAAGTGTGCCCCTGATTGTGGTGATGCTCTCGACCTTTGTGTTGGGCACTGTGTTTGGCCTGCTGCTCACGGTACCTGCTTCAATCCGGCGCCGCCGCGAAAATGTGCGTCTTAAAAAAGACCTCGAACGCATACAAGCTGCAGTCAACCCCCAGGGTGCCGTGCCGCTGTCCCCTGATGCGTTAGTGCCCTTGTCTCCGATCTGAGTTCGACAATTTTTTACCGATGAACGGTGAGCAGGCGTCGCGCCTTCATTATTTGATCTTAGGAACACCTCGTGGATTTTGAGTCTTGGTGGCTGATTTTTGTGCCGTTGTTGTTCGCCCTAGGCTGGATGGCCGCGCGCTTTGATATTCGACAGATTTTGTCCGAAACGCGTAATCTGCCCGATTCTTATTTTCGTGGTTTAAATTTTTTGCTCAACGAAGAGCCTGATCGTGCCATCGACGCTTTCGTTGAGGTCGCCAAGCTTGATCCCGAAACGACCGAGCTGCACTTTGCGCTAGGTAGCTTGTTTCGCCGGCGTGGCGAAATGGAGCGTGCGATTCGTGTGCATCAAAGCTTATTGGCGCGGGCCGATTTACCAGTCGGTCAGCGCGAGCACGCGCAGCATGAACTCGCACAAGACTATCTCAAGGCGGGCATGCTTGATCGTGCCGAAGAGGCCTTTACAGTACTCAAAGATACAAGCTTTGGCTTAGCAGCGTTGCGCGCCTTGATTCGAATTTATGAATCCGAACACGACTGGACGCGTGCGATTCAAGCCGTTGAAAGCCTGAGAAAGTTGGTAGACGAACCCGTGCCACAGTTGGTGCACTACTACTGTGAACTCGCTCAGGTTGCACTTGCGACTAAGCCCCCATTGGTCGAGCAAGCGCAAGAGGCCTTGAAACAGGCAGAGCGCGCGGCAAAAGCACGCGATGCAGGCTCGGCTTCAGCCGCGAGCGTTCGCGTGACGATGATTCACGCCTCGATAGCAGGCTCTGCGCAACAAACGCTCTTACAACGGCAGTATTTTCAAGTGGTGCTCGACCAATCGCCCGAGTTTGCAGGGTTGGTTGCCGAGCAACTGTTACAAAATTTTTCTCAAACCCAAGAATCTGCTCAGGGCTTGGCGTTGTTGCTGTCGCATCATGAAAAATACCCGTCTCTGGATTTGTTTAACGTGGTCTTTCGAGCATTGCGAGCCCAAGAGGGCGTTGACGTTGCCTGGGCGTTTGCACGGCAGGCCTTGCAAGCAAACCCCTCGTTACTCGGTCTTGATCGCTTGCTTGAAGCCGAACTGGCACATGCTGAGGCAAATCAAACACCGCTTGAGAGCCCAATCCCGGGTGCTGATTTGGCGTTGTTGCGTCGGTTGATTAACCAGCACAGTCAACGTCTTGACCGCTATACCTGCCGTAGTTGTGGGTTTCAGGCGCGGCGCTACTACTGGCAGTGCCCTGGTTGTAATGCGTGGGAAACTTATAAACCACGCCGGATGGAAGAGCTTGCATGAAGACATTTCCTAAAGACGCGGTGACACGTGCCCGAGTATTGGTTGTTGGTGACGTGATGCTTGATCGTTATTGGTTTGGTGACGTCGAGCGTATCTCGCCCGAGGCGCCTGTGCCGGTGGTACATGTTGCCCGCCGCGAAGATCGCTTGGGCGGCGCTGCCAACGTGGCGCGCAACGCCGTGGCCTTGGGTGCAAAGGTCACCCTGGTCGGGTTGGTCGGCGTGGATGAGGCAGCCACGCGTGTGCATGCCTTGTTGGCAGAGGCCGGCGTGACCGCACACCTGATTGCCGATGCGGCACACCCTACGACGCTCAAGATGCGTGTGCTTGCGCGTCAACAGCAAATGTTGCGGATCGATTTTGAAGAGAAACCAACCGCTGGGTTACTGGATACCTTGCAGGCGCAGGTAGCACCGTTGTTCGCCGAGCACGACGTCGTGGTTTTTTCTGATTATGCCAAGGGCGCGCTGGCGCATGTCGAGGCCTTGATCACTTTGGCGCGCAGGCAAGGCATTGCGGTTTTGGTCGACCCGAAGGGTAGTGATTATCAACGCTACCGCGGCGCGACGCTGGTCACTCCTAATCGAGGCGAAATGCAGCAGGCTGTCGGGCACTGGTCGAGCGAGGCTGACTTAGCAGAACGCGCGCAAGCGTTGCGCGAGCAACTCGAACTCGAGGCTTTGTTGGTGACCCGCTCAGAGCAGGGCATGACCCTATTTACTGCGCAAGGCAGCGACCATGTCGATGCGCAGGCGCACGAGGTCTTTGACGTCTCGGGTGCGGGCGATACGGTGTTGGCCACGTTGGCGGTCATGCGTGCCGTTGGGGTTGACTGGCCTGAAGCGATGCGTTGGGCCAATCGCGCAGGCGGCATCGTCGTGGGTAAACTAGGAACATCTACAGTAACTGCCGGAGAACTTGCATGATTGTTGTCACAGGCGCGGCTGGTTTTATTGGCAGCAACATTATCCAGGGCTTAAATCGCCGTGGCATCTCAAACATCCTGGCAGTTGATGATTTAACGGATGGCGATAAATTCGTCAATCTGGTGGGTGGTCAAATCAGCGATTACATGCACAAAGACGATTTTCGCCGTAGCGTGAGCGATGGGTCCTTGCCCAGTGTGCGTGCGATGTTTCATCAAGGGGCTTGTTCGGATACGACCGAGCGTAATGGTCAGTTCATGATGGACAACAATTATCGCGTCACACTCGAGTTATTCGAGTACTGCCAGGCGAACAAAGTGCCGTTGATGTATGCCTCTTCGGCGGCGGTGTACGGCGCAGGCCCAAACTACGCTGAAGCCCTCGAAAACGAAAAGCCGCTAAACGTCTATGGCTACTCAAAATTTTTGTTTGACCAAGTATTGCGTGCACGGATGACTTCGCTCACCGCGCAGGTAGTTGGCTTACGTTATTTCAATGTGTATGGTCCGCAAGAGCAGCACAAAGGGCGTATGGCCTCGGTGGCGTTTCACAACATGAACCAGTTTATCGACGAGGGTCATGTACGTTTGTTTGGCGGCTGGGATGGTTACGCCGATGGCGGGCAGCTGCGTGACTTTATCTCGGTACACGATGTGGTCGATGTCAACTTGCATTTTCTCGATCACCCCAAGGTATCAGGAGTTTTCAATTGCGGTACGGGGCGTGCGCAACCGTTTAACGATGTTGCCAGTGCGGTTGTGAATACGATGCGCACGTTGCGCGGGCAGGCGCCGATGTCGCTCGAAGAGCTCGTCAGGCACGGTGCGCTGCGTTACGTGGCGTTTCCTGAAGACCTGAAAGGGCGTTACCAGAGCTATACGCAGGCTGATGTCTCTGCGTTACGCGCTGCGGGTTACAAAGCCGAGATGCGCGACGTGCAAACGGGCGTGGCCGAGTATGTCAGGGCACTGCACGCAGCAACTGCCGGCGCGCAATAAATCGCCCATTGCTGCGGCAGATGGCCAAGCGCGCTTGGTCTTTAGCGCGCAATCAGTCATCGTATGTTTTTGCCTGATTCAATTCAGTTTCGCGTTCACGCACTAGGCAAAGTACGGGTGGCTATTGCCCAGCTATTCGTGGCTGAGTCACTACAAAAAACCTCAAGATGACGTTGTGGCGGTGTGGGCTGTTTTAGCCCCACACTGGTCCGCGTCATCCCTTCAAAAGGTAGCCATGAACCCGTTTCTTGATTCAACCGTTGCAGTGCCGTTGGCGTCTGAACCCGCCTTGCTCCAGCCCCAAAGACAGGCAGAGCGTTTAAGTGGACGTTGGTCGTTTCCGTTCACGCAGCAGGCCTCAAATCGCTTGGCACGACGTGCGCGCGTGGCGGTTATGTTGGCTGGTGTTGGGGTTGGGCTCTCAGCGCAGGCGCTCGACTTGAATACGGCGACCGCCGAGCAATTGACAGACTTACGTGGCGTGGGGCCACGTACTGCTCAGATTATTGTGCAAGAGCGCAACCGTGCGGGCCCGTTTGAATCGCTCGAGGATTTGTCGGATCGCGTACGAGGTATCGGGCTCAAGCGGTTGCAGACGCTCCAGGCCGCGGGCTTGCGGGTGTCTGGGGTGGGTTCGGGCGCAGGTGGTTTGTCGACAAAAGGGCAGAGCGCTGCTTCGCACTCAGCACCCCGTCGCGTTGCACTGCCCGCGGGGGTGGCGACACCAACGATTGAGCCCGTGCCCTCTCAATAATCTGATGCGCTACACAGCCAGCATACAGGCGGTGGCAGTCCCTGCGCTTGCTAAGTAGACATATGGTTGAAGCCCCTGCGCTTGCGCATGTCTTTGGTATGATCATTGCTTTGATTCACCCCTCGCTTTGCTTGGCGAGGGATCACGGAGGCAGCGATGAAAACATATCCAAGCGTAGAAAATGCCGTAGGCAACACGCCACTTGTGCGGTTGCAGCGGCTGCCCTCAAAAAATGCGCAAGAGCGCGGCAATATTGTGTTGGGTAAGCTCGAGGGCAACAACCCCGCCGGGTCGGTCAAAGACCGTCCGGCGCTGGCGATGATTTTGGGTGCAGAGGCTCGGGGTGAAATCAAGCCGGGCGATACCTTGATCGAGGCCACAAGCGGCAACACTGGCATTGCGCTGGCGATGGCCGCCGCCATGCGTGGTTATAAGATGATTTTAATCATGCCCGACAACCTTTCGGTTGAGCGTCGCGCCTCAATGGCGGCTTACGGTGCCGAACTGATCCTGACCCCCGCGAGCGGTGGTGGCATGGAGTTTGCACGTGACCTTGCGAGCAGCATGCAAGTGCAAGGGCGGGGTAAGGTGTTGGATCAGTTTTCGAATCCTGATAATCCCTTGGCGCATTTCAATACCACCGGCCCAGAACTGTGGAATCAAACCGACGGCCAGATTACGCACTTTGTCAGCGCCATGGGTACCACCGGTACGATCATGGGTGTCAGCCGCTATTTAAAATTAAAAAATCCGGCTATAACTATAGTGGGCGCCCAGCCAGCTGAAGGTTCGCAGATTGCGGGTATCCGGAAATGGCCCGAGGCGTATCTACCTGCGATTTATGATCCGAAGCGAGTGGATCAGTTCGAATCGATTGAGCAAAAAGACGCTGAAAACATGGCTAGACGTTTGGCGGCCGAAGAGGGGATCTGTGCCGGCGTGTCAGCAGCCGGCGCCCTGGTGGCTGCCTTGCGCGTCTCTGAAACGGCCCGTAATGCCACCATCGCCTTTATCGTTTGCGATCGCGGCGATCGCTATCTATCTACTGGTTTATTTGACCCGCAGGCTTAATCAAGGGGTCAGTTGCCGACCAAAGCAGTCGCTAAATCGGCCACTGAGGTGGCATAAAAATAGCTGCGGTTGTATAGGGTGATGGTAAAGAAGTTTTGCGTTGCCGTACGCAGTTCAACTGTGCCGGCAGTTTCTTCGGGTAGGTCGATGATGCCCAGCGCTGCGCGCATCCAAGGTGCGTCTTTGGCGCCCGGTGCAAGTTTGGCACCCGCCGCTTGCAGTTGAGGCCAGTCAAGGGTGGGCTTTAAGCCGCCATCAACGAGTTTGTCTGCTGAGGCGGGTAGCCTCACCGGTACAAAAATCGGCAAGCCTCGCTGCCAGCCATGTTCAACCAAAAAATTCGCGACTGAAGCAATCGCATCGGCCATATTGGAGCTTAGATTGATCTCTTGGGCGCCGCGCGCACTGACGGCAAAGCGTTTGATACTACCGGGCATAAATTGTGGGATCCCGACTGCGCCTGCAAACGACCCTTTCAAGGTTCTGGCATCTACACGACCTGTCAGATCGAGCTCGATCAGGTCGGCGAGCTGACCGCGAAACATCTCGGCACGATCCGGCCTTGCGGCATCGGGGTAATCAAAGCCAAGGGTCGCTAAAGAGTCAAGCACGCGAAACGTACCTTGGCTTTTACCGTAAAGGGTTTCAACCCCAATGATGGCGGCAATGATGTTTTGTGGCACGCCATAGCGGGCGCTCGCGCGGTCTAACTCGGCCGCGTACTGTTGCATAAAGGCTTGACCCTGGGCAATACGAATCGGCTCAACGACGCGCCCTCGGTAGGTTGCCCAGCTGCGCGGAGCCCGCGTTTGCCCGGGGGCGACGGGCGCCACAATTCGAGCCACGGTAGGGTTATAGCGTGCCTCGTCTAGCAGTTGCAGTACCTTGGGCTCTGCTAGCTGACGTTGCGCAGCTAATTCAACACCAAAGCGTTGCATGGTCGCGCGACGGGCACTTTCGGTTTGGGGGCGAGACACAGGGTCAAAGCGGCCGCTTGTGCCTGCAGGGGTGTTCGTAGCACCGCTCGCCGAGCCTGCTGGGCGCGTAGCGATGTTGGCGTTTGACGCGTTTGCGTTAGAAGTTATGCTGGTAGTTGGCGGCTGGCCTGTTGCAGACGTCTGCCCCGTCCCAGAGGGTGGTGTTGTGCAACCGCTTAGCAGCGTGGCGAGCAAACTTAATTGAAGCAGACGTCGAGTGCAAAGCATCTTATTTCCTTGTGAAATCAACCGATATCATACCGATTGCCTGAGTCGAGGCGCGAGTTCCGGTAGAATCTGAGGTTGATTGTCGGGCGTCAGACCCGATTGAGTTATGTTTTTAATATCTGGAGATCGCTGGATGAAAGTGCTTGTTCCTGTAAAGCGCGTCGTGGATTACAACGTTAAAGTGCGTGTGAAGTCTGATCACACGGGCGTTGATATCGCAAACGTGAAGATGTCGATGAACCCTTTTGACGAGATTGCGGTCGAAGAAGCGACCCGTCTAAAAGAAAAGGGCGTAGTCACAGAAGTGATCGCCGTGTCTTGCGGCGTGGCGCAGTGCCAAGAGACCTTGCGCACCGCGATGGCAATTGGGGCCGATCGTGGCATCTTGGTGCAAACCGATGTCGAATTGCAACCCCTTGCCGTAGCTAAATTATTAAAAGTATTGGCCGAGCAAGAAAAGCCTCAGTTGATCATCTTGGGCAAACAAGCCATCGATGATGACTCGAACCAAACGGGTCAAATGCTTGCCGCGTTGTTGGGCTGGTCGCAGGCTACCTTTGCCAGCAAAATCGAGTTGGGTGAAGGTGTGGCGCGCGTCACACGTGAAGTCGACGGTGGTCTTGAAACCATCGAGCTCAAGCTGCCCGCAATTGTGACAACAGACTTGCGCCTAAACGAGCCACGTTATGTGACCCTGCCTAACATCATGAAGGCCAAGAAAAAACAACTTGATAACGTCACGCCTGAGTCGTTAGGCGTTGATGTGACGCCTCGTCTAAAAACACTGCAGGTGGTTGAGCCTGCGGCGCGTTCGGCGGGGATCAAAGTGCAAGACGTTGCTGCATTAGTCGATAAACTCAAAAACGAAGCAAAGGTGGTGGTGTAACTATGTCAATACTTGTCATCGCTGAACACGATAATGTTCAATTAAAAGGTGCCACGCATAACGTCGTGGCCGCTGCTGCAAAAATTGGCGGCGATATTCATGTGTTGGTGGCCGGTGCCAATGCGCGTGCGGTCGCTGAACATGCTGCAAAAATCACGGGTGTGTCAAAGGTGTTGTTGGCTGAGTCGCCAGCATTAGCCGACAGCCTGGCCGAAAACGTGGCTCAGCAAGTGTTGGCCTTGGCCAACGGCTACAGCCATATTTTGTTTGCGGCAACAGCTTCAGGCAAAAACGTGTCTCCACGCGTCGCGGCAAGCCTCGATGTGGCACAAATTTCAGAAATTCAAGCTGTTGATTCGCCCGACACCTTTCAGCGCGCAATCTATGCGGGTAACGCGATTGCGACTGTCCAATCTAACGACGCCATTAAAGTGATCACCGTGCGTACGACGGGTTTTGACGCAGCCCCCGAAGGTGGTAACGCTGCAATCGAATCCATCGCAGCAGCCGAGTCGGTTGGCTTGTCTACGTTCTTGAGTCGCGAAGTCGCTAAAAACGATCGCCCAGAGCTTGCAGGTGCTCGGATGGTGGTGTCAGGCGGGCGTGGCATGGGTAGTGCCGAAAACTTTAAAATTCTTGATCCGCTGGCCGATAAGCTGGGTGCCGCCATGGGTGCGTCACGCGCTGCCGTTGATGCAGGCTACGCACCTAACGATTGGCAGGTTGGTCAAACCGGCAAAATCGTTGCGCCCCAACTGTATGTGGCCATCGGTATTTCTGGCGCGATTCAGCATTTGGCTGGCATGAAAGATTCAAAGGTCATTGTTGCTATTAACAAAGACGGCGAGGCACCTATCTTTGGTGTGGCTGATTATGGTTTAGTGGCTGATTTATTTCAGGCAGTCCCTGAACTTGTGACCGCTCTGTAAGCTTCATTCAAGGATGGCAGAGTATCCTGACCCCGTCCCCGTGACGGGGTTTTGTTTTGGTTTGTATCGAGGTGAGTTTGATGACGTATCGCGCCCCAGTAGAAGATTTTAGTTTTGTGTTCGAGCATATTGCTGGCCTGCCTGAGCTATTAAAGCTGCAGGCCTTTTCTGGCCTCGAGCCCGACTTGATCGAGGCCGTGCTTCAAGAGAACGCTAAGTTCACAAGTGAAGTCGTAGCACCGACCAACTGGGATGGCGATCAGCATCCGCCGGTCTATGCCAACGGGGTTGTGACAATGCCCGGATCATATCAACGGGCATTTAAACAATTTGTAGAGGGTGGCTGGCAAGGCTTGCGTCATCCAGAACAATGGGGTGGCCAAGGCCTGCCCAAACTGTTGGGCTGTGCAGCTACCGAAAATTTAAACGCGGGCAATTTGGCGTTTTCGTTATGCCCCTTGCTAACGGATGGTGTGATTGAAGCGTTGTTGTTGTCGGGTTCGGCCAAGCAACAACAACTGTATATCGAAGCGCTGGTTCAAGGTAAATGGACTGGCACGATGAACTTGACAGAGCCACAAGCTGGTTCTGACTTGTCGTTGGTCACGACGCGTGCGGTCGCTCAAGCGGATGGTACGTATCGCCTGTTTGGTCAAAAAATTTACATCACTTTTGGCGAACACGACTTAGCCGAAAACATTGTGCATCTTGTATTGGCCAGAATGGCCGATGCCCCCCCTGGTGTGAAAGGGCTGTCGCTCTTTGTTGTGCCTAAGGTGTTGGTCAACGACGATGGCTCGCTGGGTCACCGCAACGATGTCTGGTGCGCCTCGATCGAACACAAGTTAGGGATTCACGGTAGCCCAACGGCTGTGTTGCTGTTTGGCGACAACAAAGGCGAAGTGGGTGCCGGTGCGATTGGCACGCTAGTCGGCCAAGAAAATCGTGGTCTTGAGTACATGTTTATCATGATGAATGCCGCGCGTTTTGCCGTAGGCATTCAGGGTATTGGCGTGAGTGAGGCGGCAACGCAAAAAGCGCGTGCGTACGCGCGTGATCGTGTGCAAAGTCGCGCCATTGAAGGCTCGGCGGCGGCTGTACCGATCGTGCAACACCCAGACGTGCAACGGATGTTGTCGACCATGCGCGGCTTGACTGAGGCCGCGCGTTCGATTGCGTGCGTAGCTGCCGTCACCGACGATTTAAGTCTTGAGCACCCCGATGCAGAGGTGCGTCGTACCAACCAAGCGCTCTACGATTATTTAGTGCCCGTTGTAAAAGGGTTTTCAACTGAATGCGCACTTGAAGTGACCTCGCTCGGTGTGCAGGTGCACGGCGGCATGGGCTTTATCGAAGAGACGGGCGCCGCGCAGTTTTATCGCGATGCGCGTATCTTGACGATCTACGAGGGCACGACGGCGATTCAAGCCAACGATTTAGTGGGGCGTAAAACTTTACGCGATGCAGGTGCGACCGCCTTAGGTTTGGCGCGCGCCATGCAACAAACGCTGCTTGCGCTCGAAGCTGAAGCTAAATTGGCGCAGCCCGAGAACGCGGCAGGCTTGAACTTGATCCATGCGAATTTAAAGCTTGCAGTGCAGGCCTATGAAAGCGCGGTGCACTATGTACTTGACCATGCCAAAACGGATATCCGGGCCGTCTACGCAGGTAGCGTGCCGTATCTGATGCTGACCGGCTATGTGTTGGGTGGCTGGCATCTTGCACGCGCTGCACTGGTCTGCAGCGCAGCACAGCGCGGCGCGCTCGCCACACCGTTTACGCAAAATAAATTTGCAACCGCGGTGTTTTATGCGGGTGCGATTTTGCCACGCGTGCAGGCGCTTAACCTTGCTTTATCCCAAGGTACCGTGATGACCGAAGCGCTGCTGCGCTCTGATCTGACGGTGTAACTGGTTTAGCTGATCCGGGCCTCAACGTCGAGGCTTGGTCAGACTTGAGGCAACATGGCATCTAAGCTCGTATTCACCTCAATCAGTATCGGCGCCTTCGCCTTGAAGGCTGCCTGTAAGACACTATCAATTTCTTCTTTGAGGGTGATGCGCGCTGCCGCCATGCCAAAGCTATGTGCCAGCTCATAGAAGTCAGGATTGAACAGCGAGGTGCCGCTCACGCGCCCTGGGTAGCCGCGTTCTTGGTGTAAGCGAATCGAACCGTAACTGGCGTTGTTTGACACGATAAAGATGATGGGTAGCTTGCGCTCAACGGCCAAAATCATTTCGTTACCCGTCATTAAAAAGCCGCCATCGCCAACGATACACACTGTTGTGCGGGTGGGTTCGCGCAAGGCGCAGGCCACGGCTGCGGGTGTGCCATAGCCCATGGCACCTGCCAAAGGTGCCATCAGACGTTGACCCGTTTTGAAGGTGAAGTGTCGATAGACAGGGGCTGCAAAGGTACCGGCGTCTAAACAGATCGTGGTGTCTAGCGATGCGTGAGCCTCGAGTGCGCGAACGACTTCGGTAAAGTTCACACCCTTCTTAGCTTGGCGCGATGGCCAGGCTGCCCAGGATTGCGAGTGCTCGCGAAGTGCTTGTAGCCAGCCGACTCGGGCAGTGCTGACTGCGGGGGCAGGGCCTTGTGTCAGGGCTTCTACTAAGCCAACCGGGTCGCATACCAACGGATAGTCGGCCACGGTATCCCAGCTCACGACACGTGAATCAGGGTAGCAGTGCAGCAGTGTTTGCGGCGCCTGCGCGTAAGCCGGAAACTGATAATTTTGTGTCGTGATGTCGCCTAGACGTGTCCCCAGGGCAAGAATGAAATCGCTGGTTTGTAGCGTTGCCATTTGCGCGGCCGGGTTCGATAACCCCAAGTCGCCCACAAAAAGCGCATCATCGTTTGCAAAAATATCGTGACGTCTGAACGACACCATTGTGGGCAATTGCCAGTGGTGTACAAAAGCTGCCAACGCTTCACGGCCACCTGGGCAATCAAAGCAGCCCCCTGCGATGACGACGGGGCGCTGTGCAGCCTTGAGTTGTTGAACAATGTCAGCCAGCGTGTCGGCAGCAGGTAAGCCAAACACATGTGGATGTTGTTTGAACGTTGGCACAGGCACCGTTTGCTGTTGAATGTCTTCGGGTAATACCAATACGACGGGGCCGGGTACCCCCGAGGTTGCCATGCGAATGGCTTTGAAGGCAGCTTGGGCGATTTGTTCGGGGCCCGTGCATTCGAACACCCATTTTGCGATCGAGCCAAACATTTGTTGATAATCAATTTCTTGAAAAGCCTCGCGACGCAGATCGCGCGCTGCGATTTGACCAATCACCAGAATCATTGGCACGGCGTCTTGCTGCGCGGTATGCACCGCAATCGCGGCGTTCGAGGCCCCTGGGCCACGACTCACTAAGGCCAAGCCTGGGCGACGTGTCAGGCGCCCGTCTGCAACGGCCATATAGCCTGCGCCGCCTTCGTGGCGACAGGTCACAACATCAATCGCCGGAAAATCCACCAATGCGTCGAGTAGGCCCAGATAGCTTTCGCCCGGCACAAGAAAAAGTCGATCCATGCCGTAGTCAGAGAACACTTTAAACAGGGCGTGGCTTGAGGTGAAGTTTGTCATGGCGAGAGTCTGGCAAAAAGTTTTTGAGAAGATCGAAAATTAGCACAGCGCGGCGCATTACGCCGCAGGCGCACTTTGAGTTTGTTTTTTGCAGGGAATCAGTGGCTCGTACGATTGCTCAACGTCCGTAAGCCCGCGACTAGGTCTCGCGATCACTAAGAATAGTTTTGTTGTAAAAAACAGTCATTTCAAAAGACTGTGTTTGCAAACAGTACTGTATGGGTGTACAGTACTGTTTATGGTCACTGACCAAACAGTTTTGCCGGTTCTAGGTCCCCGGCAACCACCCTGGATCGTTTGCTCGGTCGGGGGGTGGTTACTTAAACGTAGTGCATTACTCATTCACGACAGGAGCCCCACCATGCGTCAATCAACTTCACAGCAAGCCGCTCGCCCCCAGTTCGCACCCTCGTTCGCCTCTTCAGCCGCACGCCAGGGCTCGCCCAGCGTAAAAGGGATGTTGTCTGACATTCTTTTGTTGTCCTTCTGGGTCGCCATGATCCCTGCCGTGCTACTGATTGGTAACGCAGCAGGGTTTTAAGGCGCTCAGGCGCTCAGGCAGGCGTTCAGCCCCCCGCTAAGCTCAGCCCCCCGCTGAACTCAGCCCCCCGCTAGTAGCACCACCCCTAGCGCAATGCCACAACAACCTAGCAGGCGTCCCCAGCCGACAGGCTCACGTAGCAGGTAAAGCCCGGCAAGTGTGACTAGCAGCATAGACATTTCACGCGCAGGTGCCACCAGGCTAACTGGGGCCCCGTCGCGTAAGGCGTACAGCACCAAAATATACCCAAGCGGTGATAGCACTCCGATCGCCCAGGCCAGTGGCCAGTACCCTCGCATGGCCGCCCAGGCTTGTTTGGGATGTCGGGCTGTGTGGGGTAGCAGCAATAGGGTGCGGGTTGCGCAGGTGGCCCAGTCATACACGACCGGGGCAATCAAAAGCGTTGTGACCCCGTAGGCATCTACCAAGGTATAAGCCGCGATCAACGCGCCAACCAAGGCACCCCAGCGAACTCCCACCATCGCGGCTGGTTGCAGCAAACGCCCAAGCTGGCCTTGTGTCGCAATCAGCAACACACCAGCTACTACGCACAACATCCCGCTGACACCACGCACCGTGGCAGGCTCGCCGAGTAGCAAAAAAGCCCCTACGGCCGAAAGTATCGGCCCTGTGCCACGTGCAATGGGATACACCACGGATAAATCTGCCAATTGATAACCGCGCTGCAAGCACAAGCTGTAGACCAGATGAATGGTCCCCGACAGAGCGATACAGCCAACGATCGGCCAGCTCCACTCGTTTTGCTCAAAGACCAACACCCAGAGCACCCAGGGGGCGTACAAAATGGTGCAGCACAGGCCGTAGGCAAATACAAAGGCTGGGCCCACGTGAGCCGCGCGTTTGGCTAGCAAATTCCAAGAGGCGTGGGCAATTGCTGCGGCAATCACCAGAAGTAATGCCGAAGAGCTCATAAATATTTAGTATTTAATTTGGGCGGTTCGTGTCACAAATCCGTCACACCAAGCTTTGTAACACCCAGCGAGCCTCAGACTGGCGTATCAACACAAAAATGTTGTAAACTCAATGGCTTTGTTAACGCATCCTCTGCCCGGTAGCGGCTCCTGAATAGGTCAGGCGCACGTCAAACAATACCGATCCAAGCCTCGCGCTGTCAGTTTTTTTAGCTGACGCAAGTGAGCGCACTGGTGAAATTACCGAGAGCAAGATGACTTGGAGTTCATATGAACCTAATCGCTATTCTTGAGCAAGAAGAAATTGCTCGCCTCACCGGCGGTAAACCCGTCACCGAATTCGCCCCAGGCGACACCGTGATTGTCAGCGTCAATGTGGTTGAGGGTGCACGTAAGCGCACCCAGGCCTTTGAAGGTGTTGTGATTGCCCGTCGTAACCGTGGCCTGAACTCATCGTTCATCGTTCGCAAGATTTCTTCTGGCGAAGCCGTTGAGCGTACGTTCCAACTGTACTCAACTCAAATCGCCTCGATTGAAGTTAAACGTCGTGGTGATGTGCGTCGCGCCAAGCTTTATTACCTGCGTGACCGCTCAGGCAAGTCAGCACGTATTAAAGAAAAACTCGTACGTAAAACGGTTGTGGCTGCGTAAGTAAGCCTCAGCACTTACCGCTGCGATCAAATGGCACCCGAAAGGGTGCTTTTTTTATCGTGCTTCGGGTTGTGATGGAAAGCCACCCGGTTTGTGGGCACAGCATCTCGCAGCGGTTTGGGCTGGCATTCTTTCCCTGAACAAAGAGGATTTCCGCGCATTCTGTTACAAAGTAGTCATCTCTGCTTGGAAATCATTTGCTTGTATGTCTGCCACACCTCCTGAAAGCCCACGCGTTCGACGTGCACCCACTCGTCCCTCGTTTGATCCGAAGACTCAGCCTTGGGTGCCTTCGTCTTTAAAGTTTGGTGCTGTGCCGTCCACACACTTGAATCCCGAGTGGCTACGTACGGTGCTGTCTAAAAATATTGAACGCCAGCTTGAGATTCCGAATGAGTCGCTGCGACGTATGCCGGGGCGCGAGGGCACACCCGTCGAGGCGGCTGTTTTGGTGCCAATCGTAATGCGCCCTGAGGGCTTGGCCGTGCTGCTCACTCAGCGCACTGCCCACTTAAACGATCATGCGGGGCAAGTCAGCTTTCCGGGCGGCCGCTGCGAGGCAAGCGACGTTGATGTGCAAGATACAGCCTTGCGTGAGACCGAAGAAGAAACCGGCTTGCTGCGCGAGCATATCGAGTGTCTGGGAGGGCTACCGCGTTATCTCACAGGCTCGGGGTTCGCGATTAATCCGGTAACTGCCTTGGTGCGCCCTGGCTTTACCTTGGCCCCCGACGAGTTCGAGGTGGCCGAAGTATTTGAAGTACCACTGGCGTTTTTGACCGACCCCGCGAATTATCGTTTTCATCAGGCGCATCTGCCTGATGGTGGCTTGCGGCAGTACTACTCGATCCCGTATCAACAGTTTTTTATCTGGGGCGCAACGGCCGCAATGCTGCTGGGTCTGTGTCAGGTATTGTCTGAGGCGGCTGCCGAGCAAAGTCTTTAGTACGATTCGTGTTCAGCTTTGGCTTGAACAAGCCTCACGTACAAGGCATGGCGGCCGGCATCGATTTCGTGGCGCTCTAACGCAGCAAGCACCCCACAGTTCGGTTCGCGCTGATGCGTGCAGTTATAAAACCGACATTCTGGGATATGCGCATCAAACTCAGGAAACCCGCGTTCGATCTCTTCGCGATCAAGGTGAAGCAAGCCAAACCCTTGAAAGCCTGGCGAGTCAATTAAATCGCCACCTGCCTCGGGTAGGTGATACAGACGGGTGCTTGTCGTGGTGTGTTTGCCCGCGCCAAGCGCCACCGAATGCTCACGCGTGGCGGCTAAGGCCAACGGTACCAGAGTATTGAGCAACGTTGATTTTCCCATCGCGCTTTGTCCGAGCAGCAATGAGGTTTTGCCTGTCAATAAGGGCAAGATGGTCGACATCACTTGCACCGAATCCAGTGCGCAAATATCAAGGATTTTGACACCAAGCTTGTAAAAGGGCGCGAGCTTCGTGCGCGCGGCAGGCAAGCCGTCAAGCAGATCCACTTTGTTCAGCAAGATGATTGGCGTGATGCCGGCCGACCACGCGCCGGCCAGTGCACGTCCTAACAGGTCGTCAGAAAACGCTGGCGCGACCGCAATCACAATTAACAGTTGATCGACGTTGGCGGCAAACTGTTTGCTGCGGTTTTCATCTGATCGAAACAATAAATTTTTGCGCGGCAAGACCGACTCGAGCGAACCTTCGTCTAGACCCTGTCGTGTGAGCTTGACGAAGTCGCCGACAGTCGCCTCATTTTTTTTACCACGCGGAAAACACTTTAGCAGCGACTGGTCTTGCAGCTCGACCGTGTAGTGCCGGCCGTGTGCTGCGATGACGCGTCCCTGCGTGCGTTCGGTCATGACGCGAGCAGATGGCGGATACGAATGGAGGCGGGCGGGTGGCTGTCATAAAACGCAGAATGGATCGGGTCTGGTGTCAACGTTGAAGCGTTGTCATCCACCAGCTTGACCAAGGCTGAAACCAGTTGTTCGGCCGAGCTCTGTTGGGTGGCAAATTGATCGGCTTGAAATTCGTCTTTGCGAGAAAACCAGCTAAATAATGGTGTTAATGCGAAAGTGAAAACAGGGATCACCATAAAAAAGAGTAATAAGGCCATGCCATCGTTGCGACCGCCAAGCTGAGGGATCACGCCCAAGTCCGTGTAAAACCAAGTCTGTTGTGCAATCCAGCCCAAGATCGCAAAGAAGAACAAGGCACCTGCAAAACTAAACACGATCCGCTTCAGGATGTGCTTGTGTTTAAAGTGGCCAAGTTCGTGCGCGAGCACCGCGATGATCTCGTCGGGCGTCAGGCGCGCCAGCAGGGTGTCGAAAAACACGATGCGACGCGCTTTGCCAAACCCTGTGAAATACGCATTGCCGTGGGCCGAGCGTTTTGAGCCATCCATGACAAACAAACCATTCAGCGCAAAGCCGCAACGGTCGGCCAGCGACCGGATACTGCTTGCCAGCGTTTCGTCAGTGAGTGGTGTGAATTTATTAAAGAAGGGTGCGATCCAGGTCGGAAAAATAAACAGCACCAGCAGGTTAAAACCTGACCAAAGCCCCCAAGCCCAAAGCCACCAGTAGGTGCCGGCTTCGGCCATCAGCCATAAAACCGCAGCGAGGAGGGGTAGCCCCAAGACCAAGCCTAGCAAAAGCCCTTTGAGCATGTCTGCGACAAATAAGCCGGGGGACATGCGGTTAAAGCCAAATTTTGCTTCAAGCTTAAATTGCCGATAGATCGAAAAGGGCAGGCCAATCACACCCAGTAACACGCTCACCGCAACAATTAACAAAACTTGCCTGAGTAAATCGTGGGTGACCAGTGAACTGACCCATAGGTCAAGGATCTGCAAGCCACCTAGCAAGGTTAAACCCACCAAGACCGCGGCATCAAACACTAATTCAAACATGCCCAGCCGCACCCGAGCCGTGGTGTAGTCTGCCGCCTTTTGGTGACTCTCTAAGCCAATACGCGTCGCGAACTCGGCAGGCACCTGAGCGCGATGCGATAGAACATGTCGAATTTGACGATTAGCGAGCCATAAACGCACACCCACCATGCCAAGCAAAAAAACAACAAATAAAAGTGTCAGCATAAGACCTGTTGGCCGCGAGGCCGTCTGTGAGAAAATCAGGGTTTCATCGGATTGATTATATGGCTAACACGCGCGCGCAGGCTGCAACCAAGCAAACGACCAAGTCTCATCCAAACGAATTTCGCTTGGTGTGGCTCGATATGGAAATGACCGGGCTTGATCCCGAAAAAGAACGCGTCATTGAGGTTGCTGTGGTCATTACCGAGCCTGACCTGACCGTGGTGGCCGAGGGCCCAGTGTTAGTCGTCCACCAGCCTGACAGTCTGCTCGATGCCATGGACAGCTGGAACAAATCCACCCACGGCAAAAGTGGCCTGATTGATCGCGTGAAAGCTTCGACGCTCACCGAGTCTGACGCTGAAAACCAATTGATCGCCTTTATGGCGCAATACGTACCTGCGGGTAAGTCACCACTCTGTGGCAACACGGTGAGTCAAGACCGGCGGTTTATGTTTAATTACATGCCCAAGCTCGAGCAATTTTTTCATTACCGCACGATTGATGTCAGCACACTAAAAGAGCTTGCGCGGCGCTGGAAACCCGAGTTACTAAAAGGCTTTGAAAAGCGCAGCAAACACGAGGCGCTGGCAGATATTTATGAGTCGATTGATGAGCTGAAGTATTACCGCGAACACTTTATCAAGATCTAGTCGAGTGCTCAGCTAGGTGTGCGCTTGGGGGCCTGAGTGGTGGGTTCTCGGGTTTAAGCGGCCGCCGTTGCACGGGTCTCGTTGGACACACTCAACGCACGAAGTTTTTTGCGGATCATGATCCGGTACAAACAATGCAGCAGTACCGTTGAGATAGCAAGCCCGATAGTGGCCATTAGCCACATGCTGCCCGCACCAACAGGCGACCCCGCCAGCAGTTGATTACGTACTGGCTCGAGCAAGCTTTTGCCAGGACCAAACCCCATCCACCAGCCACCAAACAAGCCAACTATCATCAGGGCAAACGTTTGCAAAAGCATGGGTACAAAAGCGATTTTATGGGCTCGCAGCAAATAGCTGTTAATGCACTGCATCGCATCAACGATATGAAAGAAGGGCAGCAAAACAAGCAGCGATAACGCAACGCTGGCGACAGCGGCGTTGTTGGTGTAAGCGGCCACGATGAACTCGCGACCAAAGTACAACAGCAGTGCGGTGACGATTGCGCCACACAGGCCAACCACTAGGCCCATCCTGCTGGTTCGGTGCGCCTGATACATCTGCTGAGCACCAATCGCTTGCGCGGTAAGAGCCGCTGTGGCCACGCCAATCGACATCGGCATCATATAGGCCAGCGCCGCTAAGTTAGACATCACTTGGTGCCCGCCGATGGCTGCGACACCCTCTTTCGCCACGAGCAACGACATAAACGTAAATGCGCAGACCTCAACGAGGTAAGAGCCGCCCATGGGTAGGCCGAGCTTTAAGATTGAGCCGATACTTTTTAAATCTGGCATACCCAGTGTTAAGTGAAATCGTCGATAAAAAGGCTGGCGAAACACCATCCAAAGACCAAGCGCGAGTGTGATCCAAAAGACGATGGCAGAAGCGATTCCGGCCCCGGTCGCACCCAGCGCAGGCAAGCCCCAATTACCAAAAATCAAGAGCCAGTTCAAAAACGCTTTAAGTACGATACCGATCAGGTTCAGCGTCATGACGTGTTTGGGGCGGGATACGGCATTGGCCAAGCCATAAATCGTGCGAAACATCAGCGCAGCGGGTAGGCCGAACGTTAACGCCCAAAGGTAGTGATGCACGCTTGTGCGTACCTCGGGAGCGATTTCGCCCGAGAAGCTCAACCAGACATCCGGAAAAAGCATCACCAAGCCGCCGACGACCGACAGGAGTAGCGACACCCAGAGGCCTTGTCCCCAAACCTGCCCGATCTTTTTAAATTCGCCAGCACCGAAGTGTTGGGCCTGTATCGGAATCAAGGCGTGCATGACGCCGATCAAGCCGATAAAGACCGAGATGTAGATGGCGATTGAAAGCGCCATTGTGGCCAAATCGGTTGCGCTGGCGTGACCTGTCATTGCGGTGTCAAGCACGCCAAAGGCCATGCCAGCCCACGAACTGACTAACACAGGCCAAGACTGCTTAAGGATCGCGCGTAGTGTCGCCCAACGAGACTGGGGGGCAGAATGTGAAGCGATCATTGGGTAGGGATGCGTAGTAATCGATAACGGTCGTAGCGATCGGCGCCACGTGACCCTTGCCATAGCACTTGTGCAACATCGCTGTAGCCCGCCGAGCCATCTTTAATTTGCTTGAGCGTCGTTTGTTGCAACACGAATGGGCAGCGCGAGTCGTACGTAAAGGTGAGGCCATCAAACACATACAGCGAGGCGCGCGGCCCAAGCGATAAGCCTAGGGCGCGCATGCAACTAGGTTGCCCTGTGTTGGCGACTGCGAGCGTTAACGCTTGCTTGAGCTGGCCCGACATGGGTCGATAACTGCGCACATAATCGAGTGCGGGTAGCCATAGCAAGACCAAAAGTAGCCAAGTCAGCGTGACGCCCGACGCACACAGTAAGGACCCACGCCACAACACGGTAGGTCGTAATCGCAGGCGCCAGATCACCAGTGCAATCCAACAAAAAGTGACCACTGCGGCTGCAATGACCGGCCACCACAGCCTTTGTGGCTCGTACCCCACTGTTAAACGCGCAATATTCAGTGAGATTTGTTTGGGGATACCAAAGTGCAGGGCGAACCAACCGACCCAGACGCAAACGATCGTGACTGAAAAACACATCAGGGCAAACCAGTCAAGCACATTGATGACGCCGCGTCGCATGGTGGGCAGTGCCAACGCAGCCAGCACGGCTAGGGGCACTACAAATAAAACGTATTCAGGTTCACCGGGTTCTTGCAGCACGGGCAGTGTGGACAGCACGCCTAAAAGAAAAGCTAAAGGCAACCAAATGTGCGGGGCTGTGATCCAGCGCCGCCACTGCCAAAGCGCCAACATCGCTAAAGGCCAAATCGGCCAAAGAAACCACGGTAAATCCCGCAGGGGGCGCAGGGCCACGTCAAGCTCTGGCAGCCCCAGACGGTTTGTGTTCCAGTGGCGCCAAGCCTCGATCCAGTTGGGGTCAGCACGTGTGGCGAGTATCCACCAAGTGGCAATGACAGCGCCAGCGAGCACAATCGCGCCCAAGATATGGTGGCGCTTTGACCATAAGCCGCTTCTGGGATGAATCGCAAACAACAGCGCGAACAAAATGGGGATCAAGCCAGGCCAGGCTCGGCTAAAAAAAGCACCCATCAGGGCGACAGCCAACACTGCGGCGCCAGATAGTGGCTTGTCGAGCATACGTGTTAGCGCAAAAAAAGCCAGTGCGTGGCACGCAATATGCGCGGGCACGATTGAGGTTTCGTGCAGACGAGCCAAAATACCGATCGTGGCCAAGAGCAGCAAGGTGGCGGCATCGGCGAGCAATCTGCCGTAGTCTTTGACCGAGGGTTCTCCCCCAAAAGGCAGTGCTAAGGGCTGGGCTTCGGTGCGTCGGGCTAGCAGATAGGTGCCGTACCATAACGACGCTAGGGTCAGCGAAAACCAAACCAAGTTTGCGATGCGCGAGGCCACGATATCGCCTAGCAGTGGCCCAAAAAGCGCGACTAATCCGCCTCCAACCCACATTGTCAACGGGCCATCTTGTGCTAGGGCGAGCTGCCCGATGTGTGGGGTGAACCAACCCGTGCCGCCATGTAAAGCCGACAGCATGCTCGCTAACCCGACGACGTCGTCGGTTTTCCAGGGATCACGCCCCAATAGCCCAGCAACGATGTACGAGAAAGCCAGCGCAAACAACAACAGCCTCGGTAACTTAACCGTGGCGGGTGCAGTCATGCGAGCAGGAGTGGCGGGGGATTTGGGTGACACGTTTTAAATATAGCCTGCTGGGACGTTCTGACAAAAAAAGGCAGCCAAAGGCTGCCTTGGTTTACGCAAATTGATCGTAAAGGATCAAATTACGCAGATGCCTTTTTTGTACCTGTGGTGCGAGCAAAACGTGCGCGGAATTTCTCGACACGACCAGTTTCAACCAAGCGTGTTTGAGCGCCGGTGTAAAAAGGGTGTGATTCAGAGGTGACGTCGCATTTAAACAAGGGCATGGTCTTGCCATCGATTTCGATGGTTTCACGGCTTGTGAGCGTTGAGCGCGTGACGAACTTGTTGCCTGTTTGCAGGTCAACAAAGGCCACATCATGATATTTTGGGTGAATGCCGTCTTTCATTTTGAATCCTTTAGGGTTGGTCGGGTCGCCGGTAGGTGAGATGGTATCTAAATTAGATCGCCTCTAAACGCCCGCCACGTATCCTGAGTTCAGCCCGCTATTCTACAATAAATAGGTCTTTTAAGCAAAGTAGCAATGCTATTCTGCCACGACTGCCTTTTTAAAAGTTCTATTTAAAACAAGCCCTTGGAGCCTCAACCGTGTCACGTAAGCATGAAATTCCGACAATCTCCGAGGCTGCAGGTGTGCGTTATCTGCATTTTGGGACTGAATGGGTGCAGGGGGCCATGTGGGTGGCTCGGCCGGCCGAGCTCGTCTTGGAGTACACCGCGCAACTGATGGCGTGGTTGCTGTTTTTAAATCCGTCACGCGGGCAAGACCTCGGTCTGTTGGGCTTGGGCGCAGGCTCGGTGGCACGATTTTGCCTGAAACATACCTCCCACCGCTTGCGCGTCGTCGAATGGAACCCCCTCGTGACCTCAGCCTGCGAACTGTACTTTAAGTTGCCGCGGCCCGCGCGCCTCGTCATTGACCATTGCGATGCTGCAGAGTGGGTGGCCGACCCCGAGCAACAGGACACCTGTGCAGTACTCATGGTGGATATTTACGATGGGCAGGCGCGGGGCCCCGTCCGGGATTCTGTAGAGTTTTATCGAGATTGTCGCGGGGTGCTCAACGAGGTTGGTGTCTTGACTGTCAATTTGTTTGGCGCGCACGCCAGTTTTGAGCGCAATATTCGCAACTTGAGCCAGGCGTTCGACGGGCGCTTGCTACTACTACCCCAAATCGATGCCGGTAATCAGATCGTGCTGGCATTTAAAGGCCCTAAGCTAGAGGTCTCTATTGAACGCCTCTTGGCGCGTGCCGAAGACGTCGAAAAGCAATATGGGCTGCCTGCAAAAAAATGGGTGCGCTCAATGTTGAGCCGAACCGAAAATGCAATGTTAGTGATTTAGCGAAGTAAAAATCAACGGATCGTTTCAGTCAATACAAACGGATAGGTGCAATGACATATCGGATTTACCTCGCAGCATTGCTCAGTGGTTTTGCCATCTTGGTCGCGCCGACGGTTTGGGCGCAAACCAAGTCTGTATCCTTCTTGGGTACCGAGCGTAGCGCGGGCGCCGAGGCCATGCGAGACGGCCTACGAGATGCCTTGAAGGCCGTTGGCTTTATCGAAGGCCGTAACCTCAAAATAATGCTCGAGACAGTCGTAGATGACGAGCAGCGCTTGAGTCAGCAAGCGCTGAACTTGGTCTTAGGGCGCCCTGATGTGTTGGTCGCGCTCTCGATACCGGCAGCGCAGGCCCTCATGCGACATACCAAGCAAATGCCGATTGTATTTGTGGGCGTAACGGATCCCGTCGAGGCCGAGTTGGTGCCCGGTTGGTCGGCCTCAGGCACCAACGTCACCGGAGTCTCTGATCTTCTGCCCATGGCGCGTAGGGCGCAGCTCGTTCGACAGTTTGTGCCCCAAGCCAAGCGGGTCGGTGTGGTCTATAACCCGGCTGACGCAGCTTCGGTCGTGGTGATTCGCGAGTTTCAAGAGCAGCTGACAAAGTCGGGGATGCTCATGGTTGAAGTTGCGGTACTGCGCGCTGTAGATGTCTCGGCCGCCGCGCGTAGCTTGATTGGTCGGGTCGATGCGATCCATACTTTTTGGGATTCGCACACGCAAGTTGCCTATCCCGGCTTGGTGAAAGTTGCCAATGACGCCAAAATGGCCTTACTGGCGGCTGACACTTCAAGCGTACAAGCGGGGGCGTTGGCTGCCTTGGTGCTGCCTGAGCGCGAGGTGGGCGCCGCGGCAGGGCGTCAGGTTATCCGGATTTTGCGTGGCGTGAAGCCTGGCGCGATTGCGCCAGAAATCATCAGTCGGCCTCAGGTTCAAATTAATCTTGTTGCTGCCAAGAAGCAAGGCGTGAGCCTATCTGACGCGGTGCTGAAGACCGCGGTCGCGGTCGTGAAAGAGTGAGGGGCTGCAGGTAGAGTGCTGGGTCGGCGGGTACAAACTTTTGCCAGCGGGCGCAAACTTAACCTTTCAGTCAAAACGCGTTGGGTGTTTCATAAAGCGTGCGTGTTCATGTACGATAATGTGACATTCGGGTCACAAAGCCGGGCCCCTCGTTGCTCAGTCGTCTAGCCACTCCATTGAATAAGCCGCACCCATCATGATCGATCTCGGTATTAACATTGACCACGTCGCCACACTGCGACAACAGCGTCACACCGCCTATCCCGACCCCATCGCGGCCGCCTTATTGGCCGAAGAGGCTGGCGCTGATCTGATTACCCTGCATTTGCGCGAAGATCGTCGTCATATCCAAGATGCTGATGTGTTTGCCTTGCGTCCTAAATTACTCACCCGCATGAACCTCGAGTGCGCGATCACGCCCGAGATGCTGAAGATTGCCTGTCAGGTGGTACCGCAAGATGTTTGCTTGGTGCCCGAAAAACGTGCCGAACTTACAACTGAGGGTGGTCTTGAGGTTGCTGGCGCCTTCCAAGTCGTCGGTGCTGCGGTCAAACAATTGCAAGATGCTGGGATTCGTGTCTCGCTCTTTATTGATCCCGAAGAGGCGCAGATTCGCGCCGCCGCCGATACCGGCGCAACGGTGATTGAGCTGCATACGGGGGCCTATGCAGAGGCCACCTCCGAGGCAATCGCTGCAAGCGAAATCAAACGTCTTGAACAGGCCATTCGTGTCGCCGTAGGCTTAGGGCTGCGTGTCAATGCCGGGCATGGCCTGCATTTTGGTAATGTCGCGCCGATTGCTGCGCTCGAGGGGATCGCAGAGCTCAACATCGGCCATGCAATCGTCGCGCAGGCGATTTTTGATGGCTGGCAAAACACGATCCGCAATATGAAGGCCGCCATGATCACTGCAAGGCTTAATGCTCAGCGTGCTGTGTCGTTACCTTCTAGTAAACATTAATTGAGCAACCCACTGTGAGCGCGATTGCCGGTATCGGAACTGATCTCGTCAAAATGGACCGCATCGATCGGGCCTGGCAACGCCACCCAGAACGCTTCCCAGAAAAAATATTAGGTGCAGATGAGTTGCGCGTGTTTCGCGCCAGGGCGGCGCGCGACCGCGCTCGGGGTGTGCGCTATCTGGCCACGCGGTTTGCCGCTAAAGAAGCGTTTTCAAAAGCGATTGGGCTAGGGATGCGCATGCCAATGTGGTGGACCCGCATGCAAACCTTAAACGCCCCCGGCGGGCGACCGCGCGTCGTGCTTTCAGAACCGTTAGCCGAATGGTATGCCGAGCGTTACGGCGCAGCTCACGTGTCACTGACGGATGAGTCTGAGTACGGTGCGGCCTATGTCGTTGTTGAATCTTTGCCGGCGGCTTGACGAACTAGTGTTCAAAGCCGATTTCTGCGAGCCGGAGTCTTGATTGATGCAGCCTGTCACACACTGAATCATCCTTTAAATTGAATACACTGCATCCTCCTGTGAATTGAACTGACGAGAAATTTTGTGAAAGCTAATAAAAAAATATCAATGCTTGAACGCGGTCCTTTGATGGTCGATGTCGAAGGCCACACACTGACCTTAAACGAAAAAAAGAGACTGCTCCACCCCCTAGTGGGCGGGGTGATTTTGTTTGCACGTAATTTTGAAAATCGCGCGCAACTTTTGGCGTTGACGCGCAGTATTCACCAGTTACGCACACCCCAGTTGTTGATCGCCGTGGATCACGAAGGCGGTCGCGTGCAGCGCTTTCGCTCTGACGGCTTTACTGTATTGCCAACGATGCGCAGCTTGGGTGAGCGCTGGATGCAAGACCCCCTGCAGGCGATGCGTATGGCGACCGAGGTCGGTTACGTATTGGGCGCCGAGTTGCGTGCCTGCGACGTTGATTTAAGTTTTACGCCAGTCCTTGATCTTGATTACGGTGTGAGCTCTGTGATCGGCGATCGTGCGTTTCACCGTGATCCGCGTGTGGTCGCGATGTTGGCGCGTGCGTTGTCACAAGGCTTGGGGCTGGCAGGGATGGCGGCGTGCGGAAAGCACTTTCCGGGTCACGGCGCGGTGAAGGCGGATTCTCATCACGCGATCCCCCGCGACCCCCGTTCATTGACGCGGATTTTGCAAGAAGATGCGGCGCCTTACCAGTGGCTGGGCGATCAAGTGATTGCCTCGGTGATGCCCGCGCACGTGATCTTTTCAAAGGTGGATGCAAAACCGGCTGGCTTTTCGGCTAAATGGATTCAGGATATTTTGCGTAAAAAATTACGCTATGACGGGGTGGTGTTTTCTGACGATCTCACCATGGAGGCGGCCGCGGTGGCGGGCGACATATTGGCGCGTGCGCATGCCGCGCTGCAAGCGGGTTGCGATATGGCCTTGGTCTGTAATCGCCCCGACTTAGCAGATGAATTATTAGTGCGTTTGTCGCATGCGTCTGACCCAGCCTCGCGAGCGCGGATTGCCCGCCTGATGCCCACCAATCAAGCCCTCGACTGGCAAGCGTTGCAACAACAACCGGCTTATCGCAAGGCGCTTGAATCTGTGCGTGACCTGAATGAGCGAAGCTGAAAAGCCAGACTTTGATATCAAAGAGTTTCTGTCGCGCCTGCCGCACTTGCCGGGCGTATACCGACACATCGATGTATTGGGCGAAGTGCTGTACGTGGGCAAAGCGCGTGACTTAAAAAAACGCGTCTCTTCGTATTTTCAAAAGACAGCCTCAAGCCCACGTATTGGGCATATGGTGGCGCGGGTCGTCAACATCGAGGTCACCGTCACGCGCTCAGAGGCTGAAGCGCTGATCCTTGAAAACAACCTGATCAAAAGCCTGCGGCCACGCTACAACATCTTATTTCGTGACGACAAGTCTTACCCTTATTTGATGCTGTCGGCGCACGCTGCGCCACGCATCGCGTATTACCGTGGCTCAACGCAAAAAAAGGGCCAATTTTTTGGGCCATATCCAAGTGCTTGGGCGGTACGCGACACGCTGCAGATTTTACAAAAAGTGTTTCGTCTGCGTACCTGCGAAGATTCAGTATTTTCAAATCGTTCGCGGCCCTGTCTGTTACACCAAATTGGGCGTTGTTCGGCGCCTTGTGTTAACGAGATTACCCCTGAGGCTTATCAACAAGATGCTGAACGCGCGACACGTTTTTTAAACGGTGAAACACAGCAAATCATGGGTGATATCGAGGCCCGGATGCTGACTGCCTCGCAATCCCTTGAGTTTGAGCAGGCCGCTTTGTTGCGAGATCAAATGGGTGCCTTGGCTAAGGTGTTGCATCAGCAAACCATGGAGGATGCCGATCAAAGCGACACCGATATCATTGTGGTGGCGCAAGCGGGCGGACGCGTCTGTGTGAACCTGGCGATGGTGCGCGGTGGCAGGCATTTGGGTGATCGCGCATTTTTTCCGACGCACACCGATGGCGATTCTCCGTCGCAAGTGCTTGAAGTCTTTATCGCACAACACTACCTTGATCACCCTTTGCCAGCGGCGGTAGTGGGCTCGCATGCGTTGCCCGACGCTGAGTTAATCGATTTGCTGGCTGAGTCGCGTGCGACCAAGTCGCGGTTTATCAGCCGACCGCAAGGGGTGCGTCGGGCTTGGCTTGAACAAGCTACCCGCAATGCAGAAATGGCGTTGGCCAGCGCCCTGTCAGAGTCCGGCGCCCGCAGTGCCCGTACGCTGGCGTTAGCCGAGGCACTTGATCTTGATACCGATCCGGTGGTGCTTGAGGCGTTGCACATCGAGTGCTTTGACATCAGCCATACTGCGGGTGAGGCGACACAGGCCTCGTGCGTGGTGTTCGCCCACCATGCAATGCAGCCCTCGCTGTATCGTCGCTACAACATTGCCGGCATTACGCCCGGTGATGATTACGCGGCGATGCGGCAAGTGCTGACGCGACGTTTTGGGAAGGTCGCTGACGGCGAGGCGCTCATGCCCGGTCTGGTGTTGATTGATGGCGGTAAAGGTCAGGTCGAGATTGCCAGACAGGTGTTTGTTGAACTGGGGCTGGGTATCGATGTGTTGGTGGGCGTGGCCAAAGGTGATCACCGTAAGGTGGGGCTTGAGACGTTAATTTTTGCCGACGGGCGCGCGTCGCAAGCGCTGGGCCAGGAGTCTGCGGCGCTGATGTTGATTGCGCAGATCCGTGATGAGGCGCATCGTTTTGCCATTACTGGGATGCGTGCCAAACGTGCAAAAGCGCGTAACGTCTCGCGCCTTGAAGATATCGATGGCATCGGCGCTAAACGTCGGCAACGGCTATTGGCACGTTTTGGTGGCTTTAGTGGTGTAGCAAATGCCAGTATTGAAGACCTTGCCTCGGTCGAAGGCATTTCTCCAGAGCTCGCCGAACGGTTGTATTTTGCGCTGCGGTGAAATATCTTTGTCATGATTAAGTGAGTTAGCATAGCGCTATGCCTCTTAATGTTCCTATTTTTCTTACATGGCTTCGAATCGCCATGATTCCGATGGTGATCGGGTTGTTTTATTTGCCCGACACTTGGATGTCGTTGCCCGTGCGTGATGCTTGGGCGGCGGGCGCTTTTATTTTGGCGGCGCTCACCGATTGGTTTGATGGATGGCTGGCACGCCGCTGGAACCAAACCTCAGCCTTTGGTGCATTTCTGGATCCGGTTGCTGACAAACTCATGGTATCGGCGGCCTTGCTGGCGCTGTTGAATCTGGATCGTGTCGACGTCATGATCGCGTTTATTATCATCGGCCGCGAAATCACCATTTCAGCGTTGCGCGAATGGATGGCCCAGTTGGGAGCGAGCGCCAGCGTCGCCGTGCATTGGTTAGGTAAATTCAAAACCGCTGCGCAGATGATCGCGATCCCATGTTTGCTATACCACGCCGACCTCTTTGGCATCCCTGTGGCGAAAGTTGGCTTAGTATTAATCGTGGTCGCCGCCATTTTGACGGTATGGTCGATGCTGTACTACCTGCGTCGCGCTTGGCCCGTTATTCTCGAAAAAACGACCTAATTCGAATCTCAGAGAGCTTCTTGCCTCTCTGTGCTTTCTGACATTCAGAGGGGTTGATGCACCTCACCACACGCTGACGATCAATGAGGCTATTTGTCCCGTTAGTGCCGTTCGCCCGCCAACATGCGCGTGGCGGTATAGGTCATCACATCAACGCCATCCTGGTTTTTGACATCGATGCGCGAGGTCACCACGGCGCGGTTGTGCTTAGAGGTTGGTTTAATTGCAGTGACTTCAACCTCAGCCCAGACGGTGTCACCCGCCACAACTGGATGCAGCATTTTTTTATGAACCTCAAGCAAGGCTAAACCAGTGCCTTGCACCATGCCTTGCATCAGCAGCCCTTCGATCAAGCCGTAGGTCAGTCCGCCGGGTACTGGGCGTCCTTTCATGGCGCCGTGCGAAAACGTTCGGTCAATAAAGATGGTCTCGAGCATGCCCGTGACGCTAATAAAATTGATGATATCGGTTTCAGTAATGGTGCGCCGAAACGTGCGAAAGCGTTGCCCAACCGATAATTCTTGCCACGTGTAACCAGCGCCTAGCAATTGAGCGTCGCTCATGACCTCTCCTGTGGGTGTTATGCGCCCCAAACAAACAAATACAATAGGGGCACGCAGTCAGTTTTTGTTCTAGCTGCGGTATATTCGTCTTGAAGTATAGGGCATGCTGCCGTCGTGTTGTATCGCCCCAATCCACTTGATTTTCAGGATTATTGCTAATTATGCTGACCGCACTTGAGTTCAATCAGGTTCCTGCCCAAGAGGCTGCCTTTCGAACTGAAATCAGACAATTTTTAAATGAGGCACTTGTTGGTATGCCTTCGCACGCCAAAGCGCGTTCGTGGATGGGCACCAGTGACGACTTCAGCAAAAAGCTGGCTAAGCAAGGTTGGCTGGGGCTCACCATTCCTAAAGAATACGGTGGTTCGGGCAAGGGTTTCTTTTCAAGATTTGTGCTATCTGAAGAATTGCTCGCCTCAGGCGCGCCGGTGGCGTCGCACTGGATCGCAGACCGGCAAAGCGGCCCCTTGCTGTTGCGCTATGGCACCGAGGCACAGCGCCAGTTTTATATTCCGCGCATCTGTCGCGGCGAAGCGTTTTTCTGTATTGGGATGAGTGAACCGAGTTCGGGCTCGGATTTGGCCAGTATCCGCAGTCGTGCTCAGCACACTGATGCTGGCTGGGTACTCAATGGCAGCAAAATCTGGACAACCAACGCACACGGCTGTCATTACATGATCGCCTTGGTTCGCACCTCTGGCGAAACGACCGATCGTCAAAAGGGGCTTTCTCAGGTCATTATTGATTTGAGTTTGCCCGGGGTCACTGTACGCCCCATCACTGATATGGCGGGCGATGCGCACTTCTCAGAAGTGTTTTTTGATAACGTTAATCTTGGCGCTGAGGCCTTAGTCGGCACCGAAGGGCAGGGCTGGGATCAGGTCAATGCTGAACTGGCCTTTGAGCGCAGCGGCCCAGAGCGCATTTATTCAAGCATCGCACTCTTGGATTGCTGGATTGACGCCTTGCGCGCTCAAGCCATCCACGACGCCGAAACCAGTGCCTTAGTCGGGGCGATGGTCGCTGAGATGGCAACCTTACGGGCGCTGTCGCTGGCGGTTACGCAAAAGTTAGTCGATGGCGAAAGCCCTGCGATTGACGCCTCAGTGGTTAAAGATTTTGGTACAGATTTTGAGCAAAGATTAATTAGCAACATTGCAGCGTGGTTAGGCACGCACCCAGAGTTTGTGGCTTCGCCAGATCTGTTGCAGACGCTTGGCTACCTTGAACAAATGGGCGCAACCTTCTCACTGCGAGGCGGCACGCGAGAGATTTTGCGTGGCATCATCGCACGCGGTTTAGGATTGAGGTAACGATTATGCAAAACGATTTTTATGATTCAGCAGAGCGTTTATTTGGCGAAGTCTGCACGCCTGCAGTGATACGCCAAATCGAAGCCGGCGCTGACACCACTAGTTTATGGTCCGAGTTGAGTTCAGTTGGGTTTGCTGACGCGCTCTTACCCGAGATCGCCGATGGCGCAGCCTTAACGCTGACTGAAGTGTGGCCCATGCTATTTTCAATGGGGCGACATGCGTTGCCCTTGCCTTACGCACAAACGCTGTTGGCACGCGCGTGGTTGCAACAGGCACACGCAACGACTTGCGCTCAAGCGAGCGTACTAGCCCAAGGTTTGCCCGAAGGCCCCATCACCTTTGCACCTTTTCGAGTCGCAGCAGACAGCGCCGGAGTACAGGCGACTAGCGTGAGTTTTGGTTTGACGGCAACTTGGGTATTGGCGCAAAGCGATACTCAGGTGTGGCTCTTGCCCACCTCGCAGGCGCAACGCACTCTCTCAGGCGGCTATGGGTCGCTCGATGCCGATTTAAGTTGGTCTGCTGACGTCGCAAAGGCTTCGCTCTTAGGCGAGTTTAAACAGCCTCAGTTTCGTGAGCTGCTGGCGCTGTCACTTGCAGTGCTGATCGCCGGGGCCGCCGACCATGTCTTTGAAATGACCTTGGGTTGGGCCAATCAACGCGAGCAATTTGGTAAGCCGATTGGTCGGTTTCAGGCCTTGCAGCAACAAATTAGTGAAGTCGCTGAGCAAGTGTTTGGTGCGCGCATGGCTGCCGAAATGGCCTGTCGCAGTATTACCTGGCAACCCGCACCGGCCCTTGTGGCCTTAGCTAAGGCCCAAACTAGTCAGGCGGTGGCGCGTATTGTGGCGGTGGCACACGCGGTGCACGGTGCGATCGGTGTCACGCACGAGTTTGATCTGCAGTTGTATACGCGCCGCTTAAACGAGTGGGCTCGGGCGGGCGGCGGTGCGGGCTACTGGTCAGGTATTTTGGGCCAACAGGTACTGGGCGCTAAGAGTTCGGCTCTTGATTTTGTACGCACTGAACTATTTGCCGAGCCCGCTGTGTAAGAACAAGCTAGCAAGTTCTGCCAAGCTCTGTCACTAGCGCATGGATCATAAGGGCAGCAAGATCTGCTGTGAACGCATAATTTCTTTGCCCATTAGGCATCGCACTTTGTACTGTCGCGACAGTGCATAAACGCTAATTTCGTGAATACTCTGCACACGCGGTACGCACGCTCAATAGTGCGGAAGCTTTCTCTCGCTAAGTTTTTGCTGGCTATCTATTGAAAAGTCCCGACTTGGCCGCACTTATAAGCCATCTCCAGCGGACCCTAAGCGCTAGTTTCAGGAAACGACCATGCGATTCGATAAATTAACCACCAAGTTTCAGCAGGCACTTGCCGATGCGCAAAGTATGGCTTCACGCAGCGAGCATCCCTATATTGAGCCCGTGCATGTTCTCACAGCCCTTTTGGCCGACACAGAGAGCGGTGCAGCGAGTTTGTTGTCGCGCGCGGGCGTGGCCGTCAGTCGCCTGCAAACGGCGCTAGCGAGCGTTTTGAAGGGTTTGCCCACGGTGAAGGGTGGCGATGACAACATCCAAGCGAGCCGCGACCTGCAGTCCGTATTCGCGCGTACCGATAAAGAGGCAGCCAAACGCGGCGATACCTTCATCCCCAGTGAATTATTTTTGCTCGCCTTAGCGGATGACAGAGGTGATGTCGGGCGCGTGCTCAAAGAATCAGGCTTGCAACGTAAGCCGCTTGAAGCGGCGATCGAGGCTGTGCGTGGTGGCGAGTCGGTCAAAGATCAAGAGGGGGAGTCCAATCGTGAGGCTTTATCCAAATACACGATGGATCTGACTGAACGCGCGCGTCAAGGCAAACTCGATCCGGTGATCGGTCGCGACGATGAGATCCGTAGGGCGATTCAGATCTTGCAGCGACGCACAAAAAACAACCCCGTATTGATTGGCGAGCCAGGCGTGGGCAAAACCGCAATCGTCGAAGGCTTGGCTCAACGCATAGTCAACGATGAGGTGCCAGAGTCTTTGCGTGGCAAGCGAGTCTTGTCACTTGACTTAGCTAGCTTGTTGGCGGGGGCCAAATTTCGTGGCGAGTTTGAAGAGCGCTTAAAAGCAGTGCTCAAAGAGTTGTCACAAGATGATGGCAACAATATTGTGTTTATCGATGAGCTTCACACCATGGTGGGTGCGGGCAAAGCCGAAGGCGCGATGGATGCTGGCAATATGCTTAAGCCCGCACTGGCGCGTGGTGATTTGCATTGCATTGGTGCGACCACCCTTGACGAATATCGCAAGTACATTGAAAAAGATGCTGCACTTGAGCGACGTTTTCAGAAAGTGATTGTCGACGAGCCAAACGTCGAGTCAACCATCGCAATTTTGCGTGGGTTACGAGAGCGCTATGAGCTTCATCACGGCGTAGACATTACTGACCCGGCCATTGTCGCAGCGGCTGAGCTTTCTAATCGCTATATTACCGATCGTTTTTTACCCGATAAGGCTATCGATTTAATCGATGAAGCGGCTGCGCGTATACGCATGGAGATCGACTCTAAACCTGAAGTTATGGATCGCTTAGATCGCCGCATTATTCAATTAAAAATTGAGCGCGAAGCGGTTAAAAAAGAAACGGATGAGGGCTCGATTCGCCGGTTTCAAATGATCGAAGAAGAGCTTGAAAAGCTGCAACGCGAGTACAACGATTTTGAAGTGATCTGGAAAAGTGAAAAAGCAGCCGTGCAGGGCACGCAGTCGATTAAAGAAGAGATCGAGCGTGCGCGCGCCGAGATGGCCGAACTGCAACGCAAAGGCCAGTTTGATAAGTTGGCTGAAATCCAATATGGCAGTTTGCCAGAACTAGAAGCGCGTTTAAAAGCCGCTGAATTAGCAGGTGCTTCGCCCGGTACGACCGAACGTCCGCGGCTCTTGCGCACGCAAGTCGGAGCCGAAGAGATCGCCGAAGTGGTATCGCGCGCGACCGGTATCCCTGTATCAAAAATGATGACTGGCGAGCGCGACAAACTACTCAAAATGGAAGACCGCCTGCATCAGCGTGTAGTCGGTCAGGACGAGGCCGTGGGGCTGGTCGCCGACGCGATTCGACGTTCGCGCGCAGGCTTGTCTGATCCGGCGCGCCCGTATGGTTCGTTTTTGTTCTTAGGGCCCACTGGCGTTGGCAAAACCGAGCTGACGCGAGCGCTTGCTGATTTTCTGTTCGACGCTGATGATCATTTGATTCGAATCGATATGAGCGAATTTATGGAAAAACACTCGGTGGCACGTCTAATCGGTGCGCCGCCGGGCTATGTGGGTTACGAGGAAGGCGGTTCGTTAACTGAAGCAGTTCGACGCAAACCCTATAGCGTGATTCTGTTTGACGAGGTTGAAAAAGCGCACCCTGATGTGTTTAATGTTTTGTTGCAGGTCTTAGACGACGGGCGTTTGACCGACGGTCAAGGGCGTACCGTTAACTTTAGAAATACCGTCATTGTGATGACATCAAACTTGGGATCGCATCACATTCAAGCGATGGTCGGTAAACCTTATGAAGAGATCAAAGAAGTGGTGTGGGATGAAGTGAAACAACACTTCCGCCCAGAGTTTTTGAATCGCATCGATGAGGTCGTTGTGTTTCATGCCTTGCAAAGTCAGCACATCGAGAAGATTGCGAGTATCCAGATTCAGCGTTTGACGAAAAGGCTTGCGCAACAAGAAATGCTGCTTGAAGTGTCTGCGGTGGCCTTAGCAGAACTGGCCCGAGGCGGCTTTGACCCAGTGTTCGGTGCCAGGCCGTTGAAACGCGCGATTCAACAGAATCTTGAAAATCCAATCGCTAAGCTGATCCTGCAGGGTAAGTTTGGTCCTAAAGACGTCGTGCCAGTCGACTGGCGCGACGGCAAGTTTGTCTTTGAGCGCACACTGCAATAGTGTTGACCGACAGAGTGCGCTCAGAGAGGATATCTCTTTGGGCGTGCTCTCATTGCAATCGTTTAGACAGGCACAGCAGTTTGATCCGTACGCAAACACCGGGCACTATGATCAGGCGTGAGCCAAACCAATTCGGGCACGGTTTGCCTGCACGACTCTTGCGCCAAGCTACAGCGCTCGGCAAAGACGCAGCCTGGTGGCAGTTTGGTCAGGTCAGGCGGCGACCCTGAAATCGTTTCTAAACGCGTACCTTTTTTGACTGCGCCATGCGCCAGGCTTTTTAACAACGCTCGCGTATAAGGATGACGTGGCGAGCGCATGATTGCGCGGGTGGTCCCTTGCTCGACAATCCGCCCGGCATACATCACAGCGATACGATCGGCCACCTCGACGGCGGCGCCAAGATCGTGCGTCACGAAAATCACTGATAAGCCCAGTTCGCGTTGCAGTTCGCGCAACAACAGCAAAATTTGAATCTGCACTGTTGCATCAAGCGCTGTAGTCGGTTCGTCGGCCAGCAATAACTGAGGTTCGCTTGCCAACGCTAATGAGATCATCGCACGTTGACGCATACCACCTGACATCTCGTGCGGGTAAGCATCTAATCGACGCTCGGGGCTGGGGATACGCACGCGTTCAAATAACGAAAGTGCGCGGGCACGTGCTTGATCGCGGCTGATGTTTTCGTGGCGGAGAATCGCTTCGATGATTTGGCTGCCAACGGTGTATACCGGGTCAAGTGCTAATAACGGCTCTTGAAAAATCATCGAGGCAACTTTGCCTCTAAAACTGGATAAGGCGCTGTTTGACAACTGAACAACGTCTTGATCGCCGACTAAAATCTGACCTTCAATTTTTGAACGTGCTGGGTTGTGTAAGCGCAAGATCGAGCGCAAGGTCACGCTTTTGCCTGAGCCAGACTCGCCGATCAGGGCGACGACCTCGCCGCGCTTAACCGCAAGCGTGACGCCATTGACAGCTTTGACGGGGCTTTTACCGCCCGTAAACGTCACCGTGAGGTCGCGAATATCGACAAAGGGGGTTTCGGTGGTGTTCATGCTGCCCCTTGATTATTTGAAACGGCTTGCTGAGTTGAAACTGCCTGCGAGTGCCCACTGTTTTCAACATGAATCCAGCAAGCAACACCCTGTCCATCCTTGCTTGACACCAAGGGTGGCATCTTGGTTGAGCAGACCGGCTGCGCCTGCGCGCAACGGGTGTGAAAGCGACAGCCAGAAGGCGGGTTAATGGGGTTGGGCGGGTCGCCCGCCAAAGGCGGCGTTTCAGTGCGACGATCGGGATCCATCGAGGGCACTGACGAGAGCAGGGCACGCGTATAGGGATGACGTGGTGCGCTAAAAAGCGTTTCGCAGTCGCCAATTTCAACCACTTGACCCAGATACATCACCATGACGCGATCAGAAATGTAGCGCACCACATTCAGATCGTGACTGATAAACACGTAGGTGAGTTTGAACTCGTCTTTCAGATCAAGCAAAAGATTGAGTACCTGCGCCTCAACTGATTTATCCAGAGCCGAGACTGCCTCATCTAAGATAATGAGGCGTGACTGCAAGGCCAGCGCGCGCGCAATATTAACGCGCTGCCGCTGCCCGCCTGACAATTCGTGTGGATAGCGTTCGGCAAAACGCTTGGGATCAAGGCCAACACGTTGCAATAAATCCCGTGCCCGGGCGACAGCATCATTTTTACTGACGCCGTGTACCTGGGGGGCGAACGCGATTGAGTCTTCGATCGTCAAGCGTGGATTCAAGGACGCGTAACTGTCTTGAAATACCATTTGCGCTTGACGTCTGAAGTCTTTCAGGCTGAGTTCACGGCTGCCCACGGACTGACCATCAAAAATCATGTCGCCGTGGTCGGGGGTGATTAAATTCATTAACAGACGTGCCGTGGTCGATTTGCCGCAGCCTGATTCGCCGACAACACCTAAGGTTTCGCCCTTGCGCACCATAAAGTCGATACCATCAACCGCGCGAACAACGCCACCGCCTTTTCCTAGAATATCTTTTTTAAGCGCAAAATGTTTGATCAGGTTCTTAACCATCAGTAGTGGCTGCGCGGTACCACCCACATCAGCGCGGTCGGATACAGAGGTATTCATTAGTTCTTGATCTCCATGGCTGAGCGCAACCCATCCGATAGCAGGTTAAACGCGATTGAGGTGATGAAGATCATGACACCAGGTAAAGCGGCGATCCAAGGCTGCACATAAATGGCAGTGCGCAAGGTGTTGAGCATCAGGCCCCACTCAGGCTCGGGGGGTTTCACACCCAGGCCCAGAAAACTTAGACCAGAGGCTAAGATCATCGAGACCGCAATCAAGCTCGTTGAGTACACAAAGATTGGGCTCAGTACGTTACCTAAGACATGCACCCGAATAATCGTCAGGGCGTTGGCGCCAGATGCACGGGCCGCTTCGACAAAATCACGACTACGGATTTGAGTGGTCACGCTCTCGGCCACCCGTGCGATCGGCGGAATGAAAACGATGGTCAGTGAGATCAGCGAGTTCGTGATCCCTGTGCCCAACACCCCAGACAGCGCGATAGCCAACAGCACCGACGGAAACGCATAAAACACATCAATCGTGCGCATGATCGAAGTGTTGAGCATGCCACCCGCGTAACCCGCGACAATCCCGATGGTCGAGCCAATCGCAAACGCCAGTAGTACAGGCGTAATGCCCATAAAAAGAGACAGTCGCGCGCCCACCATTAAGCGAGACATCATGTCACGGCCTAACTCATCCGTGCCCAAGGGATATCCTTCGAAGCCGATGGGTTTGAGTCGCTTCATGATTGAGGCAGCGTACGGATCTGCTGGAGTGATCCATTGACCCAACACAGCCATGAGTAACAGACACAAAATGACGAAGGCAGCAAACATGGCAACCTTGTCACGCACCAGGCGCGACATCACGTTTTGCCAATAGCCAGCCGAGCGTTCAATATCGAGAGATGGAATTTTTTTAGTATCGACGGTAATGTTCAACATGGGTTCAGCCTCGCGCGATACGTGGGTCAAGCATGGTCTGAATAATATCGACAATCATGTTGAGGACGACAAAGAAAGTAGCGAGCACAAGGATGGTTCCTTGTAGCAGCGGCAAATCTCGTTGAAAAATTGCAGAGTTCAGTAAAAAGCCGGTGCCAGGCCACGAGAATACGGTCTCGATCAAGATTGAACCACCTAGCAGGTAGCCCAACTGCAAACCCATCACGGCAAGAGCGGTTGGGGCTGCATTTTTAACCACATGCATGAAAATCCCGATGTTGGTCAGCCCCTTTGCCTTAAGACCAACAATAAATTCTTGCGACAAAATTTCTGCAACAAGCGCACGCACTGTACGCGAAATAATTCCCATTGGAATCACGCTCATGGTGATCGCAGGCAAGACCAAGTGCTTGATGTGTTCCCAGTTCCATTGCCAGTCTGACGAGCCGCCGGGCCCGGCGCCGTTGGGCGGTAACCACATGAGCAGTGAACTGAAAATGATCACAAGCACCATGCCAAGCCAGTAATGCGGCACGCTGACACCCAAGACCGAGGTGAGGGATGCCGCTTTATCTACCCACGAGTTTTGAAAATAACCGGCCACAAAACCGAATAAACAACCAAAAATAAAACCAATCAGCGTTGCCACGGCTGCTAGCCTAAAGGTGTTATGCACTGCGCGCATGACCTCGCTGGTCACAGGGCGGCCGCTGGCAATTGAGGTCCCTAAGTCACCTTGCAGCGCGCGCCAACCCCAACGAAAAAATTGTTCGGGATATGACTTGTTAAAGCCATAGATCTCCATCAGCTGTTGTTGTAAGTCTTGCGAGGCATCGGGTGGCATGATTGACACAAGCGGATCGCCGGGAGCCAGGTGCACGAGTGCGAAACACACCAGCGCCACGCCAAACATAATGGGCAGGGTGTACAAAACCCGTTGGAACATAAAGCTCAGCATACAAACAGCCTTTTAAAAACAACCCCTTAATCGATCATTGACTCTTGGTCACGACGATCAGACAAAATAAATACGGCGGCACCACGATTCGCGGTGCCGCCGTAGTCGCAAAAAACTTAGTCTTTTGTCATCGTTGCGATATCAATAAACCAACTTTTTGGCTGAACAACGTTTTTGACTTTCGTGCTCATTGCACGTGGGCCCACGTCATGTGCGATCCAGACGAAAGCGGCTTCGTCAACAATCTTTGCATGCAGCTTTGCCAAGGCCTCGTCGCGGCCTTTTTCGTCAAAGTTTGTGCGAGCATTTGTCACTAACTGCTCAATCTCGGGGCTGCCAAAATAACCCCAATTGTTTGAAACGGGCGGAAACGCTTTAGTGCTTGAGAAGCGAACCATGGCGAAAAATGGATCCATTGCCGAGAAGCTGACATTGGTCGCGGTCGCGCCGTTGGCTGCTGGATCTTTAGCACCCAAGCGCCAGCTGTTAAACATAGTGTTCCATTCAATCACATCAAACTGAATGTCAAAGAAACACTGTTTGAGTGACTGTTGCACAAACTCGTTCATGGGCAAGGGTTGCATCTGCCCTGATCCAGAGGCCGAGATCTGCACTTTAGTTTTCATTGGCTTGCCGGTCGAGTAGCCTGCCTCTGCCATCAGTTTTTTGGCAGCTGCAGGGTCATACTTGATGTCAAACGTTGGGTTACCAAACCAGGGGTGCCCGGGCGGGAAGGTACCCTTGGGGATGCCCATCATGTCACCAAGCAAAGTCTTCAAGCCAGCGCGGTCAACGCACAGGTTAGCGGCCTGACGCACGCGCTTGTCTAGCCAGGGTGAGCCGTCAGCAAAAGACAGCTGCCAGGGCCACACGTGAGGCTGTGGGTTGCTGTAGATCGTGAAACCACGTTGTTTAATTTGCGGCATCGCGTCGGGGGAGGGCGCTTCAATCCAGTCAACTTGGCCCGAAAGCAGTGCAGCGGTACGCGCATTCGCTTCAGGCATTGGAATCATCACGACGCGGTCGATTTTTGGTACGCGTTTGGGATCCCAGTAGTCTTTATTCGCAGCGAGCTCTAAACGCTCACGCGGTACAAAACGCGTCATCCTGAAGGGGCCTGTCCCTGAGGCATCTGCGGCAAAGGCCGTCCAGGCTTGCTTGGCACGCTCGGCGGGGTCAGTCACTGTGGCCGGCACTGCCTTGAGCTTTTGCTCCCATTTGGCGGGCGAAGCCATAAACAGGTTAGTTAAGTTAATTGGCAAAAACGAATCAGGCTCGCTCGTGGTGAGTTCTACCGTCATATCATCAATTTTTTTCGCGCTGCGTAAGGTTGGCATGCGCGAGGCGGTGGCACCCACTTGGCTGGCGTCAAAGTGCGCGGCGGCTTTGTCTAGTACTTTTTGGACGTTCCAGACAACGACGTCCGCATTGAATGCAGAGCCATCATGGAACTTTACGCCTGGGCGTAGTTTAAAAACCCACTTTGTTTTATCAGTGGCATCGACGGCCCAAGATAGTGCCACACCAGGTATCACAGTACTGGCTTCGTCTTTTTTTGAAAGGTCCCACTGAGTGAGTGAGTCATACATCGGGATACCGGTAAACCGGTTGCCTTCGAAGCCTTGATCAGGCTGACCCAAGGTTCGGGGGATGTCGGCGGCTGTCATGGCGATTGTCAGAGTTTTATTCTGGGCCAACGCTGGCTGAACAAAGGCTGCTGCCAATACACTGGCCATCAGTGTCATGCGCAAGGGCTTCAGTCCAACATGGGCAAAAGAAAAAGCTTTTTTCATGAGTTCTCCGGGGGTTGAATAACTGAATCGTGGCAAAGTTGTTGAAAAATATACGGTTCTACTAGGGTGTCTCGACCGAGGTCGCTTGAAGCTAAAAAATATTGCAACCTCGTTGTATGATCTTAAGCAAGTTGTATGCCATGCGCAGTGAGGCTGCGACAGGCTTGCTTGAGTGCCCAAACGGATCAAATCCAAGAAATCTTATGGGTACGCAGTCAACCCAACCAACCGCTCGAGTCTGATGCTCGCTTCGTGCAACAGGTTGGTGCGTAAAAAGATGTATTTTGGGGCAATTTTATCCATCGTGGTGCAACACACCGTTTGTACTTGTAACAAAAGTTAACCGACCTTTCAAAATGAAACTACTCCTTGTTAACCCTAATACCTCCGATTCCATGACTGCCGGGATCGCCCAAAGTGCTCAAGCTGTTGCCGCGACGGGCACGCAAATTATTGCGGTGCATCCCAGCTTTGGTCCGCTTTCTATTGAGGGACACTACGACGAAGCCTTTGCTGCTGCGGGTGTGGCCGAACAGGTGCGACTCGGGCAGGCACATCGCCCAGACGCGATTGTGATTGCCTGCTTTGGTGATCCTGGGCTTGAAGCCGCTCGCGAAGCGACACGCGCACCAGTATTGGGCATCGCCGAAGCAGCGTTTCATGCCGCCAGCATGCTCGCAACCGGCTTTTCAATTGTTACAACAATGACACGCACTTGCATCATTGCCGAGCGTTTGGTGCAACGTTATGGGTTTGAACACCAGTGCCGCGGGGTGCACGGCACCGATATTGCTGTCCTCGACCTAGAGGACGGCGGAGAGGCCATGACACGCCAGATTGAAGAGGCTGCTCGCGCCGCGTTAGTCCGCGATCGTAGCGGTGCGATTGTGCTGGGTTGTGCGGGGATGTCTGCCCTGTGCCACACACTCACTGCGCGCTTGGGCGTTCCTGTGATTGATGGCGTGACGGTTGCCGTTAAGTTTGCTGAGGCCCTGGCAAATTTGGGCTTGGGGACGAGTAAGCATGGTGATTATGCAACGCCACTCCCTAAAACCTACACTGGCTGGGCGGCCCCGCTGGGCTGGCCTACTTGACCCGCACACAGTCTTTATTTGCGGTGCATCTGGTGGCCGTCTTGTTCGGCGCCACAGGTGTGTTGGGCGAGTTGATTACGGCTGATCCGGCGTTTATCACCTGGGGTAGGGCAGCCTTTGCTGTGGTCGCGCTTACCTTGTTTGGACGAGTGTTGCTGGCACAGCCCCGTTCAAGTCTGATCAGCCATGGCCGTTGGGGGATATTGCTTGTCTCGGGCATCGTCTTGGCCCTGCACTGGGTCACTTTTTTTATTTCGGTCAAAGTGGGGGGGATCGCGATCGCGACCCTGGGTTTCGCGAGTTTCCCTGCTTTTATTACGCTCATTGAGTGGGGCCTGTTGCGCGAGGCGGTCACGCGAGTCGAATGGATACGTCTTTGGCTCGTGAGTCTTGGGCTGTTGCTCATCACCCCGTCGTTTGAGTTGTCGAATTTAGGGACAGAGGGCTTGTTATGGGGATTATTGTCAGGCGCAAGCTTTGGCGTGCTCGCGGTACTTAACCGGCGTTACTTGTCTGGGGTCAATGCCTTCGCTGTGGCAGGACTACAAAATGCTGTAGTGTTTTTGGTGATGTCGCCCTGGGTGGTCGGCTCACTGCTTCAGATTAGCTTGGTAAACTGGTTTTGGGTGGCGGCCTTGGGGGTGCTGTGTACAGGCTTGGCCCATCTTTTATTTGTATCGAGTTTGCGGCATTTGCCGGCCCGCAGTGCAGGGTTGGTGGTAGCCCTTGAGCCGATTTACGCGATTGGCTTTGCCTGGTGGTTTTTTAGCCAAGAGCCTACTCTGCGCACGTTACTAGGCGCAGCGCTCATTATTTTGACGATACTCAGCGCCAGCCTGGCGCTGCAAAAAGGGCGTTGACATCCTTTTTTTGAACGCCAGGATTTCCGCGCATTTGGTTAAACGTTATCATTGACCCATGACCTCATCGAATTTATCCGCTGCATTAACGCTAGCACCCGAGCCGGGCTCTTACGCGCAGGGGCGCGACATCTCCCGCGCAACGCTAAGTTGTGTGGTGCCGGCTTTCAATGAACACGATAATTTAGGCCTGCTGCTGCCACGCTTGCAGGCGGTGCTGGCTCAAACAGGGGCCAACTGGGAAGTCATTGTCGTTGATGATGGCAGCCGTGATGCCACCGTAAGCTTGATGGCCGCCTGGGTATGCAACCCGGGCTTTCGCTTTGTGCAGTTGTCGCGTAACTTCGGCAAAGAGCCCGCCATCACCGCTGGGATTGAAGCCGCTACGGGTGACGTGGTCATGATTCTGGATGCTGATCTGCAACATCCGCCTGAATTGCTGCCGGCCATGCTGGCGCGTTGGCAGGCGGGTGTGGATATGGTCTACGCGGTCAGAGAAACCCGTAAAGACGAAACCGCAGGTAAGCGCTGGGGGACGAAATTGTTTTACTCGTTGCTGGCGGGTTCGCGAGGCGTCAAAGTGCCCCCTGATGCGGGTGATTTTCGTCTGATGGATCGCGCCGTTGTCGACGCGCTGCGCCAGCTCCCTGAGCGCAATCGCTTTATGAAGGGGTTGTATGCCTGGGTGGGTTTTGACTCCGAGCCAATTACGTATAAGCCTGCCGAGCGCCAACATGGGCAAACGCATTACAGCACCTTCAAGTTACTGACCCTGGCGCTTGCGGGGCTCACCTCCTTTACCACCTGGCCGTTACGGGCCGTCAGCCTATTTGGTTTTTTGGTGTCGATTTGCTCGTTTGTCTACGGGCTTTACATTATTTGTGAATACTTTCTGTTTTCAAATCCAGTGAGCGGCTGGCCTACCATCGTGACGATCTTATTGTTTTTTTCTGGGATCACCCTGATTTCAATCGGAATTGTGGGCGAGTACATCGCCAGAATTTTTGAAGAAGTCAAAGGGCGCCCTCTCTACATCGTGCGCCGCACAAGTGGCCGCCGCTTTCGTGATTAATGCGGCGCATCAGGGGGCGGTACCCGTTTTGACCCCTCTCATTGTGTGTGCCGATGATTTTGGCCTCGAAACCGGGGTCGATCAGGCCATCATTGCACTTGCAGAGCTGGGTCGCATCAGCGCAACGGGGTGCTTAGTGCAAGCGCCTCACTTCGAGCAGTCTGCCCAGGCACTGAAGGGCTTGCCCATTGATCTTGGGCTGCACTTGAACCTGACCGAGCCTCTTGGGCAAACGGGGTTGTGCCTGCCTTTGGGTCAGTTATTGTGGCGCACCTATTCGGGCCTGATTGCTAGGCAGGCGATCACCGAGCAAATTGAAACTCAGCTTGATCTGTTTGAAAAGCATGTTGGCCAGGTGCCTGACTTTATCGATGGGCACTTGCACGTCCATCAGTTTCCGGTCGTGCGTGAACTCTTGCTGGAAGCGGTTTCGCGGCGTTATGCCGACAACTTGCCCTGGATGCGCGATACGCGCGCGGCCCCGATGTCGGCACAGTTGCCTCGGATGCAACGCTTGAAAGCGCAGCTGATTGGGGCGTTGGGTGCCTCGAGTTTGATGCGTCTGGCAAAACAGGCGGGCATCCAAAGCAATCAAGGCTTTGCAGGCGCCTATGATTTTGATCGCCCACATCCTGCTTACCAAACCATGCTCAACGCCTGGCTCGAACAGGCCACTTCGCAGATGTTGTTGATGGTGCATCCTGCCACGCACGCTTCGCCTACTTTGGCGTTTGGCGCCGACCGCATAGAAGAGTATCAAGTGCTGCGTGGGGAGGGTTTCGCCGCCCAACTGCAGCAGCTGGGCTTGCAGATTACTCGTCTGTCAGCGTTTTTAGCTCATCGCGGCCATAAAACTTAACCCCTAGGGTAATGCGCTCACGTCCTTGTGATCGGCGATGCCGGTTGGTGTCGCGTAGCGAGTACACGCAGCCGCAATATTCTTGCTGATAAAACTCTTCGCGCTTGCTGATCTCGATCATGCGTGCCGAGCCGCCGTGTTTACGCCAGTTATACGTCCAGTAAATGAGTTGTGCGTAGCGGGCTGCGGCGCGTTCACCGCTGGCATTAATCTGGTTCATGTCTTTCCAGCGCGAGATACCTAGCGAGCTCGTGATGGTGTCGTAACCATGCTCATAGGCATACAGTGCGGTGCGCTCAAAGCGCATATCAAAACATTGTGTACAGCGCTCGCCGCGCTCGGGCTCATTTTCAAGCCCCTTAATACGCTCAAACCAATTATCGACGTCGTAGTCGGCATCAATCATCCGGATGCCGTGTTTTTCGGCAAATCGGATGTTTTCATTCTTGCGGATTTCGTATTCTTTTACCGGATGAATATTGGGATTGTAAAAAAAGATATCGTATTGAATCCCAGCTGCAAGCATGGCCTCCATGACTTCGCCCGAGCAAGGCGCACAGCAAGAGTGCAGCAGCACCTTGGTTCTGCCTTCGGGTAATGAAAAACTAGGGCGCAGAGCTTCTGGCACGATCTAATCCAATTAAAAAAATCTCAAGAGGCGATAGCCCCGTGATGAAGAGGGTGTCTATGCGATACAGGCGAAGTTAAGCAGTCGTGCCTGCAGGCGAAACACGCTTAAATGGGTTACTTACAAGTTTAACAAGAAGTGCGGCAGATCCCTTGCTGTACTCCAAACGACAAGACTCTTGCTATGAGGCGGGTGATCCGCCTCTTGGTTCTGAGCTCGGCGACTGGTCGCTTAATTCGGTGTTGCTGTTGGCGGCGATTCACCCAAAACCGCCTCCCATAATTCTTGTACGGCACGACGCTCTTCAAGCAGTTGATCTTGCTCGACGCGTGCTTTCTCTGCCCCCTGCAAGCGCACTTCGTGCTGAAGGCGTCGCAAGTTGCGGTAGGCGTCGCTGGCGCGCTGTGCGAGATCGAGCGGGATGAGTCCGACTTTGCCCGCGAGTTGCAAGAGTGCAATATTGCCTAAGTTTTGGAGTAACTCTGGGTATTGCCCTGCATGCACCAAGATTAAATACTGCGTGACAAACTCTAGATCTACCATGCCGCCATGATCGTGCTTCAGATCAAACAGCGCGGTGGTGTTTGGATGGCCCGCTGTCATTTTGTCGCGCATCGAGCGAACTTGTTGTGCAAAAGGCTCTAGCGCACGCGGACTTTTTAAAATTTCTTGCCGAAGGTGCTCGAAGCGTGCACCCACGCGTTGGTTGCCTGCTGCAAAGCGTGCACGAGTGAGTGCTTGGTGCTCCCAGGGCCAGGCATGACTGTGCTGGTACTGCTGAAATGACTCGATCGAGGCGGCAAGCAACCCTGAATCGCCGTCGGGCCGCAGTCGCAGATCGACGTCATACAGGCGTCCGGAAGACGTCATAGTCGAGAGCCACGAAGTGAGTCGTCGGGCAAGTTTTGCATACAGTTCTGCGGCATCGTTGCGTGAATCATCATATAAATAAACAAGATCCAAATCCGAAGAGTAGCCAAGTTCTTTGCCGCCCAGGCGCCCGTAAGCAATGATGGCGAATTGCGGTTCGGCTTTACAGTCAGCTTTCTCAGGTGGACACACCTGTGGCCAGACCCTGAACAAGGCCTCTTGTAAAAGCATATCGGCCAAGGCTGATAGTTGATCCGCTAAGCGTTCAACGGTCAGGATGCCTTGAAGATCTTGCGCCAACAATTGAAAGCTGATCTGTCGCTGCGTATCGCGCATCAAGTTCATTTGCTGCTCGATATCAAACGAGCCGTCAGGTAAGACGCAGGCATTCAGGTCTTCGTGCATTGCGCCCGCTACGCGACCGAAATCCACGGGCTCCATGAGGGTGGGCCAGGCGATCAGGCTATCAAGCACCAAGGGGTGTTGAATCACGTATTGTGCGGCCCACGGACTCGCTGTCATCATGCGCGCGATCCGCGCCATTGTTTCTGGATATTCGGCAAGTAACGCTAGATAAGCACCGCGCTGCGCGATGGACTCAATTAAATCGAGCAGTCTCAATGCTGCATTCAGGGGTTGCGTGGTGTGTTGAGCGGCGGTCAACGCCAGTGGTAGCAAAATATCGATTCGATTGCGGCTTGTCGTCGATAACGCACGAATGCGATGGCCCTCTAAAAATGTCTCTACCCGCGCGGTCAAGTTAGTAGCGTGCTCGCCAAAGGCCGATAAGCTTGCTTCAAGCGATACGGTGGGCGATAACTTTTCTTGCCCGTCGCGTTCGGTCGAATTAAAGTCTTCTTCCAGGCCGGCAATCCGAAACGAGTCGCGAAAGATGTCGGCGACAAAGAGGCGGTGTTTGGCCAGTGTTTGTTCAAATTCGGTCAGCGATAAACCCATCACGCCAGCCAGTTCGGCGAGGCGCTCGCGCTCAACGGGCAATTGATGAGTCTGCTCATCTTGTGCGTATTGCAACGCATGTTCAGTGCGTCTTAAAAACACATAGGCTTGCGCTAACTGCTCGGCGGTCGCGCTTGGGATCAGCGCGGCACGGGTCTGCGCCTCGAGCGCGGCCAATAAGCCGCGTTGCTGCAAAGCAGGCATCCGTCCGCCTTTAATCAGCTGTGATAACTGGACAACAAACTCAATTTCCCTAATGCCGCCTTCTCCTAGCTTGATGTTGAGCTGGGTATCTAAACCGGGGCGAGTTAAGGATTTTCGTTGTAAATCTAGGCGAATACGCTCGCGTAAGGTGCGCAGAGCAGCCAAGGCACTAAAGTCAAAGTACTTCCGATACACGAAAGGTTGTCGCAGACTTTCAAACTGTTGCACCTGAGTGGTTGTGTCGCTGTCATCAAACGCACGGGCCGGTATCACGCGACCTTTGAGCCAGGCATAACGCTCCCATTCGCGCCCTTGGGTAAATAAATACTGCTCAAAGGCGTCCAGGCTCCAGGCCAGTGGGCCAGAGTCGCCATCAGGGCGCAGACGTAAGTCTGTTCTAAACACCTGCCCGTCGGCGTCAAGTTCAGAAAGTACGGGCATCATGCGGCGCGTCACCCGGCCATAAAACTCGTGATAGCTCAGAGGCCTCGGGCCTTCGGTCTCACCTTCTTCGTTGTACAGCATCACCAAGTCAATGTCTGAAGAGACGTTTAACTCGGCGCCCCCGAGTTTGCCCATGCCAATAATGAGCATCTCTTGCGGACGCCCCGTTAGCGCATCTTTGGGCTGACCATGTAAGGCGACCATGTCGTGCATGATCGTGCGGTAAGCCTGTTCAACGCACCGATCTGCCAATGTTGTCATGGCACCAACCACCTCATCAAGCGTGGCAAGCCCGGCAAGGTCACGCACCATGAGCAAAAAAAAGGTTCGCTTACGTAGAGTACGCAATACCTGACGACATTTGGTGAGTTCAAGCGTGGCGCTACCAACCGATGCGCCAGCCAGTTCAGCAAACCAGTCATGTAAACGCGCCGTCGTGAGCGGGTGTAAACGCTCTTGTGCTAGCCAGGCCGCAAAAGTCGGATCGCTTTGCGTCAGACGGCGTAACGACCCAGACCAGGTTAGCGCAGCAGAAAAATCGGTTTCAGACATAATTGGAGGGCTCGAACGTTGCCTTGTCACCTGTGAGGTAAAGCAAGGAGTACAAGCTTGCACAATACCCTATAGAATGTATCTTCACAAAATCCTTTTAATCTGCCCGTTTTGCGATTCGTCAAACAACTTTTGCGCCTAGCACTTTTGAGCCTTCTGCTGCTGTACTTTGCAGCCGCTGCGACGATGTTGACGGTGCGCTATTGGGCTTTGCCACGTATTAACGATTGGCGGCCGCTGATTGAGCAACATGTGTCGGCGGCGGTGGGGGCCAAGGTAACGATGGCCAATATTTCGGCAGACTGGTCTGGTCTCAACCCAACTCTCGCGGTCCGCGACCTGGCTGTCAACGATGTGAACGGCGACATGTTGCTTCATGTGCCCGATGCGTTTGCTGTGGTCTCGTGGCGCAGCCTGCTCAATCTCGAATTACGGTTTGGTCGCTTAGAAATTAATGGTATCGACCTGACCGCAACGCGTCATACCGACGAAACCATCTCGATTGCAGGTCAGCGTCTTGAGCCTCACACAAACGAGCAACTGAGGCTAGACCGCAACTCCTTAGCCGTGCGCTGGTTGTTGGATCAAGGTGAGATCGTGATTCGCCAGGCGAGCTTTCGCTGGCACGATCAGGTGCGCCAGGCGCCCGTCTTAAACTTATCTCAGATTGATCTCAGCCTCAGCAATAACTTGTTTCGTCATGAACTTCGCTTGATGGCCTCGTTACCTGAGTCAGTGGGTAAGCGTGTTGAGTTGATCGTACGAACTGAAAACATTCTGAATCAATTCGCGTTACAACCCTCGCGCGAAGCTGAAATTTTCGTTGAGATCCAAGACGTGCACCTTGAAGGCTTAGCGCCCTGGCTTGAGCTGCCGAAGGTGTCCGGCAACCTCGCTGCGCGTGCCTGGATCGATGTGCAGGGCGGGCTTCTGGGTCAAACAATTCTTGAGATCTCGGCAAAAAAAATCGCGCTGCCTTTGGCGATGCATGAGCAACACGCTCTCTTTGCTCAAACAGGGCAGCTCAGGCTGACGGGCTGGCTGGCCGATCTGCTGCCTGAGGGGCAGTGGCCTGTCTTGGCGCGTAGTGCGAATCAACAGGGGCTTGCGCTAAGCGCGACAGCGACTGCACTGAACCTTGATAGTGAATTGTTTGCACCTTCTTTGCTTGAGCTGGGCGACGTGACGGCGCGCGCAAAGGTGTTTAAAAACGCAGCAGGTAGGCTCGCAATTGACTCGGCACAACTTGATCTCAAGTCACCCGAGCTCGCCGCACAGCTGCAGGGATCTTGGGTGGCGGGGCCAGCGACCGGTGCGAGTGAGCGTGCGGGTGCTAGCGCTAGTGCTAGTGCGAATACCAATGCAGGTGCCGGGCGTGTGGATCTAACCGGATTAATTACCAGAGCGTCTGCGAATAAACTTCACCAGTACGTCACCACACTTGCCCCCCCCGAGGCGCGTCAGTTTTTACGTTCGGCTTTGACGCAAGGGCGGCTCACTCAAACCGCGGTGACGCTCAAAGGCGACCTCGATCATTTTCCTTTTAATCAAATAGGCGGGGCGGGTGTGTTCCGACTTGAGGGTCAATATAGCGGGTTGACCGTCGATTACGACCCGATTCAGGTGGGGCAGCTGCATTGGCCTCAGGTCGCTCAGGCGCAGGGCCAGGTCGTGCTCAATAACGCGTCGCTCAGTTTGACTGGGTCAAGCGCTGTCTTGCTGGATACAACAGGAGCCCGCCTTGAGGTCAGTCGCTTGGCGCTTAAGGTGCCTGACTTAATGCTGCAGCCCGTACTCTCGCTTGACGTTGTACTTGATGGTCAAGCCAAAGATTATGTGTCTGTGCTACGAGGGGCGCCCTTACCAAGCGCGCTCAAGCCCGCACTTGAACGCCTCGAGATGACTGGTCAACTGACGGTGCCGTTAGCGCTTCAAGTACGGCTCGATACCGATCAGGCACCTGCGGTTAAGGGTCAGGTCAATTTCTCGGGTAACACGGTGAGCATTGGCGCGGATGTACCGGCTCTCGATAATGTGCGTGGCGTGCTTGAGTTTTCAGAGCAGTCTGTGCGTGCCGAACAATTGAAGGTTCAGTTTTTAGGTGGCGAATCGCTTTTACGTGGTGTTTGGGGCGAGGGCGCTCAAAGCCTGCAAGCTGAGGGCTCAATCGCGGTTGCGGCCCTTAAAGACTCAGCGGGCGTTAAAGCGTTATTGCCGTTTACTGGTCAGACGCGTTACAAGGCACAGGTCGCGTCAACAAAAGATCGCGGCTTCGAGGCAGTGGTGAGTTCGACGCTTGAAGGTCTGTCGGTGAACCTGCCAGCGCCTTTGGGCAAAGCAGCACAAAGTCGTACGCCCCTGACAGTTCGATGGGTCGCTACACCAGTCAAAAACGATTTTCGCCAGACCTTGTCCTTCAATGTGGGTAGTCTGATCAATGGCCGTTTCGAGCGGCCCGCCGGCGCTCGGCCGTCACCATATTTTTCGCGCGCAGCGGTGACAACGGGCGAGACCGGGCAGCTACCGCCTCGCGGCTTAGCACTTGATATCAAGCTCGATAAGCTAGACTTTAACGACTGGAGCACTTTGTTCGAGCAAGTGACACAAGAGCCCAAGCGTACGTCTAAGGCCGAGGCTAAAGTGTTTCCGAGCGTAGCGACCGCGCGTCTACGTTCACCGCAATTAATTGTGTCTGAGCTGACGTTTACGGATCTTGATGTCACAGCGACACAAAGCGCGGCCAATGACTGGTCAGCTCGAATCGCGTCAAAAGAAACCGCCGGAAGCGCCACGTGGCGGGCTGCTGAGGGTGCGCTCGACGGTCGAATTCAAGCAAGGTTTTCAAAGCTGACCCTCGGGGCTGCAGATGATGGGCAAACTGAAGCCTTAAAGATTGATGCGATCGAAACTCAACATTGGTCTGATATTCCGGCAATTGACCTGACCATCGACGACTTCACCCTGTACGGAAGTCGCTTGGGGAGGTTGCAGCTAGTGGGCGCTAATCAGCAGCGCACTGAACTCTGGAACATCGAAAAGCTGGATATTCGAAGTGCGGCTGCAACGACTACGGCCACCGGGCAGTGGCGTCTGAAGGGCCCCAAGCGAGGCGTTCAGTTAAATGCCGACATCACCATCAATGACCTAGGACAGTTTTCATCGCAAATGGGACATTCCGAGCGTGTCAAGGGCGGGAGTGGCACGATTCAAGCACAAGTTGATTGGGTAAATTTTCCGTGGGCGTATAGCTACCAGGGTTTGAATGGTTCTGCCAAGATCGAGTTTAAAAACGGCGTGTTTGAGCACGTCAGTTCACGCAGTGCACGGCTCTTAGAGCTCTTGTCGCTTCAGTCGTTACAAAGGATTCTGAGTTTCAATTTTAGGTCGGGTAACGAATTTAAAGAGGGCTTTCCCTGGAACTCCTTGACCGGTAGTTTTGAGTTCACGAAGGGTGTGGTCCACACTAAAGATCTGACGATCATCAGCCCAATCGCGAGCATTTTGTTGCTAGGGAAATCCGATTTAGACAAAAAAATATGGGATATGGAGGCCGATGTCAGGCCACAGTTCGACATGAGCGGCGCAGCACTTGCAACCGCCTTTGTGGTCAACCCTATTGCTGGATTAAGTGCCTTGGCGACGCAATTTTTGTTGCGCAACCCAATTGAAAAGGCAATGACTGTCAAATATGCGGTCACAGGGCCATGGGATGATCCCAAGCTCGAGCCGCGTGGAGCACCCGAACCCGTGTCTGCGCCTAATAGCGCATCGCCAAGTTCGGCAAATTAGCAGCGCCGCTCAGGCTGTGCTGCTTTAAGTCCGACTCAAGTCAGACCCAAGTCAGTGTGCGTCGTGCGCGCTTAGCGCTTCATCAACTCAAAAAACTCATTGTTGTTTTTGGTCGAACGCATCTTATCCAAGATGAACTCCATCGATTCGACGTCATCCATGTCATGAATAAACTTACGTAGCACCCAAACTTTTTGCAACAGATCAGGCTTGATTAAGAGCTCTTCACGGCGAGTGCCCGACTTATTCAAATTGATGGCGGGATATACCCGTTTTTCGGCTAAGCGACGCTCAAGATGAATTTCAGAGTTACCGGTACCTTTGAACTCTTCGTAAATCACTTCGTCCATGCGACTGCCGGTTTCAATCAAGGCTGTACCAATGATGGTGAGTGAGCCGCCCTCTTCAAGGTTACGCGCGGCGCCAAAAAAGCGTTTTGGCCGTTGCAGCGCATTGGCATCTACACCACCGGTCAACACCTTGCCCGAGGCCGGTACCACTGTGTTGTAAGCGCGCGCCAAACGGGTAATCGAATCTAACAAGATGACCACGTCTTTTTTCATTTCGACCAGACGTTTAGCCCGTTCGATGACCATTTCAGCGACTTGAACGTGACGGGTCGCGGGTTCGTCAAAGGTCGATGCGACGACTTCACCGCGCACGGTACGCTGCATCTCAGTGACTTCTTCAGGACGCTCGTCGATCAACATCACTATCATGACCGCATCAGGGAAGTTATCAGTGATTGCGTGCGCAATATGCTGCATCATTACCGTTTTACCCGACTTCGGACTCGCAACAATCAGTCCGCGCTGTCCTTTACCGATTGGCGCAAAAATATCAAGAATTCGGCCGGTCAGGTTTTCTTCGCTTTTGATGTCGCGTTCAAGCGGCATCACTTTGTCGGGGTGTAGCGGGGTCAGGTTTTCGAACATGATGCGATGCTTGATCGCCTCAGGCGCATAGCCATTGACCTTGTCGACTTTAACCAACGCAAAATAGCGCTCGCCATCTTTTGGGGTGCGCACTTCGCCTTCGATCGAATCGCCGGTGTACAAATTAAAACGACGAATTTGTGAGGGCGAAATATAAATATCGTCGGTGCTGGCTAAATACGAGGTGTCGGGCGAGCGTAAAAAGCCAAAGCCATCCGGCAAGACCTCTAGTACGCCATCGCCAAAAATTTGCTCGCCTTGTTTCGCCCGCTTTTTCATAATGGCAAACATGAGTTCTTGTTTGCGTAAGCGACTAGCGTTTTCGATTTCGAGGCCTGCGGCCATTTCGAGCAGCTGCGAAACGTGCTGCGCCTTCAGTTCGTTCAGGTGCATTGATGTCAGTGTAAAAAATTACTTCAAGATAGAAGAGGAGGGGAGAAAAAAACAGGTTTTACCAAAGAACAGCCCGCCTGAGGCGAAGCCAGTGGCGAGCCACGAAGGGGCTCGCGCGTGACGACGACTTAGATCGCGCTGTCTAACCATGCGGTTAATTGTGCTTTTGACAAGGCACCGACTTTGGTGTCGGCCACTTTGCCATCTTTAAACAACATTAAAGTCGGGATGCCGCGAATACCGAAGTTGCCAGCCGTTGCTTGATTTTCGTCAACATTAAGCTTGGCAACAGTCATTTTGCCAGCGTACTGCGTGGCAACTTCTTCGAGCATCGGCGCGATTTGCTTGCAAGGGCCGCACCAAGCTGCCCAGTAATCAACCAATACGGGTTGTGAAGATTTGAGAACGTCTGCGTCAAAGCTAGCATCGCTCACGGTTTTGATGTGTTCGCTCATGGTTTATCTCTTAGAGTGATCGGTCTGTCTGACAAATTCAGGATATGTTTTGCTTTTAATTTCGGCAATGCCGTTCGGCGAGGTTGGCCGTGGCTGTAACAGATCCTGTGTTTTGGATCGCTGGCAACTTAGTCGTTACCCACATAACTGAAACCTATTAAAGCATAACATCACCCAATTTTGTTAGGGTTGGGGCGTTTTGCCGGTAAACGACCGTGCAGAATAACAACTCGTCGCCAAAATGCCGCGCATTCTGGTGATCTACCGCTCGTCAGGCGCAGCGCCCGAGTGCTGATTTACTGGCCAAACTGCCTCATTCTGCATTTTCCGTAAAATGGCGCATCTTTTATTGCAATTGGGGATCTCTTGAGTACTAAGTCTTACAACGAGTCATCGATTCGGGTGCTGAAAGGCCTCGAACCCGTGCGCCAGCGGCCTGGCATGTACACCCGAACAGAGCACCCACTTCATATTATTCAAGAAGTCCTCGATAACGCAGCCGACGAGGCCTTGGCCGGCTTTGGTAAGCATATTCAAGTCACTTTACACGCTGACGGCAGCGTGGCCGTCGAAGACGATGGCCGAGGTATCCCAGTCGGCTTACACCCCGAAGAAAAAGCGCCCGTGGTCGAACTCGTGTTTACGCGCCTGCACGCTGGCGGTAAATTCGACAAGAAAGGCGGCGGTGCCTACGCTTTCTCGGGTGGTTTGCATGGAGTCGGTGTTTCGGTCACCAACGCCTTGTCAAAGCGCCTTGAACTGGTGGTGTGGCGCGAGGGGGCTGCGCATCGTATGGTGTTTGCCAACGGCGATGTCCTAGAGGCACTTGCTGTGGTGCCCGAACTGAATCGCAAAAAGTCAGGCACACGTGTTCGCGTCTGGCCAGACAATAGTTTTTTTGACTCTGGCGTCATCCCTCTCAACGAGTTGATGCACTTGCTGCGTAGTAAGGCCGTGTTGATGGCTGGGGTCAAAGTCACACTCGTCAATGAAAAAACTGGCGATACCCGCAACTGGCAATACGAAGATGGCTTGGCGGGCTACTTATCTGAGGCGCTTGACGGCCATGAATTACGCGTGCCTATGTTTCAAGGCGAACAATTTGCGCTGGCCGATCATGAAAACTTTGCGCAGGGTGAGGGCGCGCAGTGGGTCGTCGTGTGGGCCGATGAGGGCAATGTGGTGCGCGAGTCTTATGTCAATCTGATCCCCACACCTGCAGGCGGTACGCATGAGTCAGGTTTGCGCGAAGGTTTATTTAGCGCCGTAAAAGGCTTTGCCGAGTTGCACAGCTTATTACCCAAGGGCGTCAAACTTTTGCCTGAAGACGTCTTTGCCCGCGCGAGCTTTGTGCTCTCTGCAAAAGTGCTCGATCCGCAGTTTCAAGGCCAGATTAAAGAGCGACTGAACAGCCGCGATGCTGTGCGTTTGGTGGGTGGTTTTGTGCGCACCTCGCTCGATCTTTGGCTAAACAGTAACGTCGAGTACGGTAAAAAACTGGCTGAGCTCGCCATCAGGCAAGCACAGGCGCGGGCTAAGTCTGCACAAAAAGTTGAAAAACGTAAAAGCTCGGGCGTGGCGGTATTGCCAGGTAAGCTCACCGATTGCGAATCGTCGGATTCATCCCGCACCGAAGTCTTTTTAGTTGAGGGTGATTCGGCGGGTGGCTCAGCCAAAATGGGTCGCGATAAAGAGTTTCAAGCGGTGTTGCCCTTGCGCGGTAAGGTCTTAAATTCTTGGGAGGTCGATCGTGATCGCCTCTTCGCCAATAACGAAATCCACGATATTGCCGTGGCCATTGGCGTTGATCCGCATGGCCCCAAAGATACGCCTGATTTGTCCGGGCTGCGCTATGGCCGTGTTTGCATTCTGTCTGATGCCGACGTCGACGGATCGCACATTCAAGTGCTTTTATTGACCTTGTTCTATAAACATTTTCCACGGCTCGTTGAGTTAGGCCATGTGTATGTGGCGCGTCCGCCCTTGTTTCGTGTCGACGTGCCTGCATTAGGAAAGCGACCAGCGCGCAAAATTTATTGCCTCGATGCAGGTGAACTTGAGGTGGTTCAAGACAAGTTACGCAAAGAAGGCGTGCGAGAAGGCTCGTGGGATATCAGTCGCTTTAAAGGTCTGGGTGAAATGAGCCCCGTGCAACTCTGGGAAACCACCATGAATCCCGACACACGGCGGATGCTGCCGGTTGGCTACGGGGCGCTCGCGCCTGCAGACACCACCGCGATGTTTGACATGTTGATGGGCAAAAGCGAATCGGGTGCACGCCGGACCTGGCTTGAAGACAAAGGTAATCTTGCAGAGGTTGATATTTAAATGACTGACGGTACTCAACCTGGTCTGTTTGATCAAAAAGATGAGGGTGAATCCCTGACGCTTGGCTTGTATGCCGAGCAGGCGTATCTTGACTATGCCGTCTCAGTGGTGCGCGGGCGTGCCTTGCCGGATGTCGGTGACGGGCAAAAACCGGTGCAACGCCGTATTTTGTATGCCATGCAGGCGATGGGTCTGCAATCGGGCGCCAAACCCGTCAAATCTGCCCGCGTCGTGGGTGACGTATTGGGTAAATATCACCCGCACGGGGATCAGGCCGCGTACGACGCCTTGGTGCGTATGGCGCAGCAGTTCACCTTGCGCTACCCCTTGATTGATGGCCAAGGTAACTTTGGTTCACGCGACGGCGACAACGCTGCAGCGATGCGCTACACCGAGGCACGCTTGACGCCCTTTGCGCGTTTGTTGCTCGATGAGCTTGACGAAGGTACGGTTGATTTCGTGCCCAACTACGACGGCAGCCACCAAGAACCAGACATGCTGCCCGCACGGCTTCCTGTGATGTTGCTCAATGGCGCTTCGGGGATTGCAGTCGGCATGGCCACAGAAATCCCGTCGCATAATTTGCGCGAGATCGGGCAGGCGTGTGTTGCGCTGATTAAGCAACCCACCTTATCGGATGCGGCTTTATTTGAAATGGTGCCGGGTCCTGACTTTGCCGGTGGCGGGCAAATCATTACCGCTGCGGCAGATATTGCCCAGATCTATCAAACCGGCCGTGGCTCGATCAAAGCGCGGGCACGTTGGCAGTTTGAAGAGATGGCGCGCGGTCAGTGGCAGCTCGTTGTGCACGAACTTCCGCCGGGCGCATCATGCCAAAAAGTACTCGAAGAAATCGAAGACCTGACCAATCCAAAGATAAAAACCGGCAAAAAGGCGCTCACACCCGAGCAGCAACAGACCAAGGCGCAGATGTTAGGTCTGCTTGATGCGGTTCGGGATGAGTCGGGTAAGGATGCTGCGGTACGTCTAGTGTTCGAACCCAAGACGTCTCGCATTGATCGCGACGAGCTGGTCAATACCTTGCTGGCTCAAACCAGTATGGAAACCAGTGTCTCAATGAATCTGGTGTGTATCGGCACAGACAAGCGGCCTCGCCAGAAAGGTTTGCGCCATGCGTTACTCGAATGGATTGATTTTCGCACCAGCACGGTCTTGCGCCGTACCCAGTACCGTTACGACAAGGTCACTGATCGTATCCATGTGCTCGAAGGCCGGATGCTGGTCTATCTCAATGTCGATGAGGTCATTAAAACAATTCGAGAATCCGATGAGCCGCGTCCTGCGCTGATGCAACGCTTTTCGTTGACCGAGCGTCAGGCCGATGACATTCTTGATATGCGTTTACGTCAGTTGGCGCGCCTCGAGGGCTTCAAAATCGAGCAAGAGCTGGCTGATAAGCGCGCTGAACAAGAAAAACTCAAAGAGTTAATCGATCAGCCGACGGTGCTCAAGCGCACAGTTGTGCGAGAGATCGAAGCCGATATCAAGGTGTATGGCGATGAACGTCGCACACTGATCAAAACCGCCGACCGTGCGGTGCTTGAGATCAAAATTATTGACGAACCCGTAACTGTCATCGTGTCGCAAAAGGGGTGGTTGCGTGCTCGCCAAGGGCATGGGCATGATATCGCCCAATTTGCCTTCAAAGCGGGTGACGACTGTTACGGTATTTTTGAATGTCGCAGTACCGATACATTGATTGCCTTTGGTGATAACGGGCGTGTCTACTCGGTGCTGGTATCGGCGTTGCCATCGGCGCGCGGCGATGGTGCACCTGTGACCTCGATGATTGATCTTGAGGCCGGCACACGAATCGAACACATGGTGGCAGCACAAGCCGACTCAGCATGGCTGCTTGCCACGCAACAGGGTTTTGGTTTTATTGCCAAAATCTCTGACATGACCAGCCGACAGCGCGCTGGCAAACAGTTCGTGACGCTTGAACCCAAAGACGGTTTGCTGCGTCCAGTACCGATGTTTGCGCAAGCTATACGGGTGGCGTTCTTGTCGACTCGCGGCCGCATGCTGTTGATCGAAGCATCAGAGATCAAGGCTCTAGCATCGGGCGGACGGGGGACTATTTTGATGGGGCTCGATGCGCCAGATCTCTTGGCCCAAGCAGTACCGGTATCAAAAGCGGGCTTGCGTGTCACCGGAACCTACCGCAATAAACAAGTCGAAGACATCTTGTCGGGCGCTGACCTTGCTTCATATTTATCAAAACGCGCCCGCAAAGGAAAATTATTAGCCGTTCGCAGTAAAGAGCCCGTACTTTCGCCGGTCCTTTAAAAGTAGAATCCTGCAGTAACGTTTTACAGCGGTAATTCTGTTTTCGGTACCGTCATGCAACAGTAACTTTTTACAGCGGTAATTCTGTTTTCGGTACCGTCATGCAACAGTAACGTTTTACAGCGGTGATGCCTACATGGGTGCCGTCATACAGCAGCGCCGTTTTTGAATAGCAACGCCTTTTTTGACTCATTTTTAGGTAAAAGCGATTATGTCGTTTCAAATTACGATTCAGCCCAGCCAACATCAGTTTGCTGCCGAAGCCGATAAAAGTGTGCTTGATGCCGCACTAGCCGCCGGCATTGTCTTACCCTACAGTTGCCGTAGCGGAGCCTGCTCAACCTGCAAGGCTAAGGTGCTGTCGGGCTCGGTCGAGGCCGGCTCAAGTCCAGCCCAAATTTTAAGCGCTGATGAAATCGAAGCGGGCTTTACTTTGCTATGCCAGGCCCGTGCCACCTCCGACCTTGTCATTGAGACGCGCGAAGTGCGTTTGGCCTCTGATATTCAGATTCGTAAAATCCCGTCACGCGTGACAGCGATCACGCGTCCCACGGCAGATGTTGCCCTCTTGACTTTACAGTTGCCTGCCACTGAGACCTTTCGGTTTCACGCTGGGCAATACGTCGAAGTCATCCTCAAAGATGGCAAGCGACGCAGCTACTCAATGGCGAACGCTCCGCACGCAGCCGGCGCCCTTGAGTTACATCTTCGTCATTTGAACGGAGGCCTGTTTACCGACCACGTGTTTGGCGCGGGCGCCACAGCGATGAAAGAGCGCGAAATCCTTCGACTCGAAGGCCCGTTCGGCTCTTTCTTTTTGCGTGAAGACAGTCAGTTGCCCATTGTGATGCTGGCCAGTGGTACAGGTTTTGCCCCGATTAAGTCAATCATCGAGCACATGGTGCACGAAGCAATCAACAGGCCAATTACCCTTTATTGGGGGGGGCGGCGCCCCAGCGACTTGTATATGAACGCCTTGGTCGAGCAGTGGGCTAGCACCATCTCTGGTTTTAAATATGTGCCGGTGATTTCAGACGCCTTGCCTGAAGATGGCTGGGCGGGGCGAACCGGTTTTGTGCATCGGGCAGTGATGCAAGATTTTCCTGATCTGAGTGGTCATCAAGTCTACGCGTGCGGCGCGCCCATTGTGGTCGATTCAGCACGTCGTGATTTTGTGGCCACGTGCAACTTGTCTGAAGACGCTTTCTTTGCGGATTCATTTACCTCAGAGGCAGATATCGCCGCAGTAAAATAACGCTGAGTTTTAGCGGCACACTGCTTAAGTGCGGAAAACCTGCCGCGTGATGTGCTCGATGCGATTCAACCTAAGTGTTTGACCTTTTAACGGAACTAACCGCGTGAATTTATTAAACCGCACTGCAATGATTTTAGGCGCCAGCTGTTTGGTCACAGGGATGGCGCTTGCCAATCCGATCGAAGTACAGGTTTGGCATACGTTAAGTTCAGTGAACAAATCCGAGTTCGAAAAGCTCGCTAAGCAGTTCAACAACGACCAATCTGAGGTCAAAGTTGTGCTGAAGGGATTTGATCACCAGGCTGCCTTGCGCGCGCAGGCAACCGCAGCAATGACCTCACCGGGCGCGGGCAAACCCAATCTGGTGCAGATTGAAGATAACCGTTCACCTGAACTCATTGCCCAGCATAAAAATATCGTTCCGCTCTACGACCTATTGAAGCGCCATCCGATTGCAGATCTCAATTGGTTTTTGCCTCAAACAACGGGTTTCATGCGAGATGCAAAAGGACAGTTGATGGCCTTTCCATTCATGGCCGAGATCCCCGTCATGCTGTACAACTTAGATGGTTATAAAAAGGCTGGGCTTGATGCCACCAAGCCCGCTCGCACCTGGCCCGAACTACAAAACCATTTGCTGGCCTTACGTGACAAGGCCAATTACGACTGTCCTTTCGGCATCAGCCAACAGGTCAATACCCATCTTGAAAATCTAGCGCCCATTAA
>Ga0192658_1053_pt1 | contig 79543 bp, 58 predicted proteins | sample LauGreSBDMM110SN_4_FD_133055 | JGI IMG/M metagenome (GOLD analysis project Ga0192658, IMG submission 133055)
AGTTGCAGTAACGCCAAGACTTCGCCATCTTCTCGGCCGCGCTGACACTGATCTTGATACAAAATTGCTTCGTCAAAAATCTCGCCCAAAATCTCGGTTTGGCGTGAGATGTCTTCGTCACGCCGATCACCGGCCCCACTAATGACGACCGTGCGTTTGGTGGCAGGCATGCTTTCAATCGCCTGCACAAGCGCCTGAACGGCATCTGGATTATGACCGTAGTCGGCAATGATCGTGCCGCCACGATAGTCAAAGACGTTAAAGCGTCCGGGGGCGGTTTTGGCGTCGTTGACGAAGGTGGCCAAGCCAGCTTCGATGGTTTTCCAGTTCAGTCCCAAGGCCCAGGCCGCAGCAACAGAAGCCATGGCATTTTCGATTTGAAAGCTGATCGTGCCGTGACGTGTCAGGGGGATGGCACTTAGGGCAATTGAATGGTCTTGCCCCGCTTCGCTGCAAACGAGTTGGCCGTTTTCACAGAAGACCACACGTTTGCCTTGCGCGCGATGTGTGTTCAAAACTGGGTGGTGGCGGTCAAGGCTAAAAAAGATGATTGAGCCCGGGCAAGCCTCTGCCATTTTTGCAACCATTGGATCGGCGGCGTTGAGCACCGCGGTACCGTGCGGCGCCACGTTTTGCACAATGACTCGCTTCACTAAGGCAAGCGAATCCGCAGTAGTAATAAAGTTCATGCCCAAGTGATCGCCCACACCGATGTTGGTGACGATCGCGACATCGCAACGGTCAAAGGCCAGGCCCTCGCGCAGAATACCGCCTCGTGCTGTTTCAAATACCGCAGCATCTACGTCGGGGTGTAGCAACACGTTGCGCGCGCTGCGCGGCCCACTGCAGTCGCCGGTGTCGATGCAGCGCTGTTCGATATACACGCCATCCGAGTTGGTCATGCCCACCCGTTTTCCACTCGTGCCCAGCAAGTGCGCAGTCAGACGCACGGTCGTGGTTTTGCCATTGGTGCCAGAGACCGCGACAATCGGTACGCGCGCGTTGTCGCCTGCGGCAAACATACTTGAAATAATCGCTTCGCCGACTGGTCGAGGTTTGCCAAACGAGGGGCTCAAGTGCATGCGCAAGCCCGGCGCTGCGTTGATTTCGACTATGCCAGCGCGCTGTTCTTCCATCGGTTTCAAAATGGTTTCGGCGACAAGGTCTACGCCTGCGATATCCAGGCCGACCATTTGTGCTGCCGTGACCATCCGCGCCGCAAGTTCGGGGTGGACGTCATCGGTGACATCGGTTGCGCTTCCGCCCGTGCTTAAGTTTGCATTGTTGCGCAGTAAAACGCGTTTGCCTTTTTCAGGGATCGCTTGTGCGTTGAGGCCCTGGGTGGCAAGTGTGGCCAAGGCAATTTCGTCAAAACGAATTTTTGTTAACGCCGTGGCGTGGCCGTCGCCGCGCAAAGGATCTGCGTTGACCTGATCAACGAGTTGCGCCACCGTATGTTGACCATCGCCGATGACGGTAGGTGGATCGCGTCGTGCGGCGGCGATCAGTTGATTGCCGATCACCAGCATCCGAAAATCGTGGCCAGGAATGTACTGTTCAACAATCACGTCACGGCTAATCTCTGAGGCGACCTTGAAGGCGGCGTTTAATTGCTCGCGCGTTTCGATATTGACAGCAACCCCTTTGCCCTGATTGCCGTCGCGCGGTTTTACGACAACCGGTAAGCCAATTTTATTGGCGATGTCCCAACCTTGATTTGCGTCTTCGACAACAAAGCCTCGTGGTACAGGCACGCCTGCCGCCTCGAGCAACATTTTGGTCAGGTCTTTGTCTTGCGCGATGGCTTCAGCGATGGCGCTGGTGTTGCCGGTTTCTGCAGCTTGGATACGGAGTTGTTTACTGCCCCAACCAAACTGCACCAAGCTGCCCTCAGTGAGTCGACGATACGGAATCCCGCGTGCGGTCGCAGCGTTGACGATTGACCCTGTGCTGGGGCCGAGTCGAACGTCTTCATCAAGTTCGCGCAACCGCGATAGCGCTTGCACGATGTCAATGGGTTGATCGTTCAGCGCGGCGATGCATAGCGCTTCAGCGAGCTCAAGGGCCAACCTGCCCACCGGCTCTTCGGTGAACTGAAAGACAATTTGAAACACCCCCGGCTCGGGTGTCGACATCGTTTGGCCAAACGCGACAGGGCAGCCGGCTGCGGCTTGTAGGCCTAAACTCACTGCCTCGAGCGCATGCGCCATCGTGATTGGGTCTTTGTGACCAAAGGGGCGCAAAGGCTTGACGTCCGGAAAGCGGGCACGCAGTTGCGTCAAAAATCCTGGTATCTGATCTAAATCTGCTTCGCGAGCGGTGCACGTCACAACCGCTTCAATGGCGGTTAAGCGCGTCCATAAGTTTGGGCCGCGGAGGGCACGAATACGAGAGACTTCCATGACAATTTCCTGTGATTATTGTGGCACTGCGGTATTTGGATCAAAACTGAGTAAGCCAGCTTGAATTAAATCGGGTGTCAGACCAAGTGCCCAGGCGGCGGCGGCTGCAGCCATCACGTTGTAGGCTTGGGTTGTATCGGTTGCGAGCGTGGTGATGCCAAGCGCCACGAGTGGGCAAAGTACGTGTTGCGTTGTGCCTTCAAGCAAGGTGAGCTTGCCTTCAATCAGTGACACGACTCGCCTGCCTTGTGTCAGGTGCGCTTGGATCAGTGGGGTGTTGCGCGTGATGCCAAGCCAGGTAATTTGTCCATCGCAATGGCGTGCCAACTCAACGATGTGAGGGTCATCCGCATTAAGCACCGCCATACCTTTGGGCAGAATGACATCCATTTGCGTGCGATACACCTTCACGCGCTCGGCGTGGCTGTCAACTTTGTAGGCGCTTAAGTCTTCGGTCCAGTCAATCTGGGTGATGATGCCCACCTCGCAGCGCTCGTAGGCCAAGCCTTCGCTCAGCAACTGGTGTGCACCATTTTCAATAATTGCGGTTTGAACTTCACGGTTCATGAGAACTCGCCGTGCATTTTCAAAATTTGCACAGTCACCGCTATGCAAAAGTCGCTTGTCTACCAAGAGCCCGGCACTGCTCGCTAGCCCGCAGCGCCAACCATGGAGCGTCAACAGACGAAACAACAGTTTGCCAGTCACGGTTTTGCCTTGAGAGCCGGTAATGCCAATCACCGGCACCCGCGCCATGTCGCCTAAGGCAAAACTATGTGCAACGATGTCACGCCCAACCTGGCGCGGTTGGCCCACTGCGGGCTTTAAGTGCATCAGTAAACCCGGGCCTGCATTGACTTCAACAATCGCACCGCCTTGTTGTTGCAAGGGTTTTGAAATGTCGAGTGCGACCAGATCGATTCCGGCAATATCTAAGCCCACGACACGGGCTGCCGTGCAGGCGAGTGCCGCGACCTCAGGGTGCACCAGCTCGGTGCAGTCAACCGCTACGTTGCCATTGCGCTGAATCACGGCCTGTTGACCGCTCGGCAAAATTGTTTGTGGTGTGTAGCCTTGACGGGCGATTTCTAGTTGGGCCGCTGAGTCGAGTCGTACATAATTCAACGGTTGATCTTCTTCATGGCCGCGACGCGGGTCGGCGTTGAGCTGCGTATCAATCAGCGCATGGATCGAACGGACACCATCGCCTGTGACTTGTGCGTATTCACCTTTGGCCGCAGCAATCAGCTTGCCGCCCACGATAAGCAAGCGATGCTCTTGTCCTAATATAAAACGCTCAACCAAGACGCCAGAGCCTTCTTGCACAGCAACGCCGTAGGCTTGTTCGATTTCTTGTTGTGTACTGAGGTTGGTAAAGACCCCGCGCCCATGGTTGCCATCGCTGGGCTTGACGACAACCGGCACGCCGAGCTCTTGTGCGGCCTCCCAAGCCTCAGACGCAGATTCAACAGCCTGTCCCACTGGCACAGGCACACCGCAGGCTTGCAATAAACTTTTGGTGAGGTCTTTATCGCGCGAAATAGTTTCGGCAATGGCGCCGGTGCGGTCCGTTTCGGCTGTCCAGATACGCCGTTGATTGATGCCATAGCCGAGTTGTAGCAGGTTGCCGGTATTGAGTCTGATGGCGGGGATATCCCGGTCATCGGCGGCGTCGACGATGCAAGCGGTACTGGGGCCTAGGCAATGTTTGTGGCGCAGCGTTTGCAAGCGCTCGACCATGGCCTTGAGATCAACTTGCGTCGCATTAAAAGCCGCTTCAATCAGTTCGCGCGCAGCGTGCAGCGCGTAGGTCGTCACGCTTGGGTGCCAAGCGCGCACGACGACTTTATATAAATGGGCTTGAGAGGTTGGGTGGGTATCGCCAAAACCACAAGCCATATCTGCCAGCGATTGCAACGTGAGCGTCAGGTGCTCGAGAATCTGGGGTGACCAGCGCCCAACTGCCAAGGTCGTTTGTGTGCCGCTCGAGGCGTCGGCGTTTAAGTGTGACTGCGCCAAAGCAGGCACCCAGCCGAGTAGTCGGGCGATTGCCTCGGTCTTTTGTGTCGGCGAGCAGGTTTCTATTGCAGTGAAGTCTGCCCACGCTTCGAGTACGGGCCGGTAAGTCCAACTATTAGGCCCAAGCAAATTCACCACCTGCTCGAACACGATTTTGCTTTTGCTTGTCATCACACGATTTGTTGCGCCGCAACAATACTCTGAATTTGTCATTATCGCAGCAAAATCGCTAAACCTGAGCAACTTAACGGGCTAAGAGTAGTTTCGCTTAGCGTTGGTCGTTATACTTGACGGATTGACTTCAATCGAACTTGTTGGTCCTTCCTTTAATGACGTGTTTCTCGCTGCAGTTGTTCGTACCGACTGACGGGCAATGCATGCTGCCTAGATGACATCCCATTCAACCGCCGAAACTGCGTTTGAACTAACGCTGCCGACGGCTTGGGCCGCCGAGATGAAGTCTCTGCTAGCGCCCGACGAAAAAGTCCTGGCCTGGTTTGAACCTGACCTCGACTCAAAGGGATTTTTCGCCCCTGGTCTTCTGTTTTTGACGCCGACTCGCTTGGTATCGCGCGAGTCGATGGCGCACGACTGGGCGGTTTTCCCGTTGACCTCGACGCAAACGTTGCTGCATCGCGACCACGCAGGGGTCGGTACCATCGAACTCTTTGAGGGTGCGCTACGCCTGGGCGTTTGGCGACATACACTGGGGATGGCGCCTGCAGTGGGGCGTCTGAGCGAAATCTTCAGCCAATTAAAGCAAAAACTGGCAGACCCCCTGCACGCGCCAACTGCCCGTGCTGCCTCGTGCCCAACTTGCGGCACGCCTTTCGCACTCGATCAAGATGAGTGTGCCGTGTGTGACACCGAGCCGGTAGGGCCAAGCGATACGTGGGCCTTACTGCGTTTAGCGCGTTTTGCCCGACCTTATAAGCTGCCTCTGATTGTCGGCTTTATCCTGACCTTGCTCTCGACGTCTGCGACACTGGTACCGCCTTATCTGACCATGCCGCTCATGGATGACATTTTGATCCCGTTTCAAAATGGCAAGCCGATTAATTACGATTTGGTGTCGTTGTACCTGACTGGGTTGGTTGTGGCGGGCTTGTTGGCGTGGTTGCTTGGCTGGGCGCGCACCTATCTGCTTGCCTGGGTCAGCGAACGCATTGGTGCCGATCTGCGCACCGCCACCTTCAGTCACCTGCAAACGCTATCTTTGCAATATTTTGGCGGCAAGCGCACCGGTGACTTGATGGCGCGCATCGGTAGCGAAACAGATCGCATCAATATATTTCTCTCGCTGCATCTGCTTGACTTTGCCAACGACGTGTTGATGATCGTGATGACGGCGTGTATCTTGATCGCGATTGATCCATGGTTGGCCTTGACCACGTTGATCCCCTTGCCGGTCATCATCTGGATGATTCACCTCGTGCGCCACCGGTTGCGGTTTGGGTTTGAAAAGGTTGATCGCTCCTGGAGCGAACTCACCAACGTATTGGCCGATACAATTCCGGGCATCCGGGTCGTGAAGGCGTTTGCACAAGAGCGGCGCGAAGTCGCGCGGTTTCGCGAAGCGAATGACCGTTATCTGGCCGTCAACGATCGTATCAACAAAGTATGGGCGCTCTTTGCGCCCTCAGTGACTTTCTTAACTGAAATCGGCCTGCTGGTGGTCTGGATTTTCGGCATCTCACAGGTGGCAAGTAGCACGATCACGGTGGGCGTGCTGGCAGCATTTTTGGCTTACATCGGCCGGTTTTACACGCGACTAGATTCAATGAGCCGCATCGTGTCGCATACGCAGCAAGCGGCTGCTGGCGCCAAGCGTATTTTTGATATTTTGGATCATGTCTCGAGTGTGCCTGATGCGCAACGCCCCGTACCGCTCACACGCGTGGAAGGTCGGATTGAGTTGAGTAACGTTGGTTTTCGCTATGGCAGCAGAACGGTACTGCGAAATGTCAATTTAAGTATCGGCGCGGGCGAGATGATCGGCTTGGTCGGTCACAGCGGCTCGGGCAAAAGCTCGTTGGTGAATATGATTTGCCGTTTTTATGATGTCACCGAAGGTGGGATCAAAGTGGACGGTGTCGATATCCGCTCGTATTCGCTCGCTTCGTTTAGGCGCAATATCGGTCTTGTACTTCAAGAGCCCTTTTTGTTTTTTGGCACGATCGCTGAAAACATCGCCTACGGCAAGCCTGAAGCCACGCGCGCAGAGATTGTGGCGGCAGCCCGTGCGGCGCGCGCGCACGAATTTATTTTGCGTTTACCGCAGGGGTATGACTCGTTAGTCGGCGAGCGTGGGCAAGCGTTGTCGGGTGGCGAGCGTCAACGTATCTCGATTGCGCGCGCCTTATTAATTGATCCACGTATTCTGATTTTGGATGAGGCCACGTCATCGGTTGACACGACCACCGAAATGGAAATTCAAGAAGCTCTTGATAATCTGATTCAAGGTCGTACCACCATCGCGATCGCGCATCGTTTAAGCACCTTGCGCAAAGCGGATCGACTGGTGGTACTCGATCGTGGCGAGATCGTCGAGATTGGTAATCACGATGATTTGCTGGCTCGGGGTGGGGCTTACCATGACCTGTATCAGGCGCAGTCGCGCTTGAGTGGGGTTGAGGGCGCGGATGCTCTGAGCCCAGCCGAGGCCTTAGCGAGCAAAGTCGTGACCGAAACCAACGTTGTTGCGTCGCCCCTTGCGGCGCCGGGCCCTCGACAAGGCTCAACCGATGTCTGATTTTTTATTAGCGCGTAACCAAGCGGGTCGTCTGCTGTTGACGCTTGCAGACGGGCGGGTCTACGAAGGGGTGGTGCCGGTGCGCGCGTTTCCGTTGCAGGCGCCCGAGCAGTGTGTGGCGTTCATGAGCCTAGAGGGTAAAGAAGTCGCCTGGGTGGATGAATTGAGTGCCTTACCGCAAGACACGCGCGAGTTAATTAAGCAAGAGATCGCCTCGCGCGAAATGATGCCGGTCATTGAACGCATCGTGAGCGTGTCAACGCTGTCTACGCCCAGCACGTGGGAGGTGGTCACGGATCGTGGTGCAACACAACTGATTCTTAAGGGCGAAGAAGATATCCGACGTTTAACCGGTTCGACGCTGATTATTACTGATAGTCATGGCCTCAGGTTTATGTTGCCTGATATGCAGGCACTTGATAAAAATAGCCGCCGCATCATCGACAGATTTTTATAACGCTAAGAACAGCCGCCGTATCCTCGACAGATTTTTATAATGTAGATGCGTCCTCTGCGGTCGCTGGTGCGCAGAGGGAGGTGTCTATTTCACTCGCTGACTTAAATCAACTTGACGAGTTGTTTGCCGAAATTCTCGCCTTTTAGCATTCCCACCAATGCCGCGGGCGCACTACCAAGTCCGACCGCAATAGATTCGCGAAACTTCAGCTTGCCTGCGACCACTAAGTCGTAGAGTTGTGAACGAATGGCGGGCCAGGTGTCGAGTTTGTCTGACACGATAAAACCTTGCACGCGTAAGCGACTGACCAAAATGGCGCGCAACGTATGATAAGCATGAGGATCGCGATTGAACTCAGACACCATGCCGCACAGCGCGATACGACCAAAAGTATTCATGTGCGTGAGCAAGCGTTCAAAAATTTCGCCACCGACGTTTTCGAACAGGCAGTCGATGCCTTGCGGCAGGGCGGCTGCAAGCTCGGCGGCAAAGTTGCTTGAGCGGTGATCAATGCAGGCATCAAAGCCTAATTCGTCGACAACGTACTGACATTTTTTAGCACCACCCGCGATGCCGACAACTCGGCAGCCAACATGTTTGGCAAGTTGACCCACCACACTGCCGACCGCGCCCGAAGCGGCGTCAACCACGACGGTTTCGCCGGCTTTAGGTTGACAGATATCGATCAAGCCCGTCCAGGCGGTGATACCGGGCATACCGAGAATGCCTAGGTAGGCAGTCGGGCTGACTTTGCTGGTATCAATTTTGGTGACACCTTTGGCGTTGATGGCGCCATACAGACGCCAGCCAGTGGCGGCTAACACTGTTTCGCCCACTTTAAAGTCGGGTGAGTTTGACTCAATCACCTCGCCGATCGCGCCACCGACCATGACCTCGCCCGGGTTCACACCTTGCGCATAAGATTTTGCATCAGAAATACGGCCGCGCATGTAGGGGTCAAGCGATAACCACTGGTTACGAATCAAGACTTGATTGTTGGTTGGTACAGGCATGTCTGCATCAACGAGTTTGAAGTTTTCAGGAGTGACCCAACCGGTCGGGCGATTGACCAAAATGACCTGTTGATTTTTCATATTTAATGCCTTGAGTTCTTGTTGATATTGTTGTGTGATCTTTGGTTTTTCATGCCACATCCGAACGCCTAAGGAAGGGTATGTATCAAGATATTTATAGTGTAGCGCGGTCGCTCTCATTTTGGCTTTAAGAGCACTTTGCTGCAGGGGTTTCGCCTAAAAATGCAATCGGCGGGTAAGTTGGGCAATTGTGCAGTGAAACATAGTGATCGACTAGACAAGGCGTTATCAGAGCGGCGATGATGCTCTTGCTTAGTCTGGCAATTATGCGGACTGACGGTTTTGCTGTCCTGCAGCCCTACGGTTTTTAAACTCGGGGTTTTGCCGTTTTGCAACCTTACAGCTGAGTCCTTCAAAACTGGAACAAGTGCCATTCTTACCAAAACTTGCTGCGGTGACGCATTTTTTACGACAGTTCGGTATGTGCAACCCGCGCAAATGCTTGGCTGCCGCTTGCGCGGCTCTAGTGCTTGCTGGTTGTTCTAAGCCGATTGTCAAAGAGGGTGATGCGCCCGCGGGGCCCGCCTATGTCAAGTGGATGCCGGGGGCGTACTCCGAGTCGAGTGAAGCGCAGAAATTACCGGCTGTCCCTGAAAAGTGGTGGCAAAGCTTTGATAGCGCAGAGCTCAATGGATTTGTTGAAAATGCGTTTAAAAATAATTACGACCTTAAGGCCGCGATTGCGCGCGTGGCGCAGTCTGGCGCGCAGGCCGATGCCGTGCGAGCCCTGCAAAGTCCGACGATTGACGGCGTGGCCAGCTACCAGAACCAAGGCCCCTGGAACGGCGTGGCGACAGCCCCCACGACCGAGTCCTGGTATACCCGTGCAGTTTATCAAGGTGGTTTGCGGGTGAACTACGAGGTCGACCTCTGGGGAAAGCTAGGCTTCAACACCGAGTCGGCCTACCAAAAATCTTTAGTCAGTCAGTACGCCCGCGATAGCGTTGCGCTCTTACTCGCAGCGGATGTCGTATCCACCTATTTTTCAGTCGTGTCATTGACAGAACGCCTAGCTGTCGGCAACCGAAATTTAGCTTCAATCACCAAAGTCAGGCAGGGGATCTCCCGTAGAGTGAGCCGCGGCGATGCGACTGTGATTGATTTGTCACAACAGCTCATCCTTGAAAAAAATACTCAAGCCAACTTGTCTTTGCTCAATGGGCAGCGTGTCAGAGAGCTCAACCGACTGGCGCAACTGCAAGGGCTGGTGCCCGGTACGCTGAAGGTGCAAGCCGCTTCGATTGACGCGTTTAAGCGTGTGGATTTAAGTGCGGGCCTACCCTCTGAGCTTTTATGCCGACGCCCAGATATTAAAGCGGCCGAAGCGGGTTTGCTGTCCGCGCAAGCTGACTTGTACGCCGCGCGCGCTAGTTTGTTGCCCGCGTTTTCGTTGTCAGGGCAGGGCGGGATGGGCAGCTACTATTTGTCGACCATCTTAAGTCCGCAAAGCTTCTTCTTTAATATCACCAGCAACCTATTGCAAAATATCTTCGATGGCGGCAGACGCGATGCCGATATCAGCGCAACACGCGCCAGAAACTTTGAACTGCTTGAAGCCTATGCCAGCACGGTGCAGGCGGCGCTGCGCGACGTAGAGGATGCTTTAAATGGTCTTGAAACGACGAAGCTAAGGCATCAAGCCTTGGCAGTGAGTCGAGATCAGGCGCAACAGCTCACGATGAATACGCGCAAGTTACTTGAGCGTGGTGCCATTGATTTTGTGCAGTTACTCACGATCGAACAAACTGTGTTGGCGTCTGAAGACGCCATCATCAACGCGCGGCGCGACCAACTCAAGGCTGCGGTAGATTTATATAAGTCGCTCGGCGGCGGCGTGTCTGACAAGCAAGACCGATGCTTGAAAGAGGCCAGCCGTGGCTAAGGTCCTTGATCTAGATCACCAAGTTTCTCGGCTGAGTACCTTTCAGCATTCTCGTGCAACCGTGATCGCGGCTGGGATCGTGATTAATCTGCTTGGGCTGGCTTTTCCGCTGTTGATGTTGCAGTTGTATGACCGCATTTTGCCGAGTCAGTCGTTAAGCACCCTAACGCTCTTTGTGGTTGGTATCGCGATTGCCCTATGTCTTGAGGCGTTGACGATGATGGCACGTAGTTCGCTCACAGCCTGGATTGCCGCGAAATTTGAACATGCTGCCATGACCCAGGCCATGAGTCGCTTTTTAAGAGAGCCGATTCAAGAGTTTGAGCAGAAAGGTACGGGCGAAATCACCCATACCCTGAAATCAATTAGTGGCTTAAAAAGTCTCTATGCAGGCAGTAGCTACCAACAACTTTCTGATTTGCCGTTTAGCCTGCTGTATGCGCTGATCATTATGCTGATCAACCCCTTGTTGGGACAGGTGTTGCTAGTGGCGCAACTCTGCTTTGCCGGCTTTAGCTGGTGGTTCAGCCGCTTAAATGTCGAACTGATGACCAACAAAGCCGCCGCAGATCAAAGACGCGGCAATTTTCTTCACGAAACCTTAAATAATATTCACACCATCAAGTCCATGACGATGGAGCTGCCAATGCTCAGACGTTATGAGCGATTGCAAAACACCTGTGCGCGAGCGTTGACTCAACTCATCTATCGTTCAGACCTTTCAACAGCGCTTGGGTCGACGCTGAATCCTTTGGTGACGGTGTTTGTGATTGGCTTGGGCGCCTACATGGTGATCCATCAGTCGATGTCGGTGGGTGAGTTAGCCGCTTGTACCTTTCTAGCTATGCGATCGTTATCCCCCTTGCAAAAACTGACGGGGCTGTTCGCCAAATTGCGCCAAGATCGACTTTTAGCGCTTGAGCTCAACGCGCTTTTGCTCAATCCTGCTCTCGTGCTGAAAGATCCGGACCGCACGCAGACGCCAGACAGTGTCGACGTGTTTAATGAGACACACGTGGGCGCTGCAGTGCATATCTCAGGCTTGCGCTATCGTTTTCTTCGTTCGTCTGATCCGTTTATGCTGTTTAGTAATTTGTCCCTTGAGGTGCAGCCTGGCGAGTGTATTGCCTTGGTTGGCCGCGGTGGCAGCGGCAGAACGACGTTGATGCAGTGTGTGGCGGGCTTGCTCAAGCCAGAAGCGGGCGTCATTAAGATTGATGATCAAGACGCGGAAGAGGCCGAGCGCAATGGCTCGGGCGGCAAAGTCGTGTACTTATCGACCACTGCCAAAATGTTTGAAGGGACCTTGCTAGAAAACATTACGGCATTTAACCCCACGCGCGTCACCGCCGCGCTGCAAATTGCGCAAGCCTTAGGCTTGACCGAGTTTGTCTCTAACCTGCCGCGTGGTTGGGATACGGTGGTTGGCAATACGGCCAATGAAACCTTGCCGCCTGGGTATCGTCAGCGCCTGGCAATTGTGCGGGCGTTTGCGAGTCAGCCAAATTTAGTGCTTTTTGATGATGCCAATGCAGAAGTTGATTTACTGGGCGATCGGTTATTGCTTGAGTTTTTGAGGTCGATTAAAGGGCGTGTCACGATCTTGATGGTGACGCAGCGTGAAGACTTTCAAATGTTGGCAGATCGTTTACTGGCGCTCGAGCATGGCCAGGTGGTTGAGTTAACGTTGCAAGACTGGCAGTCACACGAGGCCGTTTCCACGAACGTGAATGCGGCGGTAGCTAGCTCGGCGAAGCGCTTTGAGGGCTATTTTGACAAGTTGCAAGCCTCAATGGCCACGACGGATAAAGGCCTCACACACTGGCAGCGTATCGAGGCCACTGTGTCGCAACAGTTTTTGAAAGGTGCAAATGACTTTTCAAATTGTTTTAGTCTGTTGCTAAAGTTGCTCAACGCTAGGCACTCTGCGCGCGAAATCGCCGAGGTGTTGCCTTACTACGAAGAGCACATGGATTTATCCGAGTTTTTGAATAGTTTGGCTCGGTTAGGGTTTAAGGCGACGATGGTGCCATGCACGCTAGCCGATATTCCAGAAAGTGCGCTGCCTTGCTTGTTTGTCCCCGCAGGGGGCTCAAGCTTTGTGGTGCTTGGGCGCGTAGGTGCAGGGGTGCGCGTGACGACCTCAATCGATCAAGAGCCGTATCTACATACCAATTCTCTGCTGATCGGGCACGCCTACTTTATTCATCCTGTTGATATTGCAGCCAATGAAAGGCAGCCTGTCCATATTGTATTAAGGCGTTTCAGCGCTCAGTTTTTACAGTCTGGAGTGGCAGAATTGTTTGCGGGCTTGTTGCTGGTGACCAGTCCCTTGTTTTCGATGGCAATCTATAGCGCCGTCATACCTTCGGGGGCGACCGATACACTGTTGTACCTGGGTGTCGGAACGGCCTTAGCCGTTGCGCTGTCTTTTTTGTTTACGCGTTATCGGATTGCGATCTTGAGTGTCGTGACAGGTCGTATTGATTTTCTCTTTGGCACGATGGTGACAGGGCAACTTTTAAAAATGCCGGTGTCCTACACAGAGGGTGCCTCGGTGGGCGCGCAAACGGCAAGGTTACATAGTTTTGAGTCGATACGCGATATGTTTAGTGGGCCTCTCGCGAACACGATGCTTGATCTGCCCGTCACGCTTGTATTTTTAATCGTACTGGCACTCATTAACCCCATGGCGTTGTTGGTATTTGTTGGGGTGATCGCGGCCTACGCCTTTTTGTATCTGATCTATGAGCCCATGGTCTCAAGGCAAAGCGAACGGGTCGGGATCGCCGTCAACGCGCGCAGTGAATTTTTGACTGAGTCTGCACATAAGATGCGCGTGATTAAAGAATGTGGCATCGAGCAAACCTGGTTTACACGCTTCAAAGATATTTCAGCAGAAGCCAGCATGCTGATGTTTCAGGCCGAAAAAACCGCTGCGCGCATTGGCGCGCTTTCGCACTTATTCATGATGTTTTCGGCGCTGCTGATCATTGCGATTTCAGTGCCGCTTGTGATCTCGGGGTCGATTGGTGCGGGGGCGTTAGTCGCCTCGACCATGTTGATGTGGCGGATTCTTACACCGATTCAAATGTTTTTTTCGAACCTGCGTCGGTTTAACAATATCAAAAGCGCTGTCCGTCAGATCGACGGCTTGATGGGCATCCAAGGAGAGCGGTTCGACACCACCAATGCCGTCTCACGCTTAATGGCGGGTAAAGTTGAGTTTTCAAAGGTTTCCTTTCGTTACGCGCAAAGTGCAGATCCTGCCTTAGTAGGCGTCGATTTTACGTTGCGCCATGGGCAGTCTGTCGCGTTGACGGGCCCCGATGGAGGGGGTAAATCGACCTTAATTAAATTGTTGCTGGGTCTGTACCCACCCCAGAGCGGTGCAATTTTGATCGACGGCATCGATATTCGTCAGCTCACCCCCTTTGAGATTCGTCGCCGAATCGGCTATATGCCAGAAGATCGCTCACATATGTTTCGCGCGACCATTGCACAAAATATGCGACTGGTCAGACCCGAGGCGAGTGATGACGATATCTTGGCGGCCTTAGAACTAGCCGGTGGCCTAGAGCAAGTGTTGCGTCTGCCAAATAAATTGCAGTACCGCAGTGGCGACAATAAACAAGATCTATCGATTAGCACGCGTCGAAAATTCGCGCTGGCGCGCGCCTACCTGGCGGGCGCCTCGATTCTGCTGCTCGACGAGCCCACTTCAGGTCTTGATCCTGTTGCAGATCAAAAATTTGCCGAGTTCTTGACTGCGGTCAAGGGAAAAATTACTGTCATTTTTGTGAGCCATAAGCCGTCGCACATTCGCTTGGCGGATACCTTGATGGTGTTTGAAAATGGCTATTTGCGTGCGACAGGTGCGCCCAATGATTTACTTAAGCCACCCACAGTGGACAATGGGTCGAGGTCATGAATATCTTAGGTACTAAAGCAGGCTCAGTAAACAAGGGTCGAGCAAGCGCACTCGCTCTTGGGCAAGCGACTGATCAGATTTTGTCAAAATCTTTGTTGCTTGAAGAGGCGGCTCCCGCAAAGCTGGTGCGCCATATCATTTGGCTGGTAGTTGTGGCCATTTTTGCTTTTATCGTTTGGGCCGGTTTCGCGCAATTAGATGTTGTGAGTACCGCTAAAGGTGTCGTGGTGCCGGTTCAGGCGGTTAAAGTCATCCAACACTTTGACGGTGGGCGTATCGCCAGCATTGACGTACTCGACGGACAGGTGGTGCAGCAGGGCCAGTTGCTGATGCGCCTAAATCCCACTGAGGCCAGCGCAGAGTACAAGACCCTCGAAGCGCGTTATTGGTCGCTTTGGGCGAGCGCGCAAAGACTGCGAGCCTTAATTAGTGATCAGACCCCAGATTTCACAAAAATCCCGTCAAGCTATGCGGTTTTGATCAAAGAGCAATTGCTCACGTTGACGATGGCGCGAGAACAGCGTGATGTACTTGAAGAAGATATTCGTATCTATAAAGAGCTCCGCACGATTCGTACAGATCTTGAAAAAGAGAAATTGGTATCTAGGGTGCAGGTGCTTGAGGCCAATAAAAATCTAAATCTTTCAGAGTCTGAGTTGTTGAGGTTTGAAAGAAAAAACCTCGATGATCTCAACAGTATCGCCAGTGAATTGGCGCAAGTTGAAAGCCAGATGCTCAAGCTGCTTGATCGCCTCGAGCGCGTTGATATCGTTGCACCTGTGGCCGGTACAGTGCAAGATCTAAAGTTTCGTACCGTAGGCGGTGTCGTACCGCCCGCAGCGGTGGTGATGAACCTTGTGCCTTCTGACGGCAAGGTGCATGCCGAGGTGCAGATTGCCGCCAACGATATTGGCTTTGTCAAAATAGGTCAAATGGCGCGTTTAAAATTCGGAGCGTTTGACTTCATGCGCTACGGAACGGTACCGGGCCAGATCACTATGATTTCGTCGTTTAGTACGATGGATGAAAGGCGAGCCCCTTACTTTAAGGTGCTCATTGATATTTCGAAAACGCAGCTTGGGCAGCAAACGGGTGTCATGACTATTGAGCCCGGCATGACGCTCGATGCAGATATCCTGACCGACCGGCAATCGGTGTTGCGTTATTTAATGCGACCCATTTATTACGCGTTGACGCAGGGGATGCGCGAACGTTAAGTCGCGTACAGTCGCATTTTTTGCAGGTTGACTCGAATCAGCTCTGTTGGTTTGAGTCGATCACGCTGGGGTCGCGTGTCTTAATTTGACGTGACTTGTGTAAATTGCTCTGAGGTTAAGAGGAGCTCGTTTAACGCTTGTTGCGTCATGGGCCGGGATAAGTAGTAGCCCTGACCAAAATCACAGCCTAGTTGCTTGAGTATCTCTAGTTGCGTCTCTGTCTCGATCCCCTCGGCAATGGCTTGCATGTTCATGCCGTGTGCAAGCTCAATGATGGCGCGAACAACGGCCTGGCTTTCTGGGGTGATGTTAAGCGTCGACACAAAGTGCCGATCTATCTTGAGGTAATGAAACTGCGTGTTTTGTAAGACCGCGAGCGACGAATAGCCCACGCCAAAATCATCAATGCTAAATTTAAATCCAGCAGTTTTCAGCTGATCGATGCGAGTGCGCACAAGGGCAGAGGGGTGAAGCATCACATGTTCTGTAATTTCTAAGGTCACTAGGTTAGGCGCGAGTTCGCGATCTTCAAGTTCTTGGGCCCACAACTTTGTGTGGTCTTCAAGCGCACTCAGTTGGCTGGCCGAAACATTGACCGTGACCGAAAAGCCTGGCTGGGTTTGATTGAATTGCTGACAAGCTCGGGCGGCTTGGGTAAATATCCAGTCGCCCAAGGGCAGGATCAAGCCTGAGGTCTCGGCATGCTCTAAAAAACTAGCTGGCATACGCAACGCATGATCCGGAAAGTTCCACCTTAACAAGGCTTCGCTCTTAAAAATCTTTTGCGTGTCTAACGCAAAAATGGGTTGAAAATAGAGTTCGAATTCTTGTTTCTCAAGCGCCTGTCTGATCTCAAAAATGATTTGTTGTTTCTCATTGGCTTGTCGCTGAAGCGTTGGATCAAACAGCTTGTGTCGCCCTTTTCCGTCGCGTTTGGCTGCGTACATGGCTTGGTCTGCATGCATCAATATTTCTCTGCTTGTTTGACCGTCGCGTGGGTATCGGGCGACACCAACGCTGATTGAAAGCTGATAAACCGTGTTGTTGATATTGAAGGGCTGTTCAAATTCTTTGAGCAGTAAGGCGATTCTGGTGTCGAGTTGTTGGACAGAGCTGATGTCGTTGTAAATCAATGTGAATTCGTCTCCGCCAAGGCGCGCCGTGGTGTCGTTTGCGCGTTGCAAGCTTTGTAGGCGCTTAGCCACGGCGATTAATACCTCATCGCCGACATCGTGACCACGCGTGTCGTTGATGTCTTTAAAGTTGTCAAGATCAATAAAGATCAGGTAAAAACTTGATTGATTTGTTGAGGCTCGGTTGATGGTGGCCTCAAGGCGATTCATTAACAGTCTGCGATTGGCCAACCCTGTGAGCGGATCGTATTGCGCTTGTCGCTGTGTTTGCGCGCGCGCCCTTTTTGCATTGTTCGAGTGTGAAAAAAGCCAAACGCGCTGGGCAGTGTTAGCTTCGGTGTTTGGGTTTGTGTAGATGGACAGGTGACGTACAACAGGCGCTTGACTGTCCTTCGGCTGAATTTTGATTTCACCCTCGAAATGATCGTGGTGATTCAGTTGTTCCCAGATGGTCTTAAACGAGTCGCTTGCTGAATTTAACAAGACGAAGGCGGTGATGCCGCGACCCAGTAATTCTTGCTCGGCAAAGCCAATTTCAGCTATAAAGGCTGGGTTCACAGCGAGGATCTTATTCTCTGGGTCTGTGATGGCAACCATTGCGCCGATCGCCTGATACAAGCTTGCCGCAATTTTTAAACTATTTTGTTCATGATGGATTTGGGTCAGATCCTGACCATAACTTATAGTGCGGCCCTTCGTACTGAACGAATTCCAAATAAATAATTTTTTTGAACCATCGCGGCAGTGGACCCAAGACTCTAATTTTGAGGGGGCGTAAGGGTTAGTCGAAAAAAATTTCGCTCGGTCTTCAATCATCCGACTGCGATAAGCTGCGTCTGGGTACGCTAGGTGCCACCAAGTGCTTAGATCGGGTAGTTCTTCGCTGGCGTAACCCGTTTGTTCAGTAAAGCTTAAATTGACATAGTCCATTCGAGTCTCTGCCACCAAGTGCTCTGAATTGACTTCCTGACTCATTATAGCAATCGGAATTGGGATTGCATCAATGACCTGACGAAAGACTTCTTCAGTGGTGGTGTACTTTTCTTTTTGTTGTCTGAGCAAGTCGATCACCAGAATCGTGACCAGACCGCTAATTGCGTGGCATGTCAAGAACACGCGCAACTGAGCAAATTCAAGGTCATCAGACTCATAAAAGCTACCGGTGGTTAAAAAAGAACCCCACACTGCGAACATCCACAAGAGTGCAGTCGAGAGCGTGACCCCGTGTGCACCTAAGTACAGCCCAACAAAGGGGGTGAGTACAAAGATTAGATAGCCCCGCTCAAAAGGACTGGTTGTCGTATCGGCAGGCGTAAAGAACATGACAAAAGACATGCCTCCCCAGACAGCCATGAATAAAAGAAGTTTTAAAGCGTTGCCTTGAGTCGTCCAGTTCTTTGGCAGCGTGCTCCAGACGATGAGGGCGGGAAAGATCAAAAAAACCCGTAAGGTTGCCCGCTCAAAGATCGTGGGCCAGGTGTCAGCTAGGACCCGGAGTGTTTCAGCGCCCGCGCTGAGGTTATCCACCACTAAAAGTATGACGGCAATTAAACCGACAGCCACCGCGCATAGCGTGAGTCTGAAGATGTCTGCGAGTGTGCTCAGGGCGAGAGGGCGTTTGTAAATTGCCCGATCAATTTTCACCACGGTAAAGGTACAGGCGGTGAGTGTCACGGCGTACGTGGCCGCAAGACCAACAGGCGTGTCAAAGATGAAGAGACCGCTAAAACTCGTTATTAACAAGATGGGCCAGTATTGTGGGCCAGAGAAAAAAAGAATGGCGCACCAAAAGGCGACAGGAAAAGCGTAGGTGTTGACCGTGTGCGGATTAACCTGACTAGCGTAAAACGAGGCCAACTGAAGTAAAAGCGCACCCAAAGAGAAAAAAATGGCTTTTTTCACCCCCGAGGTGGTGAGGTTGTACTTCAGCCAAAAGTTCTGTTGGGGAATTGTGGTCATTGGTTGGCAAATTAAATCGTGCAAGGGCGGCAAAACACGCCTAAACCTTCATCGTGCAGCATATTACGCCAATTGGTGTAATAATCGCACGAGTATTTAACTTGCGTCACCGCATTCGTGCAAACTCAATCCTAAAAGCGCACCATGGTCACACGTAAGACACCCACGGCTCTTCCCCCTTTGCTTTTTGGTGGTCGGGCGGCACAACTCAGCGACGATCTTGGGTATTTGTGCGAGCAACTCAAGCTCTCGGCACCCACCATCGACGATTGCGCGCTGCCGTCGGGCCACGCAGCCATCTCGCACACTAGCGCGTTTGTGGACGTGAATGGGTTAAAGCTGACCGCGTTGTCTTGCAGCCCCGTGCGTCTGCAGGCGTCTGCCAAGTCAGACAATCTTTTATTGGTGCCACTTGTAGGAAGCGGTACCGTGCGCGTTAAAAATCAAACCTTACGCTGGAAAGCTGGCGCAACGGCTGTTTGGTTGCCGCGCTGCGCGTTTGTCGACGAGGGTGTTTTGCGCTCTATGTTGGTATTAAACATTGACACCAATCGTATCGAGCGAGTAGCCCGCACTATGCTGGGCTTAATGCCCGATGCCTCGTTAGAGCAAGAGCTTCAAACGCCGCGCGAAGTGCTCATGCAGGTCGGTCGCGTGTCTTTTGAAACTATTTTTCGCCAGTTCGCGAGTGTGGTCGATCAGTTTGTGCTGCAACCCGAATTGCTGCGGTACAGCGGTATTGACGATAATTTTTATCGCAATGTCGCCATGATGCTGCATCCGGCTTTGTTTTTGGATATCGACGAGGCGAGCCCGGGCGCGGCTTATGCCCGCAGGCGCTTAGACCGTGTTTGTCAGTATATTTTGGCAAACTTAGGACAGCCCTTGAATTTGACCGACTTAGAGCGCGTCGGGTTTATGTCGCGGCGCAACCTGCATTACGCCTTTCAGGCGCGCTATGACTGCACCCCTATGCAGTGGGTGCGCCAAGAGCGTCTAACACTGGCGCATAGTCATTTGGTCATGGCGCGTGTCGGAACAACCGTCACTGACGTGGCTTTAAATTGCGGTTTCAGTAAAACCACCACATTTTCTGAATACTACAACAAGCAGTTCGGCGAACTGCCCTCGGCCACATTGGCACGGGCTTTAGCACGCTGAGACTTTCGCGCCAGTTTGTTTGCGTTGTTTGGCGCTCGGTTGCAATATCTGGGTCGCATTGTTTGCCCCTGAACCTCACAATGAGTGTGTCCTTTACTCGGCACACTCATGGCCATTCATCACGCTTCAGACCTCTTGCCCGGCCTGCCTTTTGGGGGCCGAATCTCACATCTTGACAGTACGGTGCAAGATATGGGCCAACGCATGCGCTTTATCGTACCTGGCTTGAAAGAGTGTGAGTCCCTCGTACCCGAAAACGAGTTTGCACATCGCTCGTCGATGTTGACGCTTAATGGGATGAAGCTTGCAGCAAGTGCGGGCACCGCTTGGCGCGCACGGTCTGAGCAGACCGAGAATCACACGCTGGTGATCCCGTGCGTGGGCCATTCAACTATTTTTGCAGCAGGGCGCCCCTTGCGTGCCGAAGCGGGCTCGACAGCGGTTTACCTTTCGGCTTGCGCACGCAGCGAAGAAGCCAGTACCCGTTCGTTCATGATGATAGATATTGATCCTGTTCGACTTGAAGGCGTTGCTCAAGCGATGCTAGGCCTAGAAGATCAGACCTCACCTGTCTTGGATTTGCTGACTTCTCGCGAAGTCAAACTACAAGTAGGGCGCGTGTCTTTTGAGATCGTGATGCGTCAATTAACGACGGTGTTGGATCAGTTTCTGTTTGAACCAGATTTATTAGAGTTTTCGGGCTTAGACGACTGTTTTTATCGACAAATCGCGGTGATGCTCAAACCCTCGCTTTTTTTAGAGCACGTTGACGTTAAGCCCGATCGAGGTTTTGCTAGGCGCAAGCTCGATCATGTTTGCCAGTACATCTTGGCACGCCTGAACCAACCTATTTCATTGACCGCGCTTGAACAAGTCGGACGCATGTCTAAACGCAGTTTGCATTATGCGTTTCAAGATCGCTTTGGTGTCACCCCCATGCAATGGGTGCGACAAGAAAGGTTAACCCTGGCCCGCAGCCAACTAGCGATTGCAACCCGTGGTACCTCAATTACGGCTCTTGCACTTTCGTGCGGCTTTACGAAGCCGGCGCGTTTCGCCAGTTACTACCACTTGCAGTTTGGTGAGTTGCCCTCGATTACTTTGGCGCGGGCGCTCAATCGGTAGTGCAAGTAGTTTTGCATTTTTTGGTGAATAAATTTTTAGTTGTTTTTACTTGGTTTTGCGCTTTTTGGTTGGGACTTGCAAATTTAGGGTCGATGAGCACTTGGCAACCAAGCAAAATGACGATGTACCTAATGCAAGCGCGTCGCGACGGTCCAGTTGCTTCGATATTTGCCTTTTATTTTTTATTGGAGATCTACGACCGTGAAGCCTGAAAAAGTCGACTATCGAATTCAGCGTCAATGTTCACGCCAATGGCGCAGCTTATTAGCTGCCTTGGCGCAAGAGTGCACGACTCAAACCGAGCCCATCGAACCGCGTGAGTTGATGCGTCGAATTGGTATGCGCTTTGCAACGCAAACGCCCTTAGCCCCTTGCGAAAATCTTGAGCAATTGCAGCAAGCTATGCGCGCAGTTTGGCTAGACATGGATTGGGGTCGCGTTGACCTTGAAGAGCACGACCGCGTGTTGCGCATTGTGCATCACGACTCGAATCACGGCAGCCTGATGTTGGGTGCGTTTGGTGATGCGACCGCCACTTGGGCGCCTGCCTGTCTAGAGGGTGTCTACCAAAAATGGTTGGCCACGTTGGGTGCGGGTGATGCTTTGCGTGTGGTCCAAATCGGTGAGCCAGATGAGTTTGGCAGTATCGAGTACCAATTGAGTCTTTAAACACAGACAGAGTCGCGTTGGCAAGGCTACGCATTTTTAGTAGTCGGTCGATTTTCGAAAGGGTAGTGCTGATGAAAGATTCAAATGATATTGCGAATCTGTACAAAACCTTAGGGCAAAATCCTAACCAGTATCAAGAAGTCGTACGCGATGAAGAACTGGCGCAGGCCAATGAGCGCTGGCCGCTGATCGCTGCGATGCATGATTCGGATTTTTCACCTCCACCGGTTGATCAAAAGAAGCGGGGGCAGCGAGAGCGCGCGCCTGTGGTCGCGCTCGAACACGAAAATGAGCTTGAGGTGGGGGCGCATGACTACCACCAGCGCGTCGAGACGGCGAATGTCATGGCGCTGCTGGCGAACCCTGCGCTGACGCCCACCTGGGCGCCGGACATGCACGAGGTTCCAGAGGTTGTGGCTGAAGCGCCGCCGCAAGACGTCATCGAGACTGGCTGGATCGCACCTGAAAGAACGCCAGCACAAATTGAGCTCGCAGCGCAGGCCGCACAAGCTGCAGAGGCAGCCCATCAAGCGCAGCTGATTAAAGAAGCACAAGCTGCTAAAGAAGCGCAAGCGGAGCGCGATCGTGAAGCTGTACAGCAAGAGCAAGCCGAGATGGCTGCCGAAGCTGCGAAAGCGCTCGAAGAGGACAAGGTAGATAGGCAAGCTCATGCTCAGGCTCAGGCGACACAGGTTGCCCCAGTTGTCGCGCAACTGGTCGCGAATATTGAAGTAACCCCAAAGGCGGTGGCAACAGTGAGTGCTTCAATTTTCCAAGATGACACTAAAGTGGCGTTCGCGGGCGCACCCGCGTCCATTTTTTCTGAAAATACACTCGCTGAGTCATTGATGGACGAGGCCGCGTCTGAGTACGACGAAATGAGTGATGACGTAGAACCGTTGATTGACGACGAATTAGAGTCGTTTATTGAAGAGGAAATCGCGCCGGTTGTCGCGAATCCTAAACGGCAGCGCATGGTCGTTGAGCCTGCTCCGTCGCCCAAGGCGATTGTGGCAAAACCTGTCGCAATTGCGGCAAAATCTATCACCCTTGTTGCAGAAAAAAATACATCAACAGTAGTTCCCGAACCAGTCTCGGTTGTAACCCTGACGCATATGCGTATGCGGGCTACGGGCGAGGCTCGCCCACTTGCTGCTTTGTTTAGTCGCTTATCAAGTGGCGAAGCTACGCCGGCCGGCGCCGAAGGTAAAAAATCATTGTTGTTTGAACGGATGAAGCGCACGTGAAAATTATTGCAATTGTCTCAGGCAAGGGGGGGGTCGGTAAAACGACTGTCAGCGCAAATCTTTGTGCCGGCCTGCGCCGTCTTGGGAAGAGCGTGTTAGCAGTTGATCTGGATCCTCAAAACGCTTTGCGTTTGCACTTTGGCGTCTCACCTCGTCATGTTGGAGGCTTAGCGCGTGCGGTATTGTCGGGTGATGATTGGCGCAGCAGTGTCGTGCAGGGCAACACCGGCGACTACGTTTTGCCTTATGGCTCAATCAATGAGGACGACCGACTCGACTTTGAGCAAGATCTTCGTGAGAACCCTACGTTGTTACGCGACCAACTGGCCTTGTTGGGTTTGGCGCAAGACTGCGTTGTTGTGTTGGACACGCCGCCGGGTGCGTCGGTCTATCTGACACAGGCACTCGCCGCGGCGAACGCTGCCGTGATCGTTGCGTTGCCCGATGCGGCTTCTTACGCGACATTGCCAAAGATTATGAGCTTAATTAAGCAGTACTGCTCGCGCAGAAAGAAATTTTTAGGCTACCTGTTGGTGATCAATCAAGTAGATCGGGTCAAACAACTGGCTGACGACGTGACCGACATGATGTCCGCAAAGTTTGGCAAAAAGTCGATCGTGCTGATTCATCAAGATCAGGCAATCCCTGAGGCGTTGGCTTATAGCAAAGATTTGCAAGAATATGATCCCCTGAGCCGTGGTGCACACGATGTCAAATTGTGCGTCCAGGCCGTCGAGCGTTTGCTCAGCCCTGATACCGTCGGAGCCATTGCCGCATGAGTCTCTTTTCTTTCAGCGAGCTGCCAAACAAGCTTGAACGCTTGGGCGGAAAATTAGCAAATGCCCCCTTTTGGGAAAGCAACTTCGCGCGTGCCGTGGCGGCCGTGATAGCGGTATTGCTGCTAGTGATTGTCATCGCTGTCCCGTTAGATCTTCTCCAACAGACAGCGATCGCTATCCTGGCCTTTGTGGTGTCTTCAAAACTACGCAAATTGTCTTGGGGCCGCGGCGGTATTCTCATCATGATTGGCATATCGTTATTGATGACGATGCGCTATCTGTATTGGCGCTTGACATCAACACTTGATTTCGAAACGACAGTTGACATGGTCTTTGGTTATCTCCTGTTATTCGCTGAGCTTTACGGTATTACGTGCTTGGTACTTGGATACATTCAAACTGCCTGGCCACTTGAGCGCCAGCCAGTGATGATTGATCGGCCCGTGTCTGAATGGCCAACGGTAGATGTATTTATTCCGACCTACAACGAAGACCTATCGGTTGTGCGTTTGTCGGTATTAGCTGCGCTCACACTCGACTGGCCCGCCGATAAACTGCGGGTCTATTTGCTGGATGACGGGCGTCGGGATGCGTTTAGGGATTTTGCTCAAAATTGTGGCGCCATTTATTTAACACGTGATAACAACCGGCACGCTAAGGCCGGCAATTTAAACGAAGCACTCAAACGCACCACCGGTGATTTTGTTGCGATTTTTGACTGCGATCACATTCCAACGCGCTCGTTTTTACAGCTGTCGATGGGTTCATTTTTGCGCGATCCGAAGTTAGCGATGGTGCAAACTCCTCACTTTTTCTTTTCGCCCGATCCGTTTGAGCGAAACCTAGAAACGCACGGCAAAGTCCCCAATGAAGGCCAACTATTTTACGGCTTGGTGCAAGACGGTAACGACATCTGGAACGCTTCATTCTTTTGTGGCTCGTGTGCTGTGCTGCGACGTGCGCCCTTAGAAGAGATCGGTGGCGTCGCGGTTGAAACCGTTACCGAAGATGCGCATACGGCGTTAAAAATGAGCCGTCGTGGTTACAACATGGCCTATCTTGCTGTGCCACAAGCTGCTGGATTAGCAACTGAAAGCCTGTCAAGCCATGTGGGTCAGCGGATTCGCTGGGCGCGAGGTATGGCGCAAATTTTCAGAATTGATAATCCCTTACTGGGCCCCGGCTTGACCCTGGGTCAGCGACTTTGCTACGTCAACGCGATGTTGCATTTTTTCTATGGTCTGCCGCGTTTGATCTTTTTGAGTGCTCCGGTCGCGTATCTGGTTTTTGGTGCGCATGTGTTTACTGCAACGACTTCGATGGTGTTGGCGTATGCGCTGCCCGCGATCGTGCTGGCAAGCATGACGAACTCAAAAATTCAAGGCAATCACAGGCATTCGTTCTGGAACGAAGTGTATGAGACTGTGTTGGCCTGGTATATCTCGATGCCCGTGCTGATGGCCTTGCTGAACCCGAAGTGGGGTAAGTTCAACGTCACCGCCAAGGGCGGCAAAATCGACCAAGAATATTACGACTGGAAAATGGCCGTACCGTATGTGTTGCTCTTGGCGGTCAATGCCATCTGCGCGGTCTTTGGTATTACAGAATTGCTGCGTGGGTCAGACGAGCCCTTTACCGCTTTGATCAATTGTGTTTGGGTGGTCTACAACACGGTGATTTTGAGTGCGAGCGCGTACGTAGCGAACGAGGCACGTCAGATTCGTCATACCCCCCGTATTAAAGCTGCGTTTCCTGCCACTGTTAGCCGCGCTAATGGTCGAACGGTCATGTGTGAAACCGCAAACTTTTCGAGCACCGGCTTAGGGTTGAAACTACCTAAGGACAATGGAGTGAAGTGGGACATTGGCGAGCGAGTTCATGTCTCTATTTTTCGGGGCGACAAAGAATCAACGTTTCCTGGTACTGTGCAAACCGGTGGGCAATTTGTCGGTATTCAGTTTGATGATTCGCTGACACTGAAACAGACTAAAGAACTTGCCAAGATGACGTTTGGTCGCGCGGACATGTGGGCGACTGAGTGGGACAAACACACCGACGACAAACCCATGTCTTCCATCAAGAACGTAGTCGCACACGGCTTTGTCAACCTGTATGGTTTGGTTCGTAGTGGTATTCGCGGCGCTTTCGTTAAACGAAGAGCGTAAGAATGGCTTTCGCACCCATGCACACTTCACAAGAGTCAGTAATGAAAGAGATTTTGTCTGTCAGATTGTTTGACTCAAGCGCGGCTTTTACTTTTCGAGTCTGTGCTTCAGTGCTCGTGCTGTCTAGCCTGTTCGGGTTGGCTCCACAAGCCTTTGCCCAAGTCCCAAGGCCCGCGTCGCTGGTACCTGCACCAGCGATTGCCAGCCCTGCGACAGCTGCGGCGGTGGTTCCGGCTGCGGTGACACCCCTCGAATCGTCAGCGACCGTGATGTCGGGTGAAGGTACGCGTACGGTTAAGCAGACCTTGCGTCAACTGGGTGCGAATGGTGCCTTGACACTGAGAGGGGCAGACGGGCGTGACGGTGTGCGCTTTAATGTACGCTCAGACGAGGTCATTTCAAAGGCGACTTTGACCTTGAGCTATGGGTTTTCTCCGGCATTACTGAGCGACGGTTCGCAACTCAATGTGTTGATTAACGGCGATGTTGCAGCCAGTATCCCTGTTGAGAAAGTCGACGGTGGTAAAAATCTCGAGCGCACCATCGAGTTACCCGTACGGTTGATTTCAGATTACAACCAGTTGACCTTGCAGTTGATTGGTCGCACGACCTTGCAGTGCGAAGATCCCACCAACAATGGGTTGTGGGCGACCATCAGCAACAAAAGCATGCTTGAGCTTGTGACGCAGGCGATCGCTCTACCGAATGATTTGTCGTTGCTGCCACTGCCCTTTATGGATCAGCGCGATGCCCGTGCCTTGAGTTTGCCGTTTGTGTTTGTCGGTGCGCTCGATAACACCATGCTCGAAGCGGGCGGGGTTCTGTCCTCTTGGTTTGGCGCTTTGGCAAGTGCACGCGGTGCAAGGTTTCCAGTCACCATGAATACGGTGCCGGGCAAGGGCAATGCCATCGTGCTGATTGCCAATGCAAAGCCGACTGTGCCGGGTGTTCAAATCGCAGCGATCTCGGGGCCGACGATTTCTGTAGTGACGAACCCAGGTGATCCGTTTGGCAAACTGCTGTTAGTGATGGGGCGTGATAGCGCCGAACTTAAAAAGGCGGCCACTGCGTTAGCGTTGGGTGGTTCAGTCTTGTCGGGCCAAACGGCAGCGATCACTGGTGTAACCGATCTTGTTGCACGTCGTCCGTATGACGCACCGAACTGGTTGCCCTCTAATCGAGTGGTGAAGTTTGGCGAGTTAAGCTCTGCGCAAGCGATGAATGTGACGGGTTACGACCCGGGCCCTATTCGCCTGAATTTACGTATACCGCCAGATTTGTATAGCCCCAAAGCTGCAGGTGTGCCAGTCGACTTAAGATATCGCTATACCCCTCAGCCAACGTCTAAAAACTCATCTTTGACGGTCAATATTAATGATCAGTTAGTGAAGTCGTTTGTTCTGTTTCCGCTAGAACGTCTGACGGAAGATGATAGTTTGTACGGCAAAGTACGTTCGCGTGTGTGGGGTGAGGGTACGGTACTTGAGAAGCTACAAGCCGATGAAACGCAATCGATGGTGGGCAAGCTTACGTTGCCGTTGACCGCGCTTTACCCAAGATCACAACTGCAATTACGCTATCAATACGATTACATCAAGACCGGCGAGTGCGGCGATATTGTGGTTGACAATATGCGGGGTGCGATTGAGCCGACTTCTACCTTGGATATCTCTGGCTATTCGCACTTTATGGCCATGCCAGATTTGCGTGCTTTTCACACATTGGGATTTCCGTTTACCCGCTTGGCTGACTTGTCTCAAACGGCAGTTGTGCTGCCCGACACGCCAAGCCTGCAAGAGTATTCGACCTACCTAGAGTTGCTGGGGCGGTTGGGCGAGTCGACCGGGTACCCGGGTACAGCGATCACTGTGACGCAGGCTGAGCGTATCGCCACGGTTGCCGATAAAGATCTGCTGCTCGTGGCCTCTGGCTCGAATCAACCTTTGTTGAAACAATGGGCCAGTGCTCTGCCGGGGAGTTTGGGCGGAGCCAAGCGTTTGAGTCTGTCTGACTTGGTCTATGAGGCGCGTCAGTTTGTGAGCCCAGATCCTGCTGCAAACGCCAAGCTCGCGCGCTCAGAAATTACTTTCAACAGCGTGGCCGATGGTGCACTGTTTGCAGGGTTTGAGTCGCCATTAAAAAGTGGTCGTAGTGCCGTGTTGTTGTGGGGCGTTGAGGCCCAAGGTCTGCGCGATGGCATGAGTGCCTTGATTGGCGGCGAAGGCTATGACAAACAGCTCGAAGGCAGTCTGGCGTTAGTGCGCGCACAAAAAATTGAATCGCTCGTTGCAGACCAGTCGTATCACATTGGTCGGCTCGGCTGGTTTGAACAGACGCAATGGACGCTCTCAAGAAACCTCAGCGCGTATGTGCTGACTGCGTTGGTAACTGCGCTGTTGTTGGCTATCGTAGCCTTCGTCTTCTTGCGGTCGTTGGCAAAACGTCGGTTAGCCGTTGCAGTGGGTGTAAAACGTGGTCGCCAAAGCTAAGGCGCTTGACGCGTGGCTTGTACGTCAATGGTGCTTACTTGTTTTAAGTGCGCTGCCGTTGATGTGCACACCTGCGCTTGCCATCACAGTGCCAGCGCCTGCGTCGGCTTCGACGCCACAAGCGCAAGCACCTGCGAAGGCGCAGGCTACGCCGCGCGCTGGATCACAAGCGCAAGTGCAATCACAACCGCAGGCACAAACAGCGACAACAGTCGCGCCAGTTCGTGCGGTGTGCTCGGTTGAGGACTGGCCGCTTTGGCGTGAATTTTTAAAATTCTTCGTCACCTCTGATGGGCGTGTGATTTATTCTTTTCCGCCCAAGGCTGACAGTGTGTCTGAGGGGCAATCGTATGCAATGTTTTTTGCACTGATTGCCAACGATCCAGTCAATTTTGAAAAAATTTGGCGCTGGACTGTACGCAATATGTTTGCCAATGATTTGGATACACGGTTGCCGGCGTGGCTATGGGGACAGGCCGAAGATGGTAGCTGGAAGGTCTTGGATGCGCATTCGGCGTCAGACTCGGATACCTGGATTGCCTACCTATTACTCGAGGCGGGGCGACTTTGGCAACGACCCGAGTACACCGCTGAAGGTAACAAGGTATTGGCGACGATTGAGAAGTATTTGATTCTTGATCTGCCAAAATTTGGAAAGATGTTGTCCTCTGGGAGAGTCAGTTTTGTCGAGCCCGACAACTTATGGCGTTTGAATCCAAGCTATTTACCGATTCCTCTCTTGCGACGCTTTGCAGAGCTTCGCCCTAACGGCCCTTGGACTGAAATTGCACAGAACACGCCCAGACTGCTTAAAGCAACCAGTCCAAAGGGCTTTGCCGCAGACTGGGTCAGTTACGTGCGTCAACCCGACGGGCTCGCGCATTTTGGAATTGACGAACTTGGCGCGGATCGTGGTAGCTATGATGCGATTCGCGTGTATCTGTGGGCAGGGATGACTGCTAAAGAGGATCCTCTCGCCGCCGAGGTATTGAAAACGATCCCGGGGATGTCGACTTACATCCGTGCAAACCGACAGCCCCCTGAGAACGTATTGGTGACAAGCGGCACGGTTACCGGTCAAGCGCCCTTTGGGTTTTCAGCGGCAGTGCTGCCTTACCTAAAAGCCCTTGGTGCGACTCAACTTTTTGAAGAACAGGCGCAACGCGCACGACGTATGCAAGTTGCCAGTGCAAGCGACCGAACAATGTTTCCGGTACGCCCACCTTATTACGATTACGCCTTAAGCCTCTTTGCTTTTGGGTGGACAGAAAACCGGTACCAGTTCTTACAGAACGGACAAGCAAAATTTTATTGGGAAAAATCATGTTCTTACGCCGCAGCACGTTAGCTTTAGGTCTTTTGCTTGCGTTTGGTTCGCAGCCGGGTTTTGCGCAGAATGCTGCCCAGAAGGTATTGCTTGAACAGGCGCTGTACTGGAAGTCGAAGGGCAATGGCGAGCGTGCCGCCGAGGCCTGGAAGAAGCTCTTGATCATTAATCCTTCAGATGCGCGTGCTCTGTATGGTTTAGCGATGGTCGAGTTGGACTCAAACCGACTTGAAGCCGCGCAAGCCTATGTCGAAAAAATTAAGCAAGTGGATACGTCGGGGCGCTATGTCACGATGCTGCAGCAAGACCTCAGCTTGCGTGCGCCTGCCAATGAAAAATTGTTGTACGAAGCGAGGTTGCTACAAGAAAGTGGTAAGGCGGATCAAGCGGTCGCTATTTATAAAAAGATCTTTGCAGGTAAAGAGCCTGTTGGTGATATTGCGCTCGAGTATTACAACTTTCTGGGGTACTCGACTGACGGCTTTGAACCCTCGAGACGTGGTCTTGAGCGTTTGGCAAAAGAGTCGCCTGAAGATCCTCAAATTGCACTGGCGATGGCAAAGCTATTGTCTAGAACTGGCGAAACACGCACAACGGCTATTGAGCAACTGGCGCGCTTGTCGACGATACCGAGCGTGCAGAGTGAGGCAAATGAGTTTTGGCGTAAGTCGTTGGTGTGGCTTGAGCAGCCCCGTTCGGTCGATGTCCCTCTGTACGATGCGTACCTAAAGAAAAATCCCGACGATGCTGAAATTCGTAAAATGCGTGACGAGGCGACTAAGCGTGTCGAGGTTGCCACGGGCGCTACGGCGAGCCCCGTCGTGGCGGCCGGCTTTACCGCGCTTGAACGCGGCGATCGTGCTGTCGCCGAAGCAGAGTTCGCGAAGCGTTTAAAAGAGAGTCCAAACGATGCGGATGCCTTAGGCGGGTTGGGCATTATTCGTCTGCAACAAAACAAGCTTGATGAAGCACAACAATTACTCGGTCGTGCGGTTGCGCAGCCGGGTGGCCAAACGTGGGGTACCGCGCTTGGTAACGTCCGCTATCTTCAGTTGGTCGAACAGGCCAACTCAGCGCAGCGTGATGGTGACTCAGCCCGTGCACGTAATTTGTATCAGCAAGCTGCCAGACTAGATCCTAAGCAGAGTGGTGCGCCATTGGCCTTGGCTGGGTTACAGGTTGAGGCGGCCGAATATGATGCTGCTGAAAAAACCTACCGTGCGGTTTTGGCGCAGAATAAAAAAGACGCTCTTGCTCTGAGCGGCTTGATCAGTGTGCTGGCATTGAACAATAAGCTTGCCGCTGCACAGCAATTGCTGCAGGGTGTGACGCCCGAGCAAGTCGGCGGTACTGCACAAATGAATCGCTTAAAGGCTTCGTATTCAGCGGGCTTATCACGCGCTGCCTTGCGGCGTGGCGATTCTGCTCAAGCGGTCACCGAACTCGAGTCGGCAATGCAAAACGATCGCGATAATCCGTGGATTCGACTTGAACTGGCACAAACGTATTTGAAACAAGGTCAAACGGCTAAAGCACGTGCCATGTTTGATAGCTTGTCTGTCGGCAAGCAAACCGATGCAAGTGTGCTGTTTGCCGGCGCATTACTTGCCACACAGCGTCGTGACTGGGCCGGCGCCACTGCGTTGCTCGATCGAATCCCGGCGAAAGAGCGTTCGCCTGATATGCTCGCGTTGCAGACGCGTGTACAGGCCTTTAGCGAGTTGAATCGTGCCACTAATTTGGCGCAACAAGACCGGCAAGTAGAAGCCCTTGCGGTCTTAACTTCTAATCAGGCGAGTTTGACGAAGACAGTTGAGTTGACTGGGGCGTTAGCCTCGGCCTACGTTGATATTGGCGAGCCGGCTAAAGGCCTGGACATTGTGCGACGGGCGTTGGCGGGGTCAAAGCAACCGAATGCCGAACTGCAGCTGCAGTACGCGGCATTGTTACTGCGTACCAACCAAGACGCTGAATGCGCCAAGATTTTGACTGCGGTCAGTACCCGTAAGTTGTCCGGTGACGAGAAGCGCATCTTTGACGACTTGCTGTTTACCTATTCTGTTCGTCAGGCGGATCTATTACGCGAGCGCGGCGATTTGACAGAAGCGAGTACTCGACTCGTGCCGTTGTTGGCGCAGCGTCCGGCCGATGTTCAAGTCAACGCGGCGCAGGCGCGTATTTACGCGGCGGCCGGAGATAAAGGGAAGGCACTCGACGTTTTTAAAGAGTTGGTGGCGAAAACACCTGACAGTGTTGAGTTGCAGTTAAATGCAGCGCAAATTGCTACACAGGTCAAAGAACATACTGTCGCTGCGGCCTCGTTGACCAAAGCGCTTGAGTTGGCACCAGACGATGTCGAGGTGACGGCAGCGGCGGCTCGAATGTATCGCGCTCAAGGTCGTATTGCAAAGGCCGAGGCATTGTTCGAGCGTGCGATTGCCTTGCAAGGTTTACCTGCACCGGCAAGTCCTTCAGATGTTTCAACGGGTTCGCCGAGTCGTGTGGCAGCAGGTGCTTTGTTATCAGAGCGCCCCAATACGCCGGGCGGGCAAGCACCCAACGCATTTAGCGTAAGTGGCAGTGGGCCGACCGCAGATCCGGTTTTGTTGGCAGATACGATGACTGGTACGCCGATGACGATGGCGACCGAATTGGATCTGATCAAACAAGAGCGCGCACCCGAATTGTTGATCGGACTGCAAGTTAGAAATCGTAACGGGACGTCTGGTGGAGGTAAGCTCAGCGATGTCGAAATACCTGTTGAAATGCGCCTGCCAGTAGGTGATGGCAAATTGAGTTTGAGTGCAACGTCGGTTTCTTTAAACTCGGGGGCAATTGGTACCGATTTTTATTCACGCAGCACCTTTGGTGGTGGTCCGAATGCCGCCTTCGATCAGCTTGCGGGGCTCACTGGCTATCCAAATGAGCAAGCGGGCCGAGGGGTGGGGTGGGCACTCGGTTACAGGACGCAGGGCTTTACCGCGGATATAGGTGTGACACCCGTCGGCTTTCAATATAGCAACGTGACAGGTGGCGTGAAGTTTGACGGGATGTTGGATCAAGAAAACACTTGGTACTACAGTATCAGTGCGTCAAGTCGCCCTGTAGTCGATAGCGTATTGTCGTTTGCCGGAACGCGAGATAGCGTGACAGGTCAGACGTGGGGCGCCGTGATGGCAACCGGTGCGCGTGTGCAGCTTTCGAAAGACCTTGGTGGCTACGGAGTGACCGGTTCAGTAGGTTTGTTTTCGCTCAATGGTCACAATGTGGCCGCGAATACACGTGCTGACGCCAACTTAGGGATGTACTGGAACCTAATTAAAGCTAACGATGAAAACCTGACCGTAGGTGTCAACGCGGCGGGTATGTTTTACAACAAAAACTTAAGCAACTACACCTTTGGGCAGGGCGGTTACTTTAGCCCTCAGCAATATTATGCAGTGACCCTGCCGCTCAGTTGGGCTCAGCGCTCGGGTGATTTTTCGTACAGAGTCTCTGGTGCTTTGGGCGCGCAAAAGTTTTCACAAGCGGCATCCGATTACTTTCCCAATAATGGCGATTTACAAGCTGCCGCCAACGCTGCCATGGCAAGAGTCCTAGCCTTGGGCGGCGGCGGCACGGGCACTGCGACCTACGAGGCGCAAAGCCAATCAGGTGTGGCCTACAACCTTTCGGCCGCCGGCGAATATCAACTCAATCGTTACGCGTTCTTGGGTGGTCTTGTTCAGCTTGATAACTCGAGTAACTATCGCCAATGGGGCGCAGGTATGTATTTGCGCTTTAGTTTCTACCCAAGAACGGGTCCGGTCTTGATGCCAATGAGCCCGTACGTCTCGCCTTACGGCTTATAACTTCTTAAGAGCATTTTTATGGCTTCAACATTGTTGGCGGGTTTAACGGTTTTGGTGATTGGCGACAGCCATCTTTCGATGCCAACCTATTTGATTAAATCGCTGCATGACGGTTTGATGCAGCAAGGTGCACAGGTGCATTCGTTGGCAGCGTGTGGTGTGCCTGCCGGAGACTGGGTGCGCGCAGTACCGGCAACCTGCGGGGCAGAGCGATTAGGCAAGGCTGCCCCGACCACGGTCGGGAAAGAAGCTAAAACAACACCGATTAAAGATCTGGTTGCAACTGACAAAGCCAAACTTGTGATCGTCGTGATGGGTGACACCATGGCGGGATACAAGCAAGATTTTCCAAAGGTATGGATTTGGCAGCAGGTCACCGCGCTGACGAAAGAGATCGCTAAGACTGGCGCGTCTTGCATGTGGGTAGGGCCGGCCTGGGGCACAGAAGGCGGCCCGTTCGGTAAGAACTTTGCACGCGTACAGCAAATGTCAAATTTGCTGGCGAGTACGGTGGCACCCTGTGAGTACATCGATTCGTTAAAGTTTTCTAAACAAGGGCAGTGGCCCACCTCAGACGGTCAACATTTCACGGCAGCGGGTTACGACTTGTGGGGCAGCGAAATTGTAAAAAACGTGCTCGCCTCAACCGTCGTGAAGAATTTAGCGACTAGCAAATAAAGGAAACACTGATGGCCGCAGGAACACTTGCCGGAATCGCAATGCTGGTATTGGGTGAGAGTCACCTCTCACTGCCAGGATATCTCATGAATCCGCTGTATGAAGACTTGACGACGCAAGGCGCAACAGTGCACGCGATTGGCGCCTGTGGCGCTACGGCGGGCGACTGGCTCAAGACGGTCGAGGTCCCTTGTGGGGCGGATCGCTTCAAAGGCGATACCGTATTCAAAGGCCGTGCCGCCACGACCAGTCCGATTAAAGAGTTGATCGCCAAAGATAAGCCAAATCTAGTGGTGATTATCTTGGGGGATACGATGGCGTCGTATGACAATGAGTCGTTTCCGCGTGCTTGGGCCTGGCAAGGGATTACCGGGCTGACCAAAGAAATTGCAGCGATGCAGACACCATGTGTCTGGGTCGGGCCCGCCTGGGGTACGCCAGGCGGCAAATATTTTAAAAACGACAAACGGGTTGAATTTATGGCCGGGTTTTTAGAAAAAAACGTCGCGCCTTGTGTGTTTATCGATTCGTTGAAATTTTCAAAGCCAGGCCAATGGGCCACGGTAGACGGGCAACACTTTAATCAGGCGGGCTATCAAGCCTGGAGCGCGAATATCACCAAAGCGCTAGCTGCTTTGCCAATGGTTCAAGGATTGAAGAAATGACACAAGCAGCGATATCTCCTGGTGCCTCTCAACGTGTGGCGACGGGGCGCGTTAAAAAAATGACTCAGGCATTCAGATCAGCGCACTTTGCCTTTTGCCTTGCGGGTTTAATGCTCGGTACTTTAAGTAACGCCGCCGACATCCCGTTGTATCCCACTGGCCCAAGTGCTGACTCGTCTTTTGTCAGATTTATCAACGGTACTGATGCGGCGCTTGAACTGACCGCGGCAGGATCGAAAGCTAAAGTGCAGTTAGACGCTAAGACGCCCACGACGGTGTTCTACCCGGTGCGTGCCAAGTCAGACATCAAAGGTCAATTTACGCAAGCGCAAAGCAAAAGTGACATTTCAACCAGCGTAAAGGCTGGCGAGTTTGTCAGCGTGATCGCACTGGCCGATGGTACAAAGCTCAAGCACCTGACGATTGGCGAAGAGCCTGACGACTTTAATGCCTTGAAAGTATCTTTGGCTTTTTATAACGCCAGTGCCAAGTGCGCCAATGCCGGTCTTCAAGTCGTTGGTCGCGACGTCATGTTGTTTGAAAAACTCGATGTGAACGCCTTGACGCGTCGCATGATCAATCCGGTCAAAATTTCTGTTCAATTGCTTTGCGGTGCGCAAGTAACCGGTGCACCACTTGAACTCGGTGAGCTAGTTGCTGGCGAGCGCTACAGTGTGTTTGCCGTACCAGCGGCGAGTACAACACGTATTTTTATCGTCTCTGATGCAGTCGCCCGTTAACGGATATTCGCGTCTCTCAACAATCCCGTCATAGATGCTCTTGCACGTTAACGCTTACACAGTTCTCTAAACTATCATGGTTTTTGCTTCACTCGAGTTTTTAACGATTTTTTTGCCGGCATTTCTGGCGTTGTACGCCGTGGTCGGGCCCACCCGCCGAAACGCCACCCTGTTGCTGAGTAGCTGGGTATTTTATGGTTGGTGGAGTCCGATTTTTTTACTGCTGTTTATGTTTCTGGCCATGATGGGGTGGGTGGGCGGGTTGGCGATCGACGCTACCAAGACTCAGCGGGCGCGTGGCTGGATGCTGACTGCGTTTATCGCACTCAACCTGTCGCTACTGTGCTGGTTTAAATATTCAAATATCCTAGTTGACACGCTGAACGACCTTGTTGGCTCGGGCAGCGCGCTGTCCCTTGAGTGGCAACGGGTGATTCTGCCAATCGGGTTGTCGTTTATCGTGCTGCAGTCGATTTCGTATCTGATTGATGTATACCGCCGTACTGTTCCTGCCGATAAAAGCTTTGTGAGTTTTGGCGCTTATCAGTCGATGTTTGTACACTTGATTGCGGGCCCGATCATTCGTTACGACTGGGTCAAACGTGAACTTATCTCTCGCCCCTTTGACTGGCAGCACTTCTCTTTGGGTGCACGTCGCCTGATGATCGGCATGTCAATGAAGGTGCTGATCGCCGACACGCTGGCGCCTGTCGTCGATGTGGCGTTTACTGTGCAGAACCCCTCTTTCTTGGATGCTTGGCTCGGTTGTATCGGTTATGGTTTGCAATTGTTTTTTGATTTTGCCGGGTATAGCGTCATGGCAATTGGTCTAGGCATGATGCTGGGTTTTCGCTTCCCAGAAAACTTCAATCATCCCTATCTTGCGACCAGCATTCAAGACTTTTGGCGGCGCTGGCACTTGTCGCTCTCTAGCTGGATTCGTGATTATCTTTACATCCCTTTGGGTGGTAATCGGGTTGGGCCCATACGCACTTATGTCAACCTGTTGCTGACGATGTCGATCGCCGGTCTGTGGCATGGCGGTGATAGTTGGAACTTTCTGCTTTGGGGGATTGCACACGGTGTGGCGCTGAGTATAGATAGACTTTGGAATCAGGCCAAGATCGGGCGCGTACCCACCTTTGTGTCGCGCGTGCTGACATTGCTGTTTGTATTTTTAGCCTGGACAATCTTTAGAGCGCATACCTTTGACAGCGGTCTGCAAATGTATGCAGGTCAGTTTGGTTTCAATGGGTTTGGCTTAAGTGACGCCATGTCAGTGATTTTGCGACCTTCGCACTGGTTAGCTTACGTCTTAGGTATCGCGTGCGTGATGGTGCCGCTTCTGCAAAGTTGGACGGATCGGCAGTCAGGGCCCGGCGTCGTGTTCGTGGCAACCGTTTGGCCCATCATCGGTTTTCTTTTTTCTTTCGCGCTCATCGCTAGCCGCGGCGCCGTTCCCTTTCTGTATTTTCAATTCTGATGACTAAGCCCTATATTCCGCCAGAAGCCGGTCTGAAGCCCATTACCGAGCGTGATCGCAAGGCAAGCCCCTTAGCCGGAGCCTGCTTTGCATTGTTCATCGTGTTTGGTTTGTTCTCAACGCTTTACGCCACAAGTTTTGGAAAGCTGAATCTATTTCCGAATGGGATGTCGTGGACTCCGTTTCTAAACGGCGACGTGTCGCAAACTTTTGCCGCTGCACTCGCCGACGCACCTGTGCCCTCAAATGCTGCTCAGATCGAACGAGGTCTGAGCTGGGTGGTCGCTGGCGATTTGGGCCCGCGTGTACGTCGTGGGGCCTCTGGGTGGCTTTTTCTAGGTGACGAGCTCACGGTGCATGATCAGCCGCAGCTTAATTCTGCGCAGCGCAAAGCGGATGTGCTTAAGGTTCAAAAGACCTTGATAGCCAAAGGCATCAAGTTGTTGGTCGTGGTGGTGCCCGATAAATCACGCATCGAAGCTTCACAACTTGGGATGTTGCATCGGCCCGCCGGTTATGTACCGCGTGCAAGCCAATGGGTGAGCGAGCTTAAACTAGCAGGTGTTGAGGCGGTAGACCTAACAGAAACCCTCAGCGCGTTTAAGCAAAAAAATGGCGCAGCTTTTTTGAAGTCTGATTCACATTGGACAGAGCAAGGTGCAGAAGCTGCGGCGCGGTCTGTGAGTGCCGAAGTGCTGCGTTTAAAGATCGTGGCGACACCGGCACAAGGCTTAATCGTGGATAAGCGTATCGAATTGAATAGACCTGGCGATTTGATTCGTCTGGCGGGCGTTGAATGGTTGTTTGATGCGTTGCAGCCACAGCAGGATCTCGCGCAGGAGACAAGCTTTAAGGTTGGGTCTCAGGCTCAGGCTCAGGATAAAGTCAAGTTGGGTACTGCGTCGGCGTCAAGTGCGAGCGCGCAAACCGATGATTTGTTTGGCGACGCTGATTTACCGAATGTTGTTGTCATTGGCACCTCGTTTTCACGTACCTCAAACTTTGTATCTTTTATTGAAAAAGAGTTGAATGCGAAGATCGCAAATCTTGCGCGCAATGGTGGTGATTTTTCGGGTGCGATGAACACTTATCTTTCAAGTGTGGCCTTTAAAAAGACGCCGCCTAAGCTGGTGATCTGGGAGATTCCCGAAAGAGTCTTACAACAAAAGGCTTCAAAAGATTCAATTCAGTAGGGTGTAGTGCAGGTGAGATTTAGCGTAGAGGTTTGCGCAAAAAACTCCCGATTCGTGCAAAGCTCTCTGAATTTTGCAGCAATCGCCCCAGTCGAAGAGTGAATTGAAGTTGATCGCTGTTAACGTTAACTCTTGTCGCACTCGGAATGCAAGAAATGAATGGGCAAAATATAGGTAGTGAAGTTTCCCTTTGGGTGGCGCGTCGCATGTACGCACTGCTAGTGGCTTTGGTGATTGTTCTGTGTGCGTTGGGCTGGGCGTTTTATGCCGGTGCATCTGTACTGTGGGTGGTGGTCGGTGCGCTGGTCATAATAGGGGCCACCGGCGCCGTTATGTACCTGAACCACGCTCAACTTTTGGGTTTTTCAAAAGACGTAGACACGCGCATGCACGCTATTGTCTCGTTGAGCCAAGATCTTGTCGCCGGAAAACCAGTTGTGTTGCCCGCAGATTCCCCTAAAGACATGATTACGCATGTCACTGAGTCGATCCATGCACTTTTAGCAGAGCAGCAAGGAAAAATCGGCAAACTTCGCATCACAGACCATGTATTTACTACTGCGGGCGAGGCGATCTTAGTCAGCGACGTTGACGGAAAAATCGTCGATATCAATCCTCAGTTACTCAAGATCACTGGCTATACCCGAGAGCAACTGATTGGTCGGCCCGCGGGCATGCTGTATCGAAATAACGCAACGCAAAACAGTTCGGTTCAGATTCGTGATGGTCTGATTGACCTAGGGCATTGGCGCGGTGAAACGGTATTTGTAGATCGCGCTGATTGCGCAATCCCCGTGCTGTTGTCGGTTTCAAAGATACTCGATGAGCAGGGTGTGCGACAGGGTTACGTATCAATTTTTGCTGATATTCGACACACTAAAGAGGTCGAGGCGAAGTTGCGGCTATTGACGACAACCGATCGCCTGACCCAACTGCCAAGTTATGCGGTGTTTAGTCAAGCGTTGCAAGAGCGGCTTGTAAACCCCGAGTTTAATGCTAAGCAGTTTCTTTTTTTGTTTTTGAACATTGACCGTCTGCGTACGGTGAACGACAGGCATGGTCCCGAGAACGGTGACAAATTAATTGCTCAGGTTGCGGCGTATCTCGAAATGGTGTTGCCGAAAGGGTCGACAGTATGCCGTCGCTCGGGCGATGAATTCATTGCGGTGGTAGAAATTGAACTAGTTCAATTTCTAGATCAACTTAAAGCTGCGCTCGCGCATATTGTGGTCAGCGTTCCGTCGATGGTTGACAATCAAGCGTATTCACTCAGCTTGAGTGCGGGGGGTACGGTCTATCCCGATCAGGCGAAAACCCTAAACGAATTATTGTTGGCGGCTGATGCTGCGCTGCAGTTATCGAAAGAACAGGGCCGGGCACGCTTAACTTGGTACACCGAGGCCTTGGGTGATCTGGTCTCGCGCAGACGGTTTCTTGAAGAGAAGCTCTCTTTGGCGATTACCGCTGACCTTATAAAGCCTTTTTATCAACCTGAAGTTGATATGCGCACGGGCAAAATTATCGGCTTCGAAGCCCTCGCACGCTGGGACGACGATGTTTTTGGTGTGGTGTCGCCCGCCGAGTTTATTCTGATCGCAGAAGAGGGGCGGCTCATTGAACGGCTCAGCGGTTCATTGCTGTCCCAAGTGCTCAGCGATCTGCCGACAATTATTAAAAAATTTCCAGGGACCAAAGTTGCATTTAATGCCTCGCCGCATTTGTTTCGCGATCGGACTTTACTCGGCCTGTTGACGAAAGATCTGCACGAAAGACCCGAAATCTTAGAGGGACTTGAAATTGAAGTGACAGAAAGCCACGCTGCAGATTCTGCGGCAGAAATATTCGGACAACTGAAGTCGATTCGTACCTTAGGCGTTGAAGTCGCAATTGATGATTTTGGCACAGGGTATTCTTCGTTTGCACGGTTGGCGAATATGCCAATTAATCGCCTGAAGATCGACTCGGGTTTTATCGCTGCTTTGCATGACACCACGCAAAAGAAAATCATCATTGCGATTATTAATTTGGCCAAAACTCTCGACCTTGAGGTGACGGCTGAGGGTGTTGAAAACTACGAGCAAAAAACGGCTTTAATCGAGGCCGGCTGCCACCGAGCGCAGGGCTGGCTTTACTCAAAAGCGTTACCTTTGGCCGACGTGCTTAAACTTGCGCCTGTCTTGCATGCGTAACAAAACTTGAAACCGTCTGGCGAGCGTCACAAAGCATGAGCGACCACATCGCCTCTTTAAAGATTGGTCAGTCATTCTTTCATGCCTTCACCATGCGTAGAGATTCAAGACGACTCTTGATTTGGTTGATGGTGCTGGTGGCGGCTAGCTTTATTGTTTTTAGCGCTGTGTTTAACGCAACGAATCGGCATACAACTGCTATTCAGCTCTGGTCAAAGCAACTATCGCATCAAACTTTGGTGTTGGCCGAGCAAGCGACCCAATCGTTGTTTTCGGCCGAAGTGGTGTTAGACGCACTTTCTGACAAGATAACCGAACAAGTGTTTAAAACTGGTCAAACCCAAACCGAACTAGAGAATGACCTAATCCTGCGCAAAATCTTACAGGATAAGGTGCAGGTCAATCGGCTGATTGAAGCGATTAGCGTGGTGTTGCCGGGCGGTCGCGTTGTGAGTTCGTCAGGAGGTCAAGTCGCGCCCTATGACGTTGCGTTGCACAAAAGTGAGTTCGTGCAGATTTCCCCAAGGTTTTCAAGCGCCATCTTTCTCGGCCCCCCGCGGTTTGATGACAAAACAAGAAAATGGTTGTTTGATTTATTGCGCGAGGTCAAGGGCCGCGACGGTTCAACCTTAGCTTGGTTACGCGTTGAAGTGTCATTGCAGATGTTTTCTGAGCTCTACGAAAAGGTAGCGAAAGACCTCGGTCAGGGCGCCTCGGTAAGCTTATACCGCAGCGACTACACGCTGATGGCACGCTGGCCCTCTGTCGATGCCTTGGTTGGTGTGCAAAATCTGACGAGCGCGACTCAAAATCTCATTGGTGTACAAAATCTGACGCATGGTGTGTTGGTGACGGATGCTGAGCGGCTCACAGAATCAAAGAGTACCGAGTTACGCATGGTGGGCGTGCGACGCGTAGAACAGTTTCCTTTGATTGTGACAAGCGTCATCACGCGTGAGCTGTTTTTAAAAGAGTGGGATGACGTTGTGGGTAAGATTGCGTGGCGCTCGGGCTTGGCGCTGCTGCTGCTGGGGTTGGGCGCCTGGTGGTTGTTACGATCTGACGCGCAATTACAGCTTGAGCTAAAAGATCGTCAGTTTGCGCAAGAAGCGTTGCGAAAGGCACACGAAGAACTTGAGTCGCGGGTATCAGAGCGTACCCGAGCACTACGCTTAGAGGTCGCCGAAAGGCGACGGGTCGAGCGTGAGTTGGTGAGCGCAAATGCCTTGACTTATGCGATCTCACATCGCGCCGGGATGGCTGAAGTCGCTAACAGCGTGCTGCATAACGTTGGTAATGTATTAAATAGTGCGAATGTGTCAGCATTGATTTTGTATGAACAGCACAAAACAACTTCGTTGAAGGATTTTCCGTTAGCGATCAGTTTGATGACGGCACACCGAAAGGACTTGGCGCAATATTTGCTACATGATCCTCAGGGCCGTCAGCTACTCGACTATTTGACGCTCTTGGCGAAGGTGTGGGAGGCCGAATACGCCAATGCAATTAAAGAACTTGAGCAATTGATGCTGAGTATGCAGCACATTAAAGAGATCGTTGATCGTCAGCAGTCGCTCAGTGGTCAAGGCGGCCTTAAAGTACAAATGAACTTAAAAGACGTGTTGCATGATGCTTTGTCACTCGTGGCCGTGCAATTAAAAGAATCTGAAATTGAAGTAACTTGTCAGGTCGGCGACGCGGTCCTGTGGATGGGTGATCGTATTAAATTGACCCAAATTATCTTGAACATTGTCATGAATGGGCAGCAGGCGATTATGGCTTCGGTTGAAAGAAATATACGCAGATTGCAGCTCCAGGTCAGCCAAAGTAACGACCACACCCTGCGCATAGACTTCACTGACAATGGCATTGGGATGGCTGAGGCAACGCTGCGTGAGTTGTTTTCTTATGGATTTACGACCAAAGAGAACGGTCACGGGCTTGGTTTGCATGCAAGCGCCGTCGCTGCTCAAGAAATGGGCGGCACGCTGACAGCCCATAGCGATGGTATGTATTTGGGTTCGACCTTTAGTTTGACCCTTCCGATTGATCGAACTGCAGTCCAACCAGAACGGGTTGATGTGTCATGATATTGCAAGAAAATCTACCTAGATTGCCAGAAAATCTGCCAAGACGGATTTTAGTCGTGGATGACAATGTTGCGATAGGCGAAGACTTTTTGAAAGTGTTGGCTGTGCGTACTGTCAAGAGTCTTCACCTTAAAGATATGGCGGCCGGTTTATTTGGTCGTGAGCCGCCTGTTAAATTTCATGAGATTGAATATCGTATCGATGTCGCGACACGCGGGCAAGAAGGTCTTGAGCGTGTGCGACAGGCGCTAGAGCAAAACGACCCTTATTCGTTGGTATTCGTCGATATGCGGATGCCCAACGGGTGGAATGGCATCGAAACCACGCAACGTATGTGGCAACTTGATCCGCAGTTGCACGTCGTGTTGTGTACGGCGTTCTCAGATTTTTCGTGGGGCGAGATCCGCGAACAACTCGAAAATAGTGATCGGTTTTTGATTCTTAAAAAGCCTTTCGACAATATAGAAGTGCAGCAAATTGCGGATTCGCTCACCAGTAAGGCGCTGTCTGAACGCGCATTGCGCGAGACTGATCGCGCATTACGCGAGCGTATCGAGCAATTGCGATTACTTGAGGCGACGGTGACGTATGTGAACGACGGCGTTTGGGTGACAGATGTCGATCTAACAAACGGTCCAAACGTTATTTTTGTCAATGATGCGTTGACCAAAATGTCAGGCGTCGCGCGCGAGCAGCTTCTTGGTCAGCGTCCACCGCTGCTCAAGACGGGTCAGCTCGCTGCGCCAGAGCGTGCGCTGGTCACGGCTGCCTTTGATGAGAAAAAGTCCTTGAGCGTTGAGCTTCTGACGTACGCCAATCCCAAGCAGCCTACTTGGATAGCCTTAGACGTCGTACCGCTCTTTAACGAGCAAGCTGTTTGCACAAATTTTGTGGGTGTGCAGCGTGATATCTCGATGCAAAAGCAAGCCGCACAAAAAATTGAGCAGCTTGCATTTACGGATGCGCTGACCGGTTTGGCGAATCGTCGCATGCTGACCGACCGCTTAAGCGAAGCCCTGCAATCTTGTTTAGATGAGCGTAGTTATGGTGCGTTGATTTATTTGGATCTGGATAATTTCAAAAATGTGAATGATGCCTTTGGTCATCAACAAGGCGATCAATTTTTAATTGAAGTTAGTCAGCGCTTACTGAGTTGTATACGTGCCGATGAAACGGTTGCTCGGATTGGTGGGGATGAGTTTGTCGTATTGCTCAGAAATCTGGGCGCAGATCATGCGTTGTCTGGCGCCAGGGCGTTAGCCGCGGTGCAGCGTATTCTAGGCTTACTGTCCACGCCGATTGAGTTGCAAGGCACTGCGCACGACTCTTCTGCCAGTGCCGGGGTGATTTTAATTGGAGACCGCCAAGCGAGCGCAGAGGTATTATTGCAAAACGCAGATTTGGCGATGTACCAGGCCAAGGCCAATGGCAAGGACACTTATCGTTTCTTTGATGCGCAGATGCAAGCAAGCCTCGACGAGCGTTTGCTCATGGCCAATGAGTTACGGCAAGCGATTCAAGGCAAACAACTGAACTTGCACTTTCAGCCTCAAATTGATTCAAACCTAAAGGTTAGCGGGGCCGAAGCCTTGTTGCGCTGGAACAATCCCACCTACGGCAACATTTCGCCTGGCTTGTTTGTGCCGCTGGCAGAAAAAATCGGTTTTATCAAACAGCTCGGTGGTTGGGTGCTCGAGCAATCTTGTATTGAGTTGTCTCGATGGTCTCAGGTTGAGCACATGCGTGAGCTTAAGCTAGCCGTCAACATTAGCCCGATGCAGTTTCAGCAAGCAGACTTTACCGAGACGGTGTTAAGTGCGTTAAAAGCCAGTGGGGCGCCCCCCGAGCGCCTTAAACTCGAGCTCACTGAAAGCATGCTGGTCAATGATTTGGGTGATGTGAATCGCAAGATTACTGCGCTTAAAGACATCGGTATCGCGGTGTCGCTTGATGACTTTGGCACAGGCTACTCGTCGCTCAACTATCTTAAGCGCCTGTCGCTCGATCAGCTCAAAATCGATCAATCATTTGTGCGCGATATGCTGACTGATGCACACGGTGCGGCCATCGCGCGCACCATCGTGACGCTTGGGCATTCTTTGGGGCTCGAGGTGATTGCAGAGGGGGTCGAGACCTTAGGGCAACAAGAGTTCTTACAAGATATCGGATGTCTGGCGTTTCAAGGGTATTTATATAGCCGCCCAATTCCGGCGCATGACTTTGAGAGTTTTGCGCGTCTGCATATGCACTGAGCTCTTTTGTGGCAGGGTATCTGTAAACAATTAGTGAAGCCCTCGCGTCAGAGACGCCGAGGGCGGTTCTGGGGGCTGAACACACGCTAGGGGTATGCCGTCAAAACAAATAGCCCTATTGCTGAAAGGGTGTATGAATGAGGCTCTGTCAGAGGCGTCAAAAAACTAGTAAAAACTTTGCTGACTTCAGCGATACGCTCAGGTATATTCCTTTGTAATTCTTCTGACTTGAGGCATTTTTCATGGAACTCAAGGTAAACGGTACTGTTCACAACATTGATGTTGAACCAGATATGCCGTTGCTATGGGCGTTGCGAGAAGTGCTGGGATTGACGGGCACCAAATATGGCTGCGGTGTTGCCCAATGTGGCGCCTGTTCGGTGCAACTAAACGGCGAACTCGTGCGTTCGTGCTCGATCCCGGTCTCCGGTGCCGTGGGTCAAGCGATCACGACCATTGAGGGCCTATCTAAAGATTCGAGTCATGCGATCCAACAGGCTTGGATTGCACTTGATATCCCTCAATGTGGCTATTGCCAATCGGGCCAAGTCATGGCCGCGGTGGCGTTACTCAAGCGCGTACCCAAGCCCACCGACGCTGATATTGACGCTGCGATGACCAATATTTGCCGTTGCGGCACCTATCAGCGTATCCGAGACGGCATCCATGTGGCCGCAGGTCAAAAACAGTTAGCCGACGTTTTAAATGATTACGCCACCACTGGCGTCGCTAAAGCCTAAGAAGACTGAATATGACAAACCTCATCAGTAAGTCCCTGAGCGCGACACGCAACCTGGGTCGTGTCACTCGTGCCCCCTTACAACCTGCTCGCCGTCAGTTTTTGATCGCAACTGCCGCAGTTGGTGCAGGCCTGGCGCTTGGCTTGACGAGCTCACGCTCTGCCCTGGCGCAAACCACTGCGCCTGCCCTGACCGCTGATGAGGTGAACTTGTGGGTCGTAATCAAACCTGACGATACCGTGGTAATTCGTATCGTTCGCTCTGAGATGGGTCAGGGTACACGCACGGGCTTGGCGCAATTGGTGGCTGAAGAGCTTGAGTGTGATTGGAAGAAAGTCACTTATGAGGCGCCTTCAGCTGGTCAAAACTTAGCGCGCAAACGTGCCTGGGGTGCGATGGCCACGGGCGGTAGTCGTGGCATTCGTGATTCGCACGACTATGTGCGTCGTGGTGGCGCTGCCGCCCGGATGATGCTGTTGCAAGCTGCCGCCGATCAGTTCAAGGTGCCGGTTGCAGAGTTAACCGTCAGTAAAGGGGTAGTCACCCACGCCCCGACCAACCGTACCGTGAGCTACGGCAAAGTGGCTGATGCCGCGGCTAAATTGACACCGCCCGAATCAAAATCGATTGTCTTGAAAAAACCACAAGACTGGAAAATCGCCGGCACTGCAGTGCCACGCTTAGATACCGCAGACAAAGTTAACGGCGCCAAAGTTTTTAGCATCGACCTACGTCTGCCCGGGATGTTATGCGCGGCGGTCAAGAGCTGTCCGGTGTTTGGTGGCAAGCTAGTCAGTTTTGACGAATCAAAAATCAAAGCCATGCGTGGTGTCAAAGGCGCGGTGAAGGTTAATGACTCAACCGTGGCTGTGGTGGCCGACACGTGGTGGCGCGCAAAAACAGCGTTAGACAATCTACCGATTGACTGGGATTTGGGGGCGAATGCAAAGGTGTCGAGCACCACAATCGCTGCGGCTTTAAAAGAAGGCCTGAGCGCTGAGGGTGACTTCTGGCAGCGTAAAGAAGGTGACGCACTTGCTGCAATTAAAGGATCGGCAAAAAAAGTCGAAGCGGTTTATAGCAGCCAGTTCATGGCCCATGCCACGATGGAGCCAATGAATTGCGTGGTGCAGCTTAGTGGCGATCGTGCCTATGCTTGGGTGCCTACGCAAAACGCCGAGGCCTCGATCGCGGCGCTCTCTGAAGCTTCTGGTCTGCCGTTGGCCAATTGCGACATTAAGACAATGGACTTGGGCGGTGGGCTCGGGCGTCGAGGCGGCACACAAGATTTTATGCATCACGCTGTGGCGATCGCCAAGTTATATCCAAATGTGCCGATCAAGATGGTCTGGAGTCGCGAAGAAGACATGACGCACGACTTCTTTCGGCCGATTTCGATGGCAAAAATGTCGGCGGGCCTTGATGACAAGGGTAATTTGACGGGATTTCATATCCGGGTGTCGGGTCAGTCTATTAATGCATATTTAAACCCGACTGCCATTAAAAATAATAAAGACGTGCGTCAGTTGCAAGGGTTTTACGCAGAGCCAGGTGATGCGCAATTGGGCTACACCTTCCCGTCGCTCTTAACTGAGTATGTGATGCGCAATAGCCCTGTGCCGGTTGGTCCTTGGCGCGGTGTCAATACCAATCAAAACGGTATTTACATGGAGTGCTTCATTGAAGAATGCGCGCGTGCAGCAGGTCGTGATTCGTTAGCGTTTCGTCGTGACTTGATGAAAAACCATCCCAAGCATCTGGGCGTTTTAGATGCCGTCGCACAAAAAGGCGATTGGGGTAAGGCGCTACCTGCAGGTCAGCATCGCGGCATTGCGCAGTTTATGGGTTATGGCAGCTACTCTGCGGCAACAGCAGAGGTGTCAGTGTCTGCGAGCGGTCAGGTCAAAGTGCACCGGATGGTGTTCGCTCTGAATTCAGGACACTTTGTGAATCCTTCGCAGGTCAAGGCCCAGATTGAGGGTTCGGTTGTGATGGCATTGTCTGCAATCTTCAATGAAGACATCACGATTGAAAACGGGCAAGTGAAAGAAAACAACTACCACTCGTATCCCTTGGCAAAACTCAAAGATACGCCAAAGGTCGAGTGCGTCTTGGTGCCTAGCAATGACTTTTGGGGCGGTGTAGGCGAACCCACCATCTGTGTAGTCGGTCCGGCCGTGTTGAATGCGATCTTTGCGGCTACGGGTAAGCCTGCGCGAGATTTGCCCTTGCGTAAGCATGGTCTAACACTGGTCTAAAGCAAGGATTTCGCTCTGTAAGGTTTTGACTGACTGGTCCATTTTTATGGCGGTCTACCTAGAACCATGTTAGCAACTTATTTCTAAACACTATTTGCTCATTATTCAGGAGTCTCTGAATGGCGATTCAGTTAACTGTCAATGGCAAAGCGCACAGCGTCGATGTCGACCCAAGTACGCCTTTGCTGTGGGTGATTCGTGAACAAGTAGGTCTAACCGGCACCAAATATGGTTGCGGCATCGCGCAATGTGGCGCCTAGCGCGCTAGAGGGCGTCTATGCCTGGGGCTGGGCGCGTAACATTTGGGCTGATAGTTTGCTTTAACCAAATGCGCGTAAACCCTGCCTGATTTTTACTTGACAACACGGTTGGGTTGGTTTGACAATCAACTGTCAGTATACGAACAGTCAGTATACAAACCGTTGACCAAGGCCTGCCGTGACGAAAAGTGTGCGTGTGGTGCAAGCGAAGTTGGGCCTCAAAGTGGCGGCAAGTTCACCGCCTGCTCTGGTGGTTGTGCCCGCGGTATCCAAAGTGCCTGCCGCCGCCGGCGCGAACCACACGATTTGGGATCGGCCCGGCTATTTGGTGCGCAGGTTGCACCAGATCCATGTGGCCATGTTCTCGGCACGCGTGGCCGATGGGCAAGTGACCCCTGTGCAGTTTGGTTTGCTGAGCATTTTAATCAGCCGGCCAGGTATCGATCAGGCCACCCTTGGCGCAGAGCTTGGGCTCGATCCAGCCAACGTTGCAGAGATTCTTAGGCGTCTTGAAGACCGCAATTTGCTCACCCGTGTGGTGGATCCGCAGAACCGTCGACGTAAATTATGTTTGGCTACGCCAGACGGCAAAAAATTCGTGCAACGTTATCAAAAAGATATGCAGTTGTCGCAACAGCAATTACTGAGCCCACTCAATCCTGCCGATCGACAGGTGTTTATGGAGCTTCTGGGGCGACTGGTCGAGGGCAACAACGAAAGTGGCCGAACCTCGCTTCGTCCGGGCGGTGAAGCACTCAAGGCGCGCAGGCGTCGGGTGGGTGAGCCCTGAAGTTTCTGACGTCTTTTATTTATTTAATTTATTTAATTTCGCTTAATTTAGGGGCAACACGTGGCTGATCTTTCTTTAGATTTTTGTGGCGTCAAATTTAAGAATCCAGTGGTGATTGCGTCGCTCGAAACGACTAATAGCCCCGAAGTGATTCGCGAATGTGTCGATGCGGGTGCGGGTGGCATGATCATCAAGACCCTGACCGATATCGAGGACATGGCGCGTTTGACGCAAAATTCAAAGTACGCAATTTTGAATGAAAAAAATGAACTGATTAAAGGTAAGGTCAACAAGAATTTTGTGTTCTACAGCCGTTCGGGTTATTCAAGTACGCCCCTGCGCGAATGGATTCCGCACTTAAAAGACTTGAACAAGTACGCGCAAGATCAGGGCTCTCATTTGATCGGTAGTGCAGGTGGCAAAACCATGCAAAGCTGGATCGACATTTGCCGCACCATCGAAGATTGCGGCTTGCCGATGGTTGAGCTTAACTTCGGTTGTCCGCATCCTGCCATGATGCCCGGCGTACATGGCGGCTCGATGATTGGGCAAGAGCCTGAGATTGCGCGTGAGGTCACCGCGCGCGTCTGTGAGGCCGTCAAGATTCCGGTCGTGATTAAGCTTACGCCTGATCAATCGCGTGTGCTCGATGTGGCGCGTGCTGTGAAAGAGGCGGGTGCAGCCGGAGTCACCGCGACCAACCGCTATACGGGCTTTTCGGTCGACATTGAGACGGGTTTGCCACGCTTAGGCGGGCCCGCCGGGATCGGCGGGGTGTGGGCAAAGGCCTTATCCCTGCGCTGGGTGAACCGTATCTACACCGAGCTTGGGATGCCAATTACAGGTTCAAATGGTATCTACGATCACAAAGATATCGTCGAGTTCATTATGACGGGGGCGCCGCTGGTGCAAGTGGGATCGGTCTTGATGCTCAAGGGGATCAAATACCTGCCCAGCATGATCACGGGCCTCGATAACTTTATGGATACCCATGGCTATCCAGATATCGCCTCGATGACAGGGATTGCCTCGCGCGCAGCGGTGAAGGATTATGGCGAGCAATTTCGTAAGCCCCGCATGCACAGTGAAATTGCCTCTGAGGCCTGTAAAAATCCGACCTGTACGATTTGTATTCAAACCTGTTTTTACGATGCCTTGGCACAAGGTGACGGTTCGGTCGAATCGATTCATGCGAACTGTATCGGTTGTGAAATGTGCACGCAAACCTGCCCGTTTGATGCCACCACGATGCACACGACCACTGAAGAGCAGCGCGCCTTACAAGAGTTTTTCTCGATTAAAGATAACGTGTTTGAGTCAAAGAAATTCGAAAACGGCTTTGAGCGTGGCATTAAGCTCTCAAAAGTTAAAGGTTAAGTATGACTGCTCAGGCGTTAGCTTCTAGCCAGCATTATCGTTTTGCTTTTGATATCGGAGGCACCTTTACCGATCTGGTATTGCTCGGTACGGATGGCACCATCTTCACTTCAAAGGTTCTGACGGGTGCGCCCGATGTCGTGATGCCTATTCGTTTAGGCTTACTGGCTTTGCTAAAAGAGCACGGCCTGACCCTTTCGCAAGTCACCGACGTCGTGGTGGGGGCCACGACGGCGGTCACTAATCTTGTGATTGAGCGCAAAGGCGCTGTCACCGGCTTGATCACAACCGAAGGGTTTCGCGATGTGATCGAGATCGCACGCGAGTTGCGCTACGACCTGTATGACTTGACTGCGCCAGGGCCTGACGCGATTGTGCCGCGCGCGTTGCGGGCCGAAGTCCGCGAACGGGTCGATGCCGCAGGTGAGGTCGTGATTGCGATGCAAGATCATGAGGTCGAGCGTGTCGTATGTCAGTTACGCGATGCTGGGGTGCACGCCATCGCCGTATGCTTTTTGCATAGTTTTACCAACCCCGCTCACGAACAGCGTGTGAAAGCGATCGCACAGCGGATTGCACCCGAATTATCGATTTCATTGTCGTCTGAAGTGTTGGGTGAAATCCGCGAATACGAGCGCACGGTCGCGACGGTGCTAAATGCGTGCGTCATGCCGATGGTTGGCAGTTACTTGGGGGCGATTGAAGACGGTTTACGGGCAATTGGGCTGAACGCGACTTTGCACATCATGCAGTCAAACGGTGGTGTCATTTCTCGTGAACTCGGTGAGCGTATGCCGATTCGCATGCTCGAGTCGGGGCCGGCAGCGGGTGCCTTGGGTGCGGCACACTCTGCCCGTGTATCAAATACGCCGAACGTGATGGCCTTTGATATGGGGGGCACCACTGCCAAGGCGTGTTTGATTTCGAGCGGGCGTCCGTCGATTACGACAGAGTTTGAAGCGGCGCGTCAGCAACGATTTAAAAAAGGCAGTGGGCTGCCGGTGCGTTTGCCCACGATCGACCTGATTGAGATTGGCGCGGGCGGTGGCAGTATCGCGCACGTTGACACCACAGGTTTGCTGAAAGTTGGCCCCCAGAGCGCAGGCTCAAGCCCTGGGCCTGCGTGTTATGGCTTGGGCGGCACTCGCCCTACGGTGACTGATGCGGCCTTGGTGCTGGGTTATCTTGATCCGCAGGGTATGTTAAGCGGTGCGGTGAGTTTGCGTCTGGACCTAGCCGAGCAAGCGATCGAAGAACATGTTGCGCGCCCCTTAGGGTTGAGTATTGTCGAAGCGGCCAACGGGATTCATCGGATTGTTTGCGAGCATATGGCAGTAGCCGCAAAAATTCATGCGGTCGAAAATGGGCGCGACATCCGACGCTATACCTTGCTCGCCTTCGGCGGCGCAGGCCCGATTCATGCACGAGAAGTCGCGCGTCGCTGTGGTGGTTCTGATCTATTGGTGCCAGCCAATGCCGGTGTGTTTTCGGCTTTTGGCTTGTTGGTTGCTCCAATGAAAATGGACATGGTTCGCACGCGCTATGCGCGCTTAAGCGAGATGGACTGGTCTGCGATTGAGGCCCTAATGCAAGGGATGGAAGATGCCTTGAGCAAAGAATTGGCTTCGGCGGGCGTCGCGCGAGACCTGATCACGTTTCGTCGTAGCGCGGATATGCGCTATGTTGGCCAAGGGTTTGAAGTCGAAACTGAATTGCCTGCGCAGTTAGTGCAAGCTGAACAAAGCACCATCGAGGCCTCCTTTGCTCAAGCCTATGCGGCTCGCTTTGGCGGAAAACTGGTCGGACAGCGGGTCGAAGCTGTCAATTGGCGAGTCGAGGCCTCAGCGAGCGCAGCACTCAGTGCCGAAGTGCGTTCGTCACAAGCGCCCGCTGGCCAGTCCGCACAGGCCGAGCGTTCGCGCCAGGTATTTTTTCCGGATATCGAGGGCTATGTACCAACACCAGTGCTGTCGCTTGAGCAGTTGCGCGCCGAGCAGCGTTATGAGGGGCCTGCCTTAGTTGAACAACCTGGCTCAACTGTGGTGATTGGCCCAGGCGATGTCTTTACGTTAGACAGGCACGGCAATCTAAGAATCACCCTCGGTGCCCGCCAAGGTCGTGCAGCATGAAACAGCAAAGGAGCGTGGCATGAGCCCGATTGATCTAGAGATTTACTGGAACAGACTGATCGCGATTACCGACGAGGCCGGTGCAACGCTTAAGCGCACCTCGTTCTCGACGGTCGTGCGAGAGTCAAACGATTTTGCTTGTGTGCTGCTTGATCCCGAAGCGCGGTTAGTCGCTCAATCGGCTCTCAGTATCCCGGGCTTTATCGGGACAGCGCCTCTGTCGCTCAAAGGAATCTTGAAAGTGTTTCCTCAAGAGACCTTGAAGCCGGGCGATATCCTGTTTACCAACGACCCTTGGATCGGCACAGGTCATCTGCCGGATGCCACGATGGTCGCGCCCATTTTTTACGGTGGCCACTTAGTCGCCTTTGCGATGGCCGTCGCGCACTTATCGGATGTAGGCGGACGTCAGTGGTCTGCCGATGCGGGCGAAGTGTATGAAGAAGGGATCCGGTTTCCGGTGATTAAGCTTGCTGAGGCTGGGGTGTTTAACCCTTGGGTCATGCAGATGCTTGAAGCCAACGTGCGCTTGCCGCAACAAGTGCGTGGTGATATCGAAGCTCAGGTAGGGGCTTTGCGTGTCGCCGAGCGTCGGCTAACAGAGTTATTAGAAGAGTACGGCTTAAGCGATATCAACGAAATTGCGGGCGCAATTTTTAAGGCGTCTGAAGATGCCGCGTTGCGCGAACTGCGCAAAATTCCGCCGGGCGTGTATCACGGCTCGGTTGAGTCTGATGGTTGGGATGAACGCATCAGAATCCAAGCCAAGATTACTGTTAGTCATGACGGTGTAACGGTGGATTACAGCGGCAGTACGGCGCAGGTCAGATTTGGCATTAATGAGACCTTCAATCATACCTACGCGTATACGATCTATCCCTTTAAATGTCTCTTGTCACCAGGTATTCCGAACAACGACGGCTTTACACGGTTATTTAAGGTGATCGCCCCTGAAGGGACCATCGTCAATGCGAAGCCGCCCGCCGCAGTGGGTGCAAGACATTTGATCGGACATCAGCTGCAAGCTGCAGTGTTTGAGGCGCTGGCGAAGGTGATGCCTGAGCGCGTTCAGGCCGATAGTGGTACACCGCTTTGGTCGGTGCTGATGCGCGGTGTCAACCCCGCGCTTGGCACCTCATTTTCGAGCATTCTCTTTTTTAATGGCGGCATGGGGGCGATGCGAGATCGCGATGGGCCACCCACTTCAGGGTTTCCGGCCAATATCTCAAACACACCGATCGAAGTCGCCGAGATGCTTTCGCCGGTGCTCTTCGGTTGCAAGAGCCTGATCGAAGGTTCGGGAGGCGAGGGTAGCCATCGCGGCGGTATGGGACAAAAAGTTTCGTTTCAGTCGCGTTGGCCCGGTCGCCTGCGCGTGTCTTTATTAACAGAACGAACCCGCGTGCCCGCTAAAGGTATCGAAGGCGGTCAAGCGGGGCGCACTGGCCATGTCTTGCTCAATGGCCAGGCAGTCGAACATCCAAAAGGCGTAGTCGATATGGTCGAGGGCGATATTCTCGAGCTAGGCTTGCCGGGCGGAGGTGGTTACGGCGTCAAACCCTGACGCTGCAAGATGTACAGTTGTTGATATTTTGTTGACCTATCAGTATGCTCACTTAACTTCTCTCTAGGGGATTCGCATGCAACGACGTCGTTTTCTTACCAAAACTGCTACAGCCGCTGGTGCTGGCTTAGCTGCAATCGGCGCGCCAGCCTTCGCGCAAACCAGTCCTACTGTCAGATGGCGTATGTCAACGAGCTGGCCTAAAGGCCTTGACACGATTTATGGCTCGGCCGAAGAACTCGGTAAGCGTGTTGCTCAACTTACCGATGGCAAATTTGAGATCCGCGTCTTTGCTGGCGGCGAAATCATGCCGGCACCTCAAAGTATGGATGGTGTCAGTAACGGCACGGTTGAGTGTAACCACACCTTAAGCACTTACTTCATCGGAAAAAATACCGCACTGACATTTGATACGGGTCTGAGCTATGGCTTAAATGCGCGACAGCATAATGCCTGGTTATTGTACGGTGGTGGTTTGGCTCTTGTGCGCGCAGTCTACAAAAAGTACAACATTATTAATTTCACCTGCGGCAACGTGGGTGTGCAGATGGGCGGTTGGTATCGCAAAGAGATCAAGTCCGTTGCTGATCTGCAAGGTTTAAAAATTCGTATTGGTGGCATCGGCGGTATGGTGCTCTCAAAACTTGGCGCCGTCCCGCAGCAGATCCCTCCAGCTGATATTTATTCGTCTCTTGAAAAAGGGACGATCGATGCAGCCGAATGGATTGGCCCCTATGATGACGAAAAACTTGGTTTGAATAAAGTTGCACCTTTTTACTATGCGCCTGGTTGGTTTGAGGGTAGCGCATCGATTACGACAATGGTCAATGACAAAGCGTTTGCAGCCTTGCCACCCGCGTATCAGGCCGCTTTTGAGGTCGCCTGTAACGAGCAAACACTCAAGATGCTTGCCCATTACGACGCAAAAAATCCAGAGGCGTTACGCAAATTGATCGGCGGCGGTGCCAAGGTGAATCTGTTCTCTAAAGATGTGATGGACGCAACCTATCAAGCCTCGCAAGATCTCTGGAAAGAACTGTCAGCTAAAAATCCAGATTTCGCTGCGATTTTCCCCGAGTGGCAGAAGTTTCAGCAGAGCGAAGCTAGTTGGTTCCGTTTGGCTGAGGCAACGCTGGATAATTACACCTTCGCGGCGGTTAATCGTCGGTGATTTAGCTTTGAACCTTATTTGAATAGAGTGTGAAGCATGGGACACCCAGGTAGCACAGCGCGCATCAAGCCCCAAGGCATCGGGGCGCGGGTATTGCGTAAAGAAGATGATCGTCATCTGCATGGCAAAGCAAATTTTGTTGCAGATATGGTGATGCCTGGGTTGTCTGAAGTCGCTTTTATGCGCAGCCCGCTTGCGCATGCCCGTCTGACGGCGATTGAGATTGCACCCGCGGGTCAGCATGCGGTGTTCACGCGTGCGCATCTAAGCGATGTGCTGGATATTGCCGCTGACTCTTCTTTACCGACCTATCAGTTGTCAGCGCATCCGCCTTTGGCGCGAGATAAAGTGCGCTTTGTGGGTGAGCCGGTTGTGATGGGATTTGCGCCAACGCGCGCTGAGGCGGAAGACCTACTCGAAACCGTGCAGGTGCAATATCAAGAGTTGCCAGCGTATGCAGAGGTCTTAAGTGCCATGCAAGCCACTGACAATCTGGTGCATGAGCAATGGAAAGACAACGTCTTTGTGACGTTGTCGGTTGATAAGAATTTTGATGCACTCGCTGCGCAGGCTGAAGTTGTGGTCCATCGAAAGATGAGCTTGTCACGTCAGTGCATGGTGCCGCTTGAGGGTAAAGCTGTACTCGCCTATTGGGATCATCAAGCTAATCAGTTGGTAGTGGTCAGCGCCACCCAAGTGCCGCATTTGATTCGTACAGCACTGGCGCAATATTTGCAGATGGATCAGGGGCAGGTGCGCGTGATCTCGCCTGATGTGGGCGGGGCGTTTGGCTACAAGTGCGTGCTGCAGCAAGAAGAGTTGTGCGTGGCTTGGCTTGCCAAGACGTATCGCAAGCCGTTTCGCTACCTTGAAGATCGTCGTGAACATTTGATCGCGGGTGCCAATACCCGCGAGCATCATTACGAAATGACGGCCTACGCAGATCGTCGCGGACGTTTACTTGCGCTCGATGCAAAGATTACGATTGATGGTGGTGCTTATTCAGTCTGGCCCTTTACGATTGGGATTGAGCCAGGCCAAGCGATCGGTAATTTGCCCGGTCCTTATGCCTTCGATGGCTATCGCTGCGTCACGCAGTGCGTCGCCACAAATAAGCCTGGTTTTGTACCGTATCGAGGCGTGGCGCGTACCGGTGTGTGTTTTGCCATGGAACTCACGCTTAACGCACTTGCGCTTGAGGTGGGTCGCGAGCCTTGGGAGATTCGTCTTGAAAATCTTGTGCAACCCGAGCAGATGCCCTATGTGAACGTTGCAAATAAACATTTTGATAGTGGTGATTATCCGGCGAGTGTCAGACGCGCACTTGAGATGATTAATGTCAAAGCCGTGCGCGCGCGCCAACAACAAGGCGAGGCCGATGGGCGTTTGATTGGTGTTGGCTTGGCAACTTATACCGAGCAATCGGCGCATGGTACTTCGGTGTTTGCCGCCTGGGGGATGCCTATTGTTCCTGGCTTTGATCAGGCGATGGTGCGCATGACGCCTGATGGTGGTCTTGAAATCAGAGTGGGTGTGCATTCGCATGGGCAAGGGATGGAAACCACCTTTGCGCAGATTGCTCACGAAGTCTTGGGGATTGATCTTTCTAAAATGCGTGTCATGCATGGTGATACGGGGCAGACCCCTTATTCAAGTGGCACCTACGCCTCGCGTTCGCTGGTGATGTCTGGTGGTGCCGTCTCGCAAGCTTGTCAAAAACTTTTGCCACAACTGTTGAACATTGGCGCGCATTTGTTGCAAGCTAAAGTGACTGACGTCGTTCTTGAAGGCGGCTCAGTGTGTAGCGGTGAGCGTCGAGTGTCTTTGAGTGACATCGCAAAAGCCTGGTATCTAAGCCCACAACTCTTACCGCCCGATGTAGATCCGGCGGGGTTAGAGGCGACCGTTGGCTATAAACCGCGGGTGGATACGGGTGCCTTTAGTTATGCCACACACGTCGCACTCGTCGCAGTCGATCCGCAAATGGGTGGGGTTGAAATCTTGGATTATGTAGTGGTTGAAGACTGTGGCGTGCTCGTGAACCCCATGGTCGTTGAAGGACAAACGATCGGTGGGGTCGCGCAGGGGATTGGTACGGCGTTGTATGAAGAAATGCGTTACGACGAACTTGCGCAACCACTGGCTTCGACCTTGGCTGATTATGTGATGCCTGGTGCGACTGAGGTCCCTAATATACGAATGGATCATTTTGAAACGCCTTCGCCTCACACAGAGTTTGGCGCAAAGGGAATGGGTGAGGGCGGCGCTATTGCACCACCCGCGGCGATATTTGGTGCAGTCAACGATGCCCTGCGCAGAGTCGGCGCCACCGAACTTGCACGCACGCCTCTGACGCCAAGACGCGTGCTTGAAGCACTTGAACAAAAAACGGATGTGGCGCGATGAAAGCCGCCCAGTTCGAATATGTGAAACCCGCTACCTTGGCGCAGGCCTTGCAAACGCTCGCGAGTTCTGGGGGTCAAGCTAAATTAATGGCGGGGAGTCAATCCTTGGGCCCTATGCTGAACTTGCGGTTGGCACGCCCGACGCAAGTGCTGGATGTTTCTCGTCTCAATGAATTACGCGGCGTGGATCTGGTTCAAGGGCGCGTACGGGTCGGTGCGTCGGTGACGCACGCCGAAATTGAAGATGGTCGTTTTGAACTCTTGCGCGGACACCCCGTTCAAGAGATGGCTGCGCGTATTGCCTATCGCTCAGTGCGCAATCGTGGCACGGTGGGCGGTAGTTTGGCGCATGCCGATCCAGCGGCCGATTGGGTGCTTGCCGCATGGGCGCTCAATGCGCAGGTTGAGGTGTGTGCCTTCGAGCAAGCGCCGCGTTTGATCAATATGCAAGACTTCATGCTGGCGGCCTACACGACTATTTTGGGCGAAGGCGAGGCGATTACCGCGCTTCATCTACCGGTGCTGAGCGCGCAGGCCCGTTGGGGGTATTACAAATTTTGTCGAAAGACAGGCGAGTTCGCTGAAGCCAGTTGTGCAGCTTATTTTGAACCCGCCAGTGCGACAGCGCAGATTGTTGTAGGCGCCTTAGATGGTGCGCCAGTAGCACTTGAGGCGCTTGCCGGAGCAGTCGCCCGCAGCGGTGTGGTTGCTGCGACTGATGCTGCGATTGACGTTGCCTTACGAGAGAATATTGACCAACTTGATACACTCGGGCGCCGCATGGCAGCTGCAGCTGTGACGCGCTGTCTCAAGCAGGCTTTTGGTGCGCACGCATGAACATCCTCACGTTAACGGTGAATGGCAACACGATTCAGAAGGCGGTCTCTGACCGTACCCACTTGGGTGATTTCTTGCGTGACACGGTGCAGCTCACGGGTACCCACCTTGGCTGTGAACACGGCGTCTGTGGCGCGTGTACGGTACTGCTTGACGGCGAACCAGTCAGGGCTTGCATCACATACGCGGTGGCCTGCGAAGGGCGGTCTATCACCACGATTGAGGGTTATGAGTCTGATCCCGTGATGTCGCGCCTGCGTGCTGCATTCCAAGCTCATCACGCTTTGCAATGTGGCTACTGCACGCCAGGCATGCTGGCAACAGCGCGCGACATCATTTTGCGTTTGCCACAAGCCGATGAGCAGCGCGTGCGCATTGAACTAGCGGGTAATTTGTGCCGTTGCACTGGGTATATGGGGATTGTTTCGGCGATCTTAGCGGTGTTGCAAGACTTGCGCGAGCTTCCCGATGCTCAGGTTCAGTTGTTGCGAGTAGCGATTGCCGAGGGAAGAGCAGAGCCAATTGGCGCCCCACAGCTTGCGCAAGGTTTCACGAGTTTTGAGGCCAAGCGTCAGCTAGGGCCACTCTCTGAGTCGAGCGAGCAACCGCCTGTAAACCCGGTCACTACTGGCATTGGTCCAGAGACATTAGGCGGCAGCCAACAGGTTCAGCAAAAAGGCACGAAGGTAAACGCGTCGTTTGACGTTCCGTTTGGCGTTGACGCGGTTTGGGCTTTCATGTCCGACTTAAAAGCTGTTGCGAGTTGTTTGCCAGGCGCTCAAGTTGACAGCGAAACGTCTGAGCAGGTTGCGGGCAAGATTGCGATTAAATTCGGCCCAATGGCTGCAACCTTCAAAGGCAGCGCTACGATCGAGCGTGATACGGCTCAACGTGTTGCGGTCTTGAAAGGTGCGGGCCAGGATTCGGTCAGCCAGTCGCGTGCGACCGGCGATGTGCGCTATCAACTTGAAGCGCTTAGTGCTGCGAACACACGTGTTGCTGTAGAGTTACTCTACACCTTGCAGGGGCCGTTGGCGCAGTTTTCACGCTCTGGTTTAGTACAAGAGTTTGTGCGACGGATGGTTGCGGATTTTGGTAAGAATGTTTCGCGGCGTTTAGAGTCCCCTGACAGGCTCGAGGCACCTCAGGCAGAGGCCATCAATCCAGTTGGTGTCATGTTCAGCATCGTCTGGCAGAAAATCAAAAGTCTGTTCGGGGTTCGCTAATTAGCCGCCCGATAAACTTTTAGTATCTTCAGCTAAATCCGTGCCGTCGAGGTGGGCCGTACAGTTCACGAGTTCAGCAGCGAAGGGATGCTGCGCAACGACCCGGGTGATCGAAGTGTTGCCGATGCGGGCGGGTATTGGATGTTTGCCTACGTCAACGCAATTGGCCAGCATGGCATGAATCACTAAGCCATGGCAAACAACAACCAACGGGCCATCCAACGTGACACGCAGTCGCGCGGCATACTCAAACGCCTCGGTGACGCGTTCGTGAAACTCAGCTAGCGATTCACCGTTGGCGGGCGCCTCAAGCATCTCAAGAGGGTTAAAGCTCAGTGTGTCGTAAGGGCGGCCACGCAGATCGCCAAAGTTACGTTCGCGCAATAGTTCAGTGCTTAGAGGTTCGAGCCCCGTATGGCGCGCGATCGCTTCGGCAGTTTGCCAGGCGCGAGGCATATCACTTGATAAGATCGCGGCAGGTTTGAGCCCAACCACGCGCGCAGCAACGAGCTCAGCTTGCGCAAGCCCGCGCGGGGCAAGCGGTGTTGCGGCAGGTTGAACCGTGCGTGCGGCATTCAACAAAGTTTCGCCGTGGCGAATCAAAAACAGTGACATGTGAAATCCAAAGAAACGTTAAGTGAGGCTGATTCGTATTCTGATTCTGATTTTGATTCTGAGGATGATTCTTAGGCTGGTTCTGCTTGTGTCAGAACGCAAAAGAATTTGTCGCGATCGGATTTCAAAAAATGTTACTCAATTTTTATTTTTGCTTTGGCTGCTATGTTTTTGGACTCAGCAATTTCAGACCGAATCATTTGCGCCCAGTCGTTAGCGGGGTTCCAACTGATATCAAAACCCGTAGCGGCCATTTTCTCGACGACGGCTGGGTCTTCAATGACTGCTTTCAACGCCTTTTGCAATGCAGCCTTGACGTCAGCGGGTAAGCCTTTTGGACCAACAACGGCATTCCAAGCCACAACATTGAAGTCTTTTAAGCCAGACTCTGCCAAGGTGGGGGTATTGGGCAATAAAGGTGAACGCTTGAGGCTGGTGACGGCGAGCGCCCGAATGCGACCCGCGTTATGTTGCGGTGCCGTTGCCAAGATCGTGTCATAGGCCATCGGAACTTGCCCTCCGATCGTATCGTTCATCGCGGGCGTGCTGCCCTTGTAAGGGATATGCATCACATTCAAACCGGTAGCTGAATTAAACATTGCGCCGGCAAAGTTAGAAGTGGTGCCGTTGCCATAACTGGCATACGAATATTTATCGGGGTTCGTGCGAATCAAGGCAATCAGCTCTGCGACGTTTTTTGCAGGGACTTGAGGGTTGACAAGTAACGCTAAACCGAGCACACCGATTTTACCAATGGCATCAAAAGCAACCGCAGCATCGTAAGGAATCTGGGCCATTAAAGCCGGGTTCAAGACAAAAGTTGAGTTTGAGCCAAGTAAAAGGGTGTAGCCATCGGGCTTGGCATTGGCAACGTAAGCAGCGCCAATCACGCTACCAGCGCCCGCTTTGTTTTCGACGATCACTGGTTTGCCGAGTTGCAGTTCAAGTTGTCTGGATAGCAAGCGGGCGATTACGTCCGACGCACCACCCGCCGGAAACGGTGAAACCAGTGTCACTGCCCGCTCAGGAAACGCCGCTGAGCAGTTGGCGCTAAGCATTAGTGCAGCCAGGACGGCAAGAATTCGAGCTTTCATGTGATCTCCGGCGCCTGCACTGAGGCGCATATTGTTTTAATTACCTTGGTTGACAACCTAGAGGGTGACTCTATGAACTGACGCGCAGTACGGACATGCATACTGCGCGGCGTAGACTGTCTCACGCATCGCAACCAAGTGTTGATGAATATACAAGAAATTACATCGGCTAAGCCAATATTTGGTCCAAGAGGGCTAAAAAGTAATATAGTAATCGCCAGTTTCTACTAACTCTAGAGTTGAGGCTAAAGTGAATTTTCCAACAGCAATTACCACGTGTCTCTCAAAGTTTGCCACCTTCAGCGGTCGTGCAACGCGTAGTGAATTTTGGTGGTTTTATTTGTTTACCTTGCTGCTTAGTTGGTTCGCGCAAATGGCTGTAGGCGCAGGGATCGCTGGTGTGGTGAGTTTAGTGTTGTTTTTGCCCTTGCTGGCTGCCACCGTACGCCGCCTGCATGATATCGGTCGTACCGGCTGGTGGATACTCATTGCCTTTACCTTAATCGGGATCATTGTATTGATTGTTTTTTACGCAACCGACTCTGAAAAGGCCGCCAATCAATACGGTGAATACGTCGCGCCTACCGCTTGACGTTAAGGTTTAAATTGCCCGATAAAGATCGCCGGATCGACGCGGGCATCGTTTAAGCTGACATTCCAGTGCAGATGAGCGCCGGTGACACGGCCGGTTGCACCGACCTTGCCCAATACCTGTCCGCGCGCGAGGGTGTCCCCCACCTTCACATCAATGGCAGATAGATGGCAGTACATGGTGATCAAGCCCTGGCCATGATCCAAAAAAACGGTATTACCATTAAAAAAATAATCACCCGTCAAGATGACTTTGCCGGCTGCGGGCGCTGCGACTGGCGTACCCGTTGGTACAGCAAAGTCTAAGCCTGAGTGCGGGGCTCTCGGCTCGCCGTTAAAAAAACGTTTCAGACCGAAGGGGCTTGAGAGCGGCCCTTTGACGGGCCTATCAAGAACAACATTGCTCGGCACATTTGGACTGAACTGCCGATACGCGGAGTTTTGTAGTTCAAGCTCGCGTGTAATACGGATCATGTCGTCGGGCAAAGGATTAACGTGACGGCTATTGTTGACCGTGATCCGCTGTTCGCGATATTTCTTATCGTTCACCTCAAACTTGATCTCGCTCGTTGTTGGCTGCGGTTCGCGATGTTTCTTATCTTTAATCTCAGACTTGCGCTCGCTGTTTACCCCCTGCTCGGTGACGATGAGCACCTGAGTCTGTGGCGAGAGGTCAAGCGGCAGGCCTACCACCGCGACCCAAGCTTGCTGTTCGCCCGCCACGACTAAAACAGGTTTGTTCTGAAACGTGACCTTGGGTGGGATGCGGTTGGTGCTGGGCAAAGCAACGATTGCGACACCCCCAGGCACGGGCTGGTGTAGGCTTTGAAGGGTCAGAGAAGCCGCCTGAGCACCACACAGCAGACCGGTTGAAAACACACACAGGGCAAGCTGGGGGATTGTTGTGGCAACGTAGCGCAGCAAACGAAGTGTCATCAAACTTAGAACTTCCAGAGATACTGAGTGGGGTTATCTGGGCAAGCGCCGAACTGGCAAACCATCACTGAGCTGATCGTATTAGCGGCTGCTAGGATTAAAAATAAAACAATGACTGCGCCTGCGATCACGCCCAAGGTGTTGCGCGCAGAGGGTCTGGCAGGATGGCGGTCAATACATAACATCAGCGCGCAAAAAGCGATCGTTACGACAAAAGAAATAAAGCCCCAAGTATAAAAATGTAAACCAAACAAGGCAGAGCCATAGCCCTGATCGCCAGGCGCGATATGTAAAAGAACTTGTCGCATAGATGTTGCGGCGCCCGCTAAAGACGAGGCTAAGATCATGGCGTAGTGGATATTTGAGGCGCCAAAACGAATATTTAGCATCATCCCTATGCCCGCCAACGTGAGGGCGATCCGCTGTAACTGACACAGTGGACAGGGCAGCTCGTTTAAGACAATTTGATAATAAAACGCAGCAAGAAGTGATCCACAAATGGCGAGTAAGGCCACAAGGTTGAGCCAAGTCGAGACCGTTGTGGTGAGGCTGTTGCGCGAGTCTGTCAGGCTGATCATGTCAACCCCTAGAGCGAAATATTAAGTGTGTCGGTCATGTGATATTTCATCCAGACCAAAAAAATGATGAACGAGACGACCCAGGCGCCAATTGCTTGCTGACGCAACCCGCGCATACTTAGCACGATCGCAATGAGGGTAGTCAAAAAGGGCAACATCATGATCATGATTTGGAACCTGTATATTGGCCAGCAATAATCAAAAACAAGGGCGTCCTTCGTTGGTTGTTTCGTTAGTCAAAAGAAAAATTGCCTTCAGCCGATTGACCAACTGCGAGCGTTTGCCCAATGCCTGCATGAACGATGCCATTCATACCAAAACAGATCGCGCCGTTGACTCGCGCCAATGTGCGATAGGGTCGAAGTGTATCGTTGACCTCGGGTGACGAGATCGCAGTCTCTGGGTTGATATCTGGAATCGCGCAACGAGGGCAGGGCTTGACTAAGTGCAGTTGTGCGCTACCTTGGTTGGTGTGAATCGTGAGTTCACCGATATGGTCTTCGGTGTGCGCCTCGAGTTGAGCCAGCACAATATTAGGTCTGAAGCGCGACATCGAGACGGCCTCGTGTCCTTGTGTGCTTAAACGGGTGTTGAGTTCATCGAGGGCGCTTTGCGTCACGACCTGAACGGCGAAGCCGTCACTAAACTTGTTGACGGCTTCAACACCTTTTGTCCAGTCAAGTGCCGAGAGGCGTCGCGCTTGTTTTGAAAAGCGTATCAAGCGATAGTGCTTGCCGGGTACTGCAAGATAGCTGTCCAGCCACTGTGCGGCCTCATCACCCTGGTCGTCACCGATGAGCGTGTCACGCCAAACAGTGATCTGTTTTGGGGTAGTAGGGAGCTCGAGTGGAATGTTGATGGGCGCAACCCCAGGCGCCGAAAGCGTCAGTGCAGCGCTTGTGAGCACCGGTGTGATCCAGACCATATGCGGGATCTGGCGTTGGGTTAAAAACATGCCATCTTGATCGACGATCAGCCATTCGCGATCCATGCTCAGGCCGGTTGCCGTGAGCTGCGCCTGCGAGACTTCAATGCCCGCGCACGATTTAATTGGGTAAATGAACAGTTGGGTAATGATGCCGGTGCAGTCGGCCATAGCGATCTCTTGGTAGAAGTGGGCTTCACCACATTCTAAGGCCAATGTATCCTAAAATGTGTCTTAATTCTTTTGCTAGGAATACGGCCATGCCTTCTTTTGATGTTGTTTCTGAAGTTGACAAACACGAACTGACCAACGCGGTGGATCAGGCCAACCGAGAACTCAGTACGCGCTTTGATTTCAAGGGTACCGATGCCAAGTTTGAGCTTGAAGGCTTTGTGGTCACTCAAATTGCAGGCAGCGCCTTTCAACTTAAGCAAATGCTGGATATCTTGCGTGCCCGGTTAAGCGCTCGAGGCATTGATACACGGTGCTTGGATGTGGCTGACCCGCTAGAAAATTTAGGTGGCGCGCGTCAAAAGGTGACGATCAAGCAAGGCATCGAGCAACCCATTTCTAAAAAATTGATTGCCTCAATGAAAGAAGCCAAGCTAAAAGTCGAAACCCAAATCACGGGTGAAAAACTGCGCGTCACAGGTAAAAAGCGCGACGACTTGCAAGACGCCATCGCGCTACTGAAAAAAGCAGACGTCGAGTTGCCTTTGCAGTTTAATAACTTCAGAGATTGAGGCACATCTGCAGCCTGAAACGATCGTTCGTGCGGCCTACGCAACGAACGATCCGCAGAGCGTATCGTGACGTCGGTGATTAACGGCCACCCTGTTTAATGTCACCAAACAAAGTACTGAGTCCGCGTGGCTGCGAACGCCAGTAAGGCTTTGCGGCTTGCACTTGGCCGCCAAGTTGGGCGGCAGCATGCCAAGGCCAGCGTGGGTCAAACAGCATGCCACGCGCTAGCGCCACCATATCGGCTTCGCCATTCACGATAATGTCTTCAGCCTCTTGAGGCTCAGTAATTAAGCCAACCGCCATCGTGAGTAAGCCAGAGCCTTTTTTGATTTGCGTGGCCAGTGGCACTTGGTATTTTGGCCCAAGAGTGATTTGTTGCTTGGGCGAAACACCGCCGCTTGATACGTCGATAAAATCGCAGCCAAGTGCTTTGATTGCACGACCAAACACAATGCTGTCTTCAGCTGTCCAGCCGCCTTCGACCCAGTCTGTGCCTGAAATGCGTAGACCCAAGCACACGTTGGCGGGTGTGACCTCGCGCACGGCCTTGAAGACTTCAAGCGGAAACCGCATGCGATTCTCAAGCGAGCCGCCGTACTCGTCGGTACGTTGGTTGGCAATCGGGGATAAAAACTGATGCAACAGGTAGCCGTGGGCGCTATGCAACTCAATGCCATCAAAACCGATTCGCACTGAACGTTTGGCTGCATCTACGAATGCTTGGCGAATACGCTTTAAGTCGGCGAGTTCAAAGGCTTTCGGAGTCGCTTCGTTTGGAAGCTGCGGGAGCGCAGAGGGACCAGCAACCTCCCAGCCGCCGTCTGCGGGGGTTTGCAACTGACCGCCCTCCCAAGGGCGATAGCTTGAGCCTTTGCGGCCCGCGTGACCCAACTGGATCATGATGGGCATCGACGAGTACTTGCGCGCAGAATCAATGACTTTTTTTATCGCCGTTTCGTGTGCATCTGAATACAAACCGAGACAGCCATGCGTGATTCGACCAACAGCTTCGACCGCAGTGGCTTCAATAATCAGCAGGCCAGCACCGGATAGCGCCATTTGGCCGAGGTGAATGGTATGCCAGTCAGTCGCAAGCCCCTCGTCGGCCATGTACTGGCACATCGGGGCAATGATGATGCGATTGGCCAGTTTAAGTGGGCCGACTTGAAGGGGAGTAAACAGCTGGCTCATGCGATATTGTTCCTGTAAATGAAAGATAAACCCAATGCTAACGGGACGCGAGCGTGCTCGCAAGTTGGTTAGGACCTCAGTCTAGCACCCGTACTTTTCGCTCTGCGCCCCAGCGAAACTGGCCCCACTCACCGTTTTTTCGTACTTTGCGATTGCTGGCGATGAGATAGCCGCTGCTGTTGGTGTTGCTGTCTTCAGGCTAAATGGCTTCTTTGCAGTTCTGCAAATGACACCAACTTATCTTTGCTGCGGCAACGGCATCGCGTCCTTCGAGAAGCTCTTCAAGTTCGATGGCCTGGCCGCGAGTGATGCGCTCGAGCAAAGCAAAATTGGTCGAGGTGAACAGCCCAAGATTGTCGGCATTTTGTCGATAGCTGTGTTCAAAACTTTCGGCGATGATTAAGCGCACCCCAGCCGCTTGCTCAGCAACTGGGCTGTCTTCACCTGAACTACCCTTGCCATAGCGCTTGCCACCCACCACCACTTCAATTTGCGCCTGTTGAATTGCGCCAACGCCGATCGGCTGCTGGCCAGCAACGGTGTAGCCCGTATACGGATAACGTCCAGGCGCCTCAGCGAAATGCACCATGATCGGTAGGGGCAAGATTTCGTCGGTTGAGATGTCATCGCGCAAGGGGCTCGCGGCGGCTCGCGTCAGGCGAACGCCGGCAAGTTGTACCCGAACCGCTTCGAGACTTTGGCTGAGATACAGAATGCGTGGGGCAAAGGTGATGGCCGTCATATTGTTTTGTCTCCGTGCCTAGGGTTATTCTGCAATGCAACAACCGCAGCGAGGTGTTTATTTATTTAATTTAGTTTAGCCAATTTTGACAAATTTTCGGTCAGTTGGGACGGGGGAATACCCGAGGCTATACTTTGACCCTGAGCTCCGTTCAATCTTGTCTGCTAACAATATGAAAAAAATCTTACTTGGCTGCATTGCCGACGACTTCACGGGCGCGACTGATCTAGCGAATAACCTTGTGCGCGCGGGGATGCGAGTGGTGCAGACCATTGGGGTACCCACGCAACCACTGCAAGCTGAGGTGGATGCCGTGGTGGTATCGCTGAAGTCGCGCACGATTGAGCCCGAGCAAGCTTGTACGCAGTCGGTAGCTGCTTTGAAATGGCTGCAGGCGCAAGGCGCGCAGCAAATTTATTTCAAATACTGCTCAACGTTTGATTCGACGGCAACAGGCAATATTGGCCCAGTCACCGACGCCTTGATGGCTGCCTTGCAAACCGACTTTACGATTGCCACGCCGGCGTTTCCGGATGCAGGGCGTACCGTTTTTAAGGGTTACTTGTTTGTTGGCTCGGTGCTACTCCACGAGAGCGGTATGCAAGATCATCCGCTCACCCCGATGACAGACCCGAATCTTGTGCGTGTCTTGAGGCCTCAAACGCGCCATCAGGTGGGTCTGATTGACTACACCGTGGTCGCACAAGGCGAAGCCGCGATCCGTGCCCGCATTGCAGCCCTGCGCGCCGAGGGGGTGGCCATTGCAGTCGTTGACGCCGTGAGCAACGCTGATTTACTACGCTTGGGTGCTGCGCTGTCGGATATGCCCTTGGTGACCGCAGGTTCAGGTGTAGCGATTGGTTTACCCGCTAATTTTGGTATCGCATCTAACGCACAGGCATCTTGTTTGCCTCCCACGGCTGGCCTACAGGCGATTGTGTCTGGCAGTTGCTCGCGTGCGACCAACGCGCAGGTTGCGGCTTTTCGTGCAACGGGCTTTCCTGCTATTGCAGTAGATCCTCTGCGCTTGCAGCAGGGGGGGCAGGCCGTTCAACAGGTGGTCGATGAAGCGCTTGCCTTATGCCAAACCCATCTGACCAAGGGACCAGTGCTGGTGTATTCAACCGCAGAACCCGACGCGCTAAAAAGCATTCAAGAGCAGCTTGGTGTGCAGAAGGTCGGGCAACTTGTTGAGCAAACGCTGGCACAGATTGCGGTTGGTTTGGTTCGACAAGGCGTCGGTCAGTTGATTGTTGCTGGGGGCGAAACCTCTGGTGCTGTCGTGCAAGCCTTGGGCATGGCGCAATTACAAATTGGCGCGCAGATTGACCCCGGTGTGCCTTGGTGTGCCGGCCACACTGCAGTGTCTGACAAGACCTTGCACATCACCCTGAAATCAGGCAATTTTGGTACATCTGACTTTTTTACCAAAGCGTTTCATTGCATTGTTTGAGTCCCATTGAATTGACTAACGCCTTGAACAAATTTTGAAATCATAACTTGACTCATCCAGACATTAAATTTTTTTACGGTATCTCGAAACCCATCCACGCCTTGAGCAAATGTTTACAGCATGACTAAATCTACCCAAGCGCCGAATGAATTTTTACGAAACGAAGTTTGCCGGGTTGGTAAAAGCCTGTTCGAACGTGGGTACGTACACGGCTCGACCGGTAATATCAGTGTGCGCGTGCCTGCAGAGCAGGGGGGTGGATTTTTAATTACCCCCACTGACGCTTGCCTAGGGTTTCTTGAGGCTGACACGCTGGCTTGGGTCAACGAGCAAGGCCAACAGATTTCAGGTGAGCGCGCGAGTAAGACCTTAGCCTTGCATCGCCGTATCTATTCCTGTGTACCGACCGCGGGGTGCGTGGTGCATACGCATTCTTCTTATTTGGTTGACCTCACGTTGCGTGGGGTGTGGCACTCTGATGATATCGTGCCACCCTTGACGCCGTATTACGTGATGAAAGTCGGGCACGTACCTTTAATCCCTTATTTTTTTCCTGGTGATGTGCAGGTCGCTGAGCACTTGGAGCAACGTGTTGCGCAATACCAGGCGCGAGGCTTAACGCTGCGTGCGGTGATGTGTGATCGCTTGGGTCCTCAGGTCTGGGGTGCGACTCCCACTGCTGCCATGGCCACACTCGAAGAACTTGAAGAAACCGCTAAGCTTTGGCTGCGTGGACAATGCACGGCACAACCCCTCAGCGAAGCCGCAATTCAAGCCTTGCGCGAAACGTTCAAGGCGTCTTGGTAAGATCAAACCTTGCGCGAAACGTTCAAGGCGTCCTGATAAGAATTAAGCCTTGTGTGAAACGTTTAAGGCATCTTGGTATGGCACACAAACATGGAGAAAACATGAACATCCTCATTACTGGCGGTGCTGGCTTTTTAGGTACGTTGTTGACCCGCGCGTTGCTTAAACGCGGCACACTGCAAGGTCGCGCACTGACCTCGTTGACGATTACAGATCTCGCGGCGCCACGCCATGCCGACGTAGTCGACCATCCGCTGGTCAAGATCGATACCGGTGATTTACTGAAACGCATCGACGGCCTCTTTGAAAAAGACTATGACGCCGTATTTCACTTGTCGTCTGCGGTATCGGGTGAGTGCGAAGCAGATTTTGATTTAGGCTTGCGTTCAAATTTAGATGGCACCCGCCGCATGCTTGACGCGATGCGTACTCAACAGATGCGTACTGGGCAAGCGGCGTTATTTTTCTTTGCCAGTTCGGTTGCCGTATTTGGTTCGGATCCTGCGATCCCTTTAGGGTCAGTGATACATGATGGCACCTTACCGACGCCTCAGTCGAGCTACGGGATTCAAAAATTCATTTGTGAACAACTCATTGCCGATTACACCCGTAAAGGATTTATTGATGGGCGTGTCGCACGTTTAATGACAGTATCGGTGCGCCCGGGCAAGCCGAATGGTGCAGCGTCAAGCTTTTTGTCAGGCATTGTGCGCGAACCTTTGGCGGGTGTGGCGACGGTGTGCCCAGTTGAGTTGTCGACTGCTGTGGCCCTAGCATCTCCCGAGACGACGATTGCCGGGATCTTGGCGGTTGCTGAAGCCACGCGCGAAGCCTTTGGTGGCCGTACTGCCTTGAATTTACCTGCGTTGACTGTGACGGTAGGACAAATGCTAGAGGCACTTGAGAAGGTTGCTGGCAAAGAGGTTGCCAGCCTGGTGACAGTCAAGCCTGATCCGACCATTACAAAAATTGTGGGTGGCTGGCCATCAAAGTTTGATTGCGAGCGCACCCACCGTTTTGGACTCCAGCCCGACACGTCATATCAGGCTGTCATTGAGCAATTTATCCGCATGCAACAGGCTTAGGCAACGATTGGAGTCGCTGAGTCGTCTATCTCGATGATCGCGCCAGTGACCTAAGCGGCGCGATCAGACGCGAGTTAAACCACGATTGGATTGGCTGAGCCGTCCATTGTGATGATCGTGCCGGTGACGTAGCTGGCACGGTCAGACGCCAGATACACGACAGTATCAGCGACTTCTTCTGGTGTTGCTAAGCGTCCGAGTGGCACCTTGGCTGTCGCTTGTTTTAACGCCTCAGCTTCGCTGATTTTTTCGTGATTGGCAGTGACTTTGATGCCTTCTTTCAAACGCTCAGTCAGCGTCGCGGCGGGGTTCACAGCATTGACGCGAATCCCCATCGGCGCGTAGGCGGCTGCTAAGCCAGCGCTGGCCAGCATCAGTGCGGCATTGGCGCTACCACCCGAAATGTGAACGGTCGAAGGCACTTTGCCACCCGCACCCACCACGTTGACGATCACGCCTTTACGACGTGCACCCATGCGTTTGATGACCGGATCCATCATGTTCACGTAGGTGAAGAATTTGGCATCCATCGCGTTGCGCCAGGCTTCAGGCGTTAAGTCGGGCGCGGCCTTGCGCGCAGCCGCACCAGCAGAGTTCACCAATACATCTACGGGGCCCATGGCTTTTTCAGCCGCATCTAAGGCAGCCAAGGCAGAGGCATCGTTTTTTAAATCGGCCGCAAACACGGCAATGCGCGCAGCAACACCAGGCATTTGTGAGACCAAGGTGGCTTTGGCGGCATCGAGGTTAGCCTGATCGCGTGATACCAAGCTAACTTTCGCGCCTTCTTCTAAAAAAACTTTGGCACAGGCCAAGCCAATCCCTTTGCTACCGCCAGTGATTAAAACGTGTTGGTTGGTGAGATGTAAGTCCATGAATGCTCCAGTTAGTGGTCGTTGTCAGTTAGGTTATTTCGGATTCTGCTTCAGGTTGGGTGCCGATGACTCCCGCTTGATGCAACTCTTCGATCTCTTGTTGGGTGTAGCCCGCCGATTGCAAGATCTCAATCGTGTCAGCTCCAATTTTTGGCGAGGCTTTGCGCACCCTTAAGCGCTCGCCTTTGAGTGCGATCGGCAGCAGCGCGACGCGAGTATCGATCTCGCGACCGGCGCCGGTGTTGTCCGCTGCAACCGTCATCGGGGCCAAGCCGCCTGTGGCGAGTAAGTGCGGATCATCAAAGAGATCATGGGGGCGGGTGATCGGTGCGTAGGGCAGGGCCGTTTTTTCAAAGCGCTGGCTCAACTCAGCTGCGCTGAAACCGGCAAAGCGTTTACGTAGTTCAGCCGTGAGCCACGAGCGCACGCGTACGCGATCATTATTACTACCCAGACGTGGATCGCTTTTTAAATCATCAAAGCCAAACTCTTCACACATAATGGCCCATTGCGTGTCGCTGACCGCTGCTAAAAATATTTGCTCGCCGTCTTTGACCGTAAACACATCGTACACAGCCCACGCGCTAATGCGGTTTGGCATTGGATTAGCGGGCTTGCCGGTGACGGCATATTGCAGCATATGCTGTGCCACTAAAAACACATTGTTTTCAAACAGTGCGCTGGCGACTTGTTGGCCTTCGCCGGTGCGTGCACGCTGTTGCAAAGAGGCTAATACCCCAATCGCGCCAAACATGCCGCCCATGATGTCGTTGACACTTGAGCCCGCGCGAAGCGGTTGCCCTTCGGGGCCCGTCATGTACGCGAGCCCGCCCATCATTTGCACCACTTCGTCAAGCGCTGTGCGGTGATCGTAGGGGCCGGGTAAAAAACCTTTGTGTGACACGTAGATCAATTTTGGATTGAGCTTGTTTAAGGCGTCATAGCCAAAGCCCAATTTATCCATCGTGCCGCTTTTAAAGTTTTCACTAAAGACATCAGCGTCAGTGAGTAGCTTTAAAACGATTTCTCGACCGCGTGGGTTTTTGACATCAATCGCGATGCTCTTTTTATTACGATTGAACATCGGAAAAAAACCAGCCCCCGAACCAAGCAATTTACGGGTGTTATCGCCAGCCAGAGGCTCAACTTTAATGACCTCAGCCCCTAAGTCGCCCAAAATCATGCCACAGGTCGGACCCATCACCATGTGGGTAAACTCAATGACGCGCAGGCCTTCAAGCGGTAGGGGTGCAGACATCGGATTCCTTGTTAGTCAAAAACCGTTAGCCGCTTGTTATACCATTGAGTCTGGCCTTGTTTCTTGTTGTTCTTGTTCTAGTTGCTTTCTGGTTTGGAGTGTTCATGCAGCGCAGCATTGTGGTTAAAAAAGTGAATTATCTGGATCCGACCGATCGTCTGGCCTTGATCAGTGTGCTTGACATGTATGCGCGCGACCCGATGGGCGGGGGCGAGCCCTTAGCCGACGAAGTCAAAGCCCGATTATGTGATGACTTGGCTCGGGTGCCGGGGGCAGTTAGCTGGCTGGCCTGGCTTGACCAGCAACCCGTCGGCTTGCTCAATGCTTTGCAAGGCTATTCATCCTTTAAGGCCAGACCGTTGATGAATGTGCACGACATCGCGGTCGACCCCGCTGAACGGGGCAAAGGCATCGGTCAAGCTTTACTCAAGGCCTTAGAAGAGCACGCCGAGCAGTTAGGTTGCTGCAAATTAACGCTCGAGGTCTTGAGCGGCAATAGCGTGGCCCAGCAGTCGTATGCGCGCTTTGGCTTTGAACAATATGCGCTGAGCGCCTTGACAGGTCAGGCGCTGTTTATGCAGAAGTGGCTGTGAACTAAAAAGACGCCACCGCCCCATTTGAACGTGGGTCAAAGCCCCCCTCAAGCACACCATTTGCATGGCGGATTAACATCCCAGCGTGCCCCACGCCTTCATCCCAGGCACCAATCGTTTCAACGTCGTGGCCCATCAACTTAAGTTGCTCGATGGTGTTTGCGCTGAAGCGACTTTCAAGCTTGAGCGAATCGCTTGACTGACCCCAGGTGCGGCCCAGCAGCCAACGAGGCCTCTCGATCGCGAGTTGCGGGTGATCGCCAAAGCGTGTCACACGATTAAAAATCGTTGCCTGAGTTTGCGGTTGCCCATCGCCCCCCATCGCGCCGTACACCATCACGGCACCGTCGGCTCGTTGCGCCAGGGCAGGGTTCAGGGTGTGAAACGGTTTTTTGCCCGGCTCAAGGGTGTTGATGTGCCCGGGATTCAGTGAAAAACTGCACCCACGATTTTGCCAGTTCACCCCAGAGGTCGGTAAGACCACCCCCGAGCCAAACTCGTGATAAATACTTTGGATAAATGACACCGCGATGCCGGCCTGATCGATGACACCCATCCAGATCGTATCGCCCGGCGAAGTCTTTTGACCCCAAGGCGCAGCCCGTGTCGTATCGAGTTTGGCAGCAAGGGCATCGATACGTGCACTGGTTAATAGATCTTGTGGCGCCACCGACATAAATGCCGGGTCAGTGAGGTATTGATCCCGAATGCTGAACGCCAGTTTCGTCGCTTCAACTTGTGTATGAATAAAGGCCGCACCCTCTGGGTCTTGATCCCAGCCGTCGATACGATCCATGATGCCGAGAATCAACAAAGAGAGCAGACCTTGTGAAGGCGGCACCATGTTAAAGAGTTGGCCTTGCGCAACTTTTGTGTGTAAGGGGTCGACTAGCTTCGCTTTGTGGGCGTTCAGATCGGCTAGTGTCAGCGGGCTGCTCACATCGGCGAGTTCGGCTGCCAGAATCTTGGCGAGCTTGCCACGATAAAAGGTGTCGCAACCCTCTTTGGCAATGAGGGCAAGTGTGTCAGCGAGTTTGGGTTGCTTAAAAATACTAGCCTTGGCCGGCACCATCCCTTGTGGCAAGAAGGTGCTGGCAAAGCCGCTATGGGGTTCAAGTTCGCCGCGTTTTAACGCGGTACAGGCCTCTTGGCTTTGTGTGACCGCGATGCCGTTTTTGGCAAAATACATGGCGTCAGACAGCAGCCGCGTCAGCGGAAACTTGCCATTTAGGCATTGTTTTGAGAGTTGATAGGCGGCACCCCACCCAGAGATGGTGCCCGCCACCGTCAAGGCTGCAACGCCACCTCGAAAGGGGATGCTAGAGGTGATGCCGCGCGAGGCGTACCAATCGCGCGAAGCGGCTTGTGCGCTGCGACCGCTCGCGTCGATCCCACCTGGGCGGTTGTTTGGGCCATTGATCACCCAAAAGCCATCCCCACCAATCGAGTTCATATGGGGGTAGACCACCGCAATCGTGGCCGCGGCCGCAATCATGGCTTCTAGGGCGTTGCCTCCCTCGCGTAATACGGCAACAGCCGATTCGGCCGCTAGCGAATGTGGGGCAACGGCAATGCCGCGCATACCAAAAATTGATTGAGTCAACACAGCCTCCTGAGGATCATCGTGCAATCATACCCAAAGCGGCTGTATCCAAGCGGTAGCGGCTCGGGGTAAGTTCGGAAAGTCGGTTAGTCGTGGAATAAAGTCGGTTAGCTTGGAATGAAGTAGACTGCCTTATGGTTATTTCAATACGACTAAGGGCAACGGGGTAACATAGGCCTTTAATCTTGAGATTAAGAGTTAAATAGCATGAGTGAGCCAGAACACGACAAAGGTACGCCTGTATCGGTGGTTATTCGTAACCGCCTAAAAGCGTCTCGCAAGCGCTTTCATGCAAACGATAATATTGCCGACTTTATCCAACCTGGTGAGCTTGCCTTGTTGCTGGATGAGGTCGAAGCCAAAATGAAAGGTGTGCTTGAAAGTTTGGTGATTGATACCCAGGCCGATCACAACACTAACGACACAGCGCGGCGCGTAGCCAAAATGTATTTGCACGAAGTCTTTGGTGGCCGTTACGCGGGGCAACCGAAGATTACCGAGTTTCCAAACGTCGAACACTTGAACGAATTAATGATCGTGGGCCCGATCACGGTTCGCAGTGCTTGCAGCCATCATTTTTGCCCAGTGATGGGTAAGGTCTGGATCGGTGTCATGCCCAACGAGCACACGAACGTGATCGGGCTGTCAAAGTACGCACGTCTAGCTGACTGGATTATGAGTCGCCCCCAAATCCAAGAAGAGGCTGTGGTGCAATTGGCCGATCTGATTCAAGAAAAAACGCAGCCTGACGGCTTGGCCGTGGTGATGAACGCGACGCATTACTGCATGTCGTGGCGTGGTGTCAAAGACCCCGACAGTCGCATGATTAATTCAGTGATGCGTGGTGCATTTTTAAAAGACGCAACCCTGCGTCGCGAATTTTTATCTCTGATTCGTCGAGAGGATTGAACATGTTAGTTCGTTTGCTTTATGTGAGTCGTGCGATTGACCCCGAGTCAGGCTCTGCAACGCAGTCGATTTTAGATTCGGCGCGTAAGCACAACTCAGCCAACGGCATCACCGGCATACTTTGCTATGGTGGCGGACTATATCTGCAAGCCGTCGAGGGCGGGCGCACACAGGTCAACGAACTCTATGGCTACATCGTTCGCGACCAGCGTCATAAAGATGTTGTCTTGCTTGACTATCAAGAAATCACTGAACGTCGCTTTGGTGGCTGGACAATGGGTCAAGTCAATCTGGCCAAGCTCAACACCTCAATTGTTTTGAAATATTCTGAAAAGCCCGAACTTGATCCTTATTCGGTTTCAGGCGCGGTGTCGCTGGCGTTGCTCGAAGAGTTGATGCTGACTGCGTCAATCATCGGACGCGCGTAAGACGCCGTTCGTTTGAAAGTGTTGAACAGTTAGTTATATGAAGATAGTCAAATTAAAAAAGGTGACGCTTAATTGAATACCCAAGATCACTCGTTGTCGGTTCGCTTGCTTTTGAATGTGGGTCATGGCCTTGACCATATGTTCTTGCTCATTTTTGCAGCTGCGGTTGGTGTCATCGCCAGCGAGTTTGGTTTTCAAAGTTGGGAAGACCTCATGCCTTATGGTGTGGGTGCCTTCGTCTTGTTTGGTTTGGGCTCTATTCCCTCAGGTCGCTTGGGCGATTTGTGGGGGCGTCGCCGAATGATGATTGTGTTTTTTGTGGGGATTGGGGTGTCAACTTTGCTCACCGCGCTCACGCAAAATGCCTGGCAAATGGCGATTGCGTTGACGTTTGTTGGTGCGTTTGCCTCGATCTATCATCCGGTTGGTATTCCTTTGCTAGTTCAGAAATCAGCCAATCCTGGCTTGGCGATTGGTGTGAACGGTCTGGCCGGTAACCTGGGCGTGGCCTTGGCCGCCATGCTGACGGGTTTTCTAATTAAGTGGATTGGTTGGCGTGCTGCCTTTGCAGTACCCGCGTTATTGGCTGTGCTGTGCGGTATTTGGTTTGCGTATGCCTGTCCGGTTGAGACCGAAGCTCCGGCCAAGCGCAAGGGTGGTGCGAAAGTGTCGTTGACTCCCGCGATGCTGGCGCGCGTACTTGCTGTCATGACTGTTAGCGCGGCCACGGGTAGCGTGCTGTTTAATTTTACGACTAACGGTAACGGGCAACTGATGTCTGAGCGGTTTCAAGGCGTTGTGTCTGATCCCGCGTTGCTCGGTATTTTGCTGGCGATCATTTATGCCGTAGCGTCGCTCATGCAAGTGGCCGTTGGTAAGTTGCTGGATCACTTTGCTGTGCGCCCAATTTTTCTGGCAATCGTTCTGTTGCAAATTCCTTTGTTGGTGTTGTCAGCCTACGCGCAAGGTTGGTGGTTATTTGCGGCGTTACTGGGGGTCATGATCTTTATTTTTGGTGCCGTCCCATTCATTGACGTCATGATTGTGCGCTACGTCGATGATCGTTCACGCTCACGCGTGGCCGGAATTCGTCTCGCAGTCTCGCTTGGAATCAGTTCGTTAGCAGTGTGGTTGCTGGGCCCCGCCGTGAAAGGCTTGGGGTTTGAGACCTTAATGTTAGTGATGGCTGGATTTGCTTCCGCTACGGCGTTTGTCGTTTTGTGGTTGCCTAGTGAATCCAACTTGAAAATCGAAAGGGTGTAATGATTCAAAAAATTACCCCTGAACAGATTGCCAGTCTGCTGACTGGGTTGCCGCAATGGCGCTACCAGCCAGAGCGCGGTGGCATTATTACGCGGGACTTTAAGTTCATCGACTTTAACGAGGCTTTTGGCTTTATGGCACGGGTGGCGCTGCTCGCTGAACAACACAATCACCACCCTGAATGGTCAAACGTCTACAACCGCGTATCGATCACGCTCACCACGCATGACGCTAGTGGCTTATCCACCCGCGATATTGACCTCGCACAACGTATCGATAGTCTTTGATTTTGCGTAGTATCTTCGGGTAAGCTGTCTCGAAGCTCTGGTGCACACTTAATCGTGCGCGGGCATCTATAAAAATAAACGCGGAGATATCGTATGGCAAAAGAACTTGTAGGTTTTGTGGGCACCGGTCACATGGGAGGGCCGATGACACTGCGTTTGCTGGCAGCAGGGTATGCGGTCTGCATCTATGATCGCGATAAAAAAGCGGTACAGGCCCTCGTTAAAAAGGGTGCCGTCGCAGCCAAGTCTGCGGCTGATGTTGCGAATCGCGCAGAAACTATTTTCTTAAGCTTGCCCAACCCCGAGATCGTGAATGCAGTGGCGCTAGGTAAAGACGGCTTAATCGAAGGTAAAAAAGTCAAATGCGTGATCGATTTTTCAACGATTGGGCCTAAAACTGCCGTCACCGTATTCAAAGGCTTGAGTGCCAACAAGGTGAGCTACGTTGATGCACCGGTCAGCGGTGGCGTGACAGGTGCTGCTGCAGGCACACTGGCCGTGATGGTCTCTTGCCCCAAGGCTTTGTACGCCAAGCTAACCCCCATACTGGCAACCTTTGGTAAAACCTTTCATTTGGGTGAGGGCGCAGGCCAGGCTCAAACCATGAAACTCGCCAATAACCTGTTGGCGGGTGCAGCCTTGGCAGTGTCTTCAGAAGCTATGGTCATGGGTGTCAAAGCAGGCCTCGACCCACAAGTGATGCTCGATGTGATCAACAGCGGTTCAGGTCGCAATAGCGCCACGCAAGATAAGTTTCCGCGTGCAATTTTGACAGGCACTTTTGACTTCGGCTTTGCGACGGCGTTGTCTTATAAAGATGTACGTTTGTGCGTGGACGAAGCCGAGGCGATGGGTGTCCCCATGGTTGTAGGGGCTGCAGTGCGTCAGATGCTTGCGGTGACGAACGCTACCTACGGCCCTGATTCTGACTTTACGTCAATTTGTAAAGTGGTTGAAGATTGGGGTGGCGTCAAAGTGCGCAAGGTGACAGCTAAAAAGATGGCTAAAAAAGTCGTTAAAAAGGTTTAAGTTTAATCGTCTTCGAGGGTTTTGTGAGCAACCCGAATCACCTCAAGCGTGAGCACGAGGCTGTCTGACACTGACTCGCGATCATGGTAGCGTTTGAGCCGCTTACTCACCCTGAAAGCTGCCGGCGCGGCACGTTAAGACCAACGTGTCGCGATAGCCGCCAGGCTGAGCCGGTTGAATGGGTGTGGTCTCATGAATCACCCGTGCGTCGTCGAGCAAAAGTAACGACCAAGACTCACTCAACGTAAACCGTTGCCCCAAGGTACTGCTCGCGTCAAATACACGCGTCTCACCACCTTTGACGTTTTTGCGGTTGATCATAAAGACGCCTACCAGATCGACGCCATCTCGGTGCGCGCCCTCAGGGGTCGGGCGACCAATGCCGTCCTTAGTATCAATTCTAAATTGATGCGCCTCAATGCACCAACGCGTGACTGCCTGCGTGGGCTGCTTTGCACGATGCAGTGAATCGGCAGCCCGTGCAAAAGCACTCAGCAAATCGACCCAGACAGCTTGTTGAATCGTATGCGTGTGCATGGGCTCAAACCAGCGTTGCATGCCGCCATGTAAGGCGTTAAAGGATAATGATTGCCAATGCGCGCGTGCAGGCGCAAGCGTGAGTTGATCGTTTTCAAAAACAAAGCAAGAGTGTCGGCGCAAGCGATAGTGTCCGCCATCTTTTAGATAGGCATCTTCAGGCATGCCTTCCCAGTCGGGCACAAGTGCTGCGAGCTCAGTGAGTGGGTGTTGTGCCCACTGCGCAACGGTTATTGGATTAAGCACCGCGTAGCCTTCAGCCTTGAGCTGAGGCAAAAGTTCTGATAAAGACAC
>Ga0192658_1058_pt1 | contig 55773 bp, 48 predicted proteins | sample LauGreSBDMM110SN_4_FD_133055 | JGI IMG/M metagenome (GOLD analysis project Ga0192658, IMG submission 133055)
TGATTAATCACCACCACGTCGGCCTCTTGTGCTTGACGGCGCGCCTTCAAGACAAAGCAATCACGTACATTCGGGCAATCTTGGCCTAAGCAGTTTTCGCGGGTTGAGGTGACGCGCTGCCAGATTTCGGCCTCTTCGGGTACCGTCGGCAAATCGGCCCGGTCACCCGTGTTCGACTGCTGTGCAAAGGTGTGGATATGGCGTAACTGCTGGACTTCGGCGCGCGACTTTAAGCCACGATCTTCAGTTTGAAATTTTTCAAGGTGATAATGGCATACGTAATTTCCACGCCCCTTCAGTAAGGCAATCGATGCAGGCACACTCAGAGCATCGCGCACGCGCGGCAAATCACGTGCAAACAACTGATCTTGCAGGGTACGGGTGCCGGTCGACACCAACACTTTGCCGCCGCCCAACAGGGCCGGCACTAAATAAGCCCAGGTTTTACCGGTGCCCGTGCCAGCTTCGGCGACCAAGGTTGAACGCTCAGCGATCGTGCGCTCAACCATCTGGGCCAGTTCGATTTGCGAAGGCCGCACGCGAAAGCCCGGCGCAATTGCCGCAAGCGGGCCTTCAAGCGAAAAAAGCTGAGAAATCGAATGATCTGACATAAGTGACACCAAGAATCTAGCCGGATCATACCGCCTCAGCTGAACAAGAATCAGGAGTGTGGCAAAATCATCCGTTTGCCTTAGCTAAAAAGCCCTCACTCCAATGACTGAACCGATTTCTGCCAAAACTGCCACCCAAGCCACTGACACAACTGCGGCGACCACGAACGCTGTTGCCTCCGGTGCGACTGTAGCTGTCACTGCTACTGCCTCTTCTGCAAAGCCGTCGGCTGCTGCAGGCGCCGCAGCAGCCGCTGCGCAGCCCGGCACAACGGCAACCACCTTCAGCGCGCCCGTCACTTCGCAAGAAGCTGAGGTGCGGATTGTGGCGCAGCTTGTGCAAGAGCTTGGTATCCGCGCCGCGCAGGTGCTTGCGGTGATTGAATTATTGAATGACGGCTCGACTGTGCCTTTCATCGCCCGCTATCGCAAAGAAGCGACTGGTGGTTTAGATGACACCGTATTGCGCAACTTAGATACGCGGCTGTTGTACTTGCGCGACCTCGAAGAACGCCGTGCGGCGATCTTGGCGTCGATCACAGAACAAAACAAACTGACCCCTGAACTTGAAAAGTCGATCCAACAAGCAGACACCAAACAGCGTCTTGAAGACCTCTATGCCCCCTACAAGGTCAAACGCCGCACACGTGCACAGATTGCACGTGAGGCGGGGCTAGAGCCCCTGGCAGATGGCATTTTGGCTGACTTGCAATGCGACCCAGCTGTACTGGCCGCCCAATACTTCAACGCCGAAGCCAATATCAACGACGTCAAAGCTGCGCTTGATGGCGCGCGGGATATTTTGGCTGAACGCTACGCCGAAAACGCAGACTTGCTCAGCGATATGCGCACCCACTTGTGGTCGCATGGGTACCTGTATTCAAAGGTGGCTGATGGCAAAGAGGCCGATGGTGCAAACTTCAGAGATTGGTTTGACTTCAACGAACCCCTGCGCACCCTACCCTCACATCGTATCTTGGCGATGTTGCGCGGGCGCCAACAAGGCGCGCTCGAACTGCGTATTGGGCTTGAGGCCAGTCAAGACATTCTGGTGCCGCACGCGTGCGTCGAACGGATTGCCAATTTTTTAAAACTGGGTCGCGACTTATTTGCTGCGGCGCCCTCGGCGCGCGCCAAATGGTTAGCCGACGTTGCACGCTGGACTTGGCGCGTCAAACTCTTAACCATGTTCGAATCTGAAATGGTCACGCGCCTGCGCGAAAGTGCCGAAACCGAAGCGATTCGCGTGTTTGCCGCGAACTTAAAAGATCTGCTGCTCGCAGCACCTGCCGGCCCAAAGGCTGTATTGGGTTTGGATCCCGGCATTCGCACCGGCGTCAAAGTGGCCGCAATTGATCACACCGGCAAGGTCGTTGAAACTGCAACCGTGTATCCGTTTGAACCACGTCGTGATCGCGCTGGCACACTAGCCGTGTTAGCGACCCTCGCACGCCGTCATAAGATCGAACTCGTTGCGATCGGCAACGGCACCGCCTCGCGCGAAACCGAAAAACTTGTGGTCGATTTAATGGCGGCTCAGCCTGATCTTCAGTTGACGCGTGTCGTGGTTTCTGAAGCGGGTGCGTCGGTGTACTCAGCCTCTGAATTAGCCGCGCTTGAGTTTCCGGATCTTGATGTGACCTTGCGCGGCGCTGCGTCTATTGCGCGTCGTTTGCAAGACCCGCTGGCCGAGCTCGTCAAGATCGAACCCAAAGCCATTGGCGTAGGCCAGTATCAGCACGATTTGAATCAGCGCGAACTGGCGCGCTCACTTGACGCGGTGGTTGAAGACTGCGTGAACGCCGTTGGCGTAGATGTCAACACAGCCTCAGCCGCGTTGTTGGCCCGCGTCTCGGGGCTCAACAGCACGCTAGCCAAAAATATTGTCAGCTACCGCAACGAAAAAGGCGCGTTTGCCAATCGCAAGGCACTCAAAGAGGTTTCGCGTTTTGGCGAAAAAGCCTTTGAACAAGCAGCCGGTTTTTTACGTGTTCAAAATGGTGACAACCCTCTTGACCGCTCCTCCGTTCACCCCGAAGCGTACCCCGTGGTTGAGCGAATTTTGAAAAAAATTGCCAGCGAGATGAAAGACGTGATTGGGAACCGCGACAAACTAAAAGGCTTATCGCCCGCCGAGTTCGTTGATGAAAAATTTGGTGTCCCAACCGTACGAGACATTTTGCTTGAACTCGAAAAGCCGGGTCGCGACCCGCGCCCAGAATTTAAGACGGCCACGTTCAAAGAAGGCGTTGAAACGCTCAACGACTTGCTGCCAGGGATGATTCTTGAAGGCGTTGTAACCAACGTGGCAAACTTTGGTGCCTTTGTGGATATCGGTGTGCATCAAGACGGCTTGGTGCATATCTCGGCCTTGGCTGAAAAATTTGTGAGTGATCCACGTGACGTCGTGCGCGTGGGGCAAACCGTGCAGGTACGTGTGCAAGAAGTCGATATCGCCCGCAAGCGGATTGCGCTGACGATGCGGTTGAATGATGATGCACCGCCGACCAGATCGATGGCAGCGGGGGGTGGTTCGGGTAGCGGCGCAGGTGGGGGCAACAGTGGCGGCTCCGGTGGCAACGCTAGCCGCGGGGCACGCAAACCGAGCGTGAGCAGCGCACCCGCGCCAAGTCCAGGCGGCGCAATGGCTGCGGCCTTTGCCAAGCTAAAAAAATCGTAACTATTCGACGCTAGGTTGCATTGCCAAGGTCAGCGCCGCGATCAGTCGTTCACGTTGTTCAATCGATGAACTGTCAGTTGCCTTGGCAATCACTTGCTCGCCTTGCACGATTGACAAACCCAGAGCGCCCTCAAGCTTGATGCTAGCCTGCGCACCCGCTTGCTGCAAAGCACGCATCGCGGCGCCTGCTAATTTAGGATCAGCAAAGGCAATCGAACAAAATAACTCAGCGCCATCTTGCGCCAGCAAGCGAAACCGAAACTGACCGGCCTCGTCTCGAAAAGTCACGTAACGCGCGCTTTTACCCGAGGCTTTTTCTTTTTTAGCAGACTGTGAAGGCGTTGCAGTACGAGAGGTGGCTAAGCTGCGTAAGCCAACCGCCTGCCGCAATTCTTGAATAAAGGGTGTTGCAACCGCGCGTGCCTTGCGAGCCCCCTCTTGCAAGATCTCTTCGATACGATCGGGGCGAGACATCAAGTCTTCGTAGTGTGCACGTAACGGACCCATCTCTTGTTCGATACGCTCACACAAACGTTTTTTGGCATCGCCCCAACCCATACCTGCCGACAACTCAGCATGAAAATTAGCGGTCTCAGAGGGCTGCGCAAAGGCCTTGTAGATCAGATACAGGTGCGAGGCATCTGCATCCTTCGGTTCACCGGGGCCTCGCGAGTCGGTCACAATTTTGGCGATGGCAGAGTTTAGCGCTTTGGCACCGCCTTCAAATAAAGGCACGGTATTGCCATAGCTTTTAGACATCTTACGACCATCCAGGCCCGGCAAGGTTGCCACGTCTTCAGAGATCACTGCCTCGGGTAATACAAAAAAATCACGCCCTTGGCCAAACAAATGATTAAAGCGCTGGGCGATATCACGCGCCATTTCAAGATGTTGTGTTTGATCGCGACCAACCGGTACTTTGTGGGCGTTGAACATCAAAATGTCAGCGGCCATCAAAATGGGATACGAGAACAAGCCCATATTGATGCCATCATCGGCCTCAACACCTTTTGCTGTGTTCTGATCGACAGAGGCTTTGTACGCGTGGGCGCGGTTCATCAACCCCTTGGCCGTCACGCAGGTGAGCATCCAGCAAAGCTCCGGGATCTCTGGCACATCCGACTGGCGATAAAAAGTGACGCGCTGTGGATCGAGGCCTGAAGCCAACCAAGTTGCGGCGATTTCGAGTCGCGAACGCGCGATCAAGGCGGGGTCTTCAGACTTAATCAGCGCGTGATAATCGGCCAAAAAGAAGAAAGCATCAACGTTTTGCTGTTGGCTAGCCTGTATGGCCGGACGGATCGCCCCCACATAATTACCGAGGTGCGGCGTGCCAGAAGTGGTGATGCCAGTCAGAACGCGGGTGTTCATAGAGGGACCAAGTGCTGAGGTTTGAAAAGACAGCGAGACCATGAGTGTAACGCGCTCAAATACTGACGGTATCGCGACGCTCAGAGTCTAGGTACTCTTTGGATTGCATTTCAAGAATGCGAGATACGGTGCGATGAAACTCGTTAGACATTGGGCCTGAGGTGTAAATTTCATCAGGCTCGCAAGCGGCTGACATGATCAGCTTGATCTTATGATCGTAAAAGACATCGATTAACCAGGTAAACCGACGCGCTTCAGAGGCCTCGCGTGGGCCCATTTTTGGCACATCAGACAAGATCACCGCATGAAAGCGACTGGCTAATTCAAGGTAATCATTTTGCGAGCGTGGGCCGCCACACAGTGTTGCAAAATCAAACCAGACCACACTACCCGCGCGCTGTTTGGCACGAATTTCTCGGTGCTCAATCAACAACACCGGATCTTGTGCCGCGGTGTCCGCCAACTGACTATAGGTCTGTTGCAAAGCCAGATCAGCCTGTTCGCCCGTTGGTGTGTGATAACACTTGACTTGCTCGAGGGTACGCCGACGATAGTCAATGCCCGCATCTACGTTCAGGATATCCATACGATCCTGGAGCAACTTAATTGCAGGCAATAAGCGATCACGATGCAAGCCATCAGGGTACAGCGTTGAGGGCTCGTAATTTGAGGTCATCACAAACGAAGTGCCAAACTCAAAAAACTTCAACAATAGGCGATACAGGATCATTGCGTCAGCCACATCCGACACATGAAACTCGTCAAAACAAATTAAGCGATAGTTTTTTGAAATACGACGCGCGACTTCGTCAAGCGGGTCTTGCATGCCTTTGACTTCGTCAAGTTGGCGATGCACACTGCGCATGAACTCATGAAAGTGCAAGCGAGTTTTACGCTTGACCGGCACGGTGGCGTAAAACGCATCCATCAAAAAGCTTTTACCGCGCCCGACGCCACCCCACAAATACACACCACGCGGGATTTCTGGGCGCTTAAAGAAGCGTTTTACTGCGCTTGAGCGCTGCTCTTTGAAAATAGCCCAGTCGTCATAGTAGCGCTGCAGGCGAGCAACCGCCGCCCGCTGCGCTGGGTCGGATTGATACCCCCGCTCAGCGAGGGTGTGCTCGTAGGATTCAAGAACGTTCAACGGCGTTTCTTAAAAATTAAGCGTACGCTTATCAACAGCCAACGCGGCTTCTTTCAGCGACTCTGACAATGTGGGATGTGCATGGCAGATGCGGGCGATATCTTCGGCCGCACCCTTGAACTCCATGATGGTGACCGCTTCAGCAATCAACTCAGAGGCCATGGGGCCAATAATATGCACCCCTAACACCTCGTCTGTTACGGCATCTGCCAGAATTTTGACAAATCCTGTTGTATCGCCCAAGGCGCGTGCTCGACCATTGGCTAAAAACGGAAAGCTACCGGCTTTATAGGCGCGACCGCTCGCCTTGAGTTCTTGCTCGTTTTGACCCACCCAAGAAATTTCGGGTGAGGTGTAAATCACCCAGGGGATCGTATTGAAATTCACATGGCCATGCTGTCCACCGATACGTTCGGCGACAGCAACGCCTTCTTCTTCGGCTTTATGAGCAAGCATTGGACCACGCACCACATCACCCACCGCCCAAACGTTTGGCAGATTCGTTTTGCAATCGCCATCGACCACTACAAAGCCACGTGCATCGAGCTGCAAGCCAACTGTATCGGCCTGCAGACCGCCGGTGTACGGCACGCGGCCGATCGACACAATCAGTTTATCGACAACAAGTTTTTGCTCGGCGCCCGCGGCATCGGTGTAAGGGACGGTAATACTTTTAGCACCAGCCTTAATTTCACCGAGCTTGATACCGGTTTGAATTGCCAAGCCTTGCTTGGTAAAAATCTTAAAGGCTTCTTTTGCGACCTGCTGATCGAGTGCCGCTAAAAACTCGGGCATCGCCTCGAGCACCGTCACTTCAGAACCTAAACGACGCCAAACACTGCCCATTTCTAGGCCGATCACACCCGCACCAATGACGCCTAGCTTTTTAGGCACGGCCGAAATATTGAGTGCGCCGTCGTTCGACAAAACCTGTTGTTCGTCGAACGGCAAGCCTGGCAGTTCGCGGGCCGAAGACCCCGTTGCGATCACCACGTGTTTGCTGACGATATCGGCTGTTGTGGTGCCGCTGACGTTAATCGCCCAACCGCCCTCTACCTTGCCCGTGAACGCACCTTTGCCATGAAAGAACGTGATTTTGTTCTTTTTAAACAAATACAAAATACCATCGTTGTTTTGCTTCACAACGCTATTTTTACGACCCAGCAACTGTTCAACATTCAAGCTGACACCTTTGACCTCGATGCCATGCTCTGCGAAATGATGATTGACCTGATCGTAGTGCTCTGAGGATTGAAGCAATGCCTTAGACGGAATGCAGCCAACATTGGTACATGTACCACCTGGCGCGGGGCCGCCCTGGCCGTTTTGCCAGGCGTCGATACACGCCACCGACAAACCTAACTGAGCAGCACGAATCGCAGCGATGTAACCACCGGGACCTGCACCGATCACAACAACATCAAATTGAGTAGACATGAGTATCTCGGTTTAGATTTCGAGCAGTAAGCGTTGTGGATCCTCGAGCGCTTCTTTCATCGCAACCAAGCCTAGGACCGCTTCGCGACCGTCAATAATGCGATGGTCGTAAGACATCGCCAAATAATTAATCGGCCGAATCACGATCTGACCTTTTTCAACCACAGCGCGATCTTTGGTAGCGTGTACGCCCAAGATCGCTGACTGAGGTGGATTGATAATGGGCGTGGACAACATCGAGCCAAACACACCACCATTTGAAATCGAGAACGTGCCGCCGGTCATTTCTTCAATACCGAGCTTGCCTTCAGCGGCGCGTTTGCCAAAATCAGCAATGGTTTTTTCGATGTCAGCGATTGAGAGTTGATCGGCGTTGCGCAGAATCGGCACAACCAAACCGCGCGGGCTACCGACCGCAATACCAATATCAAAATAGCCGTGATAGATGATGTCTTTGCCATCTATCGAAGCATTCAGCAAAGGATAACGCTTGAGTGCTGCAACGGCTGCTTTGACAAAAAATGACATAAAGCCCAGCTTCACGCCGTGCTCTTTTTCAAACTTGTCTTTGTACAAGTTGCGCAAGTCAATCACGCCTTGCATGTTGACTTCGTTAAAAGTCGTCAGGATCGCGTTATCTTGCTGCGATTGCAACAGACGCTCGGCGATGCGAGCACGCAGACGGCTCATCGGCACGCGCTGCTCGGGACGACCATCTAGCGATTGCGTCATGGGCACCGTGGGGTTTGTCAACGGAGCGGCCTTGGCTGGCGCAGCGACAGGCGCCGAAGCACCGAGGGCGTCACCTTTGGTAATACGTCCGTCGCGACCTGAGCCCGCAACGTTTGATGCTGCAACGCCTTTTTCGGCCAGAATTTTAGCGGCGGCCGGTGACGCGACACCAGCGCTCGCCACGGAGGCTGCCACAGGTGCGGCTGCGACTGGCGCAGCAACGGCTGCCGGTGCTGGCACAGTTGACGCGACTGCAGCTTTACCTGCGGTGTCGATGCGAGCGATCACCTCACCCGACGCCACCATACTGCCATCAGCGCGTACGATTTCGGCAAACACACCTGAGGCAGGCGCCGGTACCTCTAGCACCACTTTGTCGGTTTCAACTTCAATCAGAATTTCGTCGGCGGTGACTGCCTCACCAGGCTTTTTCTTCCAGGTAAGTAAGGTTGCTTCAGATACAGACTCAGACAGTTGGGGCACAACTACATCGGTGATTGCCATTTTTTTTCCGTGAGGGATCGTAGTATTTCGGTAAAGTCGCTTGGATACAGTTATTTAGTCAGCATGAACACTTTGAACTTGCCAAAGGCTTGCTCAACCAGAGCCTTTTGCTGTTCTTGATGCTTGGCCAAATAACCGACTGCGGGCGAGGCTGAAGCTGGGCGACCGGCATAACCTAGCTTTTGACCCGCTGACATGTTTTGGTACAAATGATGTTGCACGTAAAACCAAGGACCCTGATTTTGCGGCTCGTCTTGCACCCACACCACCTCGGTAGCCTTAGGATACTTGCGCAGCTCGGCCTCAAAGGTTTTGTGTGCAAACGGGTACAGCTGTTCGACACGAATGATCGCAACCGACTCGTCTTTACGATCAGCACGACCATGCACGAGGTCGTAATACACCTTACCCGAGCACGCCAAGACCCGCTTAACCGACGCAGCCTTAATCTGCTCGTCGAGCTCAGGGATAATCGGCTGGAACCGACCAGAAGACAGCTCTTTGAGAGGGGAGCCCGCATCTTTATTACGCAGCAATGACTTTGGCGTCAAAATCACAAGTGGCTTACGAAACTTGCGCACCATCTGACGACGCAACAAATGGAAAATTTGTGAGGCTGTCGTTGGCTGAACAACCTGAATATTGTTGTCAGCACACAGTTGCAAGAAGCGCTCAATGCGTGCGGATGAGTGCTCGGGCCCTTGACCTTCGTATCCGTGTGGGAGCATCAGCGTCAAGCCCGACTGGCGGCCCCACTTTGCCTCGCCTGATACGATGAACTGATCAATGACGACTTGCGCGCCATTGACGAAGTCGCCGAACTGGGCTTCCCAGATCGTGAGGGTATTAGGATCTGCACACGAGTAACCGTACTCAAAACCTAACACAGCTTCTTCGGACAAGACCGAGTCAATCACAGTAAACGGCGCCTGCCCAGCTGAGACATTTTGCAACGGAATATAAGTACCGTCATCCCAACGCTCGCGATTTTGATCATGCAACACTGCATGGCGGTGGGTAAAGGTGCCACGACCAGAGTCTTGACCCGTCATCCGGATGGCATAACCAGCTTTGACCAAGGTTGCGAAGGCAAGATGCTCTCCCATCCCCCAGTCAAGATTTTGCTCACCACGCGCCATGGCACGACGGTCGTTCAGCAACTTTGTCACAAGCGCATGGGGCGCAAACCCAGCAGGCGTCTGCGTCAGTGCTTCGCCAATACTTTTGAGTTCAGCTAATGGCACAGCCGTATCGGCCTGATCTGTCCACTTTGCACTTAAAAAAGGTGTCCAGTCGATTGCGTATTTACTTTTGTAGTTCGTCAGAACAGGCTCGATCGTGCGTTGACCGTCTTCCATGTACTGGCGATAGTCTTTAACGAGTTGATCGCCCTCGCCTTCTTTAAGCACACCCTGCGCAGTCAGTTTGTCTGCGTAGAGCTTACGCGTACCGGGATGCGCGCCAATGCGCTTGTACATCAAAGGCTGCGTGAGTGAAGGAGTATCTTGTTCGTTGTGCCCGAGTTTACGGAAGCACACGATATCCACGACCACGTCGCGACCAAATTTCATTCTGAAATCGAGCGCCAGACGGGTGGTAAACGCAACCGCCTCAGGATCATCACCGTTGACATGAAACACCGGAGCTTCGATCATCTTTGACACGTCAGTGCAATAGAGGGTCGAACGCGTATCGCGCGGATCTGAAGTGGTAAACCCGATCTGATTGTTAATCACCAGGTGAACCGTGCCACCCGTGCCATAGCCCCGGGTCTCGGCTAAGTTGAGGGTTTCCATGACGACACCCTGTCCGGCAAACGCTGCGTCGCCATGCACCAGCACGGGCAACACTTGCTTGTAACCATCCGCACCGCGACGTTCTTGGCGCGCGCGCACGCTACCCTCAACGACTGGGTTCACGATTTCAAGGTGCGAGGGGTTAAAGGCAAGCGACAGATGCATCGGGCCGCCGCGCGTAGAAAGGTCGCTTGAAAAACCGTTGTGGTATTTCACATCACCATCGCTTAAACCCTCAGCGTGATGGCCTTCGAATTCGGCAAACAAATCGCCAGGCATCTTGCCCATGATGTTGACCAGCAAGTTCAGACGGCCGCGGTGCGCCATGCCGACCACGATCTCTTGTACACCAGCTTCACCCGCATGTTGAACGAGCTCGTCCATCGAGGCGATAAAGCTATCGCCACCTTCGAGAGAAAAACGTTTTTGACCAACGTACTTTGTATGCAAATAACGCTCAAGGCCTTCGGCCTCGGTTAGCTGCTGCAGCAGATTACGTTTACCATCGGCTGAAACCGGCGGAGCAGACAAGGTTGACTCAAGGCGCTCTTGCACCCAACGTTTGACTGCAGGATCCGACGCATGCATGAACTCGACGCCGACCGAACGACAATAGGTATCACGCAAGGCCTTGAGAATATCGCGCAAGGTCATGGTGCTTGCGCTAGAAAAATACGTATTAGCCGCCGAAAAAACCTGATCGAGGTCGGCTTCGTTTAAGCCATAAAACGCAGGGTCTAATTCGGGAATTGCTGGGCGATCGGTACGCTTAAGCGGGTCGAGATCAGCCCATCTTGAACCCAGTGAGCGATACGCAGCAATCAAAGACTGCACATGCACTTGCTTGGTCGCAACGGCTAGATCGGATTCTTTTGCACGCTGAACAAAACCGCCGGTTTTGGCACGTAAGGCGAAAGATTCAACGATGGGTGCGTGCGCCTGATCATGCGTTGCCTCTTGACCATCCGTAGCAGGCATATGCTGCAGTTGGTCGAAATAGTTTCGCCAGTTTTCTGGCACTGAGCCAGGATTGTCGAGATAAGCCTCATAAAGCTCTTCGACATACGGGGCATTACCCCCAAATAAATAGGAGTTCTGTAGAGATTCGAGTTCTGATGACATTTGACGCTTCACCTTGTCGGGTGCTTCACCCGTTACGATGCAGGAATACCTTCCGTTTACTCGGCCAAACCGATTTGCGGATAGCGGGCAGAAGGCACTTGGTTTGAGCCTTAAAGTCCGGCAACAAAGTATAACCCGAGGGTCGGAGCAAACCCGTGATATTTCGGGAGATGGCCTTTTATATTTGAAGGTTATGCGTGCGAGCGTTGTACGAACGAAACAACACGGACCTGGCGCTGAGTCAAGCGCGATGGCACATTTTACAAACTCATCTGCTTGGTTTTAGGCATCACCAGATCTGTGAGCCATGAAAAAACGACCCGCAAGTCGTTTTTTTTCAGACAAACAACGGATACTTATTTACGCTTAGGAACAGAGCGCGAAGTCGCACCTTGATACAACTGGCGAGGACGACCAATTTTGTACTCTGGATCAGAAATCATCTCATTCCATTGCGCAATCCAACCTACGGTACGCGCCAAGGCGAAAATCGCCGTAAACAATGCGGTTGGCACACCAATTGCACGCTGAACAATGCCAGAGTAGAAATCGACGTTTGGATAAAGCTTACGCTCGACAAAGTATGGATCTTCGAGCGCGATACGCTCGACTTCCATGGCGAGTTTGAAAAGAGGATCGTTTTCGAGGCCCAACGCCGCCAACACCTCTTTGCAGGTTTGTTGCATCAACTTGGCGCGTGGATCGTAATTTTTGTACACCCGATGACCGAAACCCATTAAACGAACGCCAGAGTTTTTGTCTTTGACTTGTTCCATGAACTCGCCAACTTTGGCCATGCCACCCCTTGCTTGCAGATCTTCGAGCATTTGTAGACAAGCTTCGTTGGCACCACCGTGTGCGGGGCCCCACAAGCAGGCGACCCCTGCGGCAATAGCAGCAAAAGGGTTCGTGCCAGACGAACCGCACAAACGCACTGTTGAGGTTGAAGCATTTTGCTCGTGATCAGCGTGCAAGATAAAAATACGGTCAAGTGCGCGTTCGACAACAGGGTTGACAACGTACTCTTCGCAAGGTGTTGCAAACATCATGCGCAAAAAATTGCCGGTGTATGACAAGCTATTTTTCGGGTAGATGTAAGGCTGGCCTTGTGCGTATTTGTAGGCCATGGCGACCAACGTGGGCATCTTGGCAATCAAACGAATCGCCGAAACGTGGCGATGGTGTGGATTGGTAATGTCGGTAGAGTCGTGATAGAAGGCAGACAGCGCCCCAACCAGGCCAGTCAACACGGCCATCGGGTGCGCATCGCGGCGAAAGCCACGCAAGAAAAACTGCATCTGCTCGTTGACCATCGTATGGTTGGTCACCAACGAGTCGAAATCATGCTTTTGCTTTGCGTCTGGCAGATCACCATTCAGGATCAGGTAACTGATATCCATGAAATCGCAATTGACCGCCAACTCTTCGATTGGATACCCGCGGTACAACAACTCGCCTTTATCGCCATCAATATAGGTAATGTTAGATGTACACGCGGCAGTCGACAAAAAACCTGGGTCGTAGGTAAACATGCCAGTTTGGCCATACAGCTTACGAATATCAATCACCTGCGGGCCGACCGTGCCGTCATAGACCGGGAAGTCAAATGAGGGGCTTCCGTCAGAGAACGAGAGCGTAGCTTTTTTATCAGACAGTTTCATGAGTTGTTCCTTCGATAATTTTTTTGACGCAGGTTCATAACGCGCGAATATTGGCTAGCACCGCGTGCACAGCTGGGCGATCTAACGCCCCCACCGGCTCGAGCCGAGCTAAAAGCAAGTCTAACAGCTCATTATCACCCAGTTCAAACAACTGGGTGAGCGCTGAGACATCAACATCAGTCAGGTCAGACTCGTAAGTGTCTAGATACTTAGTCAGCATCAGATCATTTTCGAGCAACCCACGACGGGCGCGCCAACGCAGCCTGGTGCGGTCCATGTCAGTGAGTTGGCTCATCCGCGTAACCCCGCCTAAACCGTACGACGTACGAGCATTTCTTTGATTTTGCCGATCGCCAATGAAGGATTCAAGCCTTTGGGGCAGACATCGACACAATTCATGATGGTATGGCAGCGGAACAAGCGATATGGATCTTCAAGGTTATCCAGACGCTCAGCGGTCGCGTGATCGCGCGTATCGGCAATGAACCGGTACGCTTGCAGCAAGCCAGCGGGGCCCACGAACTTGTCGGGGTTCCACCAGAAAGAGGGGCACGATGTTGAACAGCAAGCGCACAAGATGCACTCGTAAAGCCCGTTGAGCTCGTCGCGCGCCTCGGGGGTCTGCAGACGCTCTTTTTCGGGTGGAGGCGTGTCATTGATCAAATAAGGCTTGATCGAATGATATTGATTAAAGAATTGCGTCATATCCACGATCAGATCGCGAATGACAGGCAAGCCGGGCAAGGGGCGCAACACCACAGGCTCTGTTAATTCGAGCATATTGGTGGTGCAAGCCAAACCATTTTTACCATTAATGTTCATCGCATCTGAGCCGCACACGCCTTCACGGCATGAACGACGCAACGTCAAGCTGTCATCAACATCCATCTTGATGCGGATCAAGGCATCTAACAGCATTTTGTCGGTGGGCTGCAGTTCGACTTCGAGCTTTTGCATATAGGGGCGCTCGTCCTTATCAGGATCGTAGCGGTAGATTTCAAACTTCACGATGCGTTTTGTGCTCATGATGGGTGTCCAGGTGACTTTTCTTAGAAGGTACGCGACTTAGGCGGGAAGCTTTCGACGGTAAGTGGTTGCATTTGCACAGGCTTGTAATCGAGGCGGTTGCCCTCTGAATACCACAAGGTGTGCTTGATCCAGTTGTCATCGTCGCGTGTCGGGTGATCGTCAAGCGCATGGGCGCCGCGACTTTCGGTACGCGCAGCTGCTGAATGAATCGTTGAACGCGCCACTTCAATCATGTTGCTCAGCTCAAGCGCTTCAATGCGCGCTGTGTTGAACACTTTTGACTTATCCGTAAACGCGATGTTATCGACTTTTTCGGCCAGAGCATCGATTTTTCTCACGCCTTCATTCAGCGATTCAAGTGTGCGGAATACGCCGCAATGCAGCTGCATGGCATTACGAATCTCGTTACCCACCACTTGGGCTTTTTCGCCCTTGGTGCGGGATTCGAGTTTGTTGATACGATCGACTGAAAAATCGACTGACTCTTGCGGCAAGGGCTGGTGTGCGTGCTGGCGCTCGGGGTGTGCTGCAACAATATGGTTACCAGCAGCGCGACCAAACACGATCAAATCGAGCAGCGAATTGGTACCCAAGCGGTTGGCGCCGTGCACTGAAGTCGCTGAACACTCGCCGATGGCGTAGAGGCCATTCACGACCTGCGTTTGTTTACCGTCCCAAGTGGTGACCTGCCCGTTGTAATTACAAGGGATGCCGCCCATCTGGTAGTGGATTGTTGGCACGACCGGGATTGGCTCTTTGGTCGCGTCAACGTTGGCAAACTTGTGACCGATTTCAAGAATCGAAGGCAAGCGTTTGCTGATGACGTCGGCACCGAGGTGATCAAGCTTGAGATGCACATAGGCGCCATCTGGGCCACAGCCACGACCTTCTTTAATTTCTTGATCCATACACCGCGAAATAAAATCGCGTGGCGCCAAGTCTTTAAGCGTTGGGGCATAGCGCTCCATGAAGCGCTCGCCGTCTTTATTGAGCAAGATGCCGCCCTCGCCGCGAACGCCCTCGGTGATCAATACACCAGCACCGGCGACACCGGTTGGGTGAAACTGCCAGAACTCCATATCCATCATGGGGACACCAGCCCGCGCAGCCATTCCCATCCCGTCGCCCGTGTTAATGAAGGCGTTGGTCGAAGCTGCCCAGATCCGGCCGGCACCGCCAGTGGCGATCACTGTCGTCTTGGCTTCAAAAATATACATCTCGCCGGTTTCCATCTCGAGCGCGGTCACGCCCAACACGTCACCCGCCTGATTGCGAATCAGGTCAAGCGCCAGCCACTCAACGAAAAACTGCGTGCGCGAAGCGACGTTGCGCTGATACAGAGTGTGCAACAAGGCATGACCCGTACGGTCGGCCGCAGCGCACGCGCGCTGAACGGGCTTTTCGCCAAAGTTGGCAGTGTGACCGCCAAACGGACGTTGATAAATTGTGCCGTCGGCGTTACGGTCGAACGGCATGCCCATGTGCTCGAGTTCGTACACGGCGTTGGGCGCCTCGCGACACATAAATTCGATCGCGTCTTGGTCGCCCAACCAATCTGACCCCTTAACGGTGTCATACATGTGCCAGTACCAGTTATCTTCGCTCATATTGCCCAACGAGGCGCCAATGCCGCCTTGCGCCGCAACGGTGTGCGAGCGGGTTGGAAACACCTTAGACAACACGGCAACAGAAAGCCCTGCATTTGCGAGTTGTAACGAACAACGCATACCGGCACCGCCGGCTCCCACGACGACCACATCAAACTGACGGCGCGGTAAAGATGATTTAAAAGCGACCACGGCTTAGTTTCTCCAAAGGGTGTGTACAAAGTACACAACTGATCCGGCCAACCACAGAATAGTGAGAACCAGCAAAAACAAACGAATCCCTACGGGCTTGACATAATCCATCCAAATATCACGGATGCCAATCCAGGCGTGCCACGCAAGCGACAGCATTGCAAGTGACGCCAAAACCTGTCCCACAGGGATGTCAAAAGTAGTGAAAGTGAAGAGATTTTTCCAGCCGGCGTAGGTAAAGCCTGACATCGTCAGAATACCCACCAGCAAGACCAAGGTGTAAATCGCGAGAATGATGGCGGTCACGCGTTGGATAATGTATTCGCCGGTGCCATAGTGAGCACCAACAACCAAACGCTTTGTACCAATTTTTTCAATAGCGGCCATTACCAGACTCCGAACAATTTGAGGCCAAACACGAGGGTTAATGCAAGGCTGGCGCCCATCACTGCGCTTGCACTTTTAGCGGCAGACTCTTTGTCAACACCGATATGTAGATCGAGAACGAGGTAGCGAATGCCAGCACAGAAATGATGCAAATAGCCCCAGATCAAGCCTAACAAAATCAATTTCATGAGTGGATGGCCGGTCACTTTGGACATCGAAGCAAAGCCAGCCTCTGAGCTAAAGCTCATGGCAAACAGCGCGATTAACAGTGGCAAGCACAAAAATAATGCTGCCCCACTGATTCGATGAAGGATCGAAACCTTGCCCGCCATGGGCAGGCGGTAGTGCATCAAATCAGTCACATTAATATTGCGAAACTGTGGACGCGGCTTTTGGGCTGTGTCAGACATAACGACCTCGATTTAAAAAACAATCAATTAGGATAAACACTCTATTCTCGCCGATGTCAGCCATCGGTTCAAATCGCTCAATTACTTCAATTAATTCAAACTGTTACGGTAATGATACCGATCAGTCACATAATGACCCATGCGTAATTCTACCGGACGGTCGGCGTAGGTAAACGAAATACGATCCACTTTCAGTATAGGGGTATCTTGCACGACCCCCAGCAAAGTGCTGATTTCAGCGTCAGCACTGACGGCACGCACTTTTTCTTCGGCGCGAACCATACTGATGCCAAATTCGGTTTCAAAAAAACCATACAGCGGGCCGCGGTAGCCATTGAGCAACTCAGCGCTCAACCCCTTAAACAGCGCGCCCGGTAAATAAATGTCGTCGACCACGGTTGGCACTGAGGCGAACGAAAGTAAACGCCGAATCGCCACCACCGGATCGCCCCCCTTCAACTCAAGGACGCGGGCAATTTCGGCGCTGGCGCGCACGCGACGACAATCAAGAACTTGGCTTTCAGCTGGCTGGACCTCGCCTTGGTTGGGCGCGAGTCGCAAAAACCGAAAACGGACACGGGCCTCGTGATGGGTCGAAACAAACGTCCCTTTACCCTGGCGCCGGATTAAAAGGTTTTCGGCAGCGAGTTCGTCGACGGCCTTACGTACCGTGCCCTGACTCACTTGAAAACGCAGCGCTAATTCAGTTTCGCTTGGGATCGCCTCGCCCGGCTTCCAATCACCGCGATCAAGCGCTTGCACCAACAAATCTTTAATTTGTCGATAAAGCGGCCTAAACGCCGCCGAGCCTTGCGCACTCGCTGCAGGCAAGGGTTTGCGGGCTAAGGCCTCAGACATCAATTAGGGCTCTTCAAATACATGTTGGTATTGTTTCATAAGCCGCCACGTAAGTCCATAACTCTTCTGTCTTATATAAGATATATGATTGGTTGACTACGCATACAATTTGCTCTAGCATCGCGCTCTGAAATTCAGCCTCCCCAGCTCTGCGGATCGGGTCGAGGCAAAAACGCTAAACTGCAAGTTAACTAAACATTTCACGCCTTTCCTCGTTTTAAATCGTCGCAATTTATTTAGCCTTCTCGGAGAAAACTATGTCTAAACCCGCCGTGCGCGTTGCGGTCACCGGTGCTGCCGGTCAAATTGGCTATGCACTCTTGTTTCGTATCGCCTCAGGCGAGATGCTGGGCAAGGATCAGCCTGTCATCCTGCAATTGCTTGAAATCCCTGACGAGAAAGCGCAAAAAGCACTGAAAGGCGTCATGATGGAGCTCGACGATTGCGCGTTTCCGTTGCTGCAATCAATGAGCGCTCATGGCGATCCGCGCGAAGCGTTCAAGGATGTCGAAGTCGCACTGCTAGTCGGTTCGCGCCCCCGCGGCCCTGGCATGGAGCGCGCCGACTTGTTGGCCGTCAATGCCGCGATCTTCACGGCGCAGGGCAAGGCTTTGAATGAAGTCGCACACCGCAATGTCAAAGTACTGGTCGTCGGTAATCCAGCCAACACAAACGCTTACATCGCGATGAAGTCGGCTCCTGCTCTGCCAGCCAAAAACTTCACCGCCATGCTGCGCCTTGACCACAACCGCGCCTTGTCGCAACTTGCGGCAAAAATGGGCAAGCCTGTTGCAGACATTCAAAAACTGGCCGTTTGGGGCAACCACTCGCCCACCATGTACGCCGACTATCGCTTTGCGACCATTGGCGGTCAAAGCGTCGAAAAACTCATCAATGATGCTGTCTGGAATCGTGATGTATTTCTTCCTACCGTTGGTAAGCGCGGTGCAGCCATTATTGAAGCGCGTGGTTTATCATCGGCAGCCTCTGCGGCTAACGCGGCCATTGATCACATTCGCGACTGGGTGCTCGGTACAAACGGTAAGTGGGTCACCATGGGCATTGCTTCGGATGGCAGCTACGGCATTCCTGAAGGCACCATGTATGGCGTGCCTGTCACCTGCCAGGGTGGCGAGTATCAACGCGTAACTGGTCTCGAAATTGATGCCTTTTCACGCGAGCGCATGGATTTAACCCTGAAAGAGCTGATTGAAGAACGCGACGCTGTCGCGCATCTGCTCAAGTAATTTTTATGTACGTATAAAAATGAACCCTCTCAGACACTCTCTGGCGGGTTCATTTTTTTTATCTGTTTTTGGAGAAAGATATGTCTAAACAAGCAACCGCCGGCGAGCGCTTTCGTGCAGCTCTGGCGTCTGAGCAACCACTACAAATTATTGGTGCCATCAACGCACACCACGCCCTGCTGGCCAAGCGCGCCGGCTTTAAAGCCATTTATCTTTCGGGTGGCGGAGTCGCCGCTGGCTCGTTAGGCTTGCCTGATCTGGGCATCAACACGCTTGATGATGTACTGACCGACGTGCGTCGCATCACAGACGTGTGCGACACCCCGTTGATCGTTGACATTGATACTGGTTTTGGTCCCTCGGCATTTAACATCGCTCGCACGATTCAAAGTCTGACTAAATTCGGTGCTGCGGGTTGCCACATCGAGGATCAGGTAGGCGCTAAACGCTGCGGCCATCGTCCTGGAAAAGAAATCGTTTCAACCGAAGAGATGCGCGATCGCGTCAAAGCAGCTGTCGACGCACGTACCGACGACAGTTTTTATATCATTGCACGCACCGATGCGATCGCCTCGCACGGCGTAGATGCTGCGATTGAACGCGCCTTAGCCTGTATCGAAGCCGGCGCCGATGCGATCTTCGCAGAAGCCGCTTACGACCTGCCAACCTTTGAAAAATTTGCCAAAGCAGCGGGCGTGCCCTTATTGGCAAACATCACTGAGTTCGGCAAAACGCCCTTATTCAGCGTCGATGAGCTGAAGTCTGCTGGAGTGGGCATGGTGCTGTATCCGTTATCGGCATTTCGTGCTGCCAACAAAGCTGCAGAAGCGGTCTACGAGGCAGTTCGTCGCGACGGCCATCAGCGCAACGTGATCGACATGATGCAAACGCGTGATGAACTCTACGAACGCATCAATTACCACGAGTTTGAAGGCAAACTCGACGTGTTGTTCGCCCAAGGCAAATCGAAATAATCTGATTAAGGACACATATCATGGCAACTGCTAAAAAATCTCCTGCAAAGAAAAGCTCTGCACCCGCAGCAAAATCAACCGCCGCTGGGCCTGCAGAAGCAACCCCCACGTTCAAACCTAAAAAATCAGTCGCACTGTCGGGCGTGACCGCGGGCAACACCGCGTTATGTACGGTCGGTCGTAGTGGTAATGACCTGCACTATCGTGGCTACGATGTTCTTGATTTTGCTGATAGCAGCGAGTTCGAAGAGATCGCCCACTTATTGATCCATGGCAAGTTGCCCAACAAGGCTGAACTGGCCGCTTACAAAGACAAACTGCGTAACTTGCGCGGCTTGCCTGCCCAACTACAAACCGTGCTCGAATCGCTGCCCGCAGCCAGCCACCCCATGGATGTCATGCGCACTGCAGCCTCGGCACTTGGCTGCATGCTGCCCGAGAAAGAAGATCACAACATCCCTGATGCCCGTGATATCGCCGATCGTTTGATGGCTAATCTAGGTTCGGCATTGCTGTACTGGTATCACTTTAGTCACAACGGTCGCATCATTGATGTGCAAACCGACGACGACTCAATCGGCGCGCACTTCTTGCATCTTTTACATGGCAAAAAGCCAAACGCCGACTGGGTACGTGCGATGCACACCTCGCTGAATTTATATGCTGAACACGAATTCAATGCCTCGACCTTCACCTGCCGTGTGATCGCTGGTACAGGCTCAGACATGTATTCGGCCATTGCTGGCGGCATTGGCGCACTGCGCGGCCCAAAGCATGGTGGTGCTAATGAAGTGGCCTTTGAGATACAAAAACGCTACGAGACACCAGACGAAGCCGAGGCCGATATCCGTGCACGTGTTGAGGCCAAGCAAGTCGTCATTGGTTTTGGGCATCCTGTGTACACCATCGCCGACCCACGTAATAAGGTCATCAAAGACGTGGCTTTGCGCCTGTCAAAGAAAGCCGGCACCACCAAAATGTTTGACATCGCTGACCGCGTCGAAGCAGTAATGTGGGATTCGAAAAAAATGTTTGCCAACCTTGACTGGTTTTCGGCCGTGTCTTATCACATGATGGGCGTACCGACTGCAATGTTTACACCGCTGTTTGTGATTTCACGCACCGCTGGCTGGGCTGCGCACATCATTGAACAACGTATTGATAACAAGATCATTCGTCCTGCTGCGAACTACACCGGGCCCGATGATCAAAAATTTGTGCCGCTCGCGCGTCGCAATTAATTAGCAGTCAGCAAAACAGGTGAGTGGCAAATCTCACCTGTTGCAGCAAAAATCAGTTTTAGTATTAGAGCCAGACTTTTTGTACCAAAGGATTACCTTTCGCCTTGGATCGTATCTTTTGCTTCACACCATCACACGATTGAGTTCACATGAATAGCGCACATCGCAAGCCACTGTCCGGAACCAAACTCGATTACTTTGACGCTCAAGCGGCTGTCGACGCGATTACGCCCGGCGCTTACAACCAGCTGCCCTACACCTCGCGGGTACTAGCTGAGAATTTGGTGCGCCGTTGCGATCCCGAGTTACTGACCGCAGCGCTCAAGCAACTGATTGACCGCAAAAGCGATATGGATTTTCCGTGGTTTCCGGCACGTGTGGTGTGCCATGATATTTTGGGGCAAACCGCCTTGGTCGACTTAGCTGGCCTGCGTGATGCGATCGCTGCGCAAGGCGGCGACCCTGCGCTTGTCAATCCAGTAGTGCCCACACAATTGATTGTGGATCATTCTCTTGCAGTTGAATGTGGCGGGTTCGATCCTGAGGCTTTTGAAAAAAATCGTGCGATCGAAGATCGACGTAACGAAGATCGCTTTCATTTTATTAACTGGACCAAAAAGACGTTTAAAAATGTGGATGTTATTCCTCCGGGAAACGGCATCATGCATCAAATTAATCTAGAGCGGATGTCGCCAGTGGTGCATGCACTCGATGGTGTTGCGTTTCCGGATACGTTGGTCGGCACCGACAGCCACACACCACACGTCGACGCGCTAGGCGTGATTGCCATTGGTGTGGGTGGCCTTGAAGCCGAAAGCGTCATGCTGGGTCGTGCTTCGTGGATGCGCTTGCCTGAGATTATCGGCGTTGAACTCAGTGGCAAACTCAAGCCTGGCATCACGGCGACTGATATGGTGCTGGCGCTGACCCAGTTTTTGCGCAACCAAAAAGTTGTATCGTCTTACCTCGAATTTTTTGGTGAGGGTGTCCCTCACCTCACGCTAGGCGATCGCGCAACCATCTCGAATATGACACCCGAGTACGGCGCCACCGCCGCGATGTTTTATATTGATCAACAAACCATCGACTACCTGCGCTTGACTGGCCGCGAAGACGAGCAAATTAAACTCGTTGAAACCTATGCCAAGCAAACAGGCTTATGGGCCGATAGCCTGAAGGGCGCCGCATACGAACGCGTATTACGTTTTGACTTGGCAAGTGTGGTGCGTACGATCGCAGGCCCGTCAAACCCCCATCGTGGTGTGCCCACCACCGAGCTCGCCGCTAAAGGGATCTCGGGTAAGGTTGAAAACGAGCCTGGGCTGATGCCCGATGGCGCCGTCATCATCGCGGCCATTACAAGTTGCACCAACACCAGCAATCCGCGCAACGTGATTGCGGCAGGTTTGTTGGCGCGCAACGCCAACGCTAAAGGGCTGACCCGCAAGCCCTGGGTCAAGTCATCGTTGGCCCCTGGCTCGAAGACGGTTGAGCTTTACCTACAAGAGGCCAACTTACTGACCGAACTCGAAGCCTTGGGCTTTGGTATTGTGGGGTTCGCTTGCACCACTTGCAACGGGATGAGCGGTGCGTTAGATCCCGTCATCCAGCAAGAAATTATTGACCGCGACTTGTACGCTACTGCAGTGTTGTCGGGTAACCGCAACTTTGATGGTCGGATTCACCCTTACGCCAAGCAGGCTTTCTTGGCCTCGCCACCCCTGGTTGTTGCTTACGCCATCGCTGGCACTATTAGATTTGATATCGAAAAAGATGTGTTGGGTCTTGATCAAAACGGCAAGCCTGTTACCTTAAAAGACCTGTGGCCGACAGACGAAGAGATCGATGCGATCGTTGCCTCAAGCGTCAAGCCCGAGCAGTTTCGTAAAGTTTACGAGCCGATGTTTGCCGTGAGTGTGGATACCGGTGAGAAGCTCAGCCCGCTCTACGATTGGCGCCCTCAAAGCACATACATTCGGCGCCCCCCGTACTGGGAAGGTGCCCTGGCTGGCGAACGCACGCTCAAAGGGATGCGACCCTTAGCGGTGTTGGGCGACAACATCACCACCGACCACCTGTCACCTTCAAATGCCATCATGCTTGATAGCGCCTCGGGTGAATACTTGGCAAAGATGGGCGTACCCGAAGAAGACTTTAATTCGTACGCCACGCACCGTGGCGATCACCTGACCGCTCAACGCGCAACGTTTGCCAACCCTAAGCTGCTGAACGAAATGGTGCTTGAAAACGGCAAAGTCAAACAGGGTTCGCTGGCACGCATTGAGCCCGAAGGCACAGTCACCCGCATGTGGGAAGCCATCGAAACCTACATGACCCGTCTGCAACCGCTCATTATTGTGGCGGGTGCGGATTACGGTCAGGGCTCATCGCGCGACTGGGCTGCCAAAGGTGTTCGCCTCGCTGGCGTTGAAGCCATTGTTGCAGAGGGCTTCGAACGTATCCATCGTACCAACTTGGTGGGCATGGGCGTCTTACCGCTTGAGTTCAAAGCAGGCGTCAACCGGCTGACACTTGGCTTGGATGGCACAGAAATCTACGACGTGATCGGCGCACGCACACCGCTCGCGACCCTTACGCTTGGCATTCAGCGTAAGAATGGTGAGCGCATCGAGATACCTGTGACGTGCCGCCTTGACACCGCCGAAGAAGTCTCGATTTATGAAGCTGGCGGCGTACTGCAACGTTTTGCGCAAGACTTTCTTGAGTCAAATGCCGCGGCCTAACGCCCCCAAGATTAAATCGTGCAAACAATTTTTATAGAATGAAGTAAGGTGACTTCAAGTGCTGCCAAACTGAAGCAGCGCTTGAGTCAGCCAAGCAAGTTTTAAGCTATGTGAGTCGCTGTGCCTTGCGCAGCGTTGAACGACACAGACATACTTTGAAGGATATCGCCATGAGTCACGCCCCACAGATCAAAGTACCCGCCACCTATATACGAGGCGGCACCAGTAAAGGCGTTTTTTTTCACTTACAAGATCTACCCAAAGCCGCACAAGTGCCGGGTGCTGCGCGTGACGCGCTATTGCTCAGAGTGATCGGCAGCCCCGACCCGTACGGTAAGCAAACAGATGGCATGGGCGCTGCAACCTCAAGCACCAGCAAGACCGTGATCCTTTCAAAAAGCACTCGACCCGATCACGATATTGACTATCTGTTTGGTCAGGTATCGATCGACAAGCCCTTCGTTGACTGGAGCGGAAACTGCGGCAACCTGACGTCTGCCGTCGGGCCCTATGGGATTAGTAATGGTTTAGTCGATGCCGCGCGTATCCCACAAAACGGGATTGCAACAATTCGAATCTGGCAAGCCAATATCGGCAAAACGATTATTGCTCACGTGCCGATGACCAATGGCGCGGTGCAAGAAACCGGCGACTTTGAGTTAGACGGCGTGACGTTTCCGGCGGCAGAAGTTCAGCTCGAATTTATGGATCCGGCGGCCGACGAGGACGATGGCGGCGGCGCGATGTTTCCCACGGGTAATCTTGTTGATGATTTAGAAGTGCCAGGCGTTGGAACCTTCAAGGCCACCATGATTAACGCTGGGATCCCCACAATTTTTGTGAATGCTGCCGATATTGGCTACAAGGGTACCGAGTTACAAGACGACATTAACGGCGACCCAAAAGCACTGGCCATGTTTGAAACGATTCGTGCCTATGGTGCCGTGCGAATGGGGCTCATCAAACATATCGATGAGGCGGCCACGCGTCAGCACACACCTAAAGTCGCCTTCGTTGCCAAGCCTGCAGATTACGTTGCTTCAAGTGGCAAAGCCATTTCAGCCAAAGACACCAACGTGCTCGTACGCGCCATGTCGATGGGCAAGCTACACCACGCCATGATGGGTACTGCCGCAGTGGCGATTGGCACCGCAGCAGCCATACCGGGCACACTGGTCAACTTAGCTGCGGGTGGTGGCGATCTTGAGGCGGTACGTTTTGGTCACCCCTCGGGCACCTTGAGGGTGGGCGCACAGGCAACGCTAGTCGATGGCCAGTGGACTGTCACAAAGGCCATCATGAGCCGAAGCGCTCGGGTCTTGATGGAAGGCTGGGTGCGTGTACCCGGTGGGTTGCTCTGATGTCTGCATATCTGTCAGTAGCCTTACAGTTCTCGTTCACACTTTTCATCATCTGCACCTTTACGTTTTTTATTTCGGGGGCTTACCTCTTGCTTTTCAAGATTCGTTACGCCAACGATCTGTTTAAGCACCCCTATTTGCGCGAACGCAGCTTCAATCAATATTCTTGGTCAATCAAGATGACGATCGTGCTCGACTATTTTTTACGCATCTCGTTTCCAAAATCCAAAAGCTGGATTGCGGGTAACGCTAACGAACTCTTAAAGCATATTGATCCGCAAGACATTCCGACCAACGTGAAGTGGCCGATCGTGGGCCTTTGGGCTGGCTGCTTGATTGGCATGATCGCGATGCTGACCGTGTGGGCTGTGCTGATTATTGGGATTTCAAAATGACCGCTGAACAAACGCCCGCTATCCAACACGATGCAGCGAAACATTGCTTTTTTTTACTCATCGATGCGCACCGTTGTGTGCTCGACTACACGCTACAAGATCACCTCATGACGATCACCCACACAGGCGTACCTGACGCCTTGGGGGGTCGAGGCCTAGCGGCGCAACTCACTAAATTTGCGCTCGACCATGCGCGTGCGCACCAGTGGAAGGTTATCCCCCGCTGCAGCTACGCTGCCGTGTACGTGCAGCGTCACACCGAATATGCAGCCTTGTTGGCCTAGCCACGCCACGCAGGCGTCCTCTTGACCGCGCTCTCTGGGTGCTTTGTTAAGCATGCAATCACGAGAGTTAGCAGGATAGCGATCGCCACAAAACTAAATAATACACAGCTGCAATCTGAGCGCACTGCGTTTCAGTCTTATATAAGATATAAGACACTTGATCGCAAGCGCGCTTGCCACTACAATCTTCGTATCGGTTCTCAGCTCAAAAATTCTCGAAAAGGCTGACGAATTCGTCAGAATATTTTGTTCATTTGTTTCACATTTCTAACCTTTTAAAGGCGCCATCATGCTTGAAGCCTATCGCCAACACGTTGCCGAACGCGCAGCCCTTGGTATTCCTCCCCTTCCACTGACCGCACAGCAAACAGCGGATCTGATTGAATTGCTCAAAGCGCCGCCCGCTGGTGAAGGCGCAGCGCTTGTTGAGTTGATGACGCATCGCGTGCCTGCCGGAGTAGATGACGCCGCAAAAGTCAAAGCGTCATACCTCGCTGCCGTGGCTCTGGGCACTGAAAAATGCGCGTTGATCTCACGTAGCAAGGCAACAGAATTACTTGGCACCATGCTGGGCGGCTACAACATTGGCCCCATGGTTGACTTGCTTGACGACGCCGAGGTAGGCAAGGTTGCTGCTGAAGGTTTGAAAAAAACCTTGCTGATGTTTGATGCCTTTCATGACGTCAAAGAAAAAGCATTGACAGGTAACGCCAACGCGAAAGCTGTGATGCAGAGCTGGGCCGATGGCGAGTGGTTCACCAGCCGCCCTGAAGTCCCAAAAAGCCTGACTGTCACAGTATTTAAAGTCACCGGCGAAACAAACACAGACGACCTGTCACCGGCCCCAGATGCCTGGACACGTCCTGATATCCCGTTGCATGCTTTAGCCATGCTCAAAAATCCACGTCCTGGTATTGAGCCTCAAGAAGCAGGCAAAACTGGCCCGATCAATTTCATCAACGACCTGAAAAAGAAAGGCCACTTGGTTGCCTATGTGGGTGACGTGGTCGGTACAGGTTCGTCGCGTAAATCAGCCACCAACTCGGTGCTATGGTTTACTGGCGAAGACATTCCCTTCGTACCGAACAAGCGTTTTGGCGGCGTGTGCCTCGGCAACAAGATTGCCCCGATCTTCTACAACACCATGGAAGATGCTGGCGCCCTGCCGATTGAACTTGATGTGTCAAACATGAACATGGGCGATGTGATTGAGCTGCGCCCCTTTGATGGCGAAGCCTTGAAAGACGGCAAAGTCATCGCTAAGTTTGAAGTCAAATCTGAAGTCTTGTTTGACGAAGTGCGTGCAGGCGGTCGTATCCCCTTGATCGTTGGTCGCGGCCTCACCAGCAAAGCGCGCGAAACACTGGGCCTACCACCCTCGACGCTGTTCCGTTTTCCGCACGTCCCTGCAGCTTCTAAAAAGGGCTTCACACTGGCCCAGAAGATGGTCGGTCGTGCTTGTGGCTTGCCAGAAGGCCAGGGCGTGCGTCCCGGCTCTTACTGCGAACCTGCAATGACCTCAGTCGGCAGCCAGGATACAACTGGCCCAATGACGCGCGACGAACTCAAAGATTTGGCTTGCTTGGGTTTCTCAGCTGACCTCGTCATGCAATCGTTCTGCCACACTGCGGCTTACCCAAAATCGGTCGACGTTAAAACCCACCACACCTTGCCTCAGTTCATGAGCAACCGTGGCGGCATCTCGCTGCGCCCAGGCGACGGCATCATTCACTCATGGCTCAACCGTATGTTGTTGCCTGATACGGTAGGCACTGGCGGTGATTCACATACTCGCTTCCCAATTGGCATCAGTTTCCCAGCCGGTTCGGGCCTGGTGGCCTTTGCGGCCGCCACGGGCGTCATGCCTTTGGATATGCCTGAGTCAGTGTTGGTTCGCTTCAAAGGCAAGATGCAACCCGGCGTGACCTTGCGTGATCTGGTCAATGCAATCCCACTGTATGCCATCAAAGCAGGTTTATTAACGGTTGGTACACAAAACAAACAAAATATCTTCTCGGGCCGCATTCTTGAAATCGAAGGCTTGCCTAATCTTAAAGCTGAACAAGCGTTCGAATTGTCGGATGCCTCGGCCGAGCGCTCTGCAGGTGGCTGCAGCATTCGTCTGAATAAAGAGCCCGTGATCGAATACATCAATAGCAACATCGTGATGTTGAAGTGGATGATTGCCAATGGCTACTCGGATGAGCGCAGCATCACACGTCGCATTCAAGCCATGGAAGCCTGGCTCAAAAATCCACAGTTGCTGCAGCCTGATGCTGATGCTGAATACGCAGCTATCATTGAAATTGATCTAGCCGAGATTCACGAGCCGATCGTCGCCTGCCCAAATGACCCTGATGATGTCAAAACCTTATCAGACGTCGCTGGTGCCAAGATCGACGAAGTATTTATCGGCAGCTGCATGACCAATATCGGTCACTTCCGTGCCGCTTCAAAACTGCTTGAAGGCAAGCGCGATATGCCCGTGAAGTTGTGGATTGCGCCTCCAACCAAAATGGATGCGGCACAATTGACCGAAGAAGGACACTACGGCGTGTTCGGTTCGGCAGGTGCGCGTACTGAAATGCCCGGCTGCTCGCTGTGTATGGGTAATCAGGCACAGGTGCGCGAAGGTGCAACGGTGATGTCGACCAGCACACGTAACTTCCCCAATCGCTTAGGCAAAAATACGAACGTGTACTTGGGTTCTGCCGAGCTGGCTGCAATTTGCTCGAAACTGGGTCGGATTCCAACCAAAGAAGAGTACATGACAGACATGGGCGTCTTAAGCAAAAACGGCGACCAGATCTACAAGTACCTCAACTTTGACCAGATCCCCGACTACAAAGATGTCGCCGATACGATTGCGTCTTAAGCCCTAGCTGGGCGTCGTTTAAAAACCTCGCCCGCCTGAACAGCCCCGTAACGCTGGATACTTGTCCAGCTTGACGGAGTTTTCTATTGGATGGGGCTCGTCTTTGCGCGACCATCGATACCAGCCACCCAAACGTCATCCACAGAACAAACAACGAGTCGTTGAGCTTCGTGGAGAGAACAAACGACGATTCGTTTAGATAGTTCGTTACACTAGAGACCTTTATTGCAGCTTTTCTGGTTTCTGACATTTCTATGGCTCGTGCTCGCGCTTCCTCTCCTCCTAAACGACTCAATCGCGACTCAACGCGCTTAGTGACCCTATCGCTCGCTTTGCATAACTCAGGCAGCCGCGTTGAAGATCGTTTTTGGGAAACTGAACTTGAAAACCTCTTAAACAAACTGATGCGGGCCGGACACGACTCCACCCTCGATGCTGCGCTAGATCACCTCTCTACCACCGATATCGGCGGCTATGAAGTGTTAATCGAGCAGGCTGAAACGCACTCCGAATCATGCGTGCTTGAAAAAGATGGCAAACGCTTTGACGTTTTGCTTGTGATTGCACCCTTGGTCGCCTGGACACGCTATAGCATCCCAGCCGTGGCGCTTAGCGATAGCGTTGTTTCAACACTGGCGGGGCATTTACAAACGCACGTACTGGCGAGCGGCGCGCGAATCGCGATGATGCCGCAGTTGATCAGCCTCGATCAAATGCCGCGCACGCTTTGCGAAACCTACGACTGGCTGCACAAGCTTGGCGCCACGGCGCTCGATTTGCCCAGCGGTCCGCCCCAACTCAGCCACGAGCCCGACGCGTTCAACATGCTGGCCGATACCCGCTATGTGGCGATCGGTGTAGCCGTACCCGAGGGCAATGCCATATTTCGCTGGCAAGAGACACTCAGCGAACACGGCGACGGCCGCGAACCTTGTCTTGAAAAATGGATCGCCGATACCCAAGCGATTTTTGCCAATCTGCTGGCGGGTTGCGGTTTTGAAATTTTAGTGCCTGATGCGTATTATGTCAGCAATCGTGAAGCCGATCGCCGCATTCGTCCCCTCTCAGTAAAATCAGCAGTCGTTTGGCTTGAAGGGGCGCTGCAACTCGAAGCGAGCCAGCTGCGCGCCGTCATTGTGGGTTGTGGCGAGCGCACCGTCGAAGAATACCGCATTGGTTTTACCCAAAAAAATCAAGCCGAAGTCATCTATGGTTGCCTGTGGCCGCTTTACGGTCACGTCGAAGACGAACCCTTGCTTGAAGGGCAACCTGCGCCCATTGAAACCATCGACGAGATCACGAACTTACTCAAAGAGTGTGGCATCACCGATATCAGACGACTGCCCGCCATGCTCAGCCCCGAGTTTTGCGACGATTGTGGTGCGCCCTATTTCCCGAATCCATCGGGCGAAATGGTGCATGCTGAATTACCCGAAGACGCCGATACGGCGCCCGCGCACTTTCACTGATCATGCAGGCCGACGTCTTTTGCCGAGTCGTCGACAACTTTGGCGATATCGGTGTGACTTGGCGTTTGGTGCGCCAACTGCAGCGCGAGCATCACTGGTCAATCCGTTTATGGGTAGATGATTTAAAAAGTTTTCAACGGCTTGAGGCGCGCGTTCACTTGCATGCCTTGCAACAAGTCATCGACCATATTGAGATTATTCATTGGGGCGACCCTGCCCCCGACCTCCTCCCCTACCCGCTTGTGCTGTGCAGTTTTTCGTGCGACTTGCCTGCAACGTACATCGTCCAGTTGCACCAACGGCCCGCGCTTTGGGTCAACCTTGAATACCTTAGCGCCGAAATCTGGGTTGAAGGCTGCCACGGCCTGCCCTCACTGCGTGGTGACGGGCTGTCTTCGTATTTCTTTTTTCCGGGCTTCAACGCAAAAACGGGTGGCCTCCTGCGCGAGCGTGCGCTGCTCACACACCGCGACATCTGGCAAAAAGAACCCAGTGGTCAGCGCCAGATGCTCGAACGCCTGGGCGTCTCTGCGCAAGCACTTGCCGCCTGGCAGCCCGACGTAGATCAGCCTCGTGCCGCTGCCTCTAACTCAACGGCACTAACGCTGCAAAGCGAAGCGAGCGACTCTTCGCTGCTACCGCGCACTGACTCACTGGCTGCGCGCTTGCTGACCTTATTTTGCTATCCACACGCGCCCATCGCGCAACTGCTCGACGCACTTTGCGCCGATTCGCGCGCCTCGATTGTGCTGATTCCTGATGGTGTCGCCCCAGAACTCGCCACGGGGCGCCTGGGGCCCTTACAACAGGTCTACCTCGAACGCATCCCTTTTGTGTCACAGCCAGAATACGATCAGCTGTTATGGATGGCGGATCTTAACTTTGTGCGCGGCGAAGACTCGGTGGTTCGCGCGCTTTGGGCCGGCCAGCCGCTAGTCTGGCAGATTTATCCACAAACAGAAGGGACGCATCTGATCAAACTTGAAGCGTGGTTAAAAGTCTCTAACTTACCTGCTGACATACAAGCCTTGTTGCGTCACTGGAATGCTGACAGCACTGTGGCAGACTTGCCAAATGCCTTTGAACAAGCCTTGCAACCCAAAGCGTTCGCGCGGTGGTCAAGCGACGCGTTGGCGCTCAATCACACCCTCGCGCAAGAAACCAATTTTGCTCAGGCGCTGCATGACTTTTGCGCGTTGAAAACGACACCCTAGCCTTCTGCAGCGTCAACAACTTGCGCAACAAAGTAATTGAAAAAAGCTCATAACGTGCCTTGAGGAGCTTGATTACAGTCGTGACCATGACTGCAATCAACAGTGACTCCCAACCCAACCCTATGCCAAACCTCAGCAAAACTTTGCCAAGACATGCAAGCCCCTGCAAACTCAGCGAAATCCATGAAAACAGAGCAATAAAGGCCGAGGCAGGCTAGAATGGAGGGCTTTTTTAACATTTACCGAATTACCGGAGCTTTAAGTCATGAAAACCGCACAAGAGTTGCGCGTCGGCAACGTAGTCATGGTCGGAAAAGATGCCGTCGTCGTGCAGCGCGCTGAATACAGCAAGTCAGGTCGTAACGCCTCAGTCGTGAAGCTTAAGTTCAAAAACTTGCTCACAGGCACCGGTAGCGAAACCGTTTCAAAAGCTGACGAAAAATACGACGTCATCACCCTTGACCGCAAAGAGTGCACCTACTCGTACTTTGCTGACCCAATGTATGTATTTATGGACGGCGAGTTCAACCAGTACGAAATCGAAGCCGACAGCATGGGCGACGCACTTTTTTATCTTGAAGAAGGCATGCCTGTTGAAGCCGTGTTTTATGACGGCCGTGCAATTTCGATCGAGCTACCCACCATGGTCGTGCGCGAAATCGTCTACACCGAGCCCGCAGTACGTGGCGACACCTCAGGCAAAGTCATGAAGCCCGCCAAAATCAACACTGGGCATGAATTACCCGTACCGTTGTTTTGCGCGATTGGCGACAAGATCGAAATCGACACACGCACGGGCGAATACCGCAGCCGCGTGATGTAAGTTGTTTGCACCGTAAGCAAAAAGGCCCAACGCTGTTGGGCCTTTTTTGTTTACCGTGTCTGGTGCTCAAGGTCCGCGAGCCAGCGTAAGGCGTATTCTCGATCAGGTCCGCACATCTCTGCTGAGGGTTGTAAACCACCACAAAAGGCTGGGCGCTCGGGTTGACCGAAGATGGCACAGCGATTGTCTGGCAAGAGTTGCACGCAACGTACGCCTGCGGGCTTGCCCAGAGGCATGCCTGGGATAGGGCTTGTGATAGAGGGCGCGACACAGCAGGCACCGCAATCAGGACGGCAGTTCATGACATCCCTGCACGATCAGTCGTCAGTCGCATACCGCCTTTTGCATCAGTTTTGGCTCACTGCAGCCGATCAGTATCCAGAAAATCTGGCAAGGCAACGACGGCAATGCCGTCTTCGGCTAACGCTTCGCGTTCTTCACGCGTGGCGGTGCCGCGAATGGGGCGCTCGTCAGACTCGCCCTCGTGGATACGACGTGCTTCGTCAGCAAAGCGATCACCGACGTTTTCAGTTTTGCTCACAAACTCACGCATCTGCTGCATAACAGCGGCTTGCATTTGCATCAGTTTGGCAGCTTCAGGGTTGGCTGCGATCAAGCTGCGCGAGGTTTCTTGCGCTGCAGCGGTGGCGTCTGCTGAAGCGTTTGATTCAAGACGAGGTTGCTCAAAATGCCCAACATTGATCCTGGGTGCCGATAAGCGCTTTTCGATTTTGTCGTTTTGACAGAGCGGACAGCTAATCAAGCCACGCGCCTGCTGCGCATCGTAATCTTCGTGCGAACTGAACCAGCCCTCAAAAAGATGGCGATTACCGCATTCAAGATCGAAAACTTTAAGTCCCATGAACCCTAGATGGGGCTAAAAGCCCACAATTCAAGCTTTGAAGTATACCGGAGGGCACAACGCTTCACGCAAACTCTAGTCGTGGCACGGCAGCCAGCAGCTCTTTGGTCACAACATGCATGGGCGCCTGCAATACCTGTGCGGCCGTCCCCAATTCAACGATATGCCCAGCATCCATCACCGCTACCCGATCGGCAAAGTATTCGACCACGCCAAAGTTATGCGTGATGAACAAATACGCCATCCCGGTTTCGCGTTGTAAGTCTTGTAAAAGATCCAAAATTTGGGCCTGTACCGACACATCCAGTGCCGAGGTGGGCTCATCGAGTATCAGAATCTTAGGTTCAACGGCAAGTGCACGAGCGATGGCAATACGTTGTCGTTGCCCACCTGAAAACTCGTGCGGATAACGTAATGCTGAGTTCTCGGGCAAGCCGACGCGTTCAAGCAGGTAAGCAATACGGCGCGCCTGCTCAGCTGCTGACCATTCGGGGCGAAGCGCAGCGATCCCTTCTTGCAGGATTGCACCTACTCGCATACGCGGATCAAGAGACGCAAAGGGATCTTGAAACACGATTTGAATCTGACCGCGCAGGGCTTTGAGTGCAGCGCCAGAAGCTTGCAAAATATTGGTGCGCTCAACCACCGCAGAACCTTTGATCGAAGCACTACCATCTAACAATCTAAGTAAGGTTTTGGCAACGGTTGTCTTGCCGCAACCAGAGCCCCCGACCAACGCCAGCGTTTCGTTGGCGTGAAGCGTAAAGCTTACGCCTTGCACGACCTTGTTGTAGGCCACGATTCGACGTAATAACCCTTTGCGAATTGGATAATGCACCTGTAGTTGTTCAACGCGCAAAACCTCCGTCGCTTCGCTAGCAGGCTCGCACATCAACTTAGCATTCGAAATCGTCTCATTCGTACTTGTCAGCAAAATGCTTGATTGGGCCACACTCGCCAAACTGGCATCGAGTCCTGAGCTACCAAGACCCTCAAGCGCTTGCCCTTGCGCCGATAGGGCTCGTCCACGCTTGGCGAACGTGGGGATCGCGTCAAACAGCTCACGTGCGTAAGGATGTTTAGGCGAGGCAAAAAACTGCTCGGCCGGCGCCGTTTCAACGATCTCACCATAACGCATGAGTGCAACGGTATCCGCCACATGACGCACAACCGCCAGATCGTGCGTGATCAGCAATACCGCCATCCCCATTTCTTTTTGGATATCAGCCAGTAAGGCCAACACTTGCGCTTGCACTGTCACATCCAGAGCAGTCGTCGGTTCATCGGCAATCAACAACTCAGGTTCGGCTGCCAGCGCAATCGCGATCATGATTCGCTGTTTTTGCCCACCAGAGAATTGGAAGGGATAATCATCGATGCGAACCTCTGGATCGGGGATGCCAACCCGGCCTAACCACTGCACGGCACGTGCGCGGGCTTGTGCACCGCGTAACGCAGTGTGCCGCTCGATAGGTTCAAGAATTTGGTCGCCAATGCGCATCACAGGGTTCAAACTAGTGCCCGGCTCTTGAAAAATCATGCCCGCACGTGCGCCGCGCACTGAACGCATCGCCGCTTCGGACAGCTGCGTTAACTCTGTACCTTGAAGATCGACTCGCCCGCCCACCACACGTAAAGCCTCAGGCAACAAACGCATCAACGCCATCGCGGTCATACTTTTACCCGACCCCGACTCGCCCACTAACGCAAAGGTTTCTCCACGGTGAATCGTCAACGCCAAGGCCTTTACCGCAAAACGGACTTGCTCGTCGGTATCAAGCGCGATGTCTAGATCAGTGACGCTTAACACCACAGACATGACTGGCGAGGTTGCTCCAATCGTTGCCCCATCGATGGACTGTGCCGAGCTTGACGATTGGGGTGATCGCGCGCCCAATTTAAAGCGCTTAGGCCTAAAGGCCCTGGTTCGCGGATCAAACGCATCACGCACTGCATCAGAAAACAAATTGGCCGATAACACTAAGGCCAACATAAACAGAAAAGCGGTGAGCAAATTCCACCAGATCATCGGATCGCGCGACATCTCTAGACGCGCCTTCTCGATCATCGATCCAAACGAGTTCATAGTAGGATCGACACCGATTCCTAAATACGATAAGACAGCTTCGTAGAGCACAAGCCCTGAAAATTGCAACACGACCGTAATGAGTACGATATGCATCACGTTAGGCAATAGGTGGCGCGCCATGATGCGCGCATGCGAGATCCCGAACGCGCGGGCTGCCTGTACGTATTCGAGCTCACGCAGCTTCAGCGCCTCGGCACGCAATAAGCGACACAGACCAGACCAGCCAGTTAAGCCCAAAATCATACACAGTAGAAACAAACGCAGGTCAGCGCGCTGTGCCGAGGTTGGGAACATGCCGGGGTGAGTATCGATGTAGACCTGCATCATCAACACACAAGCGCCGATTAGCAACACACCTGGGATTGAGGTTAACGTGGTGTAGAGGTACTGGATCACATCATCGATCCAGCCTTTGAAATAGCCTGCTGAGATCCCAAAAATCAAAGCTGGCGGGAGCATTGCAACCGTAGCTAAGCTACCGATCACCCAGGCCGTACGAATACTTTTTAAAGCCTGCCACAACACGTCGTTACCCGTGCGATCCGTGCCAAGTACGTGATACCCAGACGCTAAGCCGAATACCGCACCAAAGAGCAGACACAACAAAGTCGTTGTCATTAGAATGGCACGCCAGGGGATTTCAGTTTCACCACGCCACACTTGACGAGTCGCGCCACGTCCGACCAAACTTAGCGTCAACACAATCAACGAGCAGGCCACCAGTAAGCCCGCCAACAGCCCAAGCAGCAAGCGTTTCGCGACGTCGGCACCCCACTGATCGTCTGGTGCGGTCAGATGCTTTCCACCAAACCGCAGCCGCGGAAAATCTCGGCGGGGCTCACCGCCCTCTTGCAGTATCGACTCTTTTGTATATTGCAGCCACGCCAGCGGCGCTGAATAGGTTTTTTCAGGCCGTGCAAACGCCGTGTCTTCAAGCAAGGCGTCAAGCAGCGACATCACTTTTGGTGCGTAAATCGGTGCGGTTGCTGCGGTGGCTGTCGTCGCACTGGATGCAGTCGCCGACGGACCCGCGCCAGGCGACGCGATCGTGCTAGACGAAGTCACCACCGGCGGCAAGCGCGGCTGATAATGCAACGAGTCGAGCAAACCAATCGCAACAAACACCAGGAGCACCACGGCCGAGCACATCGCCGGCGTGTTGCGCGCCACCCTAGCCCAGGTTGCACGCAACGTAGGCGAACGCGAGACATTCCAGGCATACCCCAGCACCACGAGCAACAGCGCAAAGAGCGCGATATCTGTCCAGAGAAAAATGATTTTAGGCATGATGGCTACTCGAAGCGCACGCGCGGATCGGCGAGCGTGTACGAGATATCAGCCATGATCAGACCAACGATATACAGAGACGAACCCAAAAACACCATGGCCCGCACGATTGAAAAATCTTGTCCACTGAGTGCATCAAGGGTATAGCTACCAAGCCCCGGGATCCCAAAAAATGATTCTGAGATCAAGCTGCCCATAAATAGCAAAGGCAGCGAGGCGACCGCACCTGTTAGGATTGGTAACAGCGCATTGCGCAGTACATGCTTGAACAGTACCACGCGCTCACTTAAACCCTTTGCACGTGCGGTACGCACATAATCTTTACCGACCTCTTCTAAAAATAAGCTGCGCAAAAACCGCGCTTCAGAACCTAACCCTGCAATCACGGCCACGATGATGGGTAAGGCTAAAAACTTAAGCGTATCCCAGCCACCCGCGAAGCCCGAATACGGCACAAGCCTTAATATTTTTGAAAACAACCATTGCCCTGCGATGATATAAAACAAACTTGAAATCGAGAGCATCACAACACACACCACGACCCCCCAAAAATCAAGTGCGGTTGTTCGAAAGAAAACTAGCACGAGCGAAAAAGCAATGCTCAGCGCCAGGCCTAACACAAAGGTGGGCACCGCGAGCGCCAAGCTTGGCCACATGCGGGCTTTGATTTCACGACCAATATCACGCCCCTCATCTGAAGCCCCAAAATCAAACGTCAGTAAGGGAACTGAACGTTGATAAAAAATCGTCTCAGTATATTTTTGGATGCCCTCTTGTTTAACATTCAGAAACAAGGGCTTGTCATAGCCACGTTCAACTTTCCATTTTTCGACCGCATCGGCGCTGACGCGTTGCCCACCAATCGCTAAGCGGGCCATATCATCAGGCGTGTTAACGGCAAAAAATAAAACAAAGGTGAACAGATTCACACCGATCAAAATCAGCACACCGTAAAGTAGGCGTCGAATAATGTAGCCAATCATCGCACACCCTCTTGAGCGACATCACCAAAGGCAGTTTGTCGATCTTGTCGACGCAAGGCGCGCCAGGCGGGCCAGACGATCCCACACAGCAACAACCCAAACAACACCACGGGCCACCAAACCGGCGAGTTCCATTCAGCGATTTTTTTGCTACGCAACACAGGATCGATCTTCATGTACTGCAGGGTGTTGCGCACCATCTGCGTGGGCTTTGCATTACCCACCCACTGTTGAAACGCCCCACCTGATTTGGGAAATAAGCCAAACATCCACGGCGCATCCTCTTGCAATATTTGAATCATCTGCGCGATCACCTGTTCTTTTTCAACACCATCGGGCAGATCACGCATTTTTTCAAACAAGGCATCGTAGGCTGGGTTCATATAGTTTGAGGCATTTTCACCACCCTTACCTGCCTTGATGTTTGGACCATAAAGTAAAAACAAAAAGTTTTCAGCATCGGGGTAATCGGCCACCCAACCCCACATATACATTTGTGCGACGCCGCGTGCCATCTTTTCTTGAAAGCGGTTGTAATCAGTCGCGCGCACATCAAACTGCACACCCAGTAACGCAAACTGACGTCGCATCCAGTCAAGCGTTGGGCTCGACCCGCCCACACCACTCGCTGAATCAAAATGCAATACCAGCGGTTCGCCGGTGCGTGCATCACGCCCATTGGGGTAGCCCGCCTCGGCTAACAAGGCGCGCGCCTGCTCAATCGATTTACGCACGGGTTTGCCGTCTTTGACGTCATACACCACGCGATTGATCCCTTCTACCCCAGCTTGGTAACCTAAGATCCCTGGCGGTATCGGCCCCTGTGCGACCTGTGCTTGGTCATTTTGAAAAATTGCAACGTATTCTTCCCAGTTAAAGGCAATGCTTAACGCTTGGCGTAACTTACGGTTACGCACTTGCTGCTCGGGCGTCTCACCCATCCCCACGACTGGGTCTTTCCAGTTAAAGCCAAAGTACTGCATCTGCGCTTCAACGGTGGTGGGCAATTGAATACCATGTTTGGCATAGAGTGTCGCTTTTGCTGCCGAATCGCCTGCTGCCACCAACATGGCCACCCCCGCATCGCCACGATCCACCTGCGGGATGTCGTAATAGCCTTGCATAAACTTACCTTGCAAGGGGATACTTTCTTTTTCAATATTAAAAACAATCTTGTCGATAAACGGCGTGCGCTTGCCACAATCAGCCAATAACCCTGCCGCACGATCTTGAGGCTCACCCTCGCAAGGGTAAGGCTCGCCACGAAAATTAGGATTACGCACCAACACATGGCGGCGATTTTGTAACGACTCAGCCAGCATGTAGGGCCCAGTACCCACGGGCCAATAGTTCAAAGACAGATTTCGTTGCGCCATACCGGGCTGGCTATAAAAGCGATCTGCCTCCCAAGGGATGGGGGCAATAAACGTCATCGCCAACCAATACTTGAACTGTGGATACAAGCCTTTGACGCGAATGCGTAAGGTGTGCTCGTCAAGCGCCTCGACGCCCGAAAAGCCCGCTTCACGCAAATCTAGCCAGGGCAAATCACGGGTACCTGGCGGTAAGTCTTTACGTAAGGCGGCATCGATCTCGCGCAGCCGCTTACCGTAGGCTTGCATCCCAACAACGTGCTCTGCAAGCGTTGAAAAAATGGGAGAAGCCACCCGCGGGCTCGCCAACCTACGAAGCGCGTACACATAGTCAAACGCCGTAAGTTCACGGGTACCCGTTTGTTGGAAATCACCCATCACGAACTTATCTTTGAAAGACTGAGGCTCGAGAGGCCAATAACTAAAGCGACCGTCAGGCTGTCGGGCAAACACAGGATGCGGTTGATACACAATACCGGAGCGTAATTTAATATCGTAAATGCTTTCTGCAATATCTTTTGCCGACGCATCACTTGGCAAGACATTGCCCGCCTGATCCACAAAATTGGGTTCAGATACCGCGACCGCTGTGCGCGGCGTCAAAGCATAGGGGCGCTTAAGATAATGATAGCCATACAAAGGCTCATAAATATTATAGGTATACGGCGTTTCGTCTGTTGAGTAGGATTTAGCCGGATCCAAAAACTTTGGCGAGCGTTGCGTAAACGCGGTGTACAGCACATTTTGATTTTCAGCGCCCGCGATATACGGGCTATTGATCGGCGACTCAAGCCCTTGCGGGCCGCACGCAGTTAGCGCGCCCAGTGATAGCAACGCCGCGAACTTTAATAATACAGACGAAACTGGTATCGCAACACCATACCGTGGTGAAGCTCTGCCCCTCAACATTTGCATCAGGTAACGTCTACCACACCACCAACTAAGGGGTGCTTGAGCAACGCTTGATCCCGTTTGCAATGTCAGCATTTTTGCTTTTGCCAACAATCGTGGCGCCATACCCACGGGGCGACGGCTTGGGGCTCAGCCCATAAACCTAGCTTTGCCTGCTTTGCTTTTTTTTCGAGTTCAACCAACTTTGGGTCACGCAAATATTTGCCACCCCCTTGCTGATTGGCCCAGGCCATGCCGTGCTGAACCTGCAACCGATTTGCCGTGGTGTCGCCCACAGGGATATCACAGACGTCGCGCCCGTACTGATCTTTTTCAAAACAAATCAAGGTAAGCGTCTTACCGGCCACATAGTCGGCGAGGTGCTTACGTGAGGCCTCGCCATAAGGTTGACCAGGCCGATTACTGCCATGGGCGGTTTCAGGTGCATCAATACTGGCGAGCCGAATTCGGTGCGTTTGCTGATTGACCAGAATGTTGACTGTGTCACCGTCAGAGACCTGTACGATCTTGCCGGAGAGCGTGTATTGTCCAGCTGCGTGAGCCGAGCGAAGCAAACTGGTTTCTGTATCGAGCTTATCAATGCTGAACATCAGCAAAACGAATAGGGACAGTGCGCATACTCGAGCGATCGCTAAAGATAGCCGTGAAAATTTTTTACTTGAGGTCATGGTGATGAGCGAACAAAGTGTTTGAAGGTCTATTCAAGCCATACTGCTTGACAGCCTCAATCATAATGCGTTTCAACGACCAGAAGCTGAAAACGCTCGCTGAACCAAACACATATGGGGTGCGGTCAGTGCGGCGAGCCCGACGAAGACAAGCTGCACGACGCCTTGTTCGAGCGACTGCCCTGCGACAAAAAACCACCCTAAAAGCATCAGTACCAAGGTGCCCAGCATCGGTAGCAGTATGACGCCAAACATAGACTTGACGGTGACCTGCGCCATGTATTGCTTGGTTCTTAGAATATGACGTGCGCCATGCATCAAACAAAAATAGAGGGTAAATGCAGGCAAGGGCGGCACCAACAACATCAAAGCGCTGACGCTGAGTAGTTCAAGGGCACTCAGCCGGTCAGTGCGCATCACAAGCACCGCGCTTAAGACCACTAGCACCAATACGGGCACCAACAATACTTGCAAGGCAGCCACCAATGCCACGCTCGCGCTTGTGTCGATCAAAAATGAAAAAAGCACCGTCAACTCGTTCGAAAACCGAAATACCGGCAAGACGATAATGGCGCTACCGTAACTCAACCGCGCTAGCCAAACCGTATTAGGCGCCAAGTCAGCTGAAAAATGCCACACAGAAATGAAGAGAAAGCCAACCAACCAGAGCGTTGGAAAAACATACCAAAACAATACGACACCCGCTGCAAGCCCAAGGTAAAACGTTGCAAAGAGCGACCAACCGAGCAGACCTTTAATACCAAAAATTCGCTGCGCAAAGATTGGATCAAGCGCTCCGTGCGGCACGCCTAAGAGCAAAATAATGAGACTCAGCCCAAGCAAAAGAGGTATCGAAAAACCAAACGAAAACTGAGTCGACAGCAAAACCAACAGCAGCGCCACCACGCTAAAGATCAAACCTTGCACGCGCACTAAGCCGAGTGGTTGCACGCGCATACTAAGGCCTACCGATCAAGGCGAAAGGCAACTGTTTTAAGAAGGTCGCAAGTGGCATACTCTTAATTAACGCCAAGCGATCAAGAAGAGTCGCTTGATCGTTCATAAAACGAACGATGCGAGCGACCTTCATCGAACTGAACATACGCATAAATATTACAGACCCCTGCTCGGGCGACTCTCTGAGTACTCTTAAAAAAAGCGAATCCATACTTCGCGCTAACCAAGAATCCTCACCTTGCGCGACGGCGGGCTTTCCCGCAAGAATCGCCTGTGCACAAACTACGGCCCAGCGCTGAATCCTCTGAAAAGCATAACCGCTGCTAGGACGCGCGGCGCCAGCGGTCAAACCAGCCTGGACCATCCCTTGCCTGAGCAACTTAGGTTTTTGTACCACACCCATCGGTAGTACAGCGTACTCGTGTCGGAGCACGTTAAACGCCCCACCACCTATGATCGTGTTGTGCCTGAGTTTGAGTCGCGCACGCAAGGCAGCCTCGGTGACAGGCTTTTGATGAAAGACCGTTGTTTCAATCAGGGCGCTTCGCGCGTCAAGCGGCAAAATATAAGTAAAAGAAACACCGTACTCTGTATCTTCATCAAATTGCATCAGCTCAACGCAGCTTGAATCAAACAGATCGCGATCGACGCGCAGCACTTGCCCAAAAAAAGATTGCCAAAGGTGAGGGCCAACAAACTTCGGCTGTGCGACCGGTCGGGTGTCGATCACGCATGGCACCTGAAAGACGCCCTGTGTGGTCGTAATACTCCAGCTCAACGATTCGTTTTGCTCGACTGCCCTGACCTCACAATCCATTAACAACGTCATACGACTATTGCGTTGAATCTGCCCAAGGGTCTCGGCGTAAAACGCTTGCGCTTCAATCATTTGATAGGGTGAGGCAGGGCACGCGACTTTGACGCGCTCGGCCCCACAACTGAGCGCCACTGCAGGCCATGCGTATTGAACCAAGTGTTGAGCCTGCGTGGTGGCATCAGCAAAAAAACACCAAGTACGGTCATTGAGATATTGCGCACGCGACTCGATCACCAAGCACCTCGGGCAATCTTGCCCCGCCTGCGCTAACTTTGAGGCCAAACTCAAGCCCGCGCAACCACCACCTAAGATCACCAAGTCAAAGGCGTGATCAGTTGGCATATTCAGTGGACTGAGACGTGCCGGGCAAGCCCTTCAAGGCTGCATGTAGCGCTGAGTCGTGTGGGTTCTTTTCGTACCAAAACCCTGAGTTCGAGGGCGTGCCGACGAGTGCTGCGGCAGTTTTCGCGAGTTTGACAGGCTGGGTTACATACGCCCTACTCTCCCAGTAAGCAAAATCTCGGGCTTTTAATACCTGCCCGATTTCACGATAGACTCTGGCCGCGACCAAAATCGCTGCGCGAGCATTTAAGGGTAAGTAGTGCAGGCCCGCTTCGCCGCTTTTGTAATATTGGTCGGCTAGCGCCAACAAAGTCTTTACGCAATGTTTGATTTCACTTTGAATCGATGGATCGGGCGCAATCAGCTGGTTCACCTCAAGGTCACCCACAAGAGTCGCTGGCAAATAACGGCGATTTAATTTGGCGTCATCCGCTACATCACGACAAATATTTGTCAATTGCATCGCAATACCCAAGTCGATCGCGTGCGGCAAGGCACGTTGACACTTGACATCGAGTACCCCAGTCATCATCAAACCGACCGTACCCGCGACTTTATAGCAGTAGCGCAACAATTCATCGACATCCGCGATGCGCACTGCTTCAAGGTCAGACTCGACCCCAGAAATTAATTCAAGCGCATAAATCGGTTCGATTGCGCACTGTTGCATCAATGCTAACGCATCACTCACCAAAGGATCGCTCGAGCACCCACTGAGTAAAGCGCAACGGTGCACCGCCAACGCTTGTCGAGCCTCGTCAGTCGAGCTTGCCTCGTCAACCAAATCATCCAGATGTCGACAAAAACCATATAGCCGTGTGGCTCTACCACCGTAAACTCGGCCCAGTAAATATCGCGCCCAGTAGAAAGTACGACCCTTAGTTGCCAGCACAACCTCTGCGTCTGGCATTGACTGATGAACAGTCGAAGGTTGCGCTGGCATGTCTAACTCTTGACCGGGTGCAGCGGATCGATTAACGCATCAAGGACTTTTGCCGAGCACAGTACACCTGGCACACCCGCGCCGGGGTGCGTGCCCGCACCGACGAGATACAGATTTTTGATCCCCTCAGCACGATTATGAAAACGAAACCAAGCGGACTGTCTAAATAACGGTGCAACTGAGAAGCCCGCACCATGCGTGCTGAGGTATTCATGAGAAAAATCTTCGGGCGTTTTATAAAAGTCTTCGACAATGGTCTCGTTCAGACCAGGCAAGATTGTTTGATCCAGCGCGTTGACGATCCGATCACGCAGTTTTGGCCCCTCGATGGACCAATCAATCTTACCTTGAAGGTTCGGCACAGGGCACAACACATAAAAGCTATCGTTACCCGGCGGAGCAAAGCTTTGATCCGTCGCCGTTGGCCTATGCAGGTAAAGTGAAAAATCGTCTGCAAGCACTTTTTTATTAAAGATGTCGTCTAACAGCTCGCGGTAACGTTCGCCCATCCAGATGGTGTGGTGTGCCACGTCATCGTAGGTGCGCGTTGTACCAAAATACAAGACAAACAAACCCATCGAATAATGCGCGGCTTTTCTTTTAAGTTTCACAACCGTTGTTTGAACCGACTGTTCGATCATGTGCTCGTACAAAAAGGTTGGGTCGATATCCGAAACCACTAAGTCGCTACTGCGCTGCGAGCCGTCAGCAAGCTTCACACCCACAGCAGTGCCTTCTTTGACGATGAGGGTTTTAACGGTTGTCTCTAACTCAACCTTTATGCCTTGGCGTTGCATCAAATCGCCCAGAGCCTGTATCAAGCGCCCCGTGCCACCCATCGCAAAGAAAACACCGTAGGCACGTTCAAGATAATGAATCAAACCATAAATACTGGTGGTTTCGAAAGGGTTGCCGCCCACTAACAACGGCTGTATTGAAAACGCCTGCCGCAACAAAGGATTCGAAAGAAAGCGTGACACCATTTGCCACACGGTTTCATGACTACGCAGCTTAAGTAGCCGAGGAACCTGAGACGCCATGGTCGAAAACTGGTGAAAGGGCTGCGCTGATAATTCAGTAAACCCAACCTCGAAGATTTTTTTCGAGTGTTCAACTAAAGCGAGATAGCCAGCAATATCGGCCGGCTCGATTCTTTCAATCTCGCTTAGGGTCTCTTCGAGGGTTCCACCATAATCAAATTGCTCGCCGCCCGAAAAATAAAAACGGTACCACGGCGTGAGCGGCACCAATTTAACGTGATCTTCAAAGCGCTCACCGAAAAGAGTGAACAACTCTTCAAACAAAAAGGGCGCTGTAATGACTGTTGGGCCCGCATCATGCACAAAGCCATTGCGGTGGTACACCTGCGCGCGACCGCCAAGCGCCTTGGCTCGATCTAACAGCGTGACTTCATAGCCCTTCGCACGCAAACGCAGCGCGGCCGCAATCCCACCAAAACCCGCCCCAATCACAATCGCAGTAGATGGCTTCATTACAAACGTGCCAGCAGTTTCTGTGCGATTTGAATGAGCAACGCGCCAGCGCCTGAAGGCAACGCATTTGCTAAAGTGATCGATTGCTCGAGTTGTTCTCGCGCGAGTTGCAACGCTTGCACTTGCGCCGATGCGATGTCAGTGACTTTACCTAACACCTGCAAAACGTTGAGCACTTGTCCCGAAACGCGCAGCTGATCGCTTGCATAATCGTCTACGTCATCGATAATTTGGTAGCCTAATGAAAAAGCTTGAGCGGCTTCGCACGCCTGTGCACAAAACGTTTCTTGTCTAGCGGCAATCAACGCCAACTCAAGCGGCAGGCTTAACAGTGCGCCTGATTTCGCAGTCACAATATCTTTATAAATCGCGAGGTCATGCAGCTCTTTATCCTGATAGCTAAGGTCCGCGTTTTGGCCGAGCACGGCTTGCGCCGTTCTGGCGTGCATGCGACGCAACAAGGCGCCAACGAGCGACTGATTTGGATACTGTGCTAGCACACCATAGCTGCACGAAAGCAACAGGTCACCAGTGCATATTGCGGTGTTGGCGTCATATTTAACCCAAACAGCCGGTTGACCGCGTCGTTCGGTATCTTGGTCTTGTAGGTCATCGTGCACAAGCGAGGCGTTGTGTAAAAGCTCGGACGCGGCCGCAAGCGTGAGCGCATGCTGTAGATCAACCCCAAGCGCCTGACAGGCACCCAGCGCGATCCGTGCGCGCACTTGATGCCCAACACGCTCAAGATGAAAAACCGCTGCGTCTACAACCGTTGAAGCAAGCCCCGCGGATTCAAGGGCACAATTGCGGACTGCACCTAACATTTGGTCTTGTACTGAAGCAAGAGCAGCCTCTAGTGAGGTTGCGGCTTCTGAAGCTATTTCTGTTGAAGTCGCGCTGTTTTCACTGACTACAAACTGTGTTGGGTTCGGTGTTGAATATTGCACACTCGCAATATGCTCTACTCCCGCCACTGTTTGGGTAGCAAGCTCAATCGGCTCTTCAAGAGCAATAGCCTGATTATGAAGAAAGCTTAATTCGATCATAGCTGTGCGGCAGGGTAAATGTTCGATAAAAACCCCTGCTGGCTCACTACTCAAACAACACACCCAATAGTGAGCGTGCCGTTCGGGTAGCGAGCCCGCAAAAGGGCTACCTTACCTGCGCATCGCCTGATTAGGCTTTGCCGTTCTTTTCAGTCTCGCTCACTGCAACCGACCAAATGATCAGGCCGAAAGCAATCTTGTTCAACACGTCAGCTAAGTTATAGATGATGTTGAGTGCAGCGGCGCTGCTCTTTGGATCTGCACCGGTCAAGTAACCGAAGAAGTAACCAATTGGGTAAATGGCCCAACCGATGGTCACAATCCAACGCATTGTGCTGAAAGCCGACTGAACCGATGGTGGTGCAGAAGATGCGTTCAATTTACCAGCTTCACCTGCGAAAATCTCGTACAGGATGTAGAACCAACCCACCATACCAATGATGAACCCAGGCCAAGCACCCATGTAACCGGCTTCGCCCATGTAACCACCGACCAACATGACCAATGTACCGATCAATAAACGCCAGAAGATACCTTTAGGTACTTTGGTGATTGCAGACAAAATCAGATAAAACTCGATCATCAACAGTGGCACTGTAATGAGCCAATCGATGTAACGATATACGGTTGGTGTGGAGCCTGTTGCAACCCATACATCGCGCATATAAAAATAATGCCATGCTGCGATCATTGTTACTAAACCAGAAACCACCAAAGATGTTTTCCATTTTCCGGAAACCCGTTGGGTTTCGAGAAAAAAGAAAGCTGTTGAGGCAACCAGGGCCATCGAAATCAACCAAAATGAAATGCCGACAAAGTCATCGGATCTCAAAACCTTATCTGCGGCAAATGAGGTTTGTGTTGACAAAGCAAACAACGCTGGGGCAGCTAAAAGCAAGCCCCGAGATTTTAAAGAAATCACAGTCCGTCTCCTTGTGTGATCATTTTCGTGCGAGACCATACCCGCATGATTGGTAGGCTACGACTCCGCAAGGTAAGTGACAACAAAAACCCCACGCAGCAATCCCTTTTTTGCAAAATAACAACAATTTTTTCGACTAAAATAAAGGAATATTTACCCACTAAAGAACATCTTTATATTGCAAAGCATCACCCAAAAAAATAAAGGAAAAATCCCTTTGATTTAATCTGCACTTCGATCTTATAAATTTAATTCAATTATGAAGCTCGGTTTCATGAAACTCGGTTGTTGCGGCGTATAAATATATTGGCCAAAGGGCAACTCGACCAGCCTATTAATTGCATGTGAATCACGCACCGTGGGGGATTTTCAAACTAGCGAAGCGGCCTCAGTTATAGTCATGAAGTTTTGTCCCTAATAAGCCTTTTTACCTATTAAGCGTTACTTGCGTTACTTGCGTCACGAGCGCTGTGTGGGTCAAGTATCCACCAAGTCAATGATTGCTCTGATACAAGAATGCTGTTTTACCAGTAGTTTTTTCTTCGAAAACGTTGCTATGCTAAGTCCAAGAGCAGGCTGGCCTCACTTTTCAAGATTCTAGCCACACAGTTTGTACTCACACATGAAACTCAATTCGAACGAAAACAACCCCACCTCAGCGCTGAATCGCAGCTGCCGGGCCCTTGTCTTTGGGGGGAACCTGTTAACCGGACTAGGCTGCTTGGGGATCGTTTTAGGCGTGCTAGGTATGTTTGACATGGATTTTTTTTCGCTCGGGCTTTCATCTGGCATCCGCATCATTGGCACAGTGGCCATTGCGGGGTGTTTGCTGAGCGCGATTGGCTACGGCATTCTTGACCACACTGACAAATAATTTACGACCTCAGGAGAACTAAATGTTTAAACGCTCTGACTATTTCATTATCGGCGCTGTCATGCTGTCTTTCATCGTCTCGGCTTTTCTTTGGTTTGTGATCAAAGACCAGCAGCAGGCGATTTTTACAGCGATTTGGATACCGTCGATTTTTACCTTTGGTATTTACTTTAAATTGTGTGCTTTGATGGGGCAACGAAAATGAGCTCAGATGTCTTGTTGTATCCAGCTATTGTGATCTTTACTATGCTGGTGATTGGTCTGGTTTTTACCGTCAAAGAGTTTTCTAAACTGAACAAAGACGATAAAAAAACCGAAGCTAAAGACGATTGAACTGTTGAAAGGTCGCCAAAGAAACCGCGTAACCTAAACGAAAAATGCCCACCATCACTAAACGAATGCTGAGCCAAGACGAACGTTTGTGGCCAAAGTCATTGAGCTTTTTGTAAAAAAATGTAGGCCAGTTCAAAGCCATTTAGCTTTGCGAAACTGATAGTAAAGTGTGCCACAGATAGTGGCCATCCCGCCGACGACAAAGTGGTAGCCGTAAGCCCACTTGAGCTCTGGCATATTTTCAAAGTTCATCCCGTAAATACCGGCAATGGCCGTTGGCACGGCCAAAATCGCTGCCCAAGCGGCCAACCGTCGAGTCGTTTCAGTTTGTTTGGCCTGCTCAATCAGCATCCCTGCCTCAAACGCAAAGGTCAATCCGTCGCCCAAGTTATCGAGTAAACGGTCAACTCTTGATACCCGATCGGATAGCTCACCAAACTGCGCACGCGCTTGAGCATCAATCGGTGCCATCTCGATATGGGCAAGGCGACGGCATACTTCGCCCAGAGGCGAGATCGCATTATGCATTTTATGAAAATCGCGTCGCAGCTGATACAGCCTTCGAACTTTTAGCCTTTCAAGGCCACGCAACAGCAGAGTCTGCTCCATCGGCTCGATGGTTTTTTCAAACATATCGTTGGCGAGGTTGTAGCGATCGATCAAAAGGTCAAGCAACTCGGCCGCGACAAAATCGCTACCGCGCGCCAGGCGATCGGGCATCTTTTCGAGACGGCTGCGCAACTCGGTGTGAGGCGCCAGCGCACCCCGTCTGATGGTTACCAAGAAATTAGAGCCAATCAGCATCTGGGTTTCGCCAAAGGTAGGCAAGCCGTCTGACGCCCTGACCTCAACCGTCATGGCCACCACGAGTACCACGCTGTCGTAATCCATCACCTTGGGCATGCGATGCTTGGCCTGCAGGTCGCTGAGCACGTGCGGATCAAGCCCCAGTTGCAAAGCTACGCGCGTCAGCAGGGCCTCGTCAGGCTCTTTCAAGCCCAGCCACAACAGCACCGCGGGCTCGGCGATGGTCTGGCTCAGATCCTCGATATCAACAGTATGCGGGTCGCGGCCATTGAAGTAAGCGCGCGACGCCACGACCTCGGAGCCGAGCGCTGAACTCATGACCGTTATGTTGTTTGCTGTTTCAACGGGTTCGCTCATTTTTCGCCTGATGACCTTGTAGATCTAATGAAACCACTCAAATCGATTTCGCCTAATTACCTTGTGGTTCTTATAGAACGAACCAGTCCAAGCTAGCCGGCGAGCGGGCATGATTTAATGGGAGTAACAACAGACTATATCTCAGCAGAGTTTACCTATGCACACTGAAATTAGCGATCCTATGGCGAACCACTCCCCCTCTAGCGAAACCAAGGGCCTCAAACCTCTCTACGTGGGCTGTGCCACTGGCTTTTCGGGCGATCGCACCGACGGCGCTGGGCCTGTGGTCGATACCTTAATCGCACTGGGCGGCGGGGTTTTGAACTTCGAGACGCTCGCCGAGCGCACCCTCGCCTTAGCGCAAGTCGAAAAACGAAAAAATCCCGCCATGGGCTATGAGCCCCTGCTCGACGATCTGGTCGGCCCCGTTCTCAAACGTTGCCTCGATCACAACATTCAAATTGTCAGTAATTTTGGTGCAGCCAATCCACAGGCTTGCGCACAACGAATTTTTGCCTTGGCGCGTGCCCAGGGGTTGCGCACCCCACGTATTGCCGTCGTACACGGCGACGACCTGACCAAACCCGAGCAATTGACGTTCTTGCTGAAGCGCTTAGGCAGCGACATCGACCCTAAGCGCGTCGTCAGCGCCAATGCGTATCTGGGCGCCGGTGAAATCGCGCAGGCACTTAAAGACGGAGCAGATATTGTGGTAACTGGGCGCGTCTCAGACCCCTCGCTCACGCTGGGCCCTGCCATCGCACACTTTGGCTGGTCGATGCAAGACTGGCACCTGATGGGCTGTGGCACCATGGCGGGCCATATGCTTGAGTGCGGCACGCAGGTCACCGGCGGCTACTACAGCGTCCCCGGGCAAAAGTCAGTACCTGGCATGGATTGCCTCGGGTTTCCGATTGCAGAGATTCGAGCAGATGGCACGTTTTCGGTGTTTAAGGCAGCCAATACCGGCGGGCGCGTGGATGACCGCACGGGGCGCGAACAGATCTTGTACGAAGTGCATGACCCCGCGCGCTACCTCACCCCCGACGTGGTGGCCGACATCAGTCAGGCTACCGTCACGCGAGAGGGTAAAGATCGGATCCTGATACAAGGCGTGACTGGGCACCAGCGACCCGACGAACTTAAAGTCAATGTCTGTTACGACAACGGGTATTTTGCCGAGGCCGAGATCTCTTACGCAGGATTTCAAGCCAAAGAGCGTGCGGCATTGGCAGGCGAAACTATTCGCAAACGCATCGGGCACTTGCTACCCCTGCGTGTGGATTTAATCGGCGCGCTGAGTATTTTTGGTGACGATGCAGGCGAACTCATGGCGCAAGGCTATGCGGGTGCGTCGCGCGATGTGCGCTTGCGCGTCGCGGGTGTACATCTACAAAAAGAGATTGCTGAAAAAATTCTGCGTGAGGTGACTGCCCTGTATTGCTGTGGGCCTGCGGGCGGCGGTGGCGTTCGAACCTCTTTGCGACCGCGCTTAGACACACTATCGTGCACCATTCCGCGCGAAGCAGTGCCCTCTGGCTTTAGTTTTGTGCAGGAGCAACGCGCATGAATACCAACAACTCTTCAAACACCGTTGAATTGCCTCTGTATCAGTTGGCCCATGGGCGCGCAGGCGATAAGGGCAATACTTCTAATATTAGCGTCATCGCCTGGGATGCTGAATGCTTTGCCCTGCTGGCCGAGCAACTCACCGAAGCGAAAGTCGCACAATGGTTTAGCTATCGCCATCCAACTAAAGTCACGCGACATATATTGCCAAAACTCGAGGCGATGAATTTTGTACTTGAAGGTGTGCTGGATGGCGGGGTCAATGACGCATTGAATCTCGATACACACGGCAAAGGTCTGTCTTTTTGGATGCTGGATTTGCCGATCACTGTACCGGCTGCGCTGGCAGCGAAGCTTGAAGTCAAAGAGTACAGTTGATGCACTCAGAAAAGAGCCTGCAGGGCGTTGTCGTTGGCGCGGAGCAAACCAATCGAGTCAGCCCCAAAAAGCTCTTGCTCAGCAAGTGGACCGCGGTTCACCCAGAGCGCAAAGAAAAACATTTTTTGGTGACAAAGGTGTTTGAACCCGAGATCGAGGGTCAGGCTATTGTTGAGATTGAACTTGAAGCAGCCATGACGGGGCGCAAATTTTGCATGCCGTGGCGTGACTTAAAAAATCGCGAACACTGGCGGCAAGGTTGGCTGTAGGCATGCTCGTGGCGCTCGTGCAGCCATGGTTGCCTACACCCGCTGGTTGGCTTGCCGCTTAAACATCAGTCGCAAGGCAAAACTCACCGCATACAACACGACTACGGTGCCTAACAGATCGCCCAAAAACATCGGTACCAAACCCTCTATCGGGCTAGCCATGCGGTCTGACAAATAAAAATAAATATTATGGGGCACTGCATTAAACATGGCCCCCGTGATCGCGAACACTAGCAATTGTCTGGCCGTCAAGCCGGTCAAATTCGATGGCAAACTAAGCAAACGCGTACAAAACCAAAACGCAACAAGCGGCCCGGCTGCAGATAAAAAGGCTAACACCAGCCCATCTGTCAGATCCTCTGAAGAGTCAGTTTGATTCGTGAACAGTGCCCCCGCAAACAGCCCTAAGGCCCCCACCCAGTCGCAAGCCATCACAGCCAGCATGCGAATGGCCGCCGGCAAAAATATCCAAGTGATAAAGACTGTTACCTCAAAAGATGAAAAGGCCCATTGATTTAATCGAAACAGCAACACCCAGAGCAACGCGACAGCGATTGCCGAAGTTGCTATCGTCAGAACGTTAGTTTGCGTTTTGGGTGCGGCGCCAGTCGGGGCGTCGTCGCGAGGGTCAAACACCATCGTTGGTTAGGCCCCGTGCTGAGCTTTATCTAGGGCCTGACCAAGCGTGGTGAAATATTGCTTGGCAAGCGCCGTCGGCACGACGTATTTCACGCGGCTATCAGATTGATCGGTATCCAGATCGATCATTCCCTTCTTACGTAGGGTTTTGAGTCGCCGATGCGCGGTCGTTGCTGAAATCTCGTTGGTCAGGCTCATCGCCTCTAGAACACTAATCTTTTTTTCATGATGCCAAACTGACGCCAATAGCGTGAGCAAGCGCTCTTCAACCGGATCCATCGCCGGAAAAGTGGGGATGTCGCGAATTGCCTGCACTAAGTTCAAAAAACGAAGATAGGTGGCGGAGTATTTAGATTGATTGACCATAATTGTAATATTAAGGTCTTATTCGGATAATTACTATCTGAGATTACAGTTGAACCAGCCAGACAACTCATGACGACTCAACTTTCTGAATTAAGCGGCCCGCTGCATATCGATTATCTTGCCACCTCGCTAGTTGGCAAGATCGCCATGACGCATTGCCCAGGTCGTAATACCGTTGACGCACGCGGCCGTCAGTGGCAACGGCAACTGAGCGATGACTTGACCGCCATACGCTCTGCAAACATTAGCACTGTAGTGTCGTTGATCAGCTTATCTGAAATGAAAAAGCTTGGCGTACCTGACTTACCTACCCAAGTTGTGCAACACCAGTTGCAATGGCTGCAGTTGGTCATTGAAGACTTCGGCACACCCGATCTGAATGCCCTTGAAAGTTGGCAGCAGATCAAAGAGACCGTTCTCGCTGCTCTAGCACGGCGCGAAACGGTGCTGCTGCACTGCGCTGCTGGACTCGGTCGTACAGGCATGATGGCAGCTAGCCTACTAGTTGCTTGCGGTCAAACACCTGCAGCTGCGATTGCCCAAGTACGCGCCGCTCGACCGGGCACCATCGAAACTGAAGCTCAGGCAGCGTTTGTTCAAGACGTGCGCCAAGGCTGAAATTTACGCAGTATTTTTTGTGCAATCAGGTGATGTGCCAACCGTACGGCCAGGCATACATAGACCAGCAGCATCGCCATCGCCGCGGCTGAGGCGACCCTGCCCGTTTCATCGATATGGATCACAGCAACCGACGCGAGCTTGGTATCAGACGAGTATAAAAAAATCACTGCCGAGAGTGTCGTCATGGCACACAAGAACATGTACAGCCAAACATCTAACAGTGCCGCCAAACACACAGGCAACGTGACCTGCGTCAGCATCCGCGCGACAGAGGTATTGAGCGACAAGCCCACTGATTCGATTTCGCGATCAAGCCCTTTCAAGGCGGTCAGGCACGTTAGATGTGGCACGCTGTACAAATGCGTGACCGTACTGATCACCAAAATTGCCATCCCACCATACAACCAGCCAGCAGGATTGCCGGGGGTATTAATAAATATGAGATACGCCAGCCCCAGCACCAAGCCCGGGATCGCCATCGGCAACAACATCAACATCTGCAGCGTTTTTCGAAGCCCAAGATCGCGTCGCGCTTTTTCAACAACATAGGCGCCGATAAAAATAATCAAAGTACCAAAACTCGCCGCAAGCGTGGCCATCCAAAGCGAATTCGAGAAATTCATCCAACCCACACCCTCGATTTCAAACGAATAATGGGCAAAAGTCAGGCTCAGGTTGTAGGGCCAAAATTTAACCAACGAGGCAAACTGCGCCATCCCTAGCACGCTGGCGATGAAAACCGTGACGGCAATGCACCAACCCAGAAATACTCCATCGCGCCAGGCTGAAGGCTTTGGCGTATAGGGCAACGAGCGCCCAGTGAACTGCGCCACCTGTTTGCTGGCCACTCGCCGCTCTAATAAAAATACCAGAATCGCTGGGATGAGCAGCATCACCGAAATGACTGCACCCATCTCAAAGTTTTGCTGCCCCACGACCTCTTTATAAATATCGGTCGCCAACACACGAAAATCTCCACCAATCACCTTGGCGATACCGAAATCGGTAAAGACACTTACCGTGACTACTAAAAAAGCTGTCGTCACACCATACCGACACGAGGGCCAGGTCACATGCAAAAAGGTGCGCCAGGCACTCGTTTTTAAGACGGCCGCCGCTTGATACAGCCGCTGATCCACATGCTGCAGTGCCGTGAGCATAATCAGCACCGCAAACGGAAACGTCCAGATCACTGACGCGCCCACAATACCAATCGGCCCATACAAAGGATGCCCAAACAGCCACTCACGCAACAGCCCTTGATTACCAAAGAGATACACCAGAGCAATGGCCTTGAGCACGCCCGGTATTAACAATGGGATGAGTGCAACACCACGAAAGAAGGACTTGCACGGCATGCACGTGCGCAACAAACCATAGGCATACGCAAAGGCCATGGGCACCACAATCGTCGCCGTCACCAACGATACCAACAAGCTATTCAAAAATGAATCAAACAGTGCAGAGGTACCGAAATACGTTAGATAATTTTGCAAGCCAACATAGGCACCGTTTGCATTGTTTAAGCTACGCAAAAACAAAGCGCCTACCGGCAAAATGATCGTACAAAGGGCAGCAACGCAATACGCCACGCACACCCACCGTACCAACCAGTCGCTGCGCTCCATAATCTGAGGCTTACCGCGGGTAAACAGACCCACGCCCGCAGCATTCAATGATTGAGTGCTCATTGCACGAACAGACGGATATCGTTAGTCTGAATCGTCAAACCGAGCGCTTGCGAGACGCCATGCAGAGCAGGATCAAAGTCGCGCTTAGAAATGTCAACTTTTAACGTTAATCCAGTCGCACTCACGACGTGTGCGCGCACCACAGCACCCAGATACTCAATTTTGACAATTATTGCTTGCAACAGATTGACAGAGGAATGTTCTGGCATATTTGTGGGCGCGACCAATGCAATATCTTCAGGGCGCAGCAAGAGCTGCACCTTCGTGCCAACTGGATGATCTTGAGTGTTGCAACGCAGTGCAAAGTGATCGCAAGCAACTTCATCTTGCGCACTCACAACACCCTGAATCAAATTACTCACACCCATAAAATCTGCCACAAAAGGCGTAGCAGGTTCGTTATAAATTTGCCAGGGCGTGCCAATCTGTTCGATGCGCCCCGCGTTCATCAACACGATCCGATCGGCTAGAGTCTGCGCCTCTTCTTGGTCATGTGTCACCATCACTGTCGTGATTTTTAATCGTTGCTGCAGATCTCGGATTTCGCCGCGCAAGCGGGTACGCACTTGTGCATCGAGCGCGGACAGAGGTTCGTCTAGCAACAGCAAAGACGGCGATACAGCCAAGGCACGGGCTAAGGCGACGCGTTGCTGCTGCCCGCCTGAAAGCTGACTCGCATACTTATTCTCGTGGCCCTCGAGTGATAACAAGCTCACTAACCCACCAACCGCTTCACGTATCTTGTCTTTTGCCCATTTCAAATTCACCAAACCAAAAGCAATATTGTCGTAGACGCTTAGGTTGGGAAACAACGCATAAGACTGAAACACGATACCGACATCGCGCTGCGAAGGCGGTGCCATCGTGATGACTTGGCCATTTTTGTAAATCTCGCCAGAGTCAGGAGACTCAAGCCCCGCAAGGCATAACAACAACGTGGTTTTGCCACAACCCGACGGGCCTAAAAAACAAACAAACTCGCCCTCTTCGATTTCAAACGAGAT
>Ga0192658_1180_pt1 | contig 46945 bp, 39 predicted proteins | sample LauGreSBDMM110SN_4_FD_133055 | JGI IMG/M metagenome (GOLD analysis project Ga0192658, IMG submission 133055)
ATGTCGATTTCGCCGCCTGTGGGCGCGCTCAATCGCTATCTTGCGCGTTTAATGTCTGGGCAGTTTTATGCTGCGGCTAAAAACGTTGGGCGCTCGGTGTTGCAACACATCCCGCCGGTGCTTGAACTCGCGCGGCGTTTTGAAGAGCACGCCAAAGGTATGGTCACCCCGGCGACCTTGTTCGAAGAAATGGGCTTCAATTATGTTGGGCCCATTGATGGACATGATCTTGATTCGTTGATCCCGACCTTGCAAAACATGCGTGCGCTGAAAGGGCCGCAGTTCTTGCATGTGGTGACTAAAAAGGGTCAGGGCTATAAGCTTGCTGAGGCCGATCCTGTGCTGTATCACGGCCCTGGCAAGTTCGATCCTGCCATCGGGATCCAAAAGCCCACTGCAATCCCTAAGACAACTTTTACACAAGTGTTTGGCACGTGGCTATGCGAGATGGCTGCCCAAGACGCGCGCTTGGTGGGCATCACGCCCGCGATGCGCGAGGGTAGCGGCATGGTTGAGTTCGAGCGCCGTTTTCCTAAGCGTTATTTTGATGTGGGGATTGCCGAGCAGCATGCGGTGACGTTTGCCGCAGGCCTCGCCTGCGAAGGCCAAAAGCCCGTCGTGGCGATTTATTCGACGTTTTTGCAGCGGGGCTACGATCAACTGATCCACGATGTCGCGTTGCAAAACCTCGATGTGACCTTCGCACTGGATCGCGCTGGCTTGGTGGGGGCTGATGGCGCCACCCATGCCGGCAATTACGACATCGCCTTTATGCGCTGCATCCCGAATATGGTGGTGGCCACGCCCTCTGACGAAAGCGAATTGAGGCGGCTGTTGTCAACCTGTTACCAACATCCGGGGCCTGCAGCAGTGCGTTACCCGCGCGGAGCAGGGGCGGGCGCTGTCCCCCAAACTGATCTGGCTGCGGTTGAAGTCGGACGAGGGTTGGTGCGCCGACAAGGTAAAAATATCGCGATGTTGGTATTTGGCACCTTGCTGCCCGCCGCGCTCAAAGCCGCCGAGGCCTTAAATCTCACCGTGGCAGATATGCGTTTCGTCAAGCCGCTTGATGTGGCGTTAGTGCTCGAATTAGCGGCCACGCACGCGGGGCTTGTCACGCTTGAAGAAGGCGCGATCATGGGTGGGGCAGGTAGCGCGGTTGCCGAGGCACTTGCAGCAGCAGCCGTTGTGTGCCCGCTGCTACAGCTTGGCTTGCCTGATCGGTTCATTGATCATGGCGAGCAAGGGGCTTTGTTGGCAAGCGTTGGGCTCGACGCTGCTGGCATTGAAGGTTCAATTCGCGCCCGCTTTGCGGTGCAGCTTGCATTAATTACGTAAACATACGATAATTAAAGGCTTTCTTGCTCGACCAACCAGTGTTTGGTGTGGCGGGCTGCCCCCGAGGCGCGCTTTTTTCAGGCTCTTCGGACATCCTTAGGAGTTCAAATGCGTCACTACGAAGTTGTATTTATTGTTCACCCAGATCAAAGCGAGCAAGTCCCAGCAATGGTCGAGCGCTATCAAGCGTTGGTGGCCACCCAAGGCGGTAAAGTCCACCGCACTGAAGATTGGGGTCGTCGTCAACTCGCTTACCCAATTCAAAAACTGGTGAAAGCACACTACGTGTGTTTCAACATTGAATGCGGTCAACCTACACTCGACGAACTCGAGCATTCGTTTCGCTACAACGACGCCGTATTGCGCCACCTTGTGATCAAGACTAAAGCCGCTCAAGCCGAGCCTTCACTCATGATGAAACAAGTTGAACGCGACGAAGCCCGTAAGGCTTCGGCTGAAACGACGCCCGGCGAGGCTGAGTAATCTAGGCAAGTTGTGAATCGGCTTGAAGTGCAGGGTCAGGTATTTGAGCTATCCCCCTTAAGGTACACGCCATCCGGGGTTGCAGTGCTCGAGTTTCTTCTCTCACACGAGTCCGAGGTCACTGAGGCAGGCCAACCGCGCCGTTTAGCGTTTACGCTGACAGTTGTAGCGATGGGAGACTTAGCACAGATGGCACGCACAACAAGTTTGGGTTGCACAGTACGCGTCCAGGGGTTTTTAGCTCCGGTTCGAAAAGATTCACCAAAATTTAGGCTGCATGCGCAGCAAATTCAACAGATTTAAGCGAGGCACATCATGGCTTTCTTCGGTAAACGTAAAGAAAAAAAGAAATTCACGCAACAAAATCCGCTTTTTAAGCGGCGTAAATTCTGCCGCTTCAGCGCGGCAAATGTTGATCAAATTGATTACAAAGATCTCGACACCTTGCGCGATTTCATTCAAGAAAACGGCAAGATTATTCCTGCACGTTTGACCGGTACTAAGGCGATCTACCAGCGCCAACTTGATACCGCAATCAAGCGCGCACGCTTTTTGGCACTGTTGCCCTTTACTGATAACCATAATTGATCCAGGGGCACACCATGCAAATTATTCTGCTCGAAAAAGTCGTTAACGTAGGCAACCTCGGTGAAGTTGTTCGTGTCCGTGATGGTTACGCTCGCAATTTCTTGATCCCTCAGAAAAAAGCCCGTCGCGCGACTGAAACTGCTTTAAAAGATTTTGAAGCTCGCCGCGCTGAACTTGAAAAAATCCAAGCCGAGAAACTCGCTTTGGCACAAGCCTTGGGTCAGCGTCTCGAAAGCTTCTCATTAAAAATCACCCAAAAAGCCGGTGTGGATGGTCGTCTGTTTGGTTCGGTCACAAACATGGACATCTCAACAGCGTTGGTGGCGGGCGGTTTTGCTGGTATCGAAAAATCGCAAATCCGTTTACCAGAAGGTCCTTTGAAAGCTGTGGGCGAATTTCCTGTGCAAGTGGCAATTCATCCTGATGTGGTTAGCAGCATCTCGGTTATTGTGGTTGGCGACGTAGTCTAAGTCTCTATCCGCTTGCACTACACAAAAAGCCGGCCCAGGTCGGCTTTTTGTATTCAGGGGTTTAACCTGTGTGGCATTTCTTGCTTTAAGTCACACGACAGAGGTTACAAAGATCGTGACACACCCTCTAGTTAACGCCGATGCACCCGACCTCCAAGTGCTGAGGACGCACACAGACGACGTGCGCTTCGAGCTCGCCCTAAACCAGTGGCTGCTGTTGCACGCTCATGACGCGACTGGCGTTTCGTTTGTTGAGTTTGCTGGGTACTCATGCGTGGTCAAGCGTCATCGCGCAACGTGGTTTTCTCCTTTGATCGCCGGGGTGAAGTTTGTCAGAGCAGAGGTGCTGTCCTGGCTATGTTGGCTGTTGATGGGCGAACGGCCTTCGTCTCAGGTGTTGTTGAAAAATACTCTGCAAGATGAGGCGGATCGCTTAGTTCGGCTCAAAGAGGCGGGCATTTCAGTGCCAAGCGTGTGGTTTCAGGCATCTGGGATCTTGGTCTTAGAGTATGTGGGCCAAGATATGCCCTACTTAATCCGCATTGCAAACCCAGAGGGGCGTCTGAAGCTAATGACGACAGCTGCTCAAGAGCTTGCGCAATTTCACCGCGCTGGCTTTGTGCACGGTGGGGCGCAGTTGCGTAATCTCATGATCCATGATGATGGCACCGTAACGCGCATCGACTTCGAAGAAAATATTGGTGAGGCACTATCGTTGCCGCTCGCCCAAGCCTACGATGTGTTTCAAATGCTATCCTCAATGGCGGGCTTGCGGGGTCATGAATTTAGCGCCACTGAGCGCCAAGCGCTTTGCCATCAGTTACTTGCTGTCTATCTAATAGCTAACCCCGATCCGCGGGTACGTGCCTCTTTGACGGCGATTGAGAAACATTTTGCAGCAATCAAAAAATATCTAGGTTGGTGTCTTAAATGGATTCCAGGCCGCGATATCCAAGGTTTTTTATCTGTAACAAACACCTTACGGTTATCATTACATGATGAATAATGCCCCTGATCCACAACTCGAATATCTTCGCGTGCCCCCGCACTCGGTTGAGGCCGAGCAGTCCGTGCTTGGCGGGCTCTTGCTTGACAATGGTGCCTGGGAGCGCGTAACCGACGTGGTCAATGAGGATGATTTTTATCGTTTTGATCACCGCTTAATCTGGCATCACATCGCGCGTTTGGTCAACTTGTCGCGCCCAGCCGATGTGGTAACGGTAAACGAGTCTTTGGCTAGCGTCGGCAAGTCTGAAGAGGTAGGGGGATTAAGTTATCTCAACGCCTTAGCGCACAACACACCCTCGGCCGCCAATATTCGTCGCTATGCCGAAATTGTGCGCGAGCGCTCAATGCTACGTAAACTCGTGACAGTGGCTGACGAAATCGCTGCCACAGCATTTAATCCCCAGGGAAAAGAAGCGCGTCAGTTGCTTGACGAAGCCGAATCTAAAGTCTTTAAGATCGCACAAGAGGGGGCGAGAGCCTCAGCTGGATTTCGTGAAATCCAACCACTCTTATCTGAAGTCGTCGATAAAATCGACGAGCTGTATCACCGTGAGGGCAACACCGATGTAACGGGTGTGCCAACGGGTTTCACTGACCTCGACAGAATGACCTCAGGGCTACAGGGTGGTGATCTGGTGATTGTGGCCGGTCGCCCCTCGATGGGCAAAACATCCTTGGCCATGAATATTGCCGAACACGTCGCCATCGAGCAGGGGCTACCTGTGGCGGTGTTTTCAATGGAGATGGGTGCGGTGCAGTTGGCGATGCGGATGCTGGGTTCGGTCGGCATGCTCGATCAACACCGTATGCGCACAGGCAAGTTGTTAGCGGATGATTGGCCGCGCGTGACCCACGCCGTGCAACGGATGCAAGATGCTCAAATGTACATTGACGAGGCACCCGCTTTAAGCTCGGTTGAGGTCAGAGCCCGCGCGCGCCGCTTGTCACGTCAGTGTGGCAAGCTTGGCTTGATTGTGATCGACTACTTGCAGTTGATGGGTGCAAGCTCGGCCGGTGAAAATCGCGCAACCGAGATCTCAGAAATCAGCCGCTCGCTCAAAGCGTTGGCCAAAGAGCTCGAATGCCCAGTAATTGCGCTATCGCAGTTGAATCGCAGCTTAGAGCAGCGGCCGAATCGACGCCCTGTGATGAGTGATCTACGTGAATCAGGAGCCATCGAGCAAGATGCCGACTTGATTTTGTTTATCTATCGCGATGAAGTCTACAACGCTGATTCACCTGATAAGGGCACCGCTGAAATTATCATTGGTAAACAGCGTAATGGCCCTATCGGAACAGTCAGACTAACGTTTCAGGGCTCAAGTACGCGGTTCTTGAATTTCGCGGGCGGCGGTGGGTCGGGTTATTGAATCAGTATGCTGTCTTGTGATTGCGTACCATCAAGCCCGGCCACAACCTTAGCTTGTTGAACCCATTGTTTGATTTTGACAGCATCACCCACCCGAGTGCCTTTGCCGTCTGCGTTGAGCAGAATGATTGCCATATCACGGTTGTTAATGCGCGCCATCATCACTAGGCATTGCCCAGCCTCGTTGATATAGCCCGTTTTAGAAACTTTGATCTCCCACGTCGGGTTCATCACCAACATGTTGGTATTGCGAAACAGTGTGGCGTGCCCACTTGTGCGCACTTCGTGTTGAATGTCGGTGGTGTATTGCCGAATAGCAGGGCGCGAGGCCGATGCTTGCAAGAGCTTCACTAAGTCGCGTGGGCTCGCGACGTTTTCACTTGATAAGCCCGTGGGCTCAACAAATCGACTCTGCGTCATACCAAGCTGTTTCGCTTTTTGATTCATTGCAGCAACAAAAGCTGTCATGCCACCTGGATAGTTTCGGCCCAGCGCGTTGGCAGCACGATTCTCAGAAGACATCAACGCCAAATGCATCATGTCGCTACGCGAGAGCTTGGTGCCAACTGGTAAGCGCGACCGACTATGCTTCACCGTATCGATGTCGCTAGTCGTGACCTCGATCATGTCGCTCATCGATTGATTCGCATCAACAATCACAATCGCAGTCATGAGTTTCGTGATTGAAGCGATTGGGCGCGCGATCTCGTCATTGCGCGAAAACAAAGTGGTGTTGCTACTCAGGTCTTGCACAAGCACCACGTTCGAACGCACTGCGCTGATTGAGCCCGCTGTTGCCACGCCAGCGGCGGCAACACCAGCTACGGCCACGCCTGCTGTACTGCGCGCCTTAGGAGCGTTTGAGGGTTTGACGGTTGATGACTTCAACCCACTTGAATTGGCTTTTGTCGAGGGCTTGTTACTCGCATCTGCAACAGAGCGACTGCCCTGAGGTGTACCCGAGGGGGCGACGGCTTTTTTAGTGGCTTTTGTGTTGTTTGTTTTTTTCTTGGCTTTGTTGGTGCCACTGGTCGTTGCCGCTGGCTTTTTGGCCGCGCTATCGACAGAGGCGGGTGCAGTTTGCGCAAGCAGCGGAGAACCGGCAAAGCTCAGGCTTAGACTGACAAGGCATCCAAGCCAGGATTTTCGACAGGATAAATTAAACTTAAAAAGCATCCTAAGTGCCTTGCGAAGTATAAAAACCATGCAAATTATATACTTAGCTTTGATACTTAAACCAGTTTTCTAGTAATTTTTCCTAAATTTTTATTGAGACGGCTAAAAATAAGTATTTACCCTTATTTTTTCTGGTGCAACATCATTCGGGCCATCTCAAACGCCTCACGCAGCGACGAGGGGTCTGCGATCCCTTTACCCGCAATATCAAACGCTGTGCCGTGATCGACACTTGTTCTTACAAAGGGCAGCCCAACAGTGATGTTGACCCCTTGATCAATGCCCAGATACTTGATGGGGATCAAACCTTGATCGTGATACTGCGCCACACAGATATCAAACTCACCGTTGCGTGCGCGCATAAATAGGGTGTCGCCGGGCCAGGGGCCTGAGGCATTGATCCCTTTTGCCTGCGCCTTTGCGATCGCGGGTGCGATGATGTCAAGATCTTCGCGGCCAAATTTGCCGTGTTCGCCTGCGTGTGGATTTAAACCCGCGACACCGATGCGCGGTGCGGCAATGCCCATTGCTTGACACGCCTGCTGCGCGAGTTCGATCGTGCGTAACTCAAGTGCTGTGGTCAGTGTGGGTGAGACCTCAGACAGTGCGATATGAATAGTGGCCAGTATGACGCGCAACCGATCGTTGACTAACATCATGGCCACGTAGGGCGTACCAGAGCGCTGTGCAAGGATCTCGGTATGTCCCGGAAAATCAAGCCCCGCCGCATGCATGGCTTCTTTGTTCAGGGGCGCTGTGACGATCGCACTGACTTTGCCAAGCATCGCGTCGTCGATCGCTAAGCATAGTGCATCGTAGGCTGACTGACCGGCACGCGCGTCAACGCGCCCCAAAGGTAAGTCAGCCGGCAATGCAGGGTGTGTGGGGCGTATAAACAGGCAGCCGGTGTCATGAGCATAAGTTGCCAACGCACTAACGTCAGTGAGTTCAATGATACGCAGGGGCGCGTTAAGCGCAACGCAGGCGCGCCGCAGCGCACCCGCGTCCCCATAGACCACACATGGCGCGGGCAGGCCCGCCATGTGAAGTTTGACAACGATCTCAGGGCCTATACCAGTCGCATCTCCGAGCGTGAGGGCCTGGGGAGTGTTTGGTAACGCAGTGTCTGAGTGTAGGGTCATCGTTTGTTAAGTCATTTTGCCTAAAGAACCTCGCCAGCATAGTCTGCTAAGCGCGAGCGCTCGCCGCGTTGCAGTGTGACATGTCCGGCGTGTGGCCAGCCCTTGAAGCGATCCACCACAAAGGTCAAGCCAGAGCTGCCCTCTGTCAGGTAGGGCGTATCGATCTGCGCGATGTTACCTAGGCAAACGACCTTGGTGCCCGGCCCCGCGCGCGTGATAAGCGTTTTCATTTGTTTGGGCGTTAAGTTTTGTGCTTCATCGATGATGAGGTATTTGTTTAAAAACGTGCGTCCACGCATAAAGTTTAACGACTTCACTTTGATTTTTGAACGAATCAGATCCATGGTGGCAGCACGCCCCCATTCGTTGCCATGTGAGTGTCCACCGCCGCCTTCGGTTTCGCCCATGTTCAGCACATCAAGATTGTCTTCTAGTGCGCCCATCCATGGCATCATCTTTTCTTCTTCGGTGCCAGGTAAAAAACCGATGTCCTCGCCCACTGGCACCGTCACACGTGTCATGATGATCTCTGTGTAGCGCTTGGTTTCAAGTACTTGTGCCAGCCCTGCGGCAAGCGTCATCAGCGTTTTACCTGTGCCTGCCTGGCCCAGCAAAGAGACAAAGTCACATTCTGGATTCATCAGGAGATTCATCGCAAAATTTTGCTCGCGGTTGCGCGATGTGACACCCCATACATTATTTTTACCGTGCGTGTAGTCGCGTAAGGTGGCGAGCACAGCGCTTTTTCCGTTGACTTCGCGCACCTGCGCATACAGCGGCATTGGCCCTTCAAAAAATACGAACTGATTGATCATGAACTGGCTGCACAACGGGCCGTTGATACGATAAAAAGTAATGCCCCCTTGTTGCCACGACTCAACACCTTTGCCGTGTTTGTTCCAAAAGTTTTCTGGCAGTTGCAGTACGCCGGTGTAGAGTAAATCTGAGTCTTCGAGTACATGATCGTTGAAGTAGTCTTCAGCGGCCATCCCCAGTGCACGTGCCTTTAGGCGCATGTTGATATCTTTGGATACCAACACCACTTCGCGCGTCGCGAACTGCTCTTGCAGTGAACGCACCACACTTAAAATTTGATTGTCGGCTTTACCCATCGGTAGATCTGGGGGCAGGCTGCCAGACATCGCTTTAGTTTGAAAGTACAGACGCCCAGCGGCATCTTTGTGACCTAAGCCATTGAGCGGCAAGCCCTCGTCGAGCTTGGTGTGATCGCCCACCAGGGTGTCGAGCGAACGACTGACCTGGCGCGCGTTGCGCGCAACTTCGGTCATCCCTTTCTTTTGATGATCAAGCTCTTCGAGCGTCATCATTGGCAAAAACACATCGTGCTCTTCGAATCTGAAGAGTGAGCTGGGGTCATGCAATAAAACGTTGGTATCAAGCACGAACAGTTTGGTGATGCCAGTGCTTGAAGGCTTGCTACCCGCACGCTTGGTACTGCGCGAAGCGCTGGGTTGAGTTGTTTTTTTTGTGGCTGCTTTAGTTGTAGTGCCCGTGCTTCGAGCGTGTATGTCGTGCACGGTTGCTTGGCCGGGCGCAAGAGCCGGGGTTGCGGGGTGCGCGGCGGGTGCATCAATGAGTCTGTGTGTAAAAGGTTCTGCGGTGTTCAGGCCCTCAAGTTCGGGTTGCATGTCTTCGACGTCACGCGTTGGTGCTTTTGCATTACGCGCTAGGGTGGTGAGATCCAAAATAGCGGCGGGGCGTGTAGGCAGCTTCGGTAAAGGCATAAAAGGTAGTCCCCAGAGAGGCGATTAAAGAAACAATGAACAGGACACTTCAATGAACAGAGCACTTCAACGAACAAGACACTTCAACGAACAAGACACTTCAGTGCATCAATGCTTGCCTAGTATTTTTATTTCAATGCGCGTGTGGCTTCGAGTACCTCTTGTGCATGGCCTGGCACTTTCACCCCACGCCACACACGTGCCAGGTTGCCTTGTGCATCGATTAAAAACGTGCTGCGCTCAATGCCACGTACCTGCTTGCCGTACATGTTTTTGAGCTTCATGACGCCATAAAGAGTACACAGTGCTTCGTCGGGGTCAGCAATCAGCGGAAACGGCAGCTCAAGTTTTTTGCTGAAGTTTTCATGAGACTTTAAAGAGTCGCGTGAGGCTCCTACGATGGCGCAGTTCGTCGCCATGAAGGTGTCGTGCAGATCGCGAAAATTTTCGGTCTCAGTGGTGCAGCCTGGTGTGTTGTCTTTGGGATAAAAATACAGCACCACTGCGCGACCCAGGCATTGCTGCAACGTGATTTGGCCGATGGTGCTTTGCACGGTAAAGGTGGGGGCGGGTTCGCCGATGAGGTCTGAGCTGAGTGTGGTTGTTTGGCTTGTTGTCATGTCACGCTGTTTCGGGGATCAAGGCTGCGATAACCTGTCGGCCCTCGGCCATCAGGATGTTAAAGGTGCGGGCGGCAGCCTGAGTGGTCATGCTTTCGACACCGATGCCGGCTTTCAAGAGCGGCGCTACGATATGGTGCGGCAACATCACTTGTTTAGAGCCGGTGCCGACCAACAACACCTCGGGCTTGTCGCCCAGCACCTGAGGCGCGCCGCCATCGTCTGAGTCAAGAAACGCCATGGGATCCAAGGGTGCCAAGCTCAGCCTAGCCGCGGTCAGCAGCAGGTCAGAAGAGATATCGAGAGGGTTTGAGGCCGACCAGCGGGCAATTTCGCCCAGAGGGCCAAAGGCAATCGCGTGGTCAAAGCGAACTTTATTGACTTCGACAAAACCGTTTCCGTAACCGGTGACGGTATTCATTGCCGAGTTGGTATCTGTGTGAAGCTTCAATCAGTACTCCGGCAGGTTCAGTAGACTATAGCGCACTCACTTGGGGTTTGTGTGGCTCAAAGCGAGGGGTTTTCAAGACAAAATGATGAAATTTTTATGACTTTTTAGCTTGATTTGCGAGACAGCCCAGGTTGCGCTAGATTAGAGGGCTTTGCTGCAGCGCAAACAGAGCACTTGAGGTCTAATAGATTTTAGGATTTCATTATCTTAAAAGATCAGAGTTGATCTGATCGTTCTGTGATTAGGGATCTCCGCCTTCCAGAATCTCAGATTTCAGAATTTGATTTCAGGATTTCAGGATTTCAGAGTTTCAGGATTTCAGGAGATTTCATAATCGCCTGCTATAAACATTGCTTAGCTTTCAGAGCGCTTTTGCCCAGCTTCCATAAGGACGTACGATGAAGAGGTTTCCCCGAATTGAGCGGTTGCCGCCTTATGTTTTTAACATTACGGCAGAACTCAAAATGGCCGCGCGACATCGTGGCGAAGACATCATCGATATGTCGATGGGTAACCCTGATGGTCCAACCCCACCCCATATCGTCGAAAAATTAGTCGAGGCTGCGTCGCGCCCGACCACCCATGGTTACTCGGTGTCGAAAGGGATACCGCGCTTACGCAAGGCCATTACTGATTGGTACGCGCGACGTTTTCAGGTGCAATTTGACCCTGACTCTGAAGCCATTGTCACAATCGGGTCAAAAGAAGGTCTCGCACATTTGATGCTGGCCACGCTTGATGCGGGCGACACGGTTTTAGTACCAAACCCCAGCTACCCCATTCATATTTATGGCGCCGTGATTGCGGGGGCTAATATCCGCTCAGTGTGCATGACGCCTGGTACCGATTTTTTCCAAGAGCTCGAGCGCGCGGTGCGCGAATCCATCCCAAAACCCAAGATGATGATTTTGGGGTTTCCAAGCAATCCTACCGCGCAGTGTGTTGACTTATCGTTTTTCGAACGTGTCGTGGCCCTGGCCCTGGAGCACAACATCATCGTGGTGCACGATTTAGCCTACGCTGATATTTGCTTTGATGGCTATCAGGCGCCTTCGATCATGCAAGTACCTGGCGCGCGCGAGGTTGCTGTCGAATTTTTTACGATGAGTAAAAGCTACAACATGGCGGGTTGGCGCGTCGGCTTTATGGTGGGTAACGCCGAGCTGGTCAACGCCTTGGCGCGTATTAAAAGCTATCACGATTACGGCACGTTTACCCCGATCCAGGTGGCTGCGATTGCAGCACTCGATGGCCCACAAGATTGCGTGACTGAAGTGGTGCAAAAATACCAAAGTCGCCGTGATGTCTTGGTTAAAGGGCTGCATGAGGCAGGCTGGATGGTTGAAAATCCCAAGGCCTCAATGTACGTCTGGGCGCATATCCCCGAGCCGTATCGGGCAAAAGGCTCGCTTGAGTTTGCCAAGCGCATCCTCGAAGAGGCAAAGGTTGCAGTGTCGCCGGGTATCGGCTTTGGGGATTATGGCGATGAGTATGTGCGCTTTGCCTTGATTGAAAACGAGCAGCGTACCCGTCAAGCCGTACGTGGCATTAAAGATATGTTTCGCAAGGATGGGTTGTTGTAATGGATTCAATCAAAGTTGGTTTATTAGGTCTGGGTGTAGTTGGTGGGGGCACCTACAAAGTGTTAGCCCGTAATGCCCAAGAAATTGCGCGTCGCGCGGGGCGCAAGATCGAAGTCACGCGTGTGGCTGTGCGCGATGTGGCCAAAGCGCGCAAGCTGTTGGGCTCAGATCTTGTGGTGGGCGTTGACCCCTTTGAGGTGGTGCGCGACCCCTCGATTGATATTGTGGTCGAACTGATCGGCGGCGATACGCTGGCCCGTGAGTTAGTGCTCGAGGCGATCGCACAAGGCAAGCATGTGGTCACGGCCAACAAAGCTTTACTCGCGAAGTACGGTACTGAGATCTTCGCGGCGGCCTCGGCGCGCGGTGTGATGGTTGCCTTCGAGGCGGCAGTGGCCGGTGGTATCCCGATTATCAAAGCGATTCGCGAAGGGCTAACCGCCAACCGAATTGAGTGGGTCGCGGGCATCATTAATGGCACCACGAATTTTATTTTGTCCGAAATGCGCGCACGCGGTCTGCCGTTTGCCACCGTCTTAGCTGAAGCGCAAAAACTCGGTTATGCCGAGGCTGATCCTACCTTTGATATCGAGGGTGTGGATGCCGCGCATAAGCTGACCCTGTTGGCGTCCTTAGCCTTTGGTATCCCAGTGCAGTTTGATAAAGCGTACATCGAAGGTATCTCTCAACTGGCCGCTGAAGACATCAAGTTGGCTGAACGTCTTGGCTATCGCATTAAGTTGTTAGGGATCACCAAGCGCCGTCCTGAAGGGATCGAATTACGCGTGCATCCAGCACTTGTGCCCGTCAAGTCGCTATTGGCGAATGTCGAGGGCGCCATGAACGCTGTGCTGGTGTGCGGCGACGCAGTGGGCCAAACGCTTTATTACGGCAAAGGCGCAGGCGAAGAACCCACTGCCTCGGCGGTGGTCGCTGATTTGGTCGACGTCACGCGTCTGCACACAGCAGATCCTGAACACCGTGTGCCACATTTGGCATTTCAGCCCGACGCAATGTCCGATACGCCGATTTTGTCGATCGACGATGTGGTCACCTCTTATTATTTGCGTCTCACCGTAGCCGATCGGCCAGGTGTACTTGCAGAGTTAGCGCGCGTGTTGGCCGATGCAAAAATTTCGATCGGGTCGATGATTCAGCAACCTGCTGAACAAGGCGCGGACGCCGAACTAATTTTCTTAACGCACGAAGCCGTTGAGCGTAATGTCAAGGCTGCGATTATAAAAATTGAAGCCTTGCCTTTTGTGCGGTCACGGGTCACACGCTTGCGCATGGAAAGCCTGGCATGAAATACGTTTCAACCCGCGGTGGCATGCTAGCTCAGGGCTTCTCGGATATTTTGCTTGAAGGCTTGGCGACCGATGGTGGGTTAGCGATGCCAGAAAGCGTGCCACAGGTGTCTGCGACGCAGCTCGAGTCTTGGCGCGGCTTGCCCTATCACGCGCTCGCGGCTGAAGTGCTGTCGCTGTTTATCAGTGACATCGACGCGGCTCAACTCAAGGCGCTGACGCAGGCGGCCTATCTGCCAGAAACGTTTCAAAGTGCTGAAATTGTTCCGCTGCGGCCTCTGTACGATGGCCTATCGCTCTTAGGCTTGTCTGAGGGGCCGACGTTGGCCTTTAAAGATATGGCAATGCAGTTTTTAGGGCAGGTGTTTCCGCATGTATTACATACTCGCGGCGCCACGCTCAACATCTTGGGTGCGACGTCGGGTGATACCGGTTCAGCCGCTGAATACGCGATGCGCGGTAAAGACAGCGTCGCTGTATTTATGCTTTCGCCCTATGGGCGTATGAGTGCGTTTCAGCGTGCGCAAATGTATTCACTGCAAGACGCCAACATTCATAATATTGCGGTCAAAGGGGTCTTTGACGAAGCGCAAGACGTTGTTAAAGCGCTTGCTGGTGACTTGGCTTTTAAAAATAAATACCATTTGGGCGCGGTCAACTCAATTAACTGGGCGCGTATCGCCGCCCAAATCGTGTATTACTTTCACGGTTGGTTGCGTGCCACCACAGGCCCAGGGCAACCGGTATCGTTTGCTGTCCCTTCGGGCAATTTTGGCAATATTTTGTCTGGGCATATTGCGCGTAGCATGGGCTTGCCGATCAGGCGCCTGGTACTCGCCACCAACGAGAATAACGTCCTGGATGAATTCTTTCGCACAGGTATTTATCGGCCTCGCTCTGCAGCCCAAACGTTTTTAACCTCAAGTCCTTCGATGGATATTTCACGCGCTTCAAACTTTGAGCGCTTTGTGTTTGACTTGGTCGGGCGTGACGCTGAGCGGGTCGCCCAGCTCTGGCAACAGCTTGCCGCACAGGGTTCGTTTGATTTGTCGGCTTACCTGCCCGAGTTCACCGAGCGCTATGGTTTTGTATCGGGTACGAGTACGCATCAAGATCGTTTATCAACGATTCGGCAGGTCATGGATCGTACCGGTATCTTGATAGATCCGCATACCGCAGATGGCGTGAAAGTAGCTGCGCCTTTTGTTGAAGAGGGCGTGCCGATGCTGGTGCTAGAAACGGCTTTGCCGGCAAAGTTTTCAGAGGTCATTGAAGAGGCGCTTGGGCGCCCCGCACCGGTACCGTTCGGCCTTGAAAACCTTGAGTCGTTACCGCAAAAAATGACTGTGTTGCCTTGCGAGGTGGCAAGTGTGCGGGCGTATATCGCCGAGCACGCGAGCCTCTAGCCATGGCACTATTCACGCCCTTTCATTTTGTTGCGATTGCCGTTGGGGCGGCGTTGGGCGCGTGGCTGCGTTGGTTGCTGGGTCTGTGGCTCAATCGCCATGCGGATGCGATCCCTTGGGGCACATTTTCTGCCAATATGCTGGGCGGTTATCTGATCGGTTTAGTGCTCGGCGTCGTTGCCGCGCACCCCGAGTGGCCACCCTTTTGGCGCTTGTTGATTGTGACGGGATTTTTAGGTGGGCTCACGACATTCTCAGCGGTTTCGGCTGAAACGGTTGCCTTTCTTGAAGAAGGGCGCTTGGCAATGGCGGCAACTTATTCTGCAGTCAGTCTTGCCGGTTCGTTGGCGCTGACGTTGTTGGGCTTATACACAGCGCGGGCGTTACAAAGCTAACCTCTCGGCCACCACGCCGAGATGTTTCGCAAAGCCTCAGGCTAACCATCACCACGTTGCCATGTTTCGCTGAGCGTCAGCCTCAGCCATTCATTCGCTGTAATGCTTCGCTAAGCGTCTTGGCCGCCTGCTTTCCGCTGCGCACCGCACCTTCAAGCACGGCAGGGTAGCCGGTATCTGTCCAGTCGCCGGCCAAACTCAGGCGTGGCCAAGGGCTTTGATTGGTTGGGCGTTGCAGGCCAGGCACTGCTGCAAAGGTGGCGCGTTTTTCAACGATCAGGCGATGGGCTTTGACGGCAGGCATTGTTGGGTGTGCGCTGCGAAGCGAGTTTGGATGATATTGTACCTGCTCACGAATCTGCATCGCGATATTGTCCACAAAGCTTGCACGCTCATGCTTTAAATAATCAGCGGCATCGCTCATGACCACGCTGATTTGGTCATTCGCTTGCGGGCGTTTGAAGACCCATTGCCCGAAGTGACCGCGCGCTGAGTCTTCATCCAGCAACAGGATTGGTTGGGGTGGATACCAGGCTGCTTCTAATTGCAACGTGAGCGTGGCTATCGAGCGATATTGAAAGGCGCCTAGTTGGGCGAGTAAGGTGTCGCTTGCCTCGCTGCTTTCGCTAGGTTTCAACATACGCGCGCAGGCATAAGGTGGGGTCGTTAAGACACAACCCTCAAACGCCTCGCCGTCAATGCTGACAGCCGTAGCAGTCGGGCAAATCTCTCGCACAATATGGCGGTACCGTATTGTGACCGTGTCGGCCGCAGCCTGTGGCCACAGCGCGGTTAAGTCTACGCTTGGGATCAGCATGTCAGAGTGATGGCGAGGTGCGTCCAGGCTATCACGCAAGACATTTAAAAATAATTGCGCGCAGGCTTGCTCGGTTGACGTATTTAAACTGGCCAGACATAAGGGTATCCAAAGTCGGCGGCACAACCGAGCCGATTGCTGGTGTTGCTCAAGCAATTGGGCAACGCTCAGCATGGCGGGTGCCTGCCAACGCTGTCGTTTGAGCAACACAACCATCCGGATTGCCTGCCAACGCTCTTGCCAAGACAAACCGCGTGCGTTGAGCAACCCCCATAGAGTGTGCAAGGGTGCTGGTAGGTTGGCGGCTTTTAAACAAAACTCTCCGTCTGCGCTTTCAAGGTGCAAGGGGATACGGTGAAGTAATGCGTCAACCCGACGCCCAGGATGCAATTGCGTGAGCAAGGCAAGCGTTTCGGTATATGCACCCAAAAGTAAATGCTGGCCGTTGTCGATGGCTCCCATGTTGAGGTCATCCACGCGCCGTGCGCGTCCGCCTGCCAACGGGGCCGCCTCAAAAACGGTCACAGTTGCCCCGTGTGATTTCAGCGCCACCGCAGCAGCCAAACCGGCCCAGCCCGCGCCGACCACGGCAAGCCTCATTAGGCGCGACTCGTTCGCTTAATTTGACGAATCACGCTCGCACCTTCGCCGATAAAGTTTTTCCAGGCTAACCAAAGCTTACGCACAGGTGTGAGCGAAATTCGCTGATGTAAAACCTGCCACTGCTCGAGTTCGATTTCTGTGAGCAAGTCGTAATAAATAGCAGCCATCATCAGCCCTGGGCGCTGAGCGCGCTGATCTTGGCTAGGTAAGGCTGCGATGGCCTCGGCATAGAGCGTACGCGCACGCGCCGCTTCGAAGGCCATCAGCGCAGAAAATTTTTCAGAGTAGTTACCATTCAAAATATCGGACGCGCGCACGTCAAATTTCTGTAAATCGCTGAGGGGCAAGTAGATGCGGCCTCGCCGGGCATCGTCCCCCACATCGCGGATGATATTCGTGAGCTGAAAGGCGAGCCCTAATTTGGTGGCGTACTGTAACGTCGAGGCGTCGGTATAGCCAAAAATGCTCGCTGAAAGTTCGCCCACAACACCCGCTGCGTGCCAACAATACGTTTGCAGAGCGGGCCAGTCTAGGTAGCGTGTCTGATCGAGGTCCATCTCCATGCCATCAATCACGGCCAGTAGTCGTTCGCGCGTGAGGCCAAACGGAGCCAGGCAGGGCAACAGCGCCTTCATCACCAAGTGCTCGGCTTTGCCCTCAAACAGTGCGTCCACTTGCGTCCGCCACCAGGCAAGCTTAATGCGCGCCAGTGAGGGGTCGGAGCACTCATCCACGACATCATCGACCTCGCGACAAAAAGCATAGAGCGCTGTGATCGCTTGGCGGCGCTCTGGCGGCAGAAACAGAAAGGCGTAATAAAAGCTTGATCCGCTTTTAGCTGCTTTATCCTGACAATATTCTTGAGGCGTCATGCGTTCAGGTTCGAAGGGCGCGTGCGAGCATCAATGCCCAGTCCAACGCGCCAAGGGTTGGTCGACGGTGAAACACGTCAAAATCAACATGTTCGATTTTTTCTAAAATACGCAGGCCACCCTGAACGATGAGTCTCAGTTCAAGCCCGATGCGCCCGGGTAGCCGTCGGCCGAGTGGCTGCCCAAAGTGTAACAAGGCTCTGCACGCCGTGACTTGTTCTTGCATCAGGGCTTTCCAGGCGACATTAACCTCAGCGTTTGCAATCGTCTCCTCGGTCACACCAAAGCGCTCAAGCGCTTGCTGGGGCAGATAAATGCGATCCTTTTGCCAGTCGATGGCAACATCTTGCAAGAAGTTTAGCCTTTGTAAGGCCGTACAAATTGCATCTGACCAAGCCGGGGTGTCTTGAGCGATCGCACCATAAAGGTGCAGCATTAGACGACCGACGGGGTTGGCTGAGCGTGCGCAATAGTGATCAAGCGCTGCTTGATCGACGTAACGCTTTTGTACGATATCTTGTTCGAAAGCCGAGAGCAGATCTTCAAAAGGTTGAAGCGGCAGTTGGTGGTCAACAATGGTTTGACCAAGTGGGATGAAGATCGCGTCAAGCGCTGGGTGTAGGGCGGCGGGTCGCTGTGCAGACGGTCTTGTGCAGGCGTTAAGCCCGTCACGATAGGTTTGTAAGGCTTGCAGGCGCTCAGCATTGCTCGCGTCACCCTCGTCGGCGATGTCGTCGGCGCTACGCGCAAAACGATAGATGTTCAGTACGGCCTGACGCAAACGTCTGGGCAATAGAAACGAAGCAACCGGAAAATTCTCGTAGTGATTGGCTGACATAATTTTGTTGGCTTGACGGCATCCATAGCCCAAAAGTGCAAAGATTGACGTCTAAATCGTTAAGCGCCGTGCCATGGTGGCATCTTTTGCCAAGACATACTTGATTTAGTCATGAATGCCCCAAATATATTAAGACAAGCTCAGCGTGGGCTGCGGTAGACTAACACTCATAAGCGTTCGTGTGTGCGTGCTCGGAGATCAGGTTGAAAGACAGTTGCGTATTAATTACTGGCGCCACAAAAGGCATCGGTTGGGCGCTCACTCAGCGTTTAGCGGATATGGGTTGCCATGTGGTTGGCATTGCGCGCAATACCGCCGAAATTGATTTTCCGGGTTACTTGTACGAATGCGATTTGTCAGACGCGGGTCAAACGCAAGATGTGTTGCAAGTTATCCGTGACAAGTTTCCGGTCGACGCCGTGGTCAACAACGTAGGTTCGGCGATTTCACAGCCGCTTGGCTCGGTCGAGCTCTCGGCGCTTTACGAAACCTTTGACCTGAACGTACGCACCGCGGTGCAGGTCACACAAGCGTTTGTCGAATCGATGAAAGTGCGTCGCAGCGGGCGCATCATTAACTTTTGCAGCTTGGCAGTACGTGGCGCGCGCGACGCCACAAGCTACGCGGCCGCTAAAAGCGCCATCATTGGTTGCACCCGCACTTGGGCCTTGGATTTGGCTGAGTATGGCATCACCGTCAATGCGGTCGCCCCGGGTGCGATTGATACCGAACTCTTCATGAACGCGATGCCTGCGGCCGATCTCTCGACCGCTGCTGCCTCGATGGTGCCGATGGGGCGTTTGGGTACGGCCAACGAAGTGGCGGCGTTGATCGCGTTTTTGTTATCGGCTGACGCGGGGTTTATTACTGGTCAGGTCATTGGGATTGATGGCGGCGGCAGCTTAGGCAGTACCGCCTCGTAAGACGACGTCGGGTCATTGAGGGCGCACAGTTCAAGGGGCTTGGCCGTTTATGCCCCCCAGCCTTGTTAAACTGACACATGGCCAAAATTAAAACGATTTTTACTTGCACCGAGTGTGGCGGCGTTAGCCCAAAATGGTTGGGTCAGTGCCCCCATTGCAACGCCTGGAACACGCTCGAAGAGTCGCGCGAAGCGCCGCACGCTGGCGGGCAGGCCGAGCATCGTTATGCGCCGTTGACCGCCTCAGCACCGCTGCGTAGCCTGGCGGATGTTGAAGCGCTTGAATTGCCACGCATTTCGACAGGCATCTCCGAGTTCGATCGTGTGCTGGGTGGCGGCTTGGTGGCGGGGGCCGTCGTACTGATCGGCGGCGATCCCGGCATCGGAAAATCAACGCTGTTATTACAAGCGCTGGTGGCCATGTCGGGTCAGGCCCGCGTGCTGTATGTCACCGGCGAAGAATCTGCTGAACAAGTTGCCTTGCGCGCACGGCGTTTAGGATTAGTCGGGGGGGCGGTCGATTTGTTTGCTGAAATCCGCCTTGAGGCCATTCAACACGCTTTGCTTGAGCAAAAGCCCGCCGTAGCAGTGATCGATTCGATCCAAACGATTTATTCCAGCGAACTTAGCGCGGCACCAGGGTCGGTCTCGCAGGTCAAAGAGTGCGCGGCCCAACTAACGCGCTTGGCCAAGCAGGCAGGGATCCCGATCGTGATGATTGGGCATGTCACCAAAGACGGCACGCTAGCCGGGCCTAGGGTGCTTGAGCACATTGTGGATACCGTGCTGTACTTTGAGGGCGACACGCACTCGTCGTTTCGGCTGGTGCGCGCCTTTAAAAATCGCTTCGGCGCGGTCAACGAGCTGGGCGTCTTCGCGATGACGGATCGCGGCTTGAAGGGGGTGTCTAATCCGTCGGCCTTGTTTTTGTCGCAGCATACGAATGAAGTGTCGGGCTCTTGCGTGATGGCGACCCAAGAAGGCACGCGTCCGCTCTTGGTTGAAATCCAAGCCTTGGTAGACACCGCGCACGTGCCTAATCCGCGTCGCCTTTCTGTGGGGCTCGAGGGTAATCGGCTGGCGATGCTATTGGCGGTGCTGCATCGCCATGCAGGTGTCTCAACCTTTGATCAAGATGTCTTTGTCAATGCGGTGGGTGGCGTGCGTATTACCGAACCCGCGGCTGATCTCGCTGTTTTATTAGCGATTATTTCGTCGCTGCGCGACCGGCCCTTGCCGAAGGGCCTGATTGCTTTTGGTGAAGTGGGCTTAGCGGGTGAAGTGCGCCCAGCGCCACGTGGTCAAGAGCGCTTGCGCGAAGCTGCGAAACTCGGATTTTCGGTGGCAATTATTCCTAAGGCTAACGCGCCGCGTCAGCCAATTGAAGGGTTAGACGTCTGGGCGGTTGATCGCTTGCAAGACGCTCTTGACCGCTTACGTTGAGGCCCAATGTTTGCATGATCAATCTTAAACTCGCCTTTAAACAAGCTTGGCGCGATGCGCGTGCCGGAGACCTGCGCTTACTGTTATTAGCCGTTGTCGTGGCGGTAGGCGCGATCACCAGTGTGGGCTTTTTAGCGGATCGAGTGGGGCGGGCGCTTGAGCGCGATGCTGCGCAAATGTTGGGCGCAGATTTAGTCTTTGAAGCAGATGAGGCGGTACCAGAGGCGTTTTTATCAGAGGCACGCCGACGTGGGTTAACCACTGCGTTGACCTGGCAGTTTCCTTCGATGGTCGGTACAAGTACAAATCTCGTGTTGTCTTCTCTAAAAGCTGTTGAAGGCGCCTACCCCTTACGCGGTAGCCTACGCACGAGCACCGCGATTGCGGGCCTAGACCAAGCGACCAAAACAGCGCCCGAGGTGGGCGAAGTTTGGGTAGACGCGCAAATTCTAGGTCAAACGAGCTTGCAACTCGGCCAGCGACTGAACGTGGGCGGTATTGATCTGACGCTTTCGCGGGTGATTACGTACGAACCCGACCGTGGCCCTCAGTTTGTCAACTTAGCGCCCAGAGTGATGTTGCGCGCTGAAGATTTGGCGCGCACCGGCTTGATTGCACCAGGCAGTCGCGTACGTTATGCGATGTTGGTCGCGGGCGAGGGCACTACGGTGCAAGCGTACCGTACTTGGCTCGAAACTCAGGTCAAGCAGGGTCAAAAAATTCTAACGATTGAGGCGGGCCGTCCCGAGATTCGCCGCTCGCTTGACCGCGCGCAGCAGTTCTTAGCGCTTGTGGCCATGCTGGCCGTTTTAATTGCCGCGGTGGCGGTTGCGCTCGCCGCAAGGCGCTTTGGTCAGCGCCATCGGCTCAGCATCGCGTTGATGCGCTGTCTGGGCGCCACGCAAGCTGCGGTCTCACAGATCGTGGTCGGTGAGTTTGTATTGGTGGGCGTAGTGGGGTCGATTCTAGGAATCGCGCTGGGTTGGTGTGCGCAGTTTTTGATGATCGCTGCGCTTGGCGAATTGATCGGCACAGACCTGCCCACTGCCTCGTGGTTGCCCGCTCTACAAGGTTTGTTCGCTGGGCTCTGGTTATTGCTCGCCTTCGCCTGGCCACCGCTGCAAGCCTTGCGCAACGTTGCACCTTCGCAAATTTTTCGTGCTTCGCACCCACGCATGCCAAAGGCCAGCTTGTTGGGCTACTTATTAGGCTTAGCGGGGTTCACCGCCTTGATGTGGTGGGTGGCCCAAGACTTAAAGTTAGGGGCCGGTGTGGCGCTAGGATTTTTGGCTGCGGCACTATTGTTTGGTGGTGTCAGTGCCTTAGCCTTAGCTGGGTTGGGATTGTTGCGCAGTCGTCTCGATGCTTTTCCGATGTTGCGCTTCGCGCTGAATGGTGTAGTGCGCAGGCGAGCGGCGACCATCGCGCAAATATGTGCCCTAGCGATCGGCATGATGGCGCTGTTGCTGCTGACAATCGTGCGCACTGACTTGCTAGCCGGCTGGCAACGTACCTTACCCCCTGATGCGCCCAATCGGTTTTTAATCAATGTGCAAATTGATCAAGTGCCAGGTGTCAAAGAGGCTTTGCAGCAGGCGGGTATCCCTAAGGCGGTATTGTCGCCGATGGTACGCGGCCGGCTGCTTGCGCGCAACGGGCAGGCGTTAAGCGCAAACGATTACTCGCAAGAGCGCGCGCAGCGGCTGATTGAACGAGAGTTCAATCTTTCGTACGCAGCACAATTGCCAGAGCCAGGTCAAATCGTGGCGGGGCGTGATCTGACCGCGGATGCGTTTGAAGTCTCACTTGAAACCGGGCTCGCTAAAACGCTCTCGCTACAACTTGGCGATATTCTAGAGTTCGACATCGCCGGTCAGTTGGTCAAAGTGACGGTAACGAGCCTGCGTCGAGTCGACTGGGATTCTATGCGGGCGAACTTTTTTGCGATTTTGACACCCGCGGCCCTCGGTAGCGCGCCGCAAACGTTCATGACGGCTTTTTATTTGCAGCCCGAGCAAATGGGGCGGTTACAAAAGTTGGTTCAGACGTTTCCTAATCTGACTGTTTTTGATGTGGGTGCGATCCTTGGTCAATTACAAAGCATTTTGGATAAAGTCTCGGTCGCGGTGCAAGGGCTGTTTGTGTTTTCCTTGTTTGCTGGCGCGTTGGTATTGGCCGCAGCCTTGTCAGCGACGCGTGACGAGCGTGTACGCGAGGCCGCCTTGATGCGTGCGCTCGGTGCCTCGCGGCGACAGTTGGCCACGGCTCAGCGTATTGAACTGCTGGCGGTCGGGGCGCTGGCTGGCCTCTTGGCCGCGGGCGGCGCAACGCTGGCCGCCTGGGCGTTATCGACCTGGCTCTTTGAGTTCAATATGCGTTTTACCTTGTGGCCGTGGCTACTGGGGGTGATCCTTTGCATGTTTGGCGCCTGGCTAGCCGGCGCGCTGGCCTTGCGTGGCGTCTTGCAGACCCCGCCTTTAAATATTTTGCGGCAAGTCTGAGTATGCCCTCGACAAGCACCAGCCAGCCAGCTGCCGATGGGTTGCCTTCGACAAGCACCAGCCAGTCAGCCGCCGATGGGTTGCCTTCGACAAGCACCAGCCAGTCAGCCGCCGATGCCCTGGGCTTAGTAGGCAATATTTCGACGGTCGCGCTTGAACAAGACGGTCAAACTATTCATCTGCGTTTTGATTCCTTAGTGCCCGAACCCGCTTTGCAACGCTTTGATCCGTCGTATCCGCCGTCGCAAGCGCAAGTCGTTGCCTCGGGCGGTCGTGCCGCGGCTTGGTTTGTGCAGCTTGCACCCCGTGAGGCAGTGCTCAGGCACTTCAAACGGGGCGGATGGATGGCCCGCCTGACACGTGATCGCTATCTCTGGTTGGGACTCGCGCGCACGCGCTCTTTTGCTGAATTCGATCTGTTGCGCCTCATGTGGCAGGCCGGCTTGCCGGTGCCGCGCCCTTTAGGGGCCGCGGTCTGGCGAGGCCGTTTGACCTATCGCGCGGCCTTGCTCACCGAACGCATCCCGCAGGCTAGACCTTTGGCGCTTTGCAGCGAGCCACAGGTTTGGCTTGAGGCAGGCCGTGTCGTCGCGCAGATGCATCAGTTTGAGGTGTGGCATGCCGACTTAAATGTGTTTAATCTGTTGGTCGATGCGCAAGACAAGGTGTGGATTATTGATCTGGATCGAGGTCGCCGCAAGGCGCTGACAGCGACACAGCGTGCCGAAAACCTGTCTCGCTTGTTGCGCTCGGTCAGAAAGGTGGCGCCTGAACTCGAGGCACCCTGCTGGCATCTGTTTAAACAGGGCTACCAAGAGGTGCTCAACCAACGGTAAGCGATTTTGTATGATCAGCGCACAGTAATTAATAGGCAGTTAGCGGTTTTGTATGATCAAAAAACAGTACTCAATCAACCTTAAGTGATTTTGGACCATAAACTAATGTCTTTAATCCTATATGGCCTCACCCAATGCAGTACGTGTGTCAAGGCGCGAGCCTGGCTTGATCAGCATGCGGTTGCGCATCAGTTTATTGACTACCGTGCGCATCCTCTTGGCCCCGCCAACTTAAAAAAATGGGCACAGGCACTAGGCGGATTTGAAAAGCTCGTGAACCGCGCTTCGATGACCTGGCGACAGTTGGCCGACGCTTTAAAAGACCCGCAAACTGACGCTCAGTGGTTAGACTTGATCGCTCAGTATCCCGCCTTGATTCGCCGCCCACTGACAATTTATGTGGATGGGTCAGTCACAGTCGGTTTCAACGAAAAGCGTTACACAGAGAAATTGAACCTCGTATGACAGACACGATTGTCCTGATGATGATTGCAGCGCTCGGTGCGACAATCGCCGCAGTGTTTGCAGTGCTCGCCTGGTTAAAAGTCCGTGCAACAAATGTGCAGCCATCTGACCCTAAGCTCGAGCAAATTGTTGCAACACTCGAGCGCGTTGAGCGTACGCAGCGTGCCGAGCAGCTCGAAAGCCAACGTCAGCTGCGCACTGAAATGTCTGAAGCGTCGCGCGCCTTGCGGCTCGAACTGTCGCAGGCAGATGCCGAGTTCAGAGCCGCTGTGGCACGAGATGCCGCCGCGGGGCGCAGCGAAGGCGCAGAGTCTCTCGCACGCTTCGCCGCCGGCTTTACGACGCAATGGCAAAGCCTGATTCAAACCAATGATCAACGGATGGCCGAGCTGCGTGCCGCGGTTGAGCAGCGCTTAGTGGCCTTGCAAACAGACAATGCCAATAAGCTTGATGAAATGCGTCGCACTGTCGACGAAAAACTGCACGCCACGCTAGAACTACGCTTAGGTGAATCGTTTAAACAAGTGTCTGAGCGCCTTGAGGCTGTGCAACGCGGCCTGGGCGAGATGCAGGCGTTAGCAACAGGTGTCGGCGATCTAAAGCGGGTGTTAACCAACGTTAAAACGCGGGGCACCTGGGGCGAGGTGCAATTAGCGCGTTTGATCGAAGACGGTATGACCCCCGAGCAATATGCCCGTAACGTCAAAACTGTACCGGGCAGTGACGCTCAGGTTGAGTTTGCGATTCGCTTGCCAGGTGCGACCGAGCACGAGCAAGTGGTGTGGTTGCCGATTGATGCGAAGTTTCCGAAAGAAGAGTACGAACGGCTGATGGATGCCCACGAGCACGCTGATCGCGAGGGCATCAAGACAGCGGGGTTGGCGTTGGGCAAAGCGGTAGAGACACAAGCGAAGTTGATCGTTTCTAAATATGTATCACCCCCGCACACCACCGACTTCGCTATTATGTTTTTGCCCAGCGAAAGCTTGTATGCCGAGGTCTTGCGACAGCCGGGTCTGCTCGATAAGTTGCATGATTTGCGCGTCAACGTGGCGGGCCCTGCGAATCTTGCGGCTTTACTCAATAGTTTGCAAATGGGTTTTCGCACGCTGGCCATTCAGCAACGTTCTTCTGAGGTTTGGCAAGTCTTGCGCGCGGTTAAAACCGAGTTCAATAAATTCGGTGACACCCTAGCCGCCGTTAAAAAATCGCTCGATACTGCCAGCAATAAGATCGGCCAAACCGAAACTCGCACCCGCGCGATGTTGCGAAGTTTAAAAAATGTAGAAGTGCTACCCGATGACGAAGCCCGCGCCATGTTGCGCGACGGCCTAAGCGAACAAGAAGCGCTTGTACTCGATAGCGCTCACCCTGAGGCGGATTCTGCAGAGGATCAGGCCCCTGACCCCAACCGTGGTGCGCTATGAAACATAGTCCAGTGTTTGATATCGAGCACACTACGTGCTGAATGCCTATTTTTGAAGGATGATGGTTATGCTCTCGCAACAAGAACTCAAACAACAAGCCGCAGAGGCCGCCTTGACTTACATCGAGCCGCTGCTCACGCCCAACGCAGTGATTGGTGTGGGCACGGGCTCGACCGCCGATTTGTTTATCGATGGTCTAGCCCGCTACCGCACGAAATTTCGTGCAGCGGTGGCAAGCTCTGAGCGCAGTGCGCAACGCTTGACGGCCTTAGGTATTGTGGTGCTTGATCTCAACGAGGTACACACCATGCCTGTGTATGTGGATGGCGCTGACGAAATTAACGCGCACCTCCATATGTTGAAAGGCGGCGGCGGGGCACTCACGCGTGAAAAAATTGTTGCCTCGGTTGCGAAAAAATTTGTCTGCATCGCAGACGAGTCTAAGTTGGTGCAAATGCTAGGGCGTTTTCCCCTACCCATTGAGGTGTTGCCGCTAGCCCGTGAAGCGGTCGCCCGTGTGGCCCATGCGCTAGGCGGTGAGCCGGTATTGCGTGCTGGGTTTACGACCGATAACGGCAACCAAATCCTAGACGTACACGGTTTAAGCATCCTTGACGCTGTTGCACTTGAAGCGCGTCTGAACCAAGTTCCGGGCGTGGTGACGAACGGTTTGTTTGCCGCACGCCCCGCCGATGTGGCGCTGCTGGCCACGCAAAAAGGTATCCGGCAGTTATAGTTGTATTGTCCTTTGCGCTCCGGCAGGCTGTCGCCTGCGTTCAGGTGCAATGGTTTCGCAATGCGCGACTTCAGGGTGGTAGATTCACAAAACTGTCACAGTTTCGTCTTACACTAACCTCTTAAATCTGATTGGATTTGCCATGACCGAGCACACCAACAAGCAATTTGACGCTGACCTGCAACGTATCCGCACCGAGTTACTGCAAATGGGCGGGTTGGTCGAAGCCATGGTGCAAGATGGCATGCAGGCCCTCACCGAGGGTGATCTTGGCTTGGTAGACCGCGTGCGCGAGCACGAAAAAGAGGTCAATCGGCTTGAGGTTGAGGTCGACGATCGCGTGACCCAGATTTTGGCGCGTTACCAACCGGCAGCGATCGATTTACGCACTTTGTTAGCGGTCACTAAAATGTTGACCGACATGGAAAGATCAGGCGATGAGGCTGAAAAAATCGCGACGATGGCGCGCCGTATTCACGAAGACGACCGTTCGTTTATGCCCGACATCGAGCTACGTCACATGGCCACAAAAATCTCAACCATGATGCGCCAAGTGATGGACGCCTTTGCCCGCCAAGATGCGATACTGGCTGCGGCCGTGGTGCGCAGCGACAAAGAAGTCGATAAAGAATGGAAGGCAACCTTGCGCAATTTGATCACTTACATGATCGAAGATCCGCGCACGATTTCACGCTCGATTGATTTACTGTTTATTGCGCGCTCGATGGAACGTATCGGCGACCATTGCAAAAATATGGCTGAACGCGTGATCTATATGGTACATGGCGCCGATGTGCGGCATCAGGGCTTGAAGATGGCCGAGCGCGTTGTGCGAGGTGAACCCGAGCCAACGCCCGAAGAAAAAGCCGCAGCTAAGGCTGCGAAGCAGGCAGAAGCTGCTGAGCGTGCTGCAGACCAATAAATTTAAAAGTGAAAGCTGACGTTGTAGTAGGTAGTGTCAGCGACTTGCGACCAAGCTCGGCGTGGTGGTCACCACGCCTCAGTGCAACTCAGGTGCAGTGATGGTGCAGTGCCCTTGTGATTGAGGGCCTGCCTCGCCTGCTGAAAAAATTTATTCGCTAGGCGGCACGTAGCCTTGCGCTTCGATGTCGCCGCCTTCAAACAAAAATTTTGTCATCTGCTCTTTTAGATACTTGCGCGCGCGCGTATCGGCCAGATTCAGGCGATTTTCGTTCACGAGTCTGGTTTGAATGGCTTTCCACTCTTCCCAAGCTTCTTGCGAAATACTTTGCCAGATTTTGACGCCCATCTCGCCAGGGTACGGAGGGTACTCAAGGCCAGGGGCTTCTTTGTTGAGTTTGACACACTGCACGGTACGACTCATGGCAACATCCTGCGAGTTAAGAGTGCGAGTTAAAAGTGAACGCCTGATTGTAAAAGGATTTGAAGTGTTTGCTGCCTAAAAACCTTCGTCTTTGCCAGATCTTCGTCTTTACAAGCGCTTAATAAAAATCAGGCTGTTGCGTGAACGGTTGTAATGCGCTTGTTTTTCTTTGGGTAAGTCAGCTACGCCACCTTGTACAAAGCCGCGCTTGATAAACCAATGCGAGGTACGTGTCGTGAGCACAAACAAGCGCTTTGCGCCCATTGCGCGAGCCCGCGACTCCATGTGGCGCAGTAAGATTTCGCCCTCGCCGGTGCCCTGCCATTCAGGGTGCACAATTAAGCAACCCATTTCGGCCATCTGCGACTGCGAAAAGTCGTTTAGTGTGGCGCAACCATAGATCACCCCATCGTGCTCAAGCACGGTGAAGTTTTCAACCTCGCGCTCGATAATGCCACGCCCGCGCGGCAACAAAGTGCCATCCAACTCAAGGGGTTCGATTAATTGCAGTAGGGCGCCTACGTCATCGATCGTGGCTGGCCGCAAATCATCGAGCGTATCCTCGACCACCATGGTGCCAACGCCATCGTGGGTAAAGATCTCAAGCAATACGACACCGTCCATCGAAAACGGGATTAAATGGGCTCGCGTCACGCCGCGTTTGACGGCCCGCGAGGCGTACTGAAGGTAAAAGGCGGTTTCCGGGTCGATCGCACCCTCGGCGAGCAAGGCATCGGCGTCTAAGCGTGCTAGCTCGGTGTCGACCGTCCCATCGGGTGACGTGACGCCAAGAGTTTCAATCAAAAAAATCAATTTCTCTGCGCGCAGTGCCGTGGCTACGCTTGTGGCCAGCTCTTCCATTGACAGGTTGAACGCATCGCCTGTTGGAGAAAACCCAAGCGGCGACAGTAAAACAATCGAACCACGTTCGATGGCAAAGCGCAGTGCCTCGGCGTCTATTTTGCGTACTTGACCGGTATGCTGGTAGTCGATGCCATCAATAATGCCAGTTGGGCGTGCAGTCACAAAGTTACCCGAGAGCACGCGAATCTGCGCGTGCGACATTGGGGTATTGGGCAAACCCTGACTAAAGGCCGCCTCGATATCCAAGCGAATTTCACCTGCAGCCTCTTTTGCGCATTCAAGGGCATTAGCATCCATAGGTGCGAGGCCGCGGTCAAACTGTTGTTCAAACCCCTTTAACCGCAGCTGCTCGTTGACCTGCGGGCGCGAGCCATGCACCAACACCAATTTAATCCCTAGCGCCGACAGTAATGACAGGTCTTGTACCAAGGTATTGAGCACATTGGCCTGCACCAGCTCGCCGCCAAACGCCACGACAAAGGTTTTACCTCTGAAGGCATGCACATAGGGGGCAACCTCGCGAAACCAGCGCACAAATTGAGCGGCAGCAAATTCAGGGGCTTCTTGGGCGGAGACGGTCTCTTGTTCGGGCGTGTCGGACATAGTGGTTTGTGTTGAAAACCTCGTGGTGCTGTGAAAGGAGAAGATAAATTTTATAATGCGAATGTGTCTAGACCAGAAAATATGTCTCAATCAAAGCCTGACGAGAGGATAACGCCAAGGATAACCCCTGAAAGCGTTGTCATTTCCCCACGCCAGCCCCCTCAGATCGTCTACCCCGAAGATCTCCCAGTCAGCGCACGCCGGCTAGAGATTGCGCAGGCAATCGCCGCGCATCAGGTGATTATTGTCAGCGGCGAAACCGGCTCGGGCAAAACCACCCAGTTGCCCAAGATCTGCCTAGAGCTTGGGCGTGGCTTAAAAAAGATGATCGGCCATACTCAGCCGCGCCGAATCGCTGCGAGTTCGGTCGCTAAACGCATCGCTGACGAACTCAAAACCCCCTTGGGTGAGTGGGTCGGGTATCAGGTTCGGTTTCAAGATCGCAGCAGCGCACAAACCGCCATCAAGCTCATGACCGATGGCATTTTGCTTGCCGAATCACAGCGCGATCCCCTGCTGCGGCGCTACGACACCATCATTATCGATGAGGCGCACGAGCGCAGTCTGAATATTGATTTTTTGCTGGGCTATCTCAAACAACTGTTGCCACGACGTCCTGATCTTAAGCTCATCATCACGTCGGCGACGATTGATGCCACGCGATTTTCTCAGCACTTTGCTGACGCCAAAGGGCGTGCGGCGCCTGTCATTGAAGTCTCGGGTCGGCTTTACCCTGTTGATATTCGCTATCGCCCGGTCAACGACCCCGAGCGCCTTGAGGCAGGCACCACGGCGCAACCTCCTGCAGGGCAGTCTGAACGCGGCTTAGCGCGCGACGAAGAACGCGATCTGATTAATGCCCTAGTCGAGGCGGTCGATGAGTGCGCGCATGTCGGGGCCGGTGACATTTTGGTGTTTTTGCCCGGCGAGCGCGAAATCCGTGAAGCGGCTGAAGCGTTACGCAAGCACCATCCGCCGGGTACCCAAGTTTTGCCTCTTTACGCACGCCTGTCGCAGGCCGAGCAAGAAGAAATCTTTACCCCTAAAAGTAGCGCCCGGCGCATTATTCTGGCCACCAACGTCGCCGAAACGTCTTTGACGGTGCCCGGTATTCGTTTCGTGATTGATACTGGGTTGGCGCGCGTCAAACGTTACTCATGGCGCAATAAGGTCGAGCAGCTACGCATCGAGCCCATCAGTCAAGCCTCGGCCAATCAACGCGCTGGGCGTTGTGGTCGTTTGGGCCCCGGGGTGTGTATTCGTTTGTACGACGAACCAAGCTTTAAAGAACGCCCAGCGTTTACTGACCCCGAGATCTTGCGCTCGTCGCTTGCTGGTGTGATCTTGCGCATGAAGGCCCTGAAACTCGTCGAGATCGAAGAGTTTCCTTTCGTTGATCCACCCTCGGGCCGTGCGATTGCTGATGGTTACCACCTGCTGCAAGAGCTTGGCGCGATTGATCCCGACTCCAGTACCGACACCGGCCTGACGTCCACCGGCCAAGCTCTGGCAAAGTTGCCGGTCGATCCGCGCATTGGTCGCATGATTTTGGCCGCTCGCGAACAAAACTGCCTGACCGAGATGCTGATCATTGCGGCCGCGCTTTCGGTGCAAGATCCGCGTGACCGGCCCATGCAAGCGCGCGAAGCAGCCGAACTCGCACATGCCAAGTTCGCCGACGACAAGTCTGAATTTCTTTCTTACGTGAAGTTGTGGCGTTGGTATCACGAACAAGTCGATCACAAAGCCTCACAGCGCAAGCTAGTGGCCCAATTGCGTCAGCAGTTTTTGTCGCCGGTGCGACTGCGTGAGTGGCACGACATCCATCGGCAGCTGCTGGCGCTTGCGGGCGAGCAGGGCTGGCGCCTGAATCAAAGCGAAGCCACCTATGATCAGCTGCATTTGGCTTTGATGTCAGGTCTTCTTGGTAACCTCGGCTTGCAGTCTGAAGAAGCTGGGCACTTTATGGGCGCGCGAGACTTGCGCTTTTGGATTCACCCTGGGTCGCGACTGGTCAAAAAAGCAGGCAAATGGATCATGGCGGCCGAACTGGTCGATACCAGCAAGGTCTATGCGCGTTGCATCGCAAAAATTGATCCGACGTGGGTTGAAAAGGTTGCCAAGCATTTAATTAAACGCACCTGGAGCGAGCCACGCTGGGAGAAAAAACTCGGACAAGTCGTTGCCAACGAAAAGGGCACGCTTTATGGGTTAAACGTCTATTCGGGGCGGCGCGTGCATTACGGCGCGATCGCGCCCACTGAGGCCCGAACGATTTTTATTTGGCAGGGCTTGGTGCCTGGCGAGATCGACAGCCCGCTGGCGTTCATCGCACACAATCGCAAACTCATTGCGCAAATCGAGCGCCTTGAGCATCAAACTCGCCGCCCTGATATTTTGGTGGACGACAGTTTGATCCAAGCTTTTTACGATCGGCTATTACCGGCCAATATTCACCAGTTGAGCACGCTTGAACACTGGGTCAAGGGTTTACCAAAAGAACAGGTACAAGCACTCTTTTTAACCCGTGAAGCCCTGATGCGACACGAAGCCGCGGGCGTTACCACCGACGTATTTCCAAAGTTTTTTGATTGGCAAGGCACCCGCCTGACGCTCGACTACCACTTTGAGCCAGGCTCGCCACGCGATGGCGTGACGTTGGCCGTACCCTTGTTTTTTTTGAATCAGCTCGAGGCTGACCGCTGCGAGTGGTTGGTACCCGGCATGCTCAAAGAAAAAGTGCACATGCTGCTTAAATCGCTGCCGCAAAAAATACGCCGGCATTGTGTACCACTGCCTAACTATGCTGCTGGGTTTTACGAGCGCTGGTTTGAAAAGCTGGGCTCAGCCGGGTGTTCACTCACCGAGGCCATTAGTCAGGATATGTGGTTGCAGCTTAAGCTGCGCCCTGTGCCCACTGATTTCAAGCCCGAAACCTTGCCCGCGCATCTGTTTATGTCATTTAAAGTGATCGACGAGCATGGTCGGATGCTGGGGGCAGGTCGCAATCTGGCGCAATTAAAGGCCGAGTTCGGTAAACAGGCGCAAGCCAATTTTCAGCAACTGGCCACGCGTGATCTAGAGGTCGCCAGCGCCTTGTCGCAAGACGAGATTACTGACTGGAGCTTTGGCACCTTGCCCGAGCTTTTAGAAATTCGCCGAAAAAACAGCACGGTCGTGGGGTATCCAGCCTTGGTCGATCGGGGCACCACCTGCGCGCTTGACGTCTTTGACGACCCACACGCCGCGAAGCTTGCGCACCAGCGTGGCTTGGGACGTTTGTTTAAAATCGCCTTACGCGATCAGGTTAAGTTTCTAGAAAAAAATCTCCCTGACCTCACCAAGCTTGGGATGCTCTACCTCACGCTGGGTACCCAAGAGCAGTTGCGCGACCAGGTGATTGATTGTGCGATTGAGCGTGCCTGCTTAAGTGAGCCCTGGCCGCTTGACGCACAAACCTTTGAGACGCGTCGACTCGAGGGTAAGGCGAAGGTCGGTTTGTTAGCGCAAGAGGTTGCACGAACCGCGGGCGCGATACTTGAGGGCTGGGTTGCGGCAGTCCGTAAGTTGCCTCAAGCAAAAGGCAACGCGGCGGCACACCAGGATATTCAAGCGCAATTGGCGCAATTGGTGTCGGCGGACTTTATTGCGCGCACTCCTGACGCGCAACTGACACATATTCCGCGCTATCTAAAAGCAGTCACCGCCCGGATCGACAAATTGCGCTCCGATCCAACGCGCGACGCACGTTTAATGGCAGAGATGGCGCCCTTACTCACCCAATATTCGCGTGCCCGTAGCGCGCTTAAAGGCTCGCCAGATCAAGGGCTTGACGAGTTTCGCTGGCTACTCGAAGAGCTACGAGTGGCCTTGTTTGCGCAAGAATTACGCACTCCGATGCCCGTTTCAGCCAAACGCCTGCAAAAGGCGTTTGATGCGATGCAACGTTAAAAGCGGTTGGCCTAGCCTTTGGGTTGTCGCGTATCACCTGGCAGCAATTTTCCAAGGGTTTGCCTTCTATGATTTGGGAGATCTCGAGTTAAGGGATGGCTGATATCCGAGTACTCGTGAATTTTTTACCTGCGATAACCGACGTGAAAAACGGTTCGCCGCTCAGCATAATAGGTACAATCCCGATATGGATAACGCTGTTCAATCCCCCCCTTTTGTACATTTACGGGTTCACTCCGAATTTTCGGTTGTGGATGGCATTTTACGGATTTCGGATCTGATCGAGCGCTCGGTCGCTCAGGGTCAGCCAGCGGTTGCGCTGACTGACCTGTCGAATGTGTTTGGTTTGATCAAGTTTTACAAGGCGGCGCGTAGCGCAGGGATCAAACCGATCGTGGGCTGCGACGTTTGGCTCACCAACGACGAAGACCGTGAAAAACCGTATCGCATTCAGCTTTTGGTGGCAAATAAGGCTGGCTATCTGGTCCTGTGCGAACTCTTGACCCAAGCGTGGCTCACCAACGCTCACCGGGGTCGCGCCGAGATGCGCCGTGAGTGGCTGGTCAAGCAGCCCGGGTTGATCGTGCTGTCGGGCGCTCGCATGGGTGATGTAGGCCAGGCGCTGATGGCAGGCAACCGTGAGGCGGCGGTCGCTTACGCGCGCCACTGGCAGTCTGCCTTTCCTGATTCTTATTACCTTGAGTTGCAGCGCACCGAAGCCGAGGCCGACCAGTCTTACACGCAGGCCGCCCTGTCGATTGCGACCGAACTAGGTTTGCCTGTTGTGGCAACCCATCCAGTACAGTTTTTGGATCGCTCTGATTTTCGGGCCCATGAGGCACGGGTGTGCATCTCTGAAGGGCAAATCCTGACCAACCCGCGCCGGCCGCGTTGGTTTACCGAGGATCAGTATCTTTTGTCCTCGGATGAGATGGCAAAGCGCTTCAGCGATGTGCCCTCAGCGTTAGCGAATTCAGTGGCCATTGCGCAACGCTGCAACCTCACGCTTGAGCTTGGTCAGCCTCAGCTGCCAGATTTTCCGACACCCGAAGGTGTCACGCTTGACGACTATCTGATCCAGCTCTCAGAGATTGGCCTTGAAAAACGCATGGCGCAGTTGTTTCCAGACCCGATTGAACGCGCCAGGGTGCAGCAGCAGTATTCTGAACGCCTGAACCTTGAGTGCCAAACCATTATCAATATGGGGTTTCCAGGTTACTTTTTGATTGTTCAAGATTTCATTAATTGGGGCAAAAGCAACGGCGTGCCGGTGGGCCCCGGGCGAGGTTCTGGCGCCGGTTCGCTGGTGGCCTATTCGCTTGGTATTACCGACTTAGATCCAATTCGCTACGACTTGCTGTTTGAGCGCTTTCTGAATCCCGAACGCGTTTCAATGCCCGACTTTGATATCGACTTCTGCCAAGACAATCGCGAACGCGTGATCGAATACGTCAAAACCAAGTACGGGCGTGCGGCCGTCAGCCAGATTGCCACCTTCGGCACCCTAGGCGCTAAAGCAGTGGTGCGAGATGCCGGGCGCGTGCTCGACATGCCCTATATGCTGTGTGATGGGCTCTCAAAGTTGATCCCGCATAACCCAGCAGACCCTTGGACGCTTGACCGCGCACTGAAAGACGAACCCACTTTTAAAGAGCGGTACGAAAAAGAAGAAGAAGTGCGGGCCTTGATTGATTTAGCGCGCCCGCTTGAAGGCTTGACCCGAAACGTCGGTATGCACGCAGGCGGTGTGTTGATCGCGCCAGGCAAGCTCACCGATTTTTGTCCGCTGTACTGCCAGCCCGGTCACGAGGGTAGTGCGGTCTCGCAGTTTGATAAAGACGACGTCGAAGCCGCTGGCTTGGTCAAGTTTGACTTTTTGGGTTTGCGTAACCTGACCATTCTTGATTGGGCGGTGCGTTTTGTGCGTAAGTTCAACGCCACGCTCCCTGACTTTGACATCATGTCAGTACCGCTTGATGACCCAGCCACCTATCAAGTTCTGTGTAACGCCAATACGACCGCGGTATTTCAGCTCGAATCTCGCGGCATGAAAGATTTGCTTAAAAAGCTGCGTCCCAACACTTTTGAAGACATCATTGCGGTCTTGGCGTTGTTTCGCCCGGGCCCGCTCGAGTCGGGCATGGTCGATGATTTTGTGAACCGTAAGCATGGTCGCGCCACCGTCGATTACTTTCATCCTGATCTCGAGTCGACGCTTAAAAGCACCTATGGCGTGATTGTGTATCAAGAGCAAGTGATGCTGATCTCGCAGATCATTGGCGGCTACTCGTTGGGTGGAGCCGACCTGTTGCGTCGCGCCATGGGTAAGAAAAAACCCGAAGAAATGGCCTCGCATCGCGAGTTGTTCGAGCAAGGGGCGCTTAAAAAAGGCTACGACCCCAAGGTTGCGGTCAAGCTGTTTGATTTAATGGAGCTCTTTGCAGGCTACGGTTTCAATAAATCACACTCGGCGGCGTATGCCCTGATTGCTTATCACACCGCTTGGCTCAAAGCCCATCATCCTGCCGAGTTTTTGGCCGCCACCTTGTCGTCTGATATGGACGACACAGACAAAGTACAAATCTTTTGGCGTGACTGCCTCGCCAATGGCATCACGGTGTTACCCCCCGACATCAATACGTCTGCCTACCGTTTTGAGCCTGTGGCTGACGCAGCCACTCAAGAGGGTCTACCGCCACGCACGCTGCGCTACGGAATGGGTGCGGTGAAGGGAACAGGGCAGGGGGCGGTCGAAGAAATCCTGCGCGTCCGTGAGGCCGGCCCTTTTGTCAGTCTGTTTGATTTTTGTCGTCGCATTGACCGACGCACCGTCAACAAGCGCAGCATCGAAGCGTTGATTCGCGTGGGGGCGTTTGACTCGGTTGAAGCGAATCGCGGCGCGTTGCTCGCCTCACTTGCGACCGCCCTTGAGGCCGCAGATCAACATGACCGCAGTGCCAATCAGGTGTCGTTGTTTGGCGATGACAGCCACGAGGTCGTGGCTGGCGAACTCGCTTCAATCGCGCCCTGGAGCTTACACACGCGTTTGTCCGAAGAAAAAGCGGCGCTCGGATTTTTCTTGAGTGGCCATTTGTTTGATGTGTGGCGAGACGAGGTGCGTTTGTTTGCGGCCAAGCCCTTAGTCAGGCTCGAACCGTTGCGTGATTCACAATGGATTGCGGGGGTGATTAGCCAACTTCGTACGATGATGACCGCGAAAGGCAAGCTGCAATTTGTGACGATTGATGATGGTTCGGCGCAAGTTGAAGTCACCGTCTATTCTGAGATCTATGAGCAACATCGTAATCGCTTGCGCGAAGATCAGCTGGTGATCATGCAGGTGAAAGTGACGAACAACGAGCATTCAAAAGGCACCCGAATCGTTGCCGAAAATATTTATGATTTGCAATTAGCACGTGAAGCGCGCGCCAAGGCGCTGCGCATTCGCCTAAACGGCAATGCCGATGCCATCCTATTGAAAAAAATGTTAGGTCCGTTTCGCGTCAATCCAGACGCAAATGCGCGTGGCACGCCCGTTGAAGTGCTCTACGAAAATGCCGGCCTCGCATGCACGCTCAGGCTCGATGATTCGTGGAGGGTGCGTTTGTCAGACAGCCTGGTCGAGCAACTCACCACTTGGACGTCGGCGGCCGACGTTGAGGTGGCGTACTGATGGCTGATCCGCGCCCCATGCGAATCATCCACTCAGAGGCTGCCACCAGTTTTGGCGGACAAGAACACAGAGTCTTTAAAGAAATGGTAGCGATGCGCGAGCGTGGTCACCACCTCGAGGCAATCTGTCAGCCCGACGCTGAGCTTACCGAACGCCTGCGCGAGGTGGGCTTTGTCGTACATACGCTTTTCATGGACGGCACCATCAATATCGTGCGCGGCGTGTTTGCGATCAAAAAGATTTTGCTAGCAGGCCAATTTGACGTGCTCAATACGCACAGCCGTCAAGACACCTTAATCGCAGCGCCCGCCGGGCGACTCGCAAAAGTGCCGTTGATTGTGCGCACCCGCCACTTGGCGAGCCTCGTGGGTTCATTATTGACCTATACCTGGTTGCCGCATCGCGTCACCACGGTCAGTCATCACGTGCGTCGTCAATTGCTCGGGCGCGGCGTGCCATCTGACCATGTCGAGGCGATCTATACGCCCGTAGTGTTAACGCCGCGCCTTGCGCACTCCTCGTTACGCGACGAGCTCAAGTTATCTGCCGACGCGATATTGGTGGGCTGTGTCGCTGTACTGCGCCCCAACAAAGGTCACCTCGAACTCATCAATGCCATGCTGCCGTTGTTACGCACGCGCCCAAAACTGCATCTTGTGGTCGCGGGCGGTGGGTCGCCCGTCTTTGAGCAACTCCAAGCGCATATCACGCATAGTGGTTTAGGCGAGCGTGTGCATTTGCTAGGTACCCGGCGCGATGTGCCTAATGTACTCGCTGGTTTGGATATTTTTTGTTTGGCCACCCGTCAAGAAGCCATGGGCACCGCCTTTCTTGAAGCGGCTGCGAGCGGCCTGCCCGTGATTGGTACGGATGTGGGCGGCGTGGGCGAAATGATGCAACCGGGCGTGACGGGGTTGCTGGTGCTCCTTGATGATGCACAGGCGCTGCAAAACGCGCTGATTCAGTTGATTGATTCGCCAGCGCTTAGAAAAAAAATGGGGCAAGCTGGCTACGATCGTGTCCATACAGAGGGTATATTTACCACCGAAACTTTGGCAAAACGCACTGAAGGCATTTATGGTCGGTGGCTGAAGGATTTGCGCCCCTCGGTGCAAACTGATAGTGTGATGTCTCAGCAAACTACCGATCGGCACTGAGTAGAAATGAAGACTGCCTATTGTGTGCCCGTATTGATGTACCACCATGTGTCGCCCGCGGCAGGTTCAATTACGACCTCTCCCGAAAATTTCGAAAGTCAGATTGCCGGTTTGGCGCAACGCGGCTACCGATCGCTGACTGCCAGCGAATTTGCCGATTTTTTGGCGGGTAAGCCCACTCCGCCCAACTCTGTCTTGATTACCTTTGATGATGGCTATTTAGATAATTGGGTCTATGCACACCCAGTCTTACAAAAATACTCAATGCACGCCGTGCTCTTTTTGATTACTGGCCTGCTGGGCGAGGGTCCTGTACGCGCGCATGCTGGTCAGACTGAGCTGTCGCTGCCGTCGGCCCTGTGTCACCTGCAATCCAAGGCGATGCTGGCGGCCGGAAATTCCGATCCGGTGATGTTGCGCTGGTCTGAAGTTGTGGCCATGCAAGAGCTGGGGACCTTCGAATTTCATAGCCACACACATACGCACAATCGCTGGGATTTGACCAACGAGTCGCGTGAAGTTTGTTTGCAAAATCTTAAGCAAGACCTTGCCGACTCTCGTGCAGCGTTGCAGCAACGGCTAGGCTCTGTATCTGAGCACTTCTGCTGGCCTCAAGGCTATTTTGCTCAAGATTACATCGCCTTGGCGCAGGCTCAGGGCTTTAAGTACCTTTACACCACAGTCGCGCATGGCCAAAATCTTCTTCAAACCTCGCCTGCGCACATTTATCGCGTGGCGGTACGCAATCGGGGTGATGCCTGGTTAAAAATGCGGATGTGGTTTGCCACGCATCCGATCGTCGGCCCCTTGTACAACAAATGGAAGCTATGGAAGCGAACGCTTCGCGCCAAAGCCTAGGGCTTTCTGTCATCGTCATCACCAAAAACGAGGCATCTCGTATCGGTGATTGCCTGGCGTCGGTACAGTTCGCCGATGAAATCATCGTGCTCGATGGCTGCAGTACCGACGCCACCGCTGACATTGCACGTGCGCACGGCGCTCAAGTCCACCAAGCGGCAGATTGGCCCGGCTTCGGTCCGCAAAAAAATCGCGTCTTAGCGCTGGCTACGCAGCCCTGGGTACTCGCAATAGATGCCGACGAACGCGTGACCCCCGAACTGCAAGCTGAAATTGTACAAACGCTAGCCCATCCTTCCTACGACGGTTATCAAATCGCTCGGCTCTCTGAGTTTTGCGGTAAAAAAATTCGCCATAGCGGTTGGTGGCCTGATTACGTTGTGCGCCTCTTTCGCCGCGAGCTTGGTACGTTTGACAACGTGCCCGTCCATGAGCAGGTTTTAGTGCAAGGACGAGTGGGCAAGCTAAAATCTTGGTTCTTACATTTTCCGTTTGATGATCTTGAGGCGTTGGTGACCAAGATCAACCGCTACTCAAGCGATGCGGCACAGATGATGGCCTTCAAGGGGCGACGCGTTGGGGTGTTTGGTTTGATCACTCATAGCGTCTGGACATTTATTCGCATTTATTTATTACGACGCGGCTTTTTAGACGGACGCCACGGCTTTGTACTCGCAGTGACCGCAGCCTCAGGTAGTTTTTTACGCTATTCAAAGTTGATGTTTTTGAATGAAGCCAGCCAGCGATCGCAGCCTGAGCGGTTGAACGAAGCCAGTCAGCGCTCTCAGTCTGAGTTGTTGAGTCAAGCCAGCCAGTCATCTCGGCCGGAGTCCTTGAGTCAAGCCCATGAGCGGTCCGAGCCAAAATGAAAATTTTGTTCACCAACTTTCATCCACGCAATGGCGGCGGGCACGTAACATACATCGTCAATTTGCTTCGCGGCTTGGTGGGCGCGCATCAATTGACGGTTGCTACGCCGAGTTCAAGTCGTCTCTATCGCCTGGCAAAGGCCATGCCGGGGGTAGAAGTCGTTGATATGGCGTTCACGACCCGACCGTCTTCGTGGTTGACCGACCGAGCGGCCTTGCGCCAATTGCTTGTCACCAATGCGTTTGATACGGTGCACGTGAATGGCTCGGCAGATCACAAACAAGTGATGCTGGCGTGTTTGGGGCTGCGGCATGCCCCCCGCATCATCTTTACTAAACACAATAATCACTCTTTGACGAGCTTTGGGCACCAGCTGCGCGCGCGTTTCGCAACCGATCACGTCATTGCCGTCAGCGATTACATCAAAAATTTGTTATTGAATTCCCCTTATAAACGCCAGGCCATCACCACGATCCGACATGGTATCGATATCGATTATTTTTCACCGGTCAGTGCGGTCGAAAAATTACGCTTGCGTGAACATTATCTTGGCGCAGGTTTTGATAAAAAAATCATTCTTGGTAGCGCCGGTGGCACCGACTATGAAAAAGGCTGGCTAGATTTAGTCACGGCCGTGTCGTTGTTGTCGCCCGAGCAGCGCACCAAATTTCACATCGTCGTGATTGGTGACCCACCCAACACACTCAAACTTGCCCAAGTCGCCGATTGTGGGATGGCCGGGCAAGTGAGTTTTCCGGGTTTGATCGATGACGTACGGCCCTTGCTAGCGGCCTGCGATATTGGCTATGTATTGTCCTACCAAGAGGCCTTGTCGTTCGCGTGTCGCGAACTGATGGCGCTTGGCTTGCCCGTTCTTGTGACGCGTGTGGGCGGATTGCCCGAAAATCTAACGGATCAGCGCGAGGGCTGGATCGTGCCTCCGCGTAGCCCAGAGTTGATTAAAAATGTATTGCAAAAAATCTTGTTCGAGCCCGAACAACTCTCGCAGATGGGGGCGCAGGCGCGTCTCCGTGCCGAGCGTGAATTTGGCTTGACTGATTTTGTGAAAGCCACGCTGGCGATTTATCAGTAGTCTGAATGCTTACTATTTAGCGAACATGTCGATTCCAATTTTGATGTACCACCAAGTGGCAGTGCCCGCAGCCCGAGGCACGTCGTTTCGTGGCTTAACGGTACATCCAAGAAGCTTTGCCCGACAGATGCGTTGGATGCATCGCCTGGGCTATCGCGGCTTAAGTATGCGCGATCTGATGCCGTATCTCAAAAATGAAAAAGTGGGCAAAGTCTTTGGTATTACCTTTGATGATGGCTTTCGCAACGTGTTTGAACATGCGTTGCCCGTCTTGCAAAAATATCAATTCACCTCGACCAATTATTTTGTGGCCAACCAGTTTGACGGCAGCAATGTGTGGGATTCGGATAAAGGTGTTGCCTCTTCATCCTTGATGTCTAAGCATGAGATCCTCGCGTGGGCGCAAGCGGGTCAAGAGGTCGGGTCGCATACCCTCGACCATGTTCACCTGCCAGAACTATCCCTCGAGGCGGCCCGCGAGCAATTAACGCGTTCTCGCGTGGTGCTCTCTGAGATGCTGGGGACAGAAGTCACTGCCTTCTGTTACCCCTACGGCGATTTCAAGCCCGAACATCAGCGCTTAGCGCAAGAAGCGGGCTACACCAATGCCACGACTACCGCACGCGGGTTAGCAAATATTGCAGACGATTGCTACGCGCTCCCACGTGTCGGGATCTGGCGTACAACGCCTTTAGTACGATTTTTGTTTCAATGCCTCACTCAACACGAGAATCGTCGACGTGTCTGAACGCTTGCGGATTGCACTCTTGATTGACCGCTTTGGTCGCCGCTTTGGTGGCGCCGAGGCCTATGGCGTCAATTTATTTGAGGTGTTGTCTCAGCGTCATGATGTGACCGTGATTGCGCATGACTTTGAGCATGATTTACCGGTTAAGCAGATCAAAGTGAAGGTCAATCGAAAGTGGCCAAGCTGGCTGCGCGTATTACATTTTGCACGCGAAGCTAAGCGTCTCACGCGCGACAATTTTGACGTCGTACATTCGCACATGAATGGGGGTGCTGGTCATATTCATGTGATTCATGTTGCACCGATTCGCTATCGTCGTTTAAGCGGTATGAGTGCCTGGAGACGATGCTTAGTCTATTTACAACCTAGCAATATCGCGTACTTATTGCTTGAGGCTGCAGCGATGCGTGTCAAAACTGGCTCGCATGTTGTAGCCGTGTCGCCTTGGCTCAAAGAGCGGATACACGACGCGTATGGCGAGCAACTTACCGTGGATACGATCGCTCCAGGTGCTACCCGCGTCGCTCTTGATTTAGTGGTGCGTTCGCAAATCCGTGCAGCTTTGGACTGGGCGCAAGACGATATCGGTTGCTTGCTGGTGGCGCGCAATCCGTTGCGAAAAGGGCTCGCCACAGTGCTTGAGGCCTTAAGCCAGCTACCAGAAAACTTTCGGCTTGCCGTGGTAGGGACGCAACCTGAAATTAAAGATTATTTGCGGGTGAACTATCCCAAGCTTGTCGCTCGAGTCAATCTGATTGTGCCCACGCCTGACGTTTCACCTTACTATCAGGCTGCTGACGTCTACGTGCATCCGACTTTGATTGATAGTTTTGGTATGGCCCCACTTGAGGCCATGGCGCACGGCCTGCCTGTGATGATCAGTGGGCCCGAGTATTGCGGGTTTGGCCAGTATGTGACACATCGTCATGATGCCTGGGTGTTGACCAACCCAGAAGATCCTCGCGAAATCGCTCAAGGTTTATTGGCGCTGACTTCAGATCAAGCATTGCGCGCGCACCTTTTGCATCACGCAGCCAAGCTTGTTGATTCGTTATCTTGGGCCGCTGCGGCGCAAAAATACGAAGCACTGTACGCAGAAAGTATTGAAGCTCGCCGCTCGACTGCTGCCCCAAGCCCAGCTGTCTCTCGTCGCACAACTTGAACTCCGGTTGCTGAAGCTCAAGCGCTGTCCCCACTCACACCCAGCTGCGCAACCAATAGCCAAAGAGCCCCAGATATTCTTTGATAATCGTGCGGCTTGCCTCGAGGCTGCGAATGTGTGGCACCCAAGGGTTCAGAGGCTCATCATCGGGAAGCGTGATTTGCGGTGCGCTTGAGGCCGGTAAGGCGTCAATCCCCCGCTTGATAAAAGTTGCCAACGCGCGTGGCATATGCAGCGCTGAAGTCACTAACAGTGCGCGTTTAAGCTGAGCGCCTTGCATCATACGATCTGAAAACTGCGCGTTTTCGTAGGTGTAGCGACTGTCATTTTCTAGAATCAGCGCTGACTCTGGCACACCTCGCTGGCGCAAGATTTTAGCCATGACACGCGCCTCACTCACTTTGCCTTCAAGCGCGCCACCAGATAATAAAATCTTTGGCGCACGACCCGCAAAATATAGCGCTGCGGCACGATCGATCCGATCAAACGCGGTTGCGCGGTTGTAAGGTTCAAACCAGTTTGCGCGGTTGGCTTGTGTGTTGCCTCCTAACACCACAATGACATCAGCGCGTGGTGCGCGTGCAGCGTCAACATAGGCATAGCGCGTTTCAAGCTTGCCACCAAAATAGAGTGAGGTAATCGGCAACGACCACAGCAATATCCAACCCAGACCCAAGGTCGAGAACAACACCGCGGTGCGCTTGTAAGACCACAGCGCGAACAGCACTGCAATCACTAAGAGCAACAGCCCCAAGCTAGGTGGATACAAAAACAGGTTCGAGAAAGGGATTTGTGAAAGCACGGCGGCTTAACCCAAAAAAACGAGTCTTGGCGTCGACATCGTATGATTACTGAGACACAAAAAACGGCTGCGTGCGTTGTACGACTTCGCCCACCGTTGGCCATCGCCCCAGTTCTCCAAGGTTGATGCTCTCAGGGTTCCAGGGGCCGGTGCGGGCGGGGTCGGTGACACCAAACAACGTGATTTGCTTCGCACCCACGGCAGCACACAAGTGCGAGACACCCGAATCATTGCAAATGACAAGCTTGGCTAGGCGAGCAAGCGCACAAAAGCCACCTAACGGCAAAGGGTTGATCAGGTCGGCAGTGGGCACGGCTCGCAGTGCCGCGGCCTGTTCAGCCATGGGGGGGCACATTGCCACGCGTACACCATTGTTTTGTAGGATACGCGTGAAGGCGTCAAACTGCGGCCAAACCTTTCCCTGGCCTTGATGGGTACCAGTGGCGGTTGGTGCGATCAGCACAAACTCACCCGCTTTGAGACCCGCAGCGCTGAGATGGTCGTGGGCACGTTGTGTTTGCGGCTTGGTTAAAGGCAAATGTAAGCGCTCGGGCAGCATTTGTGGCTGTGCCTCAATGCCCCACGCTGCTAGGGCTTGTTTAGCCAAGCTAAAGCTGCTTTGTACGGCATGTAAGGGCTCGGTGGGTTTGTGCAGCGGCCAACGCAACAACAAACTTCTACCATCGTCGCGCCAACCTGCGCTTTGCAAGCCAGCAAGGCGAAAACACAAGGCGCTTGAAAATGAGTCGGGCAAAATGAGCGCACGTCGGTATTGTGGGTGCGTTTTGCGCCAGTCTCGCACGTCAACGATGTTCTCGATGAGCCGACCAGACAATGGCAAAAAGCCTTCAATCCCCAAACCCGTCAATAGATCTTTTGCCCACCCGCGTGCGCCAACCGTGAACGGTATATTTAGCCGACGTAGCATATCGAGCACCGGCAAACTCATACAGACGTCTCCTACCCAGTTTGGCATACGGATCAAAATCGGTTCTTGTTGCATCACTTATTTAACCTTACTTCCCGCTTAAGCGGCATCCTCCAGGAAGAGGGCCGGGCGGGTGTCAATTTCATTACGTAAGGATACGACAAGTGCGTGAACTGCCCAAGTCGTCCCGCTCGGGCTTCTTTTTGCACATCAAGGGATTCAGTGAGCAGGATTGAGAGGGATTTAAGTGAGGGGCGGTGAGGCAAGAGGCGGTTAGCCATTCTTTGTGAATCTCGCCGTTTTACGCGTTGGTGCTCAGCGAGCCGTTCTTAAGAGATCCGGCTCAGAGCGGGTAAACTTCAGTTTTCTGCATTCAAGAGCGTTATTTTGACTCAATTGACCGGTCTACCCGCTACCTCGTCGTCTCCTTTGAGTGCCACGCTGTGGCGTCGTATTTACGAACGCGTGGGCGCCTACTGGAAAGGCCTTGCGCTCGCCGTGCTGTTTATGGCCGGTGCCGCAGCAACCCAACCCACGCTTGCCGTGGCAATGAAACCGCTGCTTGACGAGGGGTTTTCTGGTGCCAAGCCCGAGTACGTCTGGCAAGTGCCTTTGGCTATTATTGCGTTGATAACTGTGCGAGGGGTCTGTAACTTCTTCAGTGACTATTTGCTGGCCTGGGTAGCCAACAACGTGTTGTTAGGCGTACGCGCCGACATGTTCGAAAAACTGTTGTCGATGCCCGACAGCGAGTTCAAAAAAGGCGATACCGGTCGGCTGTTAAATCGTTTCACTGTTGATGCGGGCAATGTGACCAGCTACGCCACCGATGTCTTGACGGTCGTGGTGCGCGAGTCGTTGGTCGTGATCGCAATGATCGGAGTGCTGCTATACATGTCATGGCAGTTGACGCTCATTATTTTGGTGACGATGCCGATTTCGGTACTGATCTCTCGCGGTTTCATCGCTCGCATGCGCCGTATTAACCGAGACACCGTCAACATGAACGCCGAACTCACGCGCGTCGTGAACGAGGGGATTGACGGTCAGCGCGTGGTGAAACTGTTTGATGGGTATGCGTTTGAGCGTAAGCGCTTTGCCTATGTCAGCGGTCGCTTACGGCGCTTTGACATGCGGGCTGCGACCTCAGATGCGGCGTTGACCCCGATTACTCAAGTTGTGACGGCGATCGCCGTTGCGGCAGTGATCTCGGTAGCATTAAGTCAAGGCAATGCCGGCACCTTAACAGTGGGTAGTTTTGCCGCCTTCATGGCAGCACTTGCGCAGATTTTTGATCCTATCAAGCGCTTAACAAAGGTGGCCAGCCGTACCCAAAAGATGCTGGTGTCGGCCGAAAGTGTGTTTATTCTGGTGGATCAGCCCTCAGAGGTCGACAACGCGACCGGCAGCTTTGACGGTCGAGTCAACGGGCGGGTTGAGTTCAAGTTAGTATCGCATCGCTTTGCCGATGCCGATGTCGACACCTTGGCGCAAGTCAGCATCATGGCTGAACCAGGTCAAACAATTGCGTTAGTGGGCCGCTCGGGTAGCGGCAAAACAACCTTGGTGAATATGCTGCCGCGCTTTGTGGCGCCCGCTGCCGGCCAGGTGTTGATCGACGGCCGCGATATCGAGTCGGTGTCGCTGCGCAATCTGCGCGAACAACTCTCGTTGGTGAGCCAAGATGTCGTATTGTTTGACGACACCATTGCAGTCAATGTGGGTTACGGGGCATTGCATGAGGCCTCCGAGGCTGAAATCCGCGCGGCCTTGCAAGCTGCTAATTTGCTTGAATTTGTCGATGGACTGCCCTTGGGAATTCAAACGCCGGTGGGTGAAAACGCCACGCGCTTGTCGGGTGGGCAGCGCCAGCGGTTGGCGATCGCAAGGGCCTTGATCAAAAATGCCCCAATACTGATTTTGGATGAGGCCACCTCGGCGCTAGATAACGAATCCGAGCGTCAGGTGCAAGCCTCACTCGAAACCTTGATGAAAGGCCGCACCACGCTTGTGATTGCGCACCGCTTATCGACAGTACAAAATGCCGACAAGATCGTGGTGATGGATCGGGGTAGGGTAGTCGAGCAGGGTACACATGCGGAGTTGCTGGCGCTAGGCGCGGCTTATGCGGGCTTGTATCAGATGCAATTTCGTGATGAATGAGATGGTTTAGTCGGTTACATAAAATAGAATTTCGCTGTTAAAGTTAAAAAGCTATTCAGACAATTTATTCGGTTATGTAAAATAGCCTTTTAATGTTAAAGTAAAAATATAGATTAATATAGTAACCTTATGAAAATGTTAAATTTATTTAATAAATAATTTTCGAAATTATTCGAAAAATCACAGT
>Ga0192658_1101_pt1 | contig 43007 bp, 38 predicted proteins | sample LauGreSBDMM110SN_4_FD_133055 | JGI IMG/M metagenome (GOLD analysis project Ga0192658, IMG submission 133055)
CGCGGAGGGTGCGGCGCTGCCAACAGCCGCTGCAGCCGCACCGGCACCTAACCCACTTGTGGTCGCCGAGGGCCCGCGGCCCCAGGCATGGACATCGTTCAAAAAGCTTGTTTGTGGCGCTGGCTGCTGGCGCTCAAGCTGCGCTTGCAGCTCAGCGACCCTCGCTTGCGACTGTTGCAACACAAAGTCCAACTGCATTGCCCGTTGCACCAGCAGGTAGCCGGCGTCAGGTTGCTTGGCCAAGGCCTGAGCGATCAGCGTCTGGGCTTCTGGTTCTTTGGCGCCAGCTTGCGCTTGCGTCAGTTGCGTGAGAAACGCATTTAACATGTCACGTTCTTGGGTATTCATGGGCAAACCTCATCAAGGCAGTTACTGGTTTCAATCTGACCGAGTATAGGGGTATAGGTTCAATCCAAACGGTCACGAAAGCAAAAAATTAGCCTTTTGACGCTCGGGCCTGACCACTCTACGGACCGAGTTAAGTGCGCGAGCGAGGTGCCAGCCAAATCACACAGGCGCCGATAAAGAAAGCCCCTGAAGCGACCATCATGATTTCGTTCGTGGCAATCATTACACTCTGGGTAGAAATCAACCGATCCAGCACCGCGCGGCTAGCGTCCATCGACAGGCCACTTTGCACCAACCCGTTGATTAAAGAACCGTCAGCGTCAACTAATCCAACAAGCTCTGCTTGATTCAGCGTTGCGTGGTCGCCCCAAACGGTTGCCATGGATGCCACTGCGAAAGCACCCAACAACGTCCTTGAAAAATTCATCAACCCGGCCGCAGAGGCCGTTTCCTCAGGGCTGACACTCGCCAGCGCCATGCCGGAGGACGAAATAAAGAAAAAAGGCATACCCAAGCCCATTACCATCAACGGAAACGCGATCTGCCAATAGGTTAGATCAGTGCTCCCAGAAAAGCGCAAGGCGGTCACTGCCGACAACCAAAGTAAACCGCCACACACCATCTTTCTACGATCGAGTTTTCCCGCTAGCCTGCCCACCAGGGGTGCCATACACAGGGAAAAAACTCCCGTCCAGCCAATCGTTATGCCCGCCTGGCCAGTGGTGTAATCCATATTGAGCTGCAACCATAAGGGGGTCAGTACATTCAAGACCATAAACGAAGAGAAACCAATACTCATTACGACCACCGCAACCATAAAGCCGCGATGTCTGAAGACCCTGAGGTCTACGATCGGATGTTCGGCTGTCAATTCCCAGATCAGAAAAGCTGCAAAACCAATCGCCGCGATCAAAGCGAGCACCACAATTTGCGTCGAGGCAAACCAGTCGTGCTCTTTGCCGATATCCAGCATGAGCTGTAACGCCCCCACCCAAACCACCAACAATACCAAGCCTATCGCATCGATGGGCACCAACTTGCGAGGCAATTCATAGCGCAACAGCAACTTAGTCGCAAAAAAAACAACAATGCAACCCAAGGGCAAATTGATAAAAAAGATCCACGACCAAGACCAGTTTTCACAAATCCAGCCGCCCAGCACCGGCCCACTAATGGGAGCAAGTAAGGTTGTCATCGACCAAAGCGTAATCGCCGTGGCCGCCTTCTCTTTCGGAAAAATACGCAACAACAGGGTTTGCGACAAAGGCATGAGTGGACCGCCTGCGAAACCCTGCAACACGCGCGCCACCACCAGCATTTCGAGCGAGGTCGACAATCCACAGAAAATCGAAAACACAGTGAACAAACTCATCGCCCACAGAAACGTACGCACCAAGCCGACGCGCGCAGCCAGCCAACCCGTCAAAGGCAGCACGATTGCTTCGGCGACTGCATAGGAGGTAATCACCCAAGTACCCTGACTTGTGCTTGCCCCCAGCGCACCCGCAATATTCGGAACCGAGACATTCGCAATCGTCATGTCCAGCACGGCCATGAAATTTGCCCCGGCAATGACGACCGCAGCCAACCAAAGCATGCGGCCCTCAAGCGGGGCAATTGGCTGGTCGCGCGTCTCTTTAAGGAACTTGAACATTTAGCGAGCCGAAACGTCGATACGCACGGCCATCGAAAGACCGACTGTTAAGGGATTTTTTTTCAATTCGGCGGGATCAAGTTTGATACGTACTGGCACACGCTGTACAACCTTGATCCAGTTACCGGTCGCATTTTGAGCCGGAATGACGGCGAAGGCCGAGCCTGTCCCGCCTGCAAAACCCTCGACAGTGCCTTTAAACACCACTGCGTCGCCATATAAATCAGAAATCAGCTCAACCTTCTGCCCCACCTTTACCTTCGGCAGCTGCACTTCTTTAAAATTTGCATTCACATGCATCAATTGCACTGGCACCACAGACAGCATGGGTGTACCGGCCTGCACTCTCTGACCAACCTGCACTTGTCGCTTGGCGACTACGCCTGAAACCGGCGCACGAACGGTTGTGCGCGCTTGATTGAGCTGAGCCTGTTCTGCCTTAGCTCTCGCAAAGACCACTTCGGGGTTATCTTGAACCGTGGTGCCAGCAATCAAGGTTTGATTCATGAGTTTTGCACCACGCGCCATCTCAAGATTCGCACGTGCCAGGGCCAAGTTTGCGCGAGCGACCGCTAAGTTTGCACTGGCTGCGCTTGCTGCATTTTCGGCACGCGTGAGCTCATCCCCAGACACTGAACCAGATTTTTCTAACGCCCGACGGCGACGCAAATCGATACTCGCACGTCCATCATCCGCCTGCGCGGCAGTCAACTGTGCCAGCGCACGCTGCTCTTCGGCCTCGCGCGCCAGAACTTGAGCGCCCAACGACTGGTCATTTGCAAAATAACCCTCGACACGACGGATGGCGCGGCCAAGCTCGGCTTGTGCGGCCAGCAAGGCAAGGCGAGTGTCAGCATCGTCTATCAGCGCCAGCACATCACCTTCTTGCACCTGTTGGGTATCACTCACATTGACAGCCTTGACAGTCCCCTCAACAGAAGGCGTAACCTGAGAAATTTCGACTGCGGTATACGCATTGTCTGTCGAGACGAAGTGAGAGCTGTACAACCACCAATACACTAGCCATGCGCTACCCAAGGCCACGACAACCCAAAGCAACTTGAACAGCCATTTTTTTCGTTGCTGGGTACGAACTGCTGCGCCATTGTCCAACTCGGCCCCAGAGGTCTGTTCTGTCATGATTGAGGTGATATTAAAGGGTTCGTGTTCAAAGACTGGTAACCACCACCTAGGGCACGCACCAAGGCAACATTCAAAGAAAAACGACGTGCGCGAAGCTCAGTCACACTGCGCAAGCTCAACAGCATAATGTCCTCAGCAATTAACACATCAAGATAGTTCGACAAACCGCCACGATAGCGATTTGAAGCAATTTGAAAAGCCTCTTGCGCAGCAGCTAGGCCCGCTTCAGCTTGCTCAATTTGCTCGCTCAACGCTCTAAGACTCGTTACCGCATCGGCAACATCTTGAAAGGCTTGAACAAGCGTTCGGTTGTAATTTGCCACGGCCTCATCGTAGCTGGCACGGGCGCCCTTTAATTCACCTTGCAGACGACCACCCGTAAAAATAGGCAGCGAAATCGCGGGGCCCACACTACCAAATACTGAACCGCTTTGACCCAACCGGTCAAGCCCAAGCGATTGCAGACCGATAAAGCCAGCCAAATTGATGTTGGGATAAAAGTCGGCCTGCTTTTGATCAATGCGTGCCGCCTGCGCCTGTGCCTGCACCCGGGCAGCCACCACGTCTGGGCGTCGCCCTAGCAGCTCAGCACCTAAGCGCTCAGGCAAGCCCAAGGTCTTGCTCAGCGTCACACTCGGCCTCTGTACCGACAGACCCCGATCTGGCCCCGCGCCCACTAAAGCCGCTAAGCGATTACGTTGCAGCGCAATCTGCTCGTTGAGAACCAAGAGGTCAGTCTTGGCTTGCGCGCCCTTCGCGTCAGCCTCGCGCACGCCGCCGCGTGTCTCAAGGCCGTGCGTAAAGCGCTCGGCAAACAAGCTGGCGGTTTTTTCACGGATCGCCACCGCACGCTCAGTTGCCTCTTTCTGGGCAAACAAACGCGCAAGCTCGGCGTAGGCGGATGCGGTTGCCGTGGTGAGCACGAGCGCCGCCTGCGCCTGATCCGCAAGCCTTGCCTCAAGCTCTGACGTTGCCGCCGCAAGGCCAGCGCGATATTTGCCCCAAAAATCAATTTCCCAGCTGATGTTGAGTGCGGCCTGGCCAAACTGGTTCCAGTCTCGCGTCACGTTCGCTTCTGGTGTCAGATAGTTATAGCTGAGCCGCTGTGACGTCACGGCGCCCATCGCCGAGACCTGAGGCAACAACGGCGCGCCCGCCACTTCGGCCATCGCCCGTGCGCGCTGGACGCGAGCCTGGGCAATCGCAAGATCAGGCGAACCGGCTAAGGTTTCACGCATGAGCTGATTTAACTGTGCGTCTTGATAACTCACCCACCACTGTTGCTCTGGCCAAGAGAGCGGGGGCGCAACAAACGACGTTGCTGTCGCAAAGTCTTGACTCGTTTTTTCAGTGAACCTAGCGTCGGTCGGCGGCAGGGGCGCGCAGCCAGTTTGGCACCAGACTACCAACGCAAGCAGCGGGCCACCGAGGGCGTTAAAGCGAAAAAATCTTTGTCTCACAGGCCGCGCAAGTGCCTTTTTGTTTTTTTGTTTACCGACTTGAGGGCAACCTTGAAGCGGCCCTCGAAGTACATACAACGCAAGATACCATCTTTTACTTGCCAATTCTTAGGGCCAGACCCTCTCAACTGACTAAATAGATCAGGGGACTTCCTACTCAGAGGCCGGCCGATTGTGGTAATTTCCCTATATAAATCGCCTGGAGTCTCGATGATTAAGCTTAACTTTCACCCCACTGGTCGCCATTTTTTACAAATCCCCGGCCCAAGCCCTGTGCCAGACCGCGTATTGCGCGCGATTAGCCTGCCAACGATCGATCATCGTGGGCCAGAGTTTGCGGGTCTCGGCCGCAAAGCCATCGAGGGGATGCAAGCCATTTTCAAGACCAAGCAACCTGTCATCATTTATCCGGCTTCTGGCACGGGAGCCTGGGAGGCCGCGCTGGCCAATACCCTGAGCCCCGGGGATCATGTGTTGATGTATGAAACGGGCCACTTTGCCTTTCTCTGGAATCGCCTGGCGACCCGACTGGGACTTAAAACCGAGGTACTGTCTTTTCAAGGTCACGACGATCAGTTTCCAACCGTAGCCGGCTGGAGACGTGGCGTTCAAGCCCATCAAATTCATGAGCGGTTGGTGCAAGACCACGAGCACAGCATCAAGGCCGTCTGTGTCGTACACAATGAGACCTCAACTGGCGTGACCTCAGACATTACCGCGGTGCGTAAAGCGATTGACGATGCCAAGCACCCAGCGCTTTTGATGGTGGATACCATCTCGGGGCTGGGCAGCGCCGATTATCGTCATGATGAATGGGGCATCGACGTTTCTATGGCCGCCTCGCAAAAAGGCTTGATGCTGCCACCGGGCCTCAGCTTTAACGCCCTCTCTGCGCGCGCGATCGAGGCCTCAAAATCAGCCAAGATGCCACGCTCGTTTTGGGCGTGGGACGAAGCCCTAGAGATGAATAAGGGGGGCTACTGGCCTTCAACCTCTAGCACCAATCTGCTGTACGGTCTGTCAGAAGTGATCGACATGTTTGCCGAAGAAGGCATGGATAACGTCTTTGCCCGTCATCAGCGCTGGGCGGCTGGTGTGCGGGCAGCGGTCGCGGCTTGGAGCTTACCCATTCAGTGTGCGGATCCAAGCGTGTACTCACCAATTTTGACGGGCGTCATCACGCCTGAAGGCATTGACGCCGACGAAATCCGTAAGTTAATTCAACACCGCTTTGATTTATCTTTGGGCACAGGTTTAGGCAAAGTCAAGGGACGCATGTTTCGCATTGGACACCTTGGCGACAGCAACGATCTGACCTTGCTGGCAACCTTGGCTGGTGTCGAGATGGGCCTCAAACTTTCGGGCGTTAAGCTCGCCGGTAGCGGCGTGCAAGCTGGTATGGATTATTTTTCAAACGGAGCCTGAGCGTGCTAGCACCAACAGCGATTGCCAAGCCTCTACATTTTTTTCCGGCTAAGTCAGGGGGGGCATCGCCGCTCGCCCAGCTACTATCGAAAGACATCCGGGGCGAGGTCCTGTTTGACGCCGCCTCGCGTGGTCGTTATTCAACCGATGCGTCGATCTATCAAATCACGCCAATCGGCGTGGTGGTGCCACGCGACCAAGCAGACGTGTTACGCGTGCTCGATATCGCTCGAGATCAAAACGTCGCAGTCCTGTCGCGCGGTGCAGGCACGAGTCAATGCGGGCAGACCGTTGGCGACGCACTGATTATCGACAACAGCAAATGGCTGTGCAACGTGATTGCCTTTGACGCTAACGCAATGACGATCACTGTCGAACCCGGCATGGTGCTCGACCACTTAAATGCCTGGCTCAAACCACATGGTCTCTGGTTTCCGGTTGACGTCTCGACAAGTGCGCAGTGCACGATTGGCGGTATGACCGGCAATAACTCCTGTGGCTCGCGCTCGATTCAATACGGCAACATGGTGCATAACGTTCTGAGCATCGATGCTGTGTTAGCCGATGGCACTCAGGCAAATTTTGGTTCGTTGAATACACCTGTTTTGGGCGCACGTCTGCAAAATATTTTAGAGTCACTCAAAACCATTGCGACCCGCGAGCGCGCCGAACTTGCTGAGCGCATTCCAAAAGTATTACGACGCGTCGCTGGCTACAACATCGATTTATTTGACTGTCAAAATCCACGTGCCTACACCGATGATGGTGTCGCCAACCTCGCGCATCTGCTCGTAGGCTCCGAGGGCACCCTCGCCTATAGTCGTCAAATTACGCTGCAGTTATGCCCGCTTCCCGTGCACAAGGTGTTGGGAGTTGTGAATTTTGAAAGTTTTTATAAAGCGATGGATTCGGCGCAACACATTGTGACGCTCAAGCCGACCGCCGTTGAGTTGGTCGATCGCACGATGATTGAGCTTGCGCTCTCGAACCCAGCCTTTCGGCCTGTTGTAGAAAAAGCCTTGCTCGGGAAACCCGCCGCGATTCTGTTGGTCGAGTTTGCTGGCGAAAATCAGGCTGAACTGCTTAAAAAACTTGAAGATCTTGATGCGCTCTTGGGCGATCAAGGGCTACCGAACTGCGTCGTCAAGATGCCTGAAGCCCCAGCGCAAAAAGCTTTATGGGATGTGCGCAAAGCGGGCTTAAACATCATGATGAGCATGAAAGGCGATGGCAAGCCCGTTTCGTTTGTTGAAGATTGCGCAGTGCCTCTCGAACATCTGGCCGCATACACTGATCGCCTGACCGAAGTGTTTCATCGCTACGGTACCGAGGGCACATGGTATGCCCACGCGAGCGTCGGCACGCTCCATGTTCGTCCGATTTTAGATATGCGTCGCGATGGTGCCAGCAAAATGCGCGCCATTGCCGAAGAAACATCCGCTTTAGTGCGCGAATACAAAGGTGCGTTCTCAGGCGAGCACGGCGACGGCTTATGTCGTGGTGAATGGGTGTCATGGCAATACGGCCCACGCATTCATCAAGCGTTTATTGAAATCAAAGGCCTGTTCGATCCAGGCAATCGTTTTAATCCAGACAAAATTGTTCGTCCTCCAAAGATGGATGATCAGAGTAACTTTCGCTATGCCCCTGGCTATGCCGTACCCGCTCTGCAGACGGGCTTGGACTGGTCTGCCTGGAATGTCTTGCGCGACTCTTTAACCGGCGAAGAGACCCAGCCCGGCACGGGCTTAGACCAGAGTAACGGACTCGCCTCTGCTGTTGAGATGTGCAACAACAATGGTCATTGCCGCAAATTTGATGCAGGCACCATGTGCCCAAGCTATCGTATTACCAAAGATGAACAACATGTCACGCGCGGCCGCGCCAATACCTTGCGACTTGCCTTATCAGGCCAGCTTGGACAAGCGGGCTTAGCTAGCGTAGAAGTCAAAGACGCGTTAGATCTGTGTGTGTCCTGTAAAGGCTGCAAGCGCGATTGCCCAACGGGCGTCGACATGGCCAAGATGAAAATTGAAGCCCGGGCCGCGTGGGGCAAGGTACACGGCTTAAGCTTGCGCGAACGCCTGATTGCCTACATGCCGCACTACGCGCCTTGGGCGAGTCGCTTCGGTGCGTTGTTAAATATCGCCCAGTCGCTGCCGGTGCTTGGATCGTTGGCGAAACGTGCGTTGGGCTTTGCAACCGCGCGCTCGTTACCCAAATTTAACGCACCCTTTTTAACCAGCACACGCAACAACCACGGAGCAACCGGCGACGCCGCTGCGACCGACGCAACCACCAAAGACGTCTTACTCTTTGTCGATACCTTCAGCAATTATCTTGAAGCTGAAAATGCGCTTGCGGCACAACGCGTCCTGCAAGCCGCAGGCTATACCGTGCATCTAAACGTGCGTGAGGGCGAACGCCCACTGTGCTGCGGCCGAACATTTTTATCAGCTGGCTTAATCGAACAAGCCAAAGCTGAAGCACGGCGCACACTCGACACACTCATGCCTTATGTCACCAAAGGCGTCGCAATCGTTGGGCTTGAACCGTCGTGCCTGCTCACCCTACGCGACGAATTTTTGCAATATGGCTATGGAGATGAGGCGAAGCAACTTGCACAGCAAGCCTTTCTATTCGAAGAATTTTTGGTGCGCGAACAAAAAGCTGGTCGTTTTAAACTGACCCTGCAACCGATCGATTACAACAATGCTTTGCTGCATGGTCATTGCCATCAAAAGGCCTTTGATGCGCTTACCCCGGTGCAAACCGTCTTAAGTTGGATTCCAGAGCTTAAGGTCTCAACAATTGAGTCTTCGTGTTGCGGGATGGCCGGCAGCTTTGGCTACGAAGCAGAGCACCATCAAGCCTCAATGCAAATGGCCGAACTCTCACTGTTACCGGCCGTACGTAATCGCGCAGCGAGCACCGTCGTGGTGGCCGATGGCACGAGTTGCCGACATCAAATACATGATGGTGCAGAGGTGAAGGCTATTCACACGGCGCGGCTATTAGTGCAAGCGTTAACGCCGTAAGGCCTGTTCGGTCATAATTTTATTTTTTTTTCAGATTGAGCCACACCATGACAAGTCCTATCAATACAATCATCGAACAGCGTATTTCAGCCAACCTGTTTGACCCCACCAAAGCGCTCAGCGCCGCACAAATTAAAGAGCTCGTGCGTCTGGCCACCTGCGCCCCCACTGCCTTTAATTTTCAAAACTGGAAATTCATCGCTGTACAGTCAACAGAGGCCAAAGAGCGCTTGAAGGCCGTTTCGTATGGCCAGCAAAAAATCGTTGATGCCGCAGTGACATTTATTGTCTGCGGCACGCTCGAGGCGCACAAAACGTTGGCCAAGGCGTTAAAGCCCTCGGTCGATGCGGGTGTGCTTGATCAAGCCATGTGCGATAGCTGGGTGGCTATGGCTGCCGGTGGTCATGAAAACAACCCAGAGCGTCAACGCGACGAGGCGATTCGTTCTGCCTCGATGGGCGCAATGACGCTGATGTTAGCGGCACAAGGGATGGGTCTGGTCACTGGCCCCATGATTGGGTTTGTGCCCGCAGATGTTTCGCGCGAATTTAAACTCACTGAGAACGACATCCCGGCAATGCTTGTTGCAGTTGGCTATGCAGCACCTGGCAACTGGCCACAAAAGCCGCGCTTGCCGGTTGATGACGTGCTGACGATTGTTTAATAGCAACTACGAAAATCCTCTCTGCTCATAGAGATGTTTTCAAATGAATCCAACATGCTTCACGCTAACTCAGCAAGCCCAGCCTCTTCGCGAGGGCGACAGTATGTTCGGCCTCGGTAATAAACGGGCCGTCAATCAGGCGGCCGTCAACGACAAACGCGCCAACACCTTCTGCTAACTTTTTGCGCGTTTCTTCAAGCACTCTGACTGCGTGGGCGATCGCAGCGTCACTTGGGCGAAACACTTCATTTGCCAACGCGATTTGCGTTGGGTGAATGCAGCTTTTACCGCTAAACCCCAGCCGCTGTGCAGCTTGCGCATCCAGCTTAAAAGCCTCTGGATTTTTAATATCCACAAAAGCGCCATCGTATGCATGAATGCTAGCCTCAGCGGCAGCAAAGCGCACCGCGACACGCACGGACTGTAAAGCCGAGGGCTCGCACGACACAATACCTAGCGGCGCAAATAAATCACCAAATCCGATTTGCAACCCCACAACGCGTGGGTGCGCACAAGCCAGTTCTGCGGCACGTCGCAGCCCCTTGGGCGACTCGATATTGACCAGGATGCCGATTGGCCGCGCTAGCCCGCTTACCTTCTCAAGCCGCTCAAGCTCTGCAGCAACAGCGCGAACGGTGTCCGGATCTTCGACCATCGGGATATTGACAATATGCGTAGCCGTACAAACCACTGCGTCAAGATCTGCTGCAAAATGAGGCGTATCAATCGCATTGATTCGAACCACAATCAGTTTATGATGAGCAGACAAATCTTGCTTAAACAGTGTTTGTAAAGCTGTACGGGCCGCGGGCTTGCTGCTTTCTTCGACGGCATCTTCAAGGTCAAAAGAAATAGCATCGGCAGCACTCGCCAACGCTTTTGCAAACAATTCAGGCCGTGAGGCTGGTACAAATAATTTACTGCGCATACATCGATCCTTTTAGATCATCATCAATATGAAGTTTATAACAGCGGCGGCACCGTTAGGGCTTGCCTCACAGGATTGCACAACATGAGTCGATACGAATTAAAAGCAGAAGTCACCGGATCAATCTGGAAGATTGAAACCACGATCGGTCAAGCGCTTGAGCAAGAGCACACCGTACTCATTATTGAATCAATGAAAATGGAAATCCCCTTAGTCGCGGAAGACGGTGGCACCCTTGTTGAACTTTGCGTCAACGAGGGCGATTCGGTCAGCGAAGGTCAAGTGCTGGCAATCATTGAGCGCTGACATCTGCAGCGCGTCTAACTCCCCAGCAATCTGAAACAGCATCGTCGCACTTTACTGCCAAACCTCAGTTTTATAGCCTCATAAAACTTGACAGTTCAAGCGCAAACGACACTGTTCGCTCAGGCGAACGAGATTAAAGTGCTCAGAAATAGCATTCCTGACTCACTACTGCTTCTGAATACCAGCCTTCGTGACGGCAGTTTGCCAACGGCTCAGGTCACGTTTAATTTGTTCGGCGTACTGCTCGGGGGTCGTCCCCTCGACAGACAAGCCAACGGCTTGCAAAGTCTGGATGATCTCAGGCATTTGCAAAATCTTAGCAATTTCTTTTTGCAAAAGATTCACGATATTTGCAGGTGTCTTGGCGGGAGCCATCATGCCGTACCATGAGTTCACCTCAAAGCCTGGATAGGTTTCAGCAATCGCGGGGAGCTCTGACAGCAAAGCTGACCGCTTGAGCGTACTCACACCGATCGGCCGAACTTGACCAGATTTGATAAGTGGCATTAACGCCGCGATATTCAAAAAGGTGCAATTGATTTGTCCGCCAAGCAAATCAGTCATCACGGGTGCCGCCCCTTTGTAGGGTACATGCAGCATATTGACATTGGCCATCGTTGCCAGAATTTCGCCTGCAAGGTGCGTTGTGCTACCAGTACCGACAGAGCCATATGACAGCTTGCCAGGATTTGCTCGCGCATACTCAATAAACTCTTTTAGATTACGAATCGGCAAATCTGGACGAACCACCAACACTGTTGGCGCTGACACAATCTGCGTAATGGGCGCAAAGTCACGCACCGAATCAAAAGGCATCTCTTTTTGTACAGCTGGGCTAATAGTGATCGGGCCAACGTGCGAAAACAACAGCGTGTAGCCATCCGGAGTCGCGCGCGCGACATAGTTTGCCCCAATCACGCCATTGGCGCCCGCCTTGTTTTCTAACACAACGGGCTGCTTAAGCGCTTCTGAGAGTTTCTGTAAGATCGGCCTAGCGACGGTATCTGCAGGCCCTCCTGGCGGCCACGGGTTAATCACGGTAATCGTGCGAGTTGGATAATCGGCAGCCAAAGCGCTCGTCGTCACAGACATTGCGATTAAAAGCTTGGTCAAGCCGATGAGATTCTTTTCTAAGCGATTCAAACCAAAAAAGTATGTAGTCATGATTGGACTCTTTGTAAGTTAGCGTTACTTTTCTCCCCACCCAACAGGCTGAGGCTCTTAAAAAAACCATGCCTTGAAATCAGCGCGGCTTCGGTCAAACGAATCAAACATTACAACGACTCAGGCTCAAACAAAGGCGGAGCTGCTCCCTCCGACACCCGTTCAACTGGCTCATCGCGTATACGCCAGCCACTTACCATCACCCGCATTCCAACTACAACCTCCTCAGGCTTGACCTTGATCAAGCGAGTCATTAAGTGAGGGCCTTCATCAGTTGCCACAATCGCAACCACGTACGGAACATCTTTTTCGAACTCAGGGCTTGGTGCACGATAGACAATCGAGAAACTATAGACATTGCCGCGACCGCTCGTCACAACGGCTTGAATATCCAAACTGCCGCAGGCAGGGCAGGCAGGGCGAAGATAAAAGTGAAACGCTTTGCATGCTTGGCATTGGGGCAAACTAAACCCTCGTGCGCGCAGACTTTCCCAATATTGATGGCTGCTGAGCGGGTTCACTGGGGTCGTCATTCGAATTAGCCTTTTCCTAGAATCAAGGTATTGTGCAAGCCAATAATCCCACCATTACCATGCACTAGCACCACTTGCGCGTCTGGCACCTGTCGCGCCTGTGCTTGACCACGTAATTGACGCACCCCTTCTGTTAAATGAAACATGCCACCCGCTAAGCCGGGATGGCCTGCTGACAACAAGCCCCCGTGCGTCGTCACTGGCAGAGGACTGTTTAAGCCAATCCCTTGGCTCGCGACATAGTGTCCGCCCTCACCTTTGGCACAAAAACCAAGATCTTCAAGCTCAATCAAAACAGTGATTGTGAAACAGTCATACAGTTGAGCCACATCTATATCACTAGGGGTCAAACCCGCCATCGCATAGGCCTCTTGGCCCGAACGAACCGCACCCGTGGTGGTCACATTTTTATAGTCACCAATGTAGGTGTGCGAGTGTCCATAGCCATGGCCTAAAAGCTTAACTGGTATTTGCTTTAGATCACGGGCACGTTCTGGCGTTGTCACAATAAATGCCACGGCACCATCTGACATTAAGGCGCAATCCAACATTCTTAACGGCGAGGTGATCATGCGAGACTGCATCACATCAGCAATTGAAATCAGCTCTTTTTTAAAAGCAAGTGGATTCAAAGAGGCATTTTCACGCATCGTGACAGCGACTTGAGCGAGTTGCTCGTGGGTGGTTCCGTATTCGTGCATGTGACGTTGCGCCGCCAGCGCATACAAGGTAGGGACCAGCGGGCCGTGAGGCATCTCAAAGTCAGGGTGTGCCCAACCAGCATCGGCCAGTTTTTTCACGGAATCGCCACGCGACTGAAACGACAACATATTTTGTCCTGCAACACATAAGACCGTTTCGCATTGCCCAGAGGCGACCGCCATGGCTGCATGGTGCGCCATCGCGACACCTGAAGCGCCGGCGACATCCAATGTAGCCAAGTAGCGCGCCTGTATCCCTAGTCCTTCCGAAACGACACCGCAGGGCATCGCCCAATTTTCGACACGGATTGGAGTCGTTAACAACCCATCTACTTCGGCAAAAGTTAAGCCTGCATCCGCTAGGGCGTTTGCAGCTGCCATGCGCTGTAAGCCCAAGGCATCAAGATGAGGGACTCTCCCAACGGTGCTCTCCCCGATACCAACAATCACAGCATTGAGCGGCGATCTGCGCGACCCATTGACCCGTGTCATCCCAGTACCTCGCGCGCAATCAACATCCGTTGAATTTCTGAAGAACCTTCGCCCACTCGGTAATGACGGATATCGCGATAGAACCGCTCGACCGGCACCCCTCTCACCAAGCCAGCACCCCCGTGAATTTGAACCGCACGGTCAGCCACTCGACCCACCATTTCAGAGGCCGCAAGTTTGCACATACTAGCCGCGGCGCCAACATTCTCACCAGCTTCAATCCGACGTAAGGTTTCATACGTTAACGCGCGAGCCTGTGCCAGTTCGGTGGCAGAGTCGGCCAACATCCACTGAATCGCCTGGCGCTCGGCCAGAGGCTTGCCAAAGGTGTGGCGCTCACGTGCGTAGGCCGCTGACATTTCAAGCAAGCGATCAGCCGCACCGATGCACGAACAGGCAATCCCCATGCGACCACTCACCAACGAGCTCATCGCAATTTTGAAGCCTTGCCCCACCTCACCAAGCACCGCCGAGTTTGGAATTTCGCAATCTTCAAAGGTCAATTCGCAAATCTTGATCGGATCTGAACCAATTGTGGTGTCGACGCGCGTGATCGTTAACCCAGGCGTCCCTTGATCGACCAGAAAGGCAGAAATCCCTCCGCGAGACCGCTTCTCAGCGTCGTTGACTGCCATCACCAACAAGACATCTGCCTGGTGTGCTCCGCTGATGTAATGTTTACGACCATTTAAGCGCCAGCCCGTGAGCGTTTTTTCTGCCTTAGTAGAAATCGCTTGCGCATCAGAGCCAGCCCCTGGCTCAGTCAGCGCAAAAGAGGCTAATAAGCGTCCGGTACATAAACCATCAAGGTAGCGTTCTTGCTGCTCAGGTGTTCCAAACTTCGCAATCGCAATCGGATTTAAGCCACTTGTTGCGTCCAGCATCAAGGTAAAAATGCGATGTGATCGACTAAATTCTTCAAGTGCCAAACAATAGGTTGATAGATCAACATCACCACCACCAAATTGCGCTGGCATACGCATACCGAGATAGCCCTGCGCACGCATGACATCCCAGGCCTGGGTCGGCACCTCACCGGTTTGATCAATTTCAAGGGCAAGAGGCTCAAGGACTTCTGTCGTGAACCGACGTAACGCGGCACGAAGTTCTGCAAGCTCTTGCGTTATCTCTAGTTGCATGATCGATTCTCTTCTAAATTTCTAATCTAATTAGTCACGCTGGTGCGCCGCCTCGGCAACTTCAGCAGCAGCCAGCAATTGCTGCCGAATATCGCGGTTCATCCATTTTTTGTTTACCGCAAAGCCGTACGACGGAATCTGCGCAAGCACGCTAGCACGTTGCGCACACAGCGCAGCTAACTCTGTCAGCGGAACCGCTAGATCTACCAAGCCCGCACTCAAACATTGCGCAGCGCTTAACCGATCGCCGAGCTGCACCAAACGATGACAGACTGAGCGATTTGAACGTGCCAACACAATCGCTGCTCCGATCGGAGTTGGCATATCAAATTTCACTTCTGGTAATGACACCCAAGTGTGCTCTGCAATCAGAACCTCATCGCACAGCGCCGCAAGCATCAACCCTGCGCCCACCGCCGGTGCCTGAACCACCGCGATCACCGGCTTAGGGAAATCGATGAGTTCAAGAAAACAGCGCATTAGCAAATTTAATCGCTGGTGCGCAGCCGCCACAGGCTTCAAATCCGAAAACTCTTTCAGATCAGCGCCAGAACAAAAGGCGCGTGCACCTTCACCCGTGATCACAACAACTTTAACGTCGTTTTGAGTAGCTGCTTTGACAAGCGCCTGATGCATCGCCTCATAGATCTCTGCGTTTAAGGCATTGGCTGCGGACGCACGATCGAGCGACAGCGTTAGTACCGTATTTTCTAGATGTATCTTTAACATTAGAGGATCACCAATGCATCGACAGCTCGGACACCTTGCCCAAGTTCCAATACACATAAAGGGTTGATATCAATTTCTGCGATCTTGTCAGCGCAATCTGCCGCCAACCAAGACACGCGCTCAATACAGTCAACTAAAGCGTCAATATCTGCAGGGGGCTGCCCGCGTGCGCCTTGCAATAACTTGATCGCATGCAGTTCACTCAAGGCTTCTGAAATATCATGGCGCGATAGTGGCGCCAACCGAAACACCAAATCCTTCAAGACTTCAACATAAATGCCACCAAGGCCAAAAGTCATGACGGCCCCAAAGGTTGGATCACGCACCATCCCAACAAACATCTCGTGCGACTGCCCCACCATCTCTTGCACGAGCACGCCTTGAATTTTTGCCTCAGCGCGATAGCTCAGCGCGGCAGCCATGATATCGCCATAGGCTTGTGCAACCGATTCTTCACTATTCAGATTTAAACGAATGGCCTGAGCTTCAGTCTTGTGCAAAATATCTGGCGACACAATCTTTAAAGCAACCGGGCTCTTTATCTTCGACCAATGCGCGACAGCCATCTCTTTTGACGTGGCCAAGTATTCGTGTGTCACTCGCACACCGTAGCAATTCAACAGGCGCTTGGCCGTTTGTTCTGTCATCGGCCCGTGTTGTTGCTCGAGTAACAGCCGCGCGGCATCACGGTCGATCCCCGCAGGCCGATTGAGCGTTGAACGCAAGCGATTTGTACGAAATTCTGAGTACTGCATGGCACGCCGCACCGCCTTCAGGCAAGGCGAAGCGTCTGAATACACCGCATGCCCCTGAGCCACTAATGCCTGATGTGTCAGCGTCGGATCATTCGAGGTGCAACCGGTCCAGAGCAGCGCCACAGGTTTAGCGCTGCGAGCAGACACCTCTGCCACACTACGCACGTCCTCAGCACTTGCAATGGTCATCACCGGAATCAAGACATCAACGGCAGGATCTTGCAAAATAATCTCTGTGGCTCGCGCGTAAGCGCCGGGTTGACCGATCGCTGCTGCAGTGAGATCCGTCGGATTTGCTGTGGCACCAAAACCAGGCAGCAGTTGTGCAAGTTGCTCGCAGGTCTGTGCTTGATACTGGGGCCACTCAATGTCAAGCGCAGCACCTAAATCAGCCACCATCACAAGATTGCCGCCCGATATTGAGGTTGCAGCCGCACCACGTCCCTTAAAGGGCTTTTGTTGCCTCAAGAGCATCGCCGTCTCGTAGAGCTCGTTGCAGTCATCCACACGAACGATTCCTAGTTGGCGCAAGGCCGCATCACAAACATCATCTGCACCCGTAATCGACCCAGTGTGAGAGGCGGCCGCACGACTACCGACCTCAGTACGCCCAACTTTCACCATGACGATCGGCTTATTGAGTTGGTAAGAGCGCTCGGCAAGCGCTCTTAACCGCTCACCGTCCGAGAGACTTTCCACCAACATCGCGACGACCTTCGTCGCTTCGCTCTCAAGCATAAAGGCCGCGTAATCCATCAAATCAAGGTCGCAGGCGTTTCCACAACTGACCTGATAACTCACCCCTAAGCCTGCTTGCTGCGCCCGCCACATCACATTGACTTGCCCAGCCCCGCCAGATTGACTGACAACCCCTAGCTCACCAGCAGCACGGCGCGGGCCTTGAATGGTTGCTGTTGAGGTCAATGCAAAGGCGTCCACAAAATTGACCATGCCGTTGCAATTGGGCCCCATCATCCGAATATTGCCAGCCCGGGCGATGTCGACGAGGCGCTGTTGCGCATCACGCCCCTCGCTCGTGCCCAACTCACCAAACCCAGAGGAAAAAATCGTGACGAAGGGCACACCTCTCGCGGCACATTGCTCAAGCGCGGTTGGCACCGCGTGCGCGGGCAACACGATCCCCACATGATCAGGCGCCTCAGGCAAATCCGCGATCGAAGCAAAACAACGTTGACCAAAAATGGTCTCGCGTTTTGGGTTAATCGGGTATACGTTGCCTTTGAAGCCGAAATCAATCGTTTGGCGCATACAGCGCCCACCAAACTTTGAAAGATCTTCTGTTGCCCCCACCATCGCGACACTGCGAGGTGCAAAAAAATGAGTCAAATCCGCGAAAACCGACGCCTCTGACCTTGAGGGACGGCTGGCGCTCAGGCTCACGCCTTCACCAACGTCAGACATAGTTTGCTCCGTGATCACCAAACCTTGTTTGATGAGTTCATTATGCGAGCCCGATAGGACTCTTTTTTGCTAGTATAAGTCAACCTCGCGAAAGGTTGTTACAGCGGTGTAGAACGACATGCCACGCTAGGTCTGGTATTCGACGATGCAATCGATACTGAGTGCTTTGTTGGTTAAGCTTAGCCTGAAAAAAAATAGATATTTTTTGCGGTTTTACGATTATTCGCTTTTGCCGCGTGAGTCGTTTTACACACTGATCATCATCTAAGGTATTTCAGCATGACCTCTTTTCTGCAACCCTTCACCGGTATCGTGGCACTGACCATGATTGCAATCCTCTTCAGTGAAGATCGTCGGGCCAATAAAATTCGTCTCATCGTGACGGGTGTCGGCATACAGTTTGTGTTTGCGCTGTTGTTGCTGAAGGTCCCATTCATCAAAGAGACTGTCGCGCTGATCAATCAGGGTGTGCTGGCGTTACAAAAAGCCAGCGAAGCGGGCACGTCGTTGGTGTTCGGCTACTTAGGGGGCGCTCCACTTCCCTTTCAAGAAAGCCAGCCCGGTGCAGCCTATGTTCTGGCGTTTCAAGCGTTGCCGCTTGCTTTATTTATCAGTGCCTTTGCCGCGCTGTTATATCACTGGCGTATCTTGCCCAAGATTGTGGGCGTATTTTCATGGCTGCTAGGCAAAGCATTAAAAATGAATGGGGCTACCAGCTTCGCAGTGTCAGCAAATATTTTTGTTGGCATGGTCGAAGCGCCTTTGCTCGTACGTCCGTATCTTGCACAGCTCAGTCGCTCAGATCTGTTCGTTGTCATGGCCTCGGGCATGTCCTGTATTGCAGGCACCGTTTTAGTGATCTATGCCAGTGTGCTCAGTCAAATTGTTCCAGATGCGGCAAGCCATCTCTTGATTTCTTCGGTGGTCAGTGCCCCTGCGGTCATTATGCTCGCCCGTTTAATGGTGCCGCCACATCCGGCCACCGCCCAAACCGCCTTTCAAGCTACCTCGACCTACGGCAGCACGATGGATGCCATTGCGACGGGTACGGGTGATGGGGTGCGACTGGTTGTCAATATTGCTGCCATGCTGATTGTGCTGGTAGCACTTGTCGCACTCGCAAATGCTGGTCTTGCGCTACTGCCACATGTGGCAGATGCGCCACTCACTCTTCAGCGCATGTTAGGCGTACCCATGCAGCCAATTGTGTGGATGCTTGGCATCCCTTGGTCTGAAACCGGCGTGGCGGGTCAACTGTTAGGCACCAAAATTGCTTTAAACGAGATGATTGCCTATCTTGATTTAGCCAAATTACCAGAGGGCGCACTGTCTGCGCGCAGCCAACTGATCATGACCTACGTCTTGTGCGGGTTTGCCAATTTTGGCAGCTTGGGGATCGTGATCGGCGGCCTAGGCGCTATGGCGCCTGCAAGACGCCCAGAAATTATCGCCTTAGGACTACGTTCGGTGTTGGTTGGTGCGATGGCAACCTGCATGAGTGCTGCGGTGGTTGCCATCGTTCTTGCTTAGTGGTCGAAGCGGTCTAGGACATGGCCTGGGCCTTGCTCAAGCTCAACGTAATCCTGACCGTCATGCACCAAGCAACCGTTGACCCACACGCCGTGAATGCCAAGCCCTGAGCGAACTTTTCTTGAGCCGCCACCCGGCAAATCATTCAAGGTTGCGACCTTTGACTTGCCCACAGTCGCTGGATCAAACAACAGCATGTCAGCCGGGCTACCCACTAACAGACGCCCGCGGTTTGGGATTTTGAAGCGATCGGCCGCCTCACTGGTTAAAAGGCGGATACCGTCTTCTAACGAGAAATAACCCGTCTCGCGCACCCAATGCGATAAGAAATGCAAGCCAAACGCCGCATCGCACATATAAATCAAATGCGCACCCGCATCAGATAAGGTCACAACTGCCGAAGGGTGCTTAAGCAGTGGCGCCACGCCTTCGTCGATATGATTAAAGAACTTACCCGTAAAGTGAGTCTCTAAATTCTCTTTGACAGACAAATCAAAAAACGCATCAAGTGGGTCTTTGCCCCATTTTTTACCCAACGCTTCGATTGTCAGACCCTCAAGGTCAGCGTGCTCGGCAAGCGCTGTTTCACCGACTTCAAGATATTTCCAGTCACCCAAAAATAAAATACCTGTTTTGGGATGTTTTAAGTTTTCGCGTAACGCATTGCGAAACGCAGGATCCACGTACACTTTTTTGATCTCGTCGGCCGACTTGTTTTTGATCGCATCAAAGGCCGAGTGACTAATGAGTGGGTATGGCTCAGCCAAAGTGAAGTCAAACGAGAGTGGCTGACAACTTGTCAAGATATACACCTCGTTACCACGCGCCCGCATCTCTGCTGCTTTGTTGTAATACGTGATGGCTAGGTCTGGATTTGCTGGGTTATACATTGATAACACAGTCGAAATAAACGCGGGGCGTCCGCTATTAATGACAACTTTTTCCATCACTTCAGGCGTAGCACGCGAACCCGTTGCCATCATGAACACGCCTTTGTTAGTCTCGCCTAACACGCCGGTTAGCGCCAACAACTCTTGCTCAGAGGCAATCGTCGAGGGCATCGGACGCCCAGCGTAGCCGCTATGATTGGGCGAAAACGATGATGCAAAACCAATTGAACCAGCGTTCATCGCGTCACGAACGAGTTGACACATCGCCTCAAGCTCTTGCGGTGAGGGCTCGGCTTTTTCTGAGCCCGCTTCGCCCATCACGGCGGTGCGCACCACTGAATGCCCCACAAACACGGCAGTATTTAGATACGGCTTAATCTCACGCAACTGATCCATGTATTCTTGAAAGGTCTCAAACCCCCAGTTCACACCAGTCAATAACGAGGTCAAGTCCATCCCCTCAACGACTGATAAATTCTTCATCATGGTTTCACGCTGCGGCGCGGGGCATGGCGCAATCCCAAACCCACAGTTGCCCATCACCACCGTGGTGACCCCAAGCGCGGGCGACGGAGACATGGTGCGATCCCAAGTCACTTGCGCATCAAAGTGCGTATGCAAGTCAACAATGCCGGGCATCAAGGATAAGCCTTTGGCATCGATCTCTTGCTTTGCCTGGCCTGTCACCTTGCCGATCTCAGCGACGACACCTTCTTTGACAGCTACGTCAGCTTGTACGCCAGGGTGCCCCAAGCCATCAAATACCTGTGCATTACGAATAATTAAATCGAACATGTTATCTCCGTTGTTTTGTCCTGAGTGCTTCTAGGCGAGAGGTTTCTCGCACCCTAAATTTGTTTAACATGATTTTAAAGCCACAGCGCCTTCTTAATCCACAACACGGGGATTGCTTTCAGCGCAGCAAAGCGAGGTTTGCCCCGAACCTGATCAAACAATTCCTGTCGCTCTCAACGCAGCAATCTGTTCGGCATCTTTATGCAACACTGTACTTAAAATCTCATCCGTATGCTGCCCCAGCGCTGGCGGCGGAATCTCGTGCTTAATCGGCGTACCCGAAAACTTCATTGGGCTACCCACCAAAGGCACCGTGCCCGCCACTGCATGTGGCAATTCAATTTTCATACCGCGTGCCAGCACTTGAGGCTCTTCAAACACTTGTGCCACAGTATTGATCGGCCCGTTCGCGACCCCCGCCTCATCGAGCAGTTTGACCCATTCGCGCGTGGTGTGTTTTAAAAAAATCTCATCCAAAATCGCTGTGATTTCGACGCGATTTTTGACGCGCTCGCCGTTGGTGGCGTAACGCGGGTCTTGCGAAAGATGAGTGCATTCAGCAACTTCACAGAACTTCTTGAAGAGATTGTCGTTACCGCAAGCTAAAATCAACGCACCATCCGAGGTTTTGAAGGTTTGGTACGGCACGATATTCGGGTGCGCATTACCGATCGACTTAGGCGACTCGCCAGTAGCAAAATAATTCATGGCTTGATTTGCCAAGAAAGCCACACAAGAATCTAGCAGCGAGACATCGATCCATTGACCCTGACCCGTCACTGCACGATTCGCAATGGCGGCACAGACAGCGATCGAGGCGTACATCCCAGTCGTTAAGTCAATAATCGGCACGCCAACTCGCTGCGGGCCACCGCCCGGGGCGTCATCGCGCTCGCCGGTGATGCTCATTAATCCGCCCATACCTTGGGCCATAAAATCGTAGCCTGGCCGGTCTTTTTCTGGTCCGGTCTGCCCGAAGCCTGTCACCGAGCAGTAAATAATCGCAGGGTTAATCGCTTTGATATCTTCATAACCCAAGCCATAGCGCGCCAAATCACCGACTTTGTAATTTTCAAAAATCACATCTACATTTTTTGCTAACTCACGCACTAGCTGCTGCCCTTCGGGTTTAGACAAATCAATCGTGATTGACTTTTTGCCGCGGTTGGCTGCACAAAAATAAGCAGACTCGCGGGTCACATTGCCGTCTTGATCCTTTAAGAACGGAGGCGCGAAGGCTCGCGAGTCATCGCCCTTAATGGGGCGCTCAACCTTAATCACGTCTGCGCCTAAATCCGCTAAGTTTTGTGCGGCCCACGGCGCAGCCAGGACGCGAGACAAGTCAAGAACTTTGATGTGCGAGAGAGGGCCAGACATAAGAAAGGTTCCAATTTTGTGACAAAAGTCGTATTGTAGAGGTTCGAACAGAAGCTCGTGAAAAATCGAGCCAGGAGACCAACTTGAAACGCTTACTTGCCGCCTTATTATTCGCCCCCTGCCTAGCACTCGCTCAGGCTTATCCAACCAAATCAGTTCGTATCGTTGTGCCCTTCCCGCCGGGTGGGGGCACCGACGTTGTCGCGCGCATTTTGGGTCAAAAACTGACCGAAAACTGGGGGCAGCAAGCCATTATTGAAAACAAAACTGGCGCCAGTGGCACCGTCGGCTCAGAGCTTGTTGCAAAATCGGCGCCTGACGGCTACACCTTACTACTACAAGGCACCCAGCACTCGATCAATCTGAGCCTGTATAAAAAGCTGCCCTACGACACCTTAAAGGATTTTGTCCCGGTGGCCCACGTTGCAATTGCACCATTTTTGCTGATTGTGAACTCATCTGTGCCGGCCAATTCTGTCAAAGAACTTATTGCATATATCAAGACGCAACCCAACGGACTTGACTATGGCTCGAGCGGGCCCGGAGGTGGTGCGCATTTAGCTGGTGAAATTTTCAAAACGATGGCCGGTGTGCAAATGCGACATATTCCTTACAAAGGAGGCTCGCCTGCTTTAACCGACTTATTAGGCGGTCAGATCCCAATGCTGTTCGACCCAATCCCAACCTCGATCAAGCACGCAAACGGTGGTCGTATCAAGGTGCTAGCGATTTCAAGCGGCGAGCGTGTGGTAGCGGCACCTAATGTTCCGACTGTTGCTGAGTCTGGATTACCCGGCTTTGATGTCGTGTCGTGGTTTGGCTTGTACGCCCCGAGCGCGACGCCACCTGCAATTGTCAACAAACTCAACGCAGATGTGAACCGCGCGCTGGGTCTGCCCGACGTGCAAGACAAATTCAAAGAAATGGGGTTTAGCACCAAGTTGATGAGTGCCCCAGAGTTTGAGAAGCATCTGCGTGCCGAAGTGGTGAAGTTCGCAAAAGCGATTCAGGACTCAGGCGCAAAAATCGACGAGTAAGTCTGCGGCGGGAGGGTGCGACGAGGCACCCTCTATACCTCAGCGGTCTTTGAAGAGGCCACCGAGCAGCGACCGCGCTCGCCTGCCGAACCACCACGGGGCGCAAGCCGTGACGAACCTCAACGAATGTCAGTCTTTGCGAGATATTTTCTTGTTACTCGCTTGGATATGAGGATTTGAGAGGCTGATGACTCAAAGCTCACTCTACACTTTCGAATAGCCACTGGGCTGTCTCGAAGTCACTCACGCATCATCCAGAGCAAAATGTTTGTCGATCAATTTCTGGACACTCACCAACTGAGCGTTTCGCGTTTCAAGCATGCGGCGGCGAACACTTGCGCTGAATTCAAGGCCTTGGTACCGTCGCTTGGCGGTACGCGCAACAAAAACCTATTTTTGCAGGATAAAAAGGGCCGTCGCCATTTTTTAGTTATCACGCAACCCGAACATGAGGTCAATCTTGCGAAACTAGGTGAGAAACTAGAGGCAAAAAAACTTGGCTTTGCTTCTGCTGCCCGCTTAAAACAGTTTTTAGGCGTTGAGCCAGGCGCAGTGAGCGTACTGGCTTTAATGCGCGATCTTGAGGCGAAAGTCGAATTAATTATTGATAAACATATTTGGCAAGCCAGCGCGATACAGGCTCATCCACTCATTAACACCGAGACGCTCATCATTGAAAATCACGAGTTACAACGTTTTCTAAAAATCACTGGGCACACCCCAAAAATAATGAATGTGCCAATCATTGAGCCTACTTTTTAGGCAAACGCCCCAACATAAAAAACTCATCATTCGGGCGCATCGAGGTCACATTGGCCATGCGATTAGACATACCAAAAAAACCTGTGATGGCGGTGATGTCCCAAATATCTTCGTCATCAAAACCGTGCTCTCGTAGCTCGGCATAATCCTGATCACCAACTGACTGTGAGTCAAGGCATACCTTCACAGCAAAATCGAGCATCGCTTTTTGTCTAGGCGTGATATCGGCCTTGTGGTGATTGACAGCTACCTGATCCGCCACCAGCGGATTCTTTGCATAAATACGCAAAATTGCACCGTGGGCCATCACGCAATACAAACAGTTATTCTTGGCACTGGTGGTGGTGACAATCATTTCGCGATCGGCTTTCGTCAGGCTACCCGTATCCTTTACCATTAGTGCGTCGTGATACGCAAAAAAAGCGCGAAACTCATCTGGCCTGCGCGAAAGCACCAAAAAGACATTCGGTACAAATCCAGATTTCTCTTGCACCGCAAGAATTTTTTCTCGGATGTCTGTTGGCAGATCTGTCAGCGCCGGGCTCGAAAAACGCGAGATGGGATGAGCCGGGTTCGTCACTGCAGCGTTGTTTTGCGGTTCGATAGTCATAGAGTTCTCAATATATAAAAAATGTTCAATCACCATCTTTCTTTAGCAGGGCGAAGGTCGAGTTCGAACGTCCACGCATCGGGACTCTGTTCATGCAACCAGACATACGCTTGCGCAATGCTATCAGGCTCAATTAACCCTTGGGGGCCCAAGGCTGCCACGCGCTCTGGTTGAGTGGTGCGCACACGTTCAGAGTCGATTACACCATCAATAACGATATGCGCCACATGCAAGCCTTGTGGACCAAATTCGCGTGCCATGCTTTGAGCAAGTGCTCTGAGTGCAGCCTTGCCGCCCGCGAAGGCGCTAAACCCGACACCGCCACGCAAACTCGCCGTCGCACCCGTAAATAAAATCGTGCCACGCTGCCTAGGAAGCATCACGCGCGCAGCTTCACGCCCCACTAAAAAGCCAGCCATAGCGCACATTTCCCAGGTTTTGAAATACTTTTGTGCAGTCATCTCTAACAGGGGGAAACGTATATTGCCTCCAACGTTAAACACGACAACTTCAAGGGTGCCGACGTCTTGTTCAATTTTCTGAAATAGGGTGACAACCTCATCCTCATGTCGGGCATCGAGCGTAAACGCCAAGGCACGACCGCCTGACTCGTGAATGGCTGCCAATAAGCCTTGACTCGCGTCTGGGGTGCGGCGGGTGACGCATACGGTGTAACCCGACTGTGCAAATCGCTTCGCCACCGCACTACCCGTGCCGTCACCGGCTCCCACGATTAAACAAACTTTCTGGGGTAAGCCGCTCGCGGCAGATTCATTCACCTTAGGCTCTCGCGGTGGGACGCGCCACCATCGCGCCGTACCAACGCGTCAGCTCTTTGAGCTCTGGCGGAATCCTTGTGCCGGTCGCTTTACCGACAAGAAAACCGCATTGTGCGACGATGTCAGCGATCGTGTAGTGATCGGCTGCGATGAATTTTTTACCAACAAGTTCTTTATCCAGCCACTCAAAAGCCTCGAGCGCGCGAGCGTGATAAAACTCGCCACAAGCCGGTTCTTGCGGCACCCGACCGATCCAGTACTGACCTGTATGCCGAAAGTTAGTGATGATCGGCATCACAATTTCAAACTCAATTCGGCGCGTCCACATCTCGATCTGCGCTTGTTCAAGTGCGGTGCGACCAAAAAGCGGTTGTTCAGGATGCAAGGCTTCGAGGTAACGGCATATCGCTACGGATTCGGTCAATAGCGTTCCGTCATCCAGTTCAAGTACCGGTGTTTTACCCAGTGAGTTTTTTGATAAAAACTCTGGTTGCAGATTCTCACGATTTAAGCCATCGACCTGCCGAGTCGGAATGGTGAGCCCCTTCTCGGCTAAAAAAATTCGTACGCGGCGAGGATTCATGGCACTCGTCATATCATAGAGCAGCATGGGTTTTCCCTTATAAAAAACATGATGTTTATTCTAGTGTAAATGACCAAGAGTGTGTCAGGCGTATTATCATAAGTCTGAAAATTGCGAAGCTTTTTGGATCAATACACACCGAAGGTACCCTATGTCATTAAAACTCTTTCGACATCTCACTCTGCTGGCATGTACCATCGCGGGCTTGGCTGCACCTACCTGGGCCAATGCACAAACCTGGCCAACAAAAAACATTCGTATTGTGCTGCAGTTTTCGCCGGGCGGCGCGACCGACGTGGTGGCCAGAATTTTGGCTCAGCATCTCTCGACCTCGCTTGGGCAAACGGTTATCGTCGAAAACAAGCCCGGCGCCGACGGGCAGATTGCAGCTGAATTTGTCTTGCGCTCTGAACCCGACGGTCACACGTTTTTCATGGCCTCGAATACGCCCATGATGCAGGTGCCGTTACTCAAAAAGAACCCGCCTTACGACCCACTCACAAGCTTTACGCCAGTGGCGCTGATTGGCCGCTATATCTTCGTGATGGTCGCAAACTCGAAGCAGCCCTTTAAAACATACGCTGAGTTGGCCGCCTACGCCAAAGCCAATCCTGGCAAGCTCAACTTCGGCAGCCACAGCGGTGTGACGCAATTGATGTTTAGCCGTATGACTAAGCAACACGGTCTGCAAATGAACTTAATCCCTTACAAGGGAGAAGCCCCAAACGTCAGTGATTTACTAGGTGGCCATGTGCAGTTCAACCTAGTCTCGACGATCAGTACCCTGCAACACATTAACGACGGCAAGCTCAACCCAATCGCTGTGATGCTTGATAAACGTCTTTCACTTTTGCCCGATACACCTACCTTCGCTGAAGCGGGGCTGCCAGCTTTGGGCGCCGAAAGTTGGGCTGCACTCTTTGGCCCCGCCAAGCTATCGCCAGAAATCGCCACTCGGATGAGCGAGGCAGTCCGCGCTGCAATCGCTGATCCCGCCTCACGCGCACGCATTGAACGACAAGGGTTTCACCTCGCAGGCTCAACGCCAGCTGAGCTGAATACCTTCGTGGCAAGTCAGCTCAAAGATTGGAAACAGGCGTTTGACGACGTGGGGTTAAAGCCAGAGTAAACGCGTCGCTAGCTGCCCCCTTAAAAAGCTAGATTTGCTGCGCTACCAATAAAAAAAGCCCAGGGCCCTTGTGTTCCTGGTTCATAACGGAGATCTGCAATATGCCCCTAATCGGCTCTGTCACTGAAGCCCGCAACAACCGCCGCGAGCGGCCAATCCGTTCGGCACCTGGTGTAAGCGGTGGGCATATTTTCAGAAGCGACTTGATCCCCGAGACAGGCGATGCTGAGTCCGACGCACCAAACTGCAAACTAATTGAGCAGCAGCCTCATGGCGTACTGCAATCGCATTTTCATATCGTCGATCAGTTTCAGATCATGGTGGCTGGTGAAGGCCTGTTAGGTAAACATCAGGTCGCGCCCTACACCGTACACTTTGCCGCCAAGCACACGGGCTATGGCCCCATCACAGCTGGTGAGCAAGGCTTGCATTACATGGTGTTTAGATTAGGCAAAGACGCCGGCGCGGGGTATTTGCCAGAACAGCGCGGTGACATGAAAGACCTGCCGCGTCGACATGTGATGGGGGCACCCGTGGGCTGTTTAAACGACGTCAAGCGCATTTCTTTGACGAGCACTCTCGAGCACAAAGCCATTGCGATGCAAACCGATGGCTTGTCTGCCACGATATACCAGGCACCGGCGCACCAAAGGATTGTCGGGCCTGAGCCAACCTCTGGACGCGGGCAATTTATTTATATTGCTTCAGGTGCTGCTAAGTTTGATGGGCAAACGCACGAAGCCGGTACGGCAATTTTTATCGCACCAACCGACCCTGCAGCCACCTTGACTACAGACAGCTCAGGCGCCGAGATTTTAGTCATGCAGTTTCCGAGGGCAAGCAGCTAACTCGCGTGACCGCCAACTCAAGAACCGAGTGTGACGATGCGCTTGTTACCTTGCAACCCGGGCGCACTTGAGTCTACCCGAAGCGAACTGAAGGGCTTGCTACAGCTACAACGATTGCGCGCGTTATTGGGCTAATTGAAGATTGAACTCTTTCGCCACACGTTGCCATTTTGCAATTTCAGCCCGTCTGAAGGTATCGAGTTCTTGCGGAGTTGAAGCAATGATCTCACCATTAAATTCACCAATACGCGCAATCACCGCGGGTTGTTTTAAGGCGTTTACAAAAGCTTGATTTAAGCGCGCAATGATCGCAGGAGGGGTTGCCGCCGGAGCATATATTGCGTTCCACTCGTAACTTGCATAGCCTGACACACCCGCCTCAGCAATCGTAGGAACGTCGGGATACACGGCAATCCGTTTATCACTTCCTACCCCAATGACACGAAGTTTGCCAGCACGAACATGAGGCAACGAGGTACCGACCGTTGAGAACATCATCGTTACTTGACCTGAGATCACATCGGTCAACGCCAACGAACCGCCTTTGTAGTGCACAGCCTCGAGGTGCGTGCCCGCCAAGGCATTAAACAAGACACCGGCTAAATGTTGCGCTCCGCCTGGGCCAGAGGATGCGTAATACAGCGAGGGCTCTTTTTTCTTAGCGGCGCTGATGACCTCGGCCACCGTCGTCAAGGGATTATCAGTGCGCACCACCAACACGTTGGGCACACGCTGAATCAAGGTAATAGGTGCAAAGTCTTTTAAGGTGTCGAACAACATCTTGGGTTGCACCGCCGGATTTTGCGCGTGATTCGCGGCATCGAGCATGATGGTGTAACCATCGGGCGCAGCTTTGGCGACGCTTGCACCACCGATCATGCCGCCTGCGCCACCACGATTTTCAACGACCACGTTCTGGCCCAAGTCTTTTGACACCTCAGGGGCTAACATACGAGCCACCAAATCTGCAGTGCCGCCAGGCGGATAGGTCACCACTAAAGTAACCGGGCGCTCGGGGTAAGCAGCGCTCACCGGAGTCATCGCTGCGCAAAGCGACAGCAAAACAATCCCCAACATTTTCCGGCTCAGACTGTGCATATTTAGCATAATGATCTCTTGAGATTCAATGATTGAACGGCTTGCCTAATGATCGGTCGGCTCGCGCCTAAGCCTTGATTACGTAGGCAAGCTTACTATATTCTTGGTAGCGTCTAGCAAGTTTTGATGCCAGTCGAGCATGCCCTTTGCAATTTAGGCTTAGACTATTATCCTTAGTCGCTGGGTCGCTACGACTTAGTCGCTGGATGAGATCGAAATTAACGTTGACACAAGCTCGTTCACTTTTATACACAAACACATAAACAAGGTTCATATGGTGGGTACCTCTTTACATGCTCTTGGTTTAACTAGCTTGCAGGCTCGCCTTGAGCAAGATTTAGCGTGGCTTGAGCTTCCGGCCAAACGCTGGGTAGTCAGCCGAGAACTCGAGGGTCAACCCGTACTTGAGGTGGCCATCATCGGCGGTGGTATGGCTGGCATGGCCGCTGCTGCTTCGCTAACCTTAACTGGCATCCAAGCCGTCATGTTTGATCGGGCGCCCGCAGGCTTTGAAGGCCCTTGGGTCACCATCGCACGGATGCAGACCCTTCGCTCACCAAAACAACTGACGGGGCCCGCACTGGGCTTGCCTTGCCTCACCTTTCGCGCTTGGTTCGAAGCTCAGTTCGGCTTGGATGCCTGGACTGCCCTAGACAAAATCCCGCGCACGCAATGGATGGATTATCTGCGCTGGTATCGTCAAGCGCTGAAACTCGACATACGCAACGAACACCACATCACCGCGATCACACCACGTGCCGATGGTCTGGTGCAGTTAACCATGACAACACCAACAGGACAGCAAAACATCTATGCCCGCCGTGTGGTGCTTGCCACTGGACGCGACGGCCTAGGCGGGGCTTACCTGCCAGAGATTGCAGCCACCCTGCCGCGTGCGCTTTGGGCACATTCGTCTGACACACTTGACTATGGAACGTTAGCTGGCAAACGCGTTGGCGTGATCGGTGCCGGCGCCTCTGCCATGGATAGCGCGGCGACTGCACTTGAGGCCGGTGCAGCCAGTGTAGAGCTGTTGATCCGTCGCCCTGATCTACCTCGAATCAACAAGGGCAAAGGTGCGGGTCATGCCGGCATGAATATTGGCTTCGTCCACTTGCCCGACGACTGGAAATGGCGCATCCGCCATTATTTAGGGGTCGAACAAGTGCCGGCGCCACGCGGTAGCACCCTACGGGTATCGCAGCACAAAAATGCGCGTTTTAATTTGAGCTGCCCGATCGAGTCAATCGACGTTGGAAAAAATGTATTAACCGTCAACACCCCAAAAGGTCCATTTGAACTTGATTTTCTGATCTTCTCGACAGGGTTCCAAATCGACTGGTGGACGCGCCCCGAATACGCGAATATCGCGCCACACGTACTGGCCTGGAAACATCGCACACTTGAACTCACCGAGCCTGCTAGCCAAGAGATGCTCGATTCACCATATCTTGGGACCGCTTTTGAATTCAAAGAAGTGACGTCTGGCGCATGCCCCGGGCTCTCAAGCATTCATTGTTTTTGTTATCCTGCCGCGCTCTCGCACGGCACCGTGTCAGGTGACATCCCCGCAATCAGTGAAGGTGCCAAACGCTTAGCGGCAGGCATCGCAAGTTTGTTTTATGGCGAAGACATTGCCGAGCATTATCATCGCATGGAGCTTTACAACGACCCCGAGCTACTGGGCGATGAATGGACTCCCGCAACAAAGACAGCTTAGTGGACACCGACTTTTTTGGTCTGAGCTTAATTGACTTCGAAAGAGAACCTGGATTTTTTGCTCTAGACTCAATTGACTTCGAAATAGACACTGACTTTTTGCTTAAGACTCGACTCGCTTCGAAATAGACTCTGACTTTTTGCTTAAAACTCGATTTACTTTTACATGGATGCCAGATTTTCATGACAACTACTCAACCGACCGACACGATTGATCGCTTAGTCGGACTCAGCCCGACACTCAACACTTACTCGGTACGTCATCAACGCGACAAAGTTGTTGCCGCAACGCAAAAAAGTGAAGAAGGATTGTTTGACCCTACGTTACCTGGCTTGACTCTCGCCGAGCGTCTACTTGTGGCATTGCTCGCCTGTACGCTTACGCCCTCTGCGTTGTGTGCTGCTGAATACCGCCAACGCCTCGTAGACTTGAACGTTGAAAAAAGCCTGATCGATCACATTTCAAACGGTGCCCTCGAGCAAATCACCGACGCTCGTTTGCGTTCGATCTTGACGTTTACGCACGCCCTGATTACGGATCCGGTCAAAGCCGACAAAGCTGCCTTACAAGCACTGCCGATAGCAGGCCTCTCAACTCCCGAAGTGGTCACATTGGCGCAACTCATCGCGTTTGTGTCGTATCAGGTCCGAGTTGTCGCTGGGCTCAACGCAATGAAACTCCTGGAGCTACAAGCATGAGCGACCTCATTGAAATCAAAGGCTTCACGAACGCAACCCTCGGCTGGAAGGCCTGGCTTGACGTGGTGAGCCTTGACTCGGCAACGCCCGAACAAATCGCCGTGCTAGAAGAAAGCCACCCCCAAGCCAAGGTGTCTGACTATTATCTTTTTTTAGTGCACCAACCCGAAGTTCTTAAACAGCGCTCGGTAGCCTTCAACGCCATCATGTATGCGCCAGGCGGGATGCCGCGCGCTGAACGCGAACTCGGCGCAACGGTGGTGTCGCGTATAAATGGGTGTGTGTACTGCGCGTCGGTACACGCGCAGCGCTTTGAACAATTGGCCAAACGCACAGACGCGATTATTGAGGTATTTAACGATCCGCATGCAGCGGGCACCTCTGAGCGTGAACGCGCAATCGTTCAGTTTTCGATCGCGCTGACCAGCGCTCCAGATGCAGTATCGCCGGCCGATATACAGGCGCTGAAAGACGTTGGCTTAACCGAGCTTGAAATTTTGGATTTAATGCACTCAGTCGCAATTTTTGCCTGGGCGAACCGACTGATGTTAAATCTTGGCGAGCCTGTATTTCCTTAAAGCGCCACGACCTGAGCGCCACGATTCGCTTATTTTGCGTGCAATATTTTAAACATGAGGCTAATGATGCGTTTAAGCACCAAACTTCTTATCTCGAGCACTGCGCTACTTTCTAGTCTGTCATCCTCTGTGTTGGCGAACACCTGGCCGAACACCGACAAAGCTATTCAAATCACCGTCCCTGCGCCAGGTGGCGGTGGCACGGGCGACACGATTGCACGCATGCTAAGCGAGCAACTTGCGCTTCGCTTAAAAACCAGCGTCATCATCGAAAACAAGCCAGGTGCTAATGGCAACATCGGGGCAACGGCCGCTGCTAAATATGCGCCTGATGGCTACCGGTTTTTGTTTTCGTGGGCAGGCACACTGGCGGTCAACAAAAGCTTGTACGCCAGCATCAACTACGATCCACAAAAAGATTTTGATCCCATTGCACTGATCTGCGATGTACCTAATATTTTGGTCGTCAATAACGATCAACCGGTCAAAAGCATTCAAGAATTCATCGCTTATGCCAAAACCAATCCCGGAAAATTAAACTTTGGTTCAACCGGCATCGGCAGCTCTATGCATCTGGCTGGCGAATTATTTATGCGTGAGACGGCAACCAAAATGGTTCATGTGCCGTACAACGCACCCGGCACAGCGACCACCAACTTAATCGCCAACGAAATTCAAACGATGTTTCAGTTGATACCCGGCATTGCCGGACAGGTCAAAGCGAATAAGGTCCGTGCACTCGCGATCATGTCACCGACGCGTTCACCTGCCCTGCCCGACGTGCCCACAACCGCCGAGTTAGGCTTTCCGAAGCTGATGTCGTCAACATGGTTTGCCTTGTTAGCACCTGCAGGCACCCCCAAGCCAATCATTGACAGAATGAATACTGAGGTCAATCAAATTCTGAGCGACTCAGCATTTAAAAAGAAACTTGCAGATATCGGTGCAACCCCGATGGGCGGTGCGCCTGCTGAACTTGCCAGCCACCTCGCTGCCGAGCTTGAAAAATGGGGTGTCGTCATCAAAGCTGCCGGGATTAAAAACCAGTAAGGCGAACGCTTCAGCCTCGACTAGACGCTCTGCAAATCAAACAAACGACCATAGCCTGGCGCATGGTCGTTGATCCCATATTTACGCAAGCCAAACCATACCATCGCTTGATTACTGGTAATCACTGGCCGATCAAGTAAGGCTTCGATACGCTCGATAGCCTCGGCCGACCTCACCGCGGTACAACTGATGAAATACGCATCGGCCTGCGGATCTTGAAGTTTGAGCGCTTGGTCGACCCACACTTGCTCGGGCAGTTTTCCCATCTCGGCATTGGTATCGATACCTAAGCCCATTTGCGCGATGACCTCAAAGCCATGATGCGCCAAGAAGGCACACTCGCGCACATTGACCTCTTCAATGTAAGGCGTTAGCAAAATAATTTTTTTTGCTCGTAACCCTTTCAAGGCTGCAACAATGGCTTCTGAAGTTGAAAACGCAGGCAAACCGCTGGCTTGTTCAATGCGCCGTTGAATCTCTTGCCCCATCTGCGCGCTGAAGGTACTGACTGCGGTGCAGTGAAACACCACCGCGCCCACCTGCGCATCAGCCAAGAGTTTGGCACCTGCTTCAACTTGGCGACTCATTTCGATCAGTTCAGCTTCAGAACTACCGCGCAACTCAAGGCGGGTGATGTAGGCTACAACACCTGCCGGCAACATGGCATGAATCTGCGGCTCGGCAATCACATTGCCCGAAGGCACCATGACGCCCAGGCGTAGGCGTTCGCCGTAATCAATGGCTAGCATATTCGTCACGCAACAACTGGGCTGCCTCAACCATCGCTTTTAACTTGCCGTCAGCTACCTCTCGAGGCAAATATTTCATGCCACAATCGGGCGCCAAGATGACTTGCTCGGGCTTGATGTATTTAAGGGCTTTGCGAATACGCGCCGCCACCACTTCGGGCGTTTCAATCTTCATATCGCTGAGGTCTAAACAGCCCACCATGATCTGCTTATTGCTTAACGACTCAAGCACGCGACAATCCAGATTAGACTGCGCGGTTTCAATTGAAATCTGGTGGCATGAGCATTGTGCAAGCTCAGGTAAAAAATCATACCCAGAGGGGCGCGCGTGAATCACCGCAGCGTAACCAAAGCAGATATGTACGGCGGTTTGACCTGTCACACCTTCTAGAGCGCGATTCAACGCCTTGATACCGTACTGGCGCGCTTTCTCAGGGCGCGCCTGCATGTAAGGCTCGTCAATCTGCACGATATCTGCACCGTGAGCAAACAAATCTTTAATCTCTTCATTCAAAGCCGCTGCGTAGTCCATGGCGGCTTCTTCTTCAGAGGCATAGAAATCATTTTGAGCCTGCTGCAACATCGTAAAAGCGCCCGGCACTGTAATTTTGACCTTGCGGGTGGTGTGTGCCTTTAAAAACAGCAAGTCTTCAACTTCGATGGCACGGGCACGCTTGATTTTGCCGACGATTCTGGGCACGGGATTCGGGTGCCCCGAGCGATCGAGCGCCGTCCCTGGATTGTCGATATCGATGCCCTCAAGCGCTGTGGCGATACGATTGGAGTAGCTTTCGCGACGGATCTCACCGTCAGTGATGATGTCTAGGCCAGCCTGCTCTTGGCCTCTGATCGCGATCAAGGTGGCGTCTTCCATGGCCTGCTGAAGATACGGCTCAGCCACACGCCAGAGCTCTTTTGCACGCACACGCGGCGGAAACCGCCCCGCCAGCTTTTCGCGATCGATCAGCCAGTCGGGCTGTGGATAACTACCAACGATTGTGGTGGGAAACAACATAAAAGCCTCCGGATGCATTGTTCTGAAAATTAGGCGGATATCCCCCGTCTTCATCGCTATCTCGCGAAGCCACAACGTTACCCGAAATAGCTCATAAAAGGGATCTTTAGCCACGTGGCTGTTGGGGCTCGGCAGGCCAAAGCTCGTTTAAACATCTGGTCGACGCGGCTCGACAGGCCGAAGGCCCATCTAAACATCTGGTCGTCACAGCTCGGCAAGCCGGACACTCAAAAGCAACGAAAAGAAAAAAGTGTTACGATTTAACCTTGTTGCGAATCATTCGCATTTGCATTTAGAATCTCAATTCTCTTTTTAAAACTGAAACCACAGTATTTATTACTCTAAGTTAAAGGTTTACCGTGTTGCATCGTTTTTATCTAGGTTTTAATCGCCTCACCATTCAGTCTGCGCAGCTCAACAATATCGCAGCCACCGCGGCGCGCTGGTTTTCTAAAGTCACCGCATTGACCTCAGTTGGCATCGCCACACTCTCGCTTGCCCTGAGTTCTGGTGTTCAAGCACAAGCGCAAACACAAACCATCAACTTGTATACCACCCGCGAACCCGGGCTCATGAAACCGCTACTTGAAGCCTTCACCGCTCAGACGGGGATTAAAGTTGCAACGGTTTTTTTAAAAGACGGGCTACTTGAGCGCGTCAAAGCTGAAGGTGTGCGTTCGCCTGCCGATGTCTTAATGGCTGTTGACATCGGTAATCTTCTGGATTTGTCTGAGTCAAAACTATTTCAAGCGATTGACTCTGAGGCCTTAAACGCAGCGATCCCTGCTCCGCTTCGCAGCAACGACGGCACCTGGTTTGCTTTCTCGTTACGCGATCGCGTGCTGTACGCCGACAAAAGCCTAAAGCTTGAGTCGTTTCGTTACGAAGATTTAGCAAGCCCCGCCTACAAAGGCAAAATCTGCATTCGTTCGGGGCAACATCCTTACAACAACGCCCTGATTGCCTCAATGATTGCACACCGAGGCGTCGCGCAAACTGAACAATGGCTGCGTGGAGTCAAAGCCAATCTCGCCCGCAAAGCAGCGGGGGGCGATCGTGACGTAGCACGAGATATCTTAGGTGGTATTTGCGATCTCGGATTAGCAAACGCCTATTACGCAGGTCAAATGAAGACGGCGGCAACAGGCACTGACGCCCGCAAATGGGGCGACGCTATTCAAGTGATTCGCCCAACCTTCGCGCAAACCGGTGGCACCTTTGTCAACATTTCCGGCGCTGGGGTGGCTGCTCATGCACCCAACAAAGCGGGCGCCATCGCCTTTCTTGAATACTTAATCTCACCACCTGCGCAAAATCTGTATGCGCGTGTCAATTTTGAATACCCAGTGCGTCAAGGTGTTGCGCTTGATCCTACCGTTGAAAGCTTCGGTTTGCTCAAGGCCGATCTCACACCACTCACTGAGATTGCGAAGCATCGCAAAGAAGCAAGCTTGCTCGTAGATCGCCTGGGCTTTGACCGGTAACCCGACGCCACGATGACGCTGACACCCTCTCGCAACAGTTGGCTCGCAACTGGCTTTTGGCCTACCGCGCTCGCCTGTTTGATAGCAGTCTGTGTGCTTGCACCCATCGCCTCTTTGCTTGTGTCTGCCGTCAGTGCAAACAATACGCAATGGGCACACCTATCACGCTACGTCATACCCGACGCAGCGCTCACAACGCTAGTGTTGTTGTTAGGCGTAGGGGTTGTTGTGGTGATGCTCGGCACAGGCGCGGCTTGGCTTGTCACCGCCTTCCAGTTTCCTGGTCGTAAGATCTTGGTTTGGGCGCTACTGTTACCGCTTGCCGTTCCCACCTACGTCGTGGCTTACTCTTATCTAGACTTACTGCACCCAATCGGGCCGCTTCAAAGCTTGATCCGCGAAGTGCTCGGCTATAGCTCACCGCGAGAGTTTCGGCTGCCAGACACACGTTCAATGTTCGGAGCGATTCTCATATTAGGTAGTGTGTTGTACCCCTACGTGTACCTCAGCGCACGTCATATGTTTTTAACGCAGCCAGCCAACTTGATCGAAGCGGCGCGCGGGTTAGGGCACGGCCCCTTTAGTCTGTTTTTTCGCGTGGCCTTACCCATGGCGCGACCTGCCATTGTGGTCGGTACAACTCTGGCCTTACTCGAAACGCTCAATGACGTCGGTGCCTCAGAGTTTTTAGGTCTGCAAACACTCACCGTTGCGATCTACACCACGTGGCTCACACGTTCAGATTTAGCGGGCGCCGCCCATATTGCCTTGACGATGTTGGTCTTGGTGCTGGGCTTGATCGCCGTTGAGCGCTACGCGCGACGACGACAGCGCTTCATCAACACCGATCAGTCGCGCCCGATGCAACCTAGGCCGCTACGACGTTGGCCTGGCCTCGCAGCCAGCTTGTTCTGCCTGCTTCCGGTCTTGGCGGGCTTTGTGATTCCTGTCGCGCATTTAAGCTGGCAGGCCTTTTTGCGCTTGAGTCAAACCGGCGCGATATCCTCGATTCTTCAACAGGCGGCGCTGAACACCATCCTCATCTCGTTGGCAGTGACCACCTGTACCGTCTTGAGTGGGCTGATGCTAGCGTGGGCGGCACGCAGTTGGGGCTCGCGCCGTGGCACCACGCTCGGCCAGCGCTTGGCGCGCACGGCGACCATTGGCTATGCCCTGCCCGGCACGGTACTCGCCATCGGGCTGCTCGTGCCCTTTGCTCTGCTAGACAGCGGACTCAATCAAACCCGCCAATGGCTTTCGCTCGGTTCGCCCGGGTTGTGGCTGCTTGGCACCATGACTGGCTTGGTGCTCGCCTGTACCTTGCGCCTGTTGGCCGTTGCCTCGGGATCAATCGAAGCCGGTTTTGCGCGGATTCCCATTGCACTTGATCAGTTGGCACGCTCACTGGGTCAATCCCCCCTTGGGGTCATGCTTCGCGTAGACCTACCGCTTTTGCGCCCTGCGCTGTTTGCCGCAGCGCTCATGGTCTTTGTCGAGACCATGAAAGAGCTTCCGATCACGTTGTTGCTACGCCCGCTGAATATCGAAACGCTTGCGACCTGGCTGTATAGCGAAGCCGCGCGCGGCACCTATGAAGAAGGTGCCATCGCGGCGTTAATCATTGTTTTAGTTAGCGTCTTGCCCGTGATTCTGTTAACACGCACGCAATCCACGTTAAAAAAATCTCAGCTAAAAAATTAAAGCCATATGCTCTTAAATCCATTTGTACACCACATGGTCTGGATTTCACATGCTGCACTTTACGGACACGCGTCGTGAATACCATTTTAAAAATTGACGAGATCAGTTTAAGTTTTGCCTCAAACGGTGCAGACGTCTCAGTGCTTAATCGTTACAGCTTAACGCTTCAAGCGGGCGAAACTGTTTGCATCTTGGGCCCCTCTGGTTGTGGCAAAAGCAGTTTGCTACGGGTGATTGCTGGCTTTGAAACCATCAATGCGGGGGCCATTTACCTCAATGACACGTTGCTCTCGTCAGCCACCCTCACGGTCGCGCCAGAACATCGTCGGGTGGGCTTTATGTTTCAAGATTACGCCTTATTTCCGCATTTGAATGTTGCGCAGAACATTGGTTTTGGTCTAAAAAAATTATCCGCCGAGGCGCGTGAACAACAGGTGCAAGCCCTGCTTAAGTTGGTCGATCTTGAACCCTATGCAAAACGTTTTCCACACGAACTCTCAGGCGGGCAACAACAGCGGGCCGCACTGGCACGCGCCTTGGCACCTAAGCCAGATATCCTGTTACTCGACGAGCCATTTTCTAACCTCGATGCAGACACGCGTGAACGCTTAATCGTCGAGCTGCGCACCATCCTGAAGCAAACGGGCGTCGCCACACTCATGGTGACCCACAGTCACTCTGAGGCGGTGGCCTTAGGCGACCGCATTGAACGAATGGGATAGTGATAACATTCTGAGCATCATCAGACGGAGACAAAACATGGAACTACTACAAGGGATTCAGACTCGCCGCAGCATTCGAGGCTTTCAACCTAAGCCTGTGCCACAAGAGTTGATTCGTACTGTCTTATCGGCAGCGGGTCGCAGCGCCTCTTACACAAATACCCAGCCCTGGGAAGTCGCAGTCGTGACCGGTGCCAAGCGCGACGAACTGCGCGATGTTCTATATGAACTTGCCCGCTCAAATACCCCAACCAATTACGACGTGCTCACCCCCACAAGTTGGCCTGAAGCGCTTGAACAACGTTCAAAAGTTCACGGCTCACGACGCTTTGAAGCCTTGGGGGTTGGGCGTGGCGATACTGAACGCCGCAACGAATTGCGTCTGAAAAACTTTCAGTTCTTTGATGCACCCTGTGCGATGTTCATGTTCATGGACAACACCTTAGGCCCTTGGTCGACGCTCGATATGGGGATCTTTTTAAATAGCCTCACCTTGTCGGCTCATGGTGCTGGGCTTGGATGCTGCCTACAGGCCTCGCTGGCCGGTTACCCCGATGCCATTCGCGATTGCTTGGGCATCCCCAATACCAAAAAATTGATCGTGGGGATGTCGATGGGCTATCCAGATTTAGACGCGCCGCTGAATGCTTATCACAGCGCCCGAATGGAAATTGATGAGTTTGTGAAGTGGTACTAAGTTATTTCGGGATCAAACCAACATCTCTGACAAGACCCGCAACCATCACGGTGTCTTGTTCAATTAATTTCATCAAGGGCGCTGCACCTCGCTGCGCTTGATTGGGTGCCTGTGCTGCTAATTGCGCTAGACGGTCTTTGAACTCTTGGCCATCAATCGCACTAGACATTGACTGAGCCAAGCGCGCTGCCACTGCCGGTGGCAATCCTTTCGGTGCAACCACGCCGTTCCAGATCGCCAAATCAAACGCGGGCAAACCAGCTTCTGTAAAAGTGGGAACCTCGGGCATTTGCGGCAGACGCGCAGGCGATGACACTGCAATCGCTAAAATCTTTTTGTCTTGATGTAACGGCATCATCGCGACGGTTTGATCCAGCACAACGTCCATCACACCCGCCATTAAATCGGTGAGCGCTGGGCCAGAACCGCGATACTGCACTAGCTCACCTTTCGTTTTGGACAAATGCAAAAACAAAGCTTCAGACAAGTGCGCTGTGGTGCCTGGGCCACCTGAGCCCAAATTGATTTTTCCGGGCTCTTTGCGCATGCGTTCAAGTAACTCGGGCAAACTCTTGATGCCACTTTTATTACTGACTGCCAAGACCATCGGTACCGTTGCAACAAGGCCTATCGCATCAAGCTCTTTAATCGGATCCACATTCGCAGTCGGGTGGAGGTGAGGAATGATCACCAGAGACATATTCGTAAACATTAAGCTATGGCCATCTGCAGGCGCTTGAATCAACCGCTTGAGTGCTACCAAGCCACCAGCGCCAATAACGTTCTCAACAATCACAGTCTGCTTTAAGTCGGCTGTCATAATCTTAGCCAAGAGTCGCGACAAGGTATCAAGCGTGCCACCAGGCGCAACACCCACAATCACCGTGATCGGTTTTGAAGGAAAACTCTGCGCGAGCGCAGAGGTTGAAAACAACAAAGCCACAACTGCACAAAGCAACGGACGCATCATGATTTGCCTCAGAATTATTATTTGTTTATTTACAAGAAAAACGCCTTGGCTTAACACCATCGAAAATGGCAAAGCAATCGAGATGCGATAACGCGCAAACTCAAGCTTAGAAGGACAGCGCTATTGTCACCTAAGAACTTAATTTCAGATTAGCACAAGCCAAGGTGCAAACTTTGCATTGCGCTGCAGCATCGCCGAGTATGCCTTGATATGGCCTCACCGGCGTTGGTCAGCACGTGTAATATTGACCTGCGCGCTCGACACTCTCCCTGTCTGGCCCTTTCACACAAAGGCCCATCACGTGAACCAGCCCATCATCCTCTCTACCCAACCACTCGATCTGTACGCGGAACAAACGCTTTCGCGTTTTGGTCAGTTCAAGGTCGCAGCACAGCCCACGCTTGAGGGCTTAATGCGCGAAATCGCTCCGGCTATCGGCCTAGTCGTGCGTGGTCAGGTGCAAATCACGGCAGCTCTCATGGATGCGGCCCCGCACTTAAAGGTGATTGGTCGCACTGGCGTGGGCTACGACACAGTAGATATCAACGCAGCGACTGAACGTGGCATCGCAGTGGTGTACACGCCAGGTGCAGGTGCGCGCGCGGTCGCTGAAGCCGCCTTCGCTTTTATGTTGGCCTTGTGCAAAATGATTGCGCACTGGGATCGCGAAACCAAGCGAGGCAACTGGCAAGCACGTATCGCCTCGCAAGGCACCGACCTCGATCAAAAAACGCTAGGCATTATCGGCTTGGGCCGTATCGGTCAAATCGTAGCGAAGATGGCAAAGCCGTTTGAGATGAACGTCATTGCCTTTGACCCTTATCTTGATCCTGCAGTTGCCGGTGCGCTTGGCGTCAAACTGGTTGACCTCGATACGCTGATGGCGCAAGCAGACTATGTCACGCTGCACTGCCCGCAAAATGATGAAACCATGGGCTTGATTAATCGTACGAGACTGCAACGCATGAAGCAAGGTTCGTTCTTAGTGAACCTAGCGCGAGGTGGGGTGATTGAAAGCCTTGACCCCATTTATGAAATGTTAGTCAGCGGTCATTTGCGTGGTGCTGCCTTAGACGTATTTTTAGTTGAGCCGCCCGACCACACACATCCAATTTTTAGTCTGCGAAATTGCTTGGTCTCTCCACACGCCATGGCCACCAGCGAGGGTGCAATGACACGCATCTATGCGTCGATGGCAAACGATATGGCCGCAATTTTAGGCAGTACTACCCCTGAATTTGTCGTCAATCCAGAAACTTTAGCTCGGTGAGCGCGATGGCCTCACCGTTTGCAATCAACCCAGAAACCTTAATACGATAAGCACGACGGCTTCACCATTTGCAATGAACCCAGAAACCCAAACTCAGTGAGCGTGAAAAAAATGAAAAAGATCGGCTGCGTAACTCGGTATTCACTTGCGTTGTGCCTGAGCTTAGGCCTGAGCCTAAGCGTTCAAGCGCAAACCAACAAATGGCCTGATAAGCCCATCAACATGATCGTAGGGTTTCCTGCAGGTGGCCCGACCGATCTTGCTGCACGCACCCTTGCGCCCGCCTTACAAGCCGCACTCGGGCAAAACATCATTGTCGAGAACAAACCCGGTGCAACTGGAACGATCGCGGGCGCTCTGGTCAAACGTGCAGCCGCTGATGGTTACACCTTATTTGTCTCTTCGATTGGCACCTTTGTTGTGGCGCCTCATTTGATCAAATCCGTCACCTACGACCCCATTGCCGATTTTGATTACATCAGTCTGCCCTTTCAGGCGCCTAACGTCTTGGTGACCGGTCCGGCTCGTCCTGAACGTACGATCGCAGCGGTGCTGGCCGCTTTAAAAAATAATCCAGGCAAACTAACCTTTGCAAGTTCTGGGGTGGGCGCCTCGGATCATTTATCGGCCGAACTACTTTGGCAACAAACCAACACCACGGGTGTGCATGTCCCCTACAAAGGTGGTGCGCCTGCGCTGCAAGATACGCTGGGCGGACAAGTTGATTTCTTTATGACCAACATCAATGCCGTCTTGCCACAGATTCGCGCAGGCAAGCTACACCCGATTGCGATTACCTCTGACAAGCGTTCACCTGCTTTACCCGACGTACCAACGTTTGCAGAGGCGGGCGTACAAGGAATGGAGGTCTATGGTTGGCAAGGTTTGACCGCGCCTAAAGGCTTACCGGCCGACGTCAAAAAGAAACTCAGCGACGCTGCGATCTTGGCCATGAAAGATCCTGCAACCGTTAAGAAGCTGCAAGACCTTGGCATTACGATTGTCGCAAACAC